>Ga0334894_1001435_pt1 | contig 20152 bp, 15 predicted proteins | sample GraSluR3_MG_6_FD_207225 | JGI IMG/M metagenome (GOLD analysis project Ga0334894, IMG submission 207225) | Sludge microbial communities from methane-producing bioreactor in Wageningen University, Netherlands - Granular Sludge_12_05 R3 | ecosystem: Engineered > Bioreactor > Anaerobic >... | reverse complement strand
AGTACGGTTAATGAATACGGCCGATGATGTTACAGAACCCGTAAATATTGGAAACCCAGAGGAGATTTCCATTTTAGAAATTGCCCAGATGATTATTCAGCTGACAGGCAGCACGTCGAGGTTGGTTGCCAGGGAGTTGCCCCTTGATGACCCCACGCAACGCAAGCCCGATATATCGCTGGCCAGAAAGCTGCTCAATGGGTGGGGGCCTACCGTTCCCCTTGAGAAAGGATTGGCAATAACCATTGATTATTTTAAGAAAATAAAACAATAGAATTAGCATGAAAGGTATTATACTTGCTGGAGGAGCAGGAACTCGATTGTTTCCAATCACCAAAAGCATATCGAAGCAGATTATTCCAATTTACGATAAGCCCATGATTTACTACCCTTTGTCGGTTTTAATGCTGGCTAGGATTAGGGAGATTCTAATAATTTCGACACCTAAAGATCTACCGCTGTATAAAGATCTTTTTGGCAATGGCAGCGAGTTAGGTTTAAGCCTTGAGTACGCCGAGCAACCCTCACCCGATGGCTTAGCACAGGCTTTTATCATTGGCGAAGAATTTATTGGTGACGATTCGGTTTGCCTTGTCCTTGGTGATAACATTTTTTATGGGCACGGTTTGGGTGCAATTCTTCAGGAGTGCGCCAGTATTAAGGATGGTGCTACCGTTTTTGGTTACTATGTAAACGATCCCCAACGATATGGTGTGGTTGAGTTTGATGAGAGCAAGAAAGCGATTAGCCTTGAGGAGAAACCCAACAATCCAAAATCTAACTTTGCGGTAACTGGTTTGTATTTTTACAGCAACGATGTGGTTGCTAAAGCCAAGAGCCTGAAACCATCAGCTAGGGGTGAACTGGAAATTACAGATTTAAACAGATTGTTCCTTAGCGAGGGTAGGCTTGATGTTAAGCTGCTCGGCAGGGGTATGGCTTGGCTCGATACTGGTACACACGAGAGCTTGCTACAAGCTTCAGTATTTATACAAACCATCGAGCAGCGGCAGGGATTAAAAATTGCTTGCCTAGAGGAGATTGCTTATAAGAATGGTTTTATTAACCGAGAGCAGCTGCAAGGGTTAGCCCAATCGCTATCGAATAATCAGTACGGCGAGTACCTTATGAGAATTGTTAACGAAGACTTTTTGTAGCATATGAAACACCCATGTAAGGTAGTTTGCACAAACATCGATGAACAAACTATGGGTGTTCCATCCGTTCGAAAAGAGTGCTAAAAGCAAGATAGTAATGTGTTATAAATTAATAATATAAATATTTTGTACGGATGAAAAAGATTGAAACGCCCATACCCGATCTATTCATTATAGAACCCACAGTTTTTGAGGACTCGCGGGGCTACTTCTTCGAGGCATTCAATGCCGATAAGTTTAGCACTTTGGGTTTCGATGTTCAGTTTGTACAGGATAACGAGTCGTTATCGTCAAGGGGTGTAATCCGTGGGTTGCACTACCAGCTAGCACCGTATGCACAGTCAAAACTGGTAAGGGTAGTTCAGGGTGCTATTCTAGATGTTGCTGTTGATATCCGCAAAAACTCACCCACCTATGGTCAGCATTTTGCTTATGAACTAAATTCCTCGAGTAAGCATCTACTATTTGTCCCGCGTGGGTTTGCCCACGGATTCTCCGTGCTAAGCGAAACTGCTATTGTAAACTACAAATGCGATGCGCTTTATAACGCTCCTGCCGAACGGGGTATTCGGTTTAACGATCCTGATATAGGTGTAGATTGGAGAGTTAATGAAACAGACGCAATTGTTTCGGCCAAAGATAATGTGTTACCCTTGTTCAAATCGATTGAAACAAACTTTGTATACGGTGGAAACTACTAGCAAAATAAAGGTTCTGGTAACAGGTGCCAATGGTCAGCTTGGCTCCGAGTTGCGAACCCTGGAGGCTAATTATCCTCAGCTGCATTTTATTTTTTCCGATATTGGAGAGCTTGATATCACTAATGAGCAGGAGGTGAAAGCCTTTTTTGACCAGCATAAACCTAGTTTTGTAGTGAACTGCGCTGCCTATACCGCTGTTGATAAAGCTGAGGATGAAGAGGAAAAGGCTTATAGCCTGAATGCTTTAGCCCCAAAATATTTGGCATATGCTGCAAAAGATGCGGGCTCTCGTATGATCCATATATCAACCGATTATGTCTTCGATGGTAAGGCCTTTACACCCTACTTGGAGTCCTCTCCAACATCACCCAACTCGGCATATGGTAGAACCAAGCTGAAGGGTGAAGAGTTTGTTTTGCAGTCGGGGGTTGGGATGGTAATTCGTACCGCATGGCTTTACTCATCTTTCGGAAAAAATTTTGTTAAAACCATAGCAAGCAAAGGGAAAGAGACCGACAGCCTTAGGGTAGTTTTCGATCAGGTGGGTAGCCCCACCTGGGCCAATGACCTGGCCAAGGCCATTTTGGCGATTATTTGCCGAGGTAACGAAAGCTTTGGTCCCGAGGTTTTTCACTATACCAATGAGGGTGTTTGCAGCTGGTACGATTTAGCCGTTGAGATCATTGACTACTATGGTTTTCGCTGTAAAGTATCGGCAATACACAGTTCAGAGTATCCCACACCAGCAACCCGCCCCCCCTATAGCGTTTTAGATAAGTCAAAAATTAAGAATACCTATGGCTTGGTTGTGCCGCATTGGCGCAAGAGTTTAAAAAATTGCCTTAGTACCATTGCACCTTAAAAACATTTGCCCTATGAGTAAGCAAAAAATTGATCAGGAAATTTTGGCTAGAGCAGAACAATGGCTTCAGCCTGAGTTTGATAAGGAAACCCGAGGAGCGGTAAAGGAATTAATCAAAAGCAATCCCCAGGAGGTTGTTGAAGCTTTTTACAAAGATTTAGAGTTTGGAACGGGTGGGCTGCGAGGGATTATGGGGCCTGGAACCAATCGGATGAATAAATATACCCTAGGTAAAGCAACGCAGGGTTTGGCCAACTATCTATTAAAAGAGTTTAAAATCTTACCCGAAATACGGGTTGCCATTGCTTGCGACTCAAGGAACAATAGCATGCAGTTTGCCCTCACAGCTGCCGAAATTCTTACAGCAAATGGTATTTGGGTATACCTGTTCGAGGCGTTACGACCAACGCCTCAGCTTAGCTTTGCCATTCGCACCTTCAAATGCCAAAGTGGAATTGTTATTACTGCATCGCATAACCCCAAGGAGTACAATGGCTATAAGGTTTACTGGAACGATGGGGCGCAAATTGTTCCTCCGCATGATAAGAACATTATTGCCGAGGTGAACCGTATCGGCTCTGTGAAGGAGATTAAGTTCAAGGGAGATCATAATTTAATAAAGGTTATTGGTAGCGAGATAGATGAGATATACCTCAACACATTGTCTTCCCTTTCGCTATCGCCCGATATCAACCTAAAGCACAGGAATATAAAGATTGTGTATACACCCATCCATGGAACTGGTGTCGATTTGGTGCCGCGGGTTCTGCACAAGTTCGGATTTGCCACCGTGGTAACCATCCCCGAGCAGAATGTAATTGATGGTAATTTCCCAACGGTTCAGTCGCCTAACCCCGAGGAGCCAGCAGCACTAAGGCTTGCCCTCGAAAAGGCTAAGGAGATTGATGCCGATATTGTAATGGGTACCGACCCAGATGCCGATAGGGTAGGGATTGGCATAAAGGATAATATGGGCAAATTTATCTTGCTTAATGGAAATCAGGCTGCAGCGTTGCTAATATACTATGTGCTAACCAAGTGGAAGGAGAAAAAAATGCTCAGGGGCAACGAGTACATTGTTAAAACCATTGTTACCAGCGATTTGCTTGCCAATATTGCCAAAGGGTTTAACGTGGAGTGTATGGAGGTGCTTACTGGGTTTAAGTACATTGCCGAAATTATACGTGAGCTTGAGGGGAACAAAACATTTATTGCTGGCGGTGAGGAGAGCTACGGATACCTAGTTGGCACTTATGTTCGCGATAAGGATGCCATTCTATCCTGCGCTCTTTTCCCAGAGATTGTTGCATGGGCCAGGGAGCAAGGAAAATCAATTTACCAGCTGCTGATTGAAATTTACACCAAGTATGGGCTTTACCGCGAACGGTTAGTCTCCATTACAAAGAAAGGGAAGGAGGGTGCTGAGGAGATTCAAAAAATGATGAAACAATTCAGGTTGTCTCCACCCAAAACCCTGGCCGGCTCAAAGGTTACAATTATACATGACTATGCTCAACGGCAAACCCACAACCTAACGGAGAGCATTATTTATCCCATAAAGCTACCTAAGTCCGATGTTTTACAATTTATCACCGAGGATGGATCGCGGGTTTCTATTCGCCCCTCGGGTACCGAGCCCAAAATTAAGTTCTACTTTGGGGTGAATTCAACGATGAAGTTTCCTGCGGAATACGAGATAACCAACGGTAAGCTAGACGCAAAAATTGATAGCATAATTAAGGATTTAGGTATTAAGTAACGTTCTGAACCCTTTCACTTTTTTTATGGATTTATGGATTTATTTCTTGGTAGTGTTAGTAGGCTTTGCAGCTGGATTTATTAACACTATTGCCGGTAGCGGAAGCTTGTTAACCCTTCCGCTACTCATTTTTTTGGGCTTACCACCTAATGTTGCCAACGGAACCAATAGGATTGGAGTTTTACTGCAGAGCTTAGTAGCTATGGGCCGGTTTAAGCAGAAAAAGGTTTTTGAATGGAAGGAAGGGATTTGGCTTACCATACCAGCCGTAGTAGGTTCTTTTGTTGGAGCAGCCTTCGCTGTGAATCTCAATGATCAGCTAATGAATAGGATTATTGGCGGGTTATTAGTTTTCATGTTTTTTCTAATGCTGTACAAGCCCGAGAAGTGGATTAAGACACAGGAGAAGGTAGTGCATGCCAAACCTAGCGTTGTACAAATAATTATTTTTTTTGGTATAGGCCTATATGGTGGATTTATACAGGCTGGCGTAGGGTTCTTTCTGCTTGCAGGCCTGGTTTTAGGTGCTGGTTACGATCTGCTTAAAGCCAATGCGCTAAAGGTTCTTATCGTTTTTGCTTTTACCCTTGTCGCCATGGTTGTGTTTATTTATAACCATCAGGTTGATTACAAGCTGGGGTTTACTCTGGCTATTGGAAGTATGCTGGGCGCTTGGGTAGCAACGCACGTGGCAATAAAAAGAGGGTCGGAATTTATTCGTTGGTTTGTGCTGGCAGCGGTTTTTGTTTTTGCTGTAAAGCTGCTATTCTTTTAATCGGTTACTGAAGCTTGAACACGTACGTAATTGTGCCCGTTTGGTATGCTGCAGCATTCTGGTTGACGTCAAATCTTGCCCTCCGGGCAGCCCTTTCGGCAGCGTTAACTAGCTCGGTATCGTTGGTTGTTGAACCCTTTACGCCGCCCCTAGCGTTGGTAACGTTTCCATTCCTATCTACGGTAACCTCAACCACCACGGTGCCGCTTTTTTGACTTGGGTATTCGGGCGTTGGGAGTTGAAGTGCAGAACGTCCCCCAAGGCTAAAGCTAATGCCATCGCCACCGCTCACAGTTCCTCCCTCACGGCTTTGCGAATCAACAGATCCCTCGGTACTCCCCTGATTCCCTTCGGTACCGGTTTGGCCCTCGCCCGATGTGTCACCATCGGTTCGCTGCCCGGGGAATAGCGTTCGTCTATCTACCTCCCTAGGCTTTTCTTCCTCTGGCTTGGGCTCCTCCTTGGGTTTTTCAGCTGGTTTCTCCTCGGCTGGTTCAGCTGGGGTTGGTTTTACAGGGTCGGGCAACGATGGTGCTTCCTCAAAATCTTGTGATATGGGTGCTTGTTCCGGCTGCTCCTGTACCCTTTGGGTTGGCGTTACCACCTGCTGCGGTGCTGGCCGTGGTTCCCTTAGCCCTGAGCCTTGATCGCTAGTGCCAAAGTTTATTAAAATACCCTCTTCGGCAGGTAGTGGGAGAGGTGTGGAAAAACCAAATAGAATCAGAAGCACAACAATGGTGCTGTGAACAACGAATGAAACTACAACTCCTTTGGTTTTATCCGACATTTAATCTGTTACTTTAGTGGTTGAGTGGCTAGTATTAGCTTGTACCTGTTATCTTTAGCAATATTCATAACTTTTACCACCTCTTCCATTGGTACCGATCGGTGAACATGCAACGATATGGTTGGGTCCGCTTCTCCTTGGAGCTTTTGGCCCAAGTACCTTTCCAAGTCGGGAAACGAGATGGGGGTTTGCTCAACGTAAAATTGTAAGTCATGGGTGATGCTCACCGTTGTTATGGCCTTAGCAGGGGTTTGGCTATTGCTCTGCGGAAGCAGGAGCTTAAGGGCATTGGGTGCAACAAGGGTTGATGAAACCATAAAAAAGATTAGCAGAAGGAATACGATGTCTGTCATCGATGACATGCTGAAGGTTGCATTTACCTTTGATCCACGTTTTAGTGCCATGGTTATAACTTTTAACGTTGATTAGGATACCGGTTCGTTCAAAAGATCCATAAACTCTGTAGTATTCGCCTCCATGGTGAACACCACTTTCTCCACCTTAGCCACTAGGATATTGTATCCAAAGTAAGCTGCAATACCAACAATAAGGCCAGCAACTGTTGTTACCATGGCGGTGTAAATACCGTTCGATAGTAATCCAACGTCGATATTATTCCCTGCCATCGACATGTCGTAGAAGGCTCGAATCATACCAATTACTGTTCCCAGAAATCCTATCATGGGGGCGCCGCCCGCTATGGTTGCTAGGGTGGGCAAACCTTCCTCGAGCTTAGATATCTCAAGGTTTCCTACATTCTCGATGGCTGCTGTTACATCTGAAAGTGGCCTGCCAATACGTTGGATTCCCTTTTCAATCATCCGAGCAATGGGGGTGTTGTGCTCTTGGCATAGGTTAATGGCCGACTCCACCTTATCGTCATGGATGTACTCCTTTATCCTGTTCATGAAGTTAATATCCTCCTTCTGGGCTTTTTTGATGGCCCAGTATCGCTCAATGAAAAGGTAAACAGCGATGCACCAAAGGAGCACTAGGGGAAGCATAATCCAGCCACCTTTAAGGGCAAGTTCCCAAAAGCTAAGCGTTAACTCGCCGGCAGGCTCCATGGCCATATTGGCATTGTAATCAACCTGTAGAAGTAGTGTGTGAAGCATATTCTTATGGTATTATTTTCGGTCGAAATTAGTAAAAAAACGTTGAAATGAGCAATTCTATTTTATCTCAACCAAAGCATTTTCTTTGATTTGGGGCTGAGGCGTTACATTTCTTGTTGTATTTTCTTCACTATCAGGATCAATGTACTCAAACTCATAGTCAGATTCTTTGCGTCGGGTGAAAAGATTTTTGAAATTACTCATCAGCTCTTCAAGGTTATTGAAGTCTTCTCGATACATGACACCAGCCCCCCGTGTAAATTCGCCTGAGTTTGTCCCGTAGATTATTTCGTCGTTTGAGCGGGCAAAGGCTTTAAGCCTAATCTTCCCCGAGGGCACAATTTTAACATCGATGGTCACATCCCCAGCAAATCCACTGTTTACATTTTGGTTGCCCATGTCCACGTTGCTATTTATTGTAACCCTATCGTTGAATAGCTGGGTTGAGAGAGCTAGCTCAATCTCGCTGGAGCTTATTTCGTCTCCTGGTCGCCAATTTACTCCAATATCAACTGTGCTTGTCCATTGTGATATCCAGTTGCTAAGCTGGTTCGATAGCATCTCACCAGCTGTAGATGCAAGCCCTTGGCTAACCCCTGTTCCCTGGGCAAGGGGATCATCGCTTGTAAAGCTGTTAACAACCAGCAGCGATAGAAAGTGCATACTTACCCTTTCCTCTGTGTTAAACGCATCGAGAACAACTGCCTTTACGCTAGGGTCGTTCTCGGCGATGGGAACAACAATATCAAAACCTATGGTAGGCTCCATAAGTTTACCCGATAGGTTAATAATACAATCGACCTGAGTACGTGTGTTGTATATCGCCTCGTCGCTTGTGGGGTTAAGCGGTTTAAGAGTTGTGCGAAGCGAGTAAATTGCTTTTATGTCCATGAGGGCGTTGGTCATGTCTCCGTTCCATGTGATTGTACTACCATCGCCTATACGGAATCGTTTATTTATAACACCCTGAAGTGTGAACAGATAATCTCCCTTCTCAATGGCAAACTGACCAAACATATTGAAAATATCTTCGTTTAGATCAATTTCAAGCTTAAGGTTTCCTGAGCCATTGGCCCTAATGATATCGCCCAGCTGCTTATCGATAATAATTTGGACATCGGCCTCGGGGGTTACCTCCAGGTCGAGTGCAACCCTGACATTTGATTTTTTGGTGTCTTCTAGCCCAAGGAAATCTTCGATGATGATTATGTCATCGCTTCGGTTTATGAAGTTCACAAAGTCGAACTCTGCCACATCGCTTGAGGTTGACAGGGGGACGAAAAGGGCGGTTCGGGGTTCCGTTTTAATTGAGGCGTTTACCAAAATGTCGGTTGGTTTTCCGGTTACCCTTGCTTGCCCACTGGCATAAACCGAACCGTAAAACATCTCGTTATCGCGTTCGGTTGTGTTTAGAAACTGGAAATTACTAGGGGCGAGAAGTAGCTCTAACTCTATGTCCTTAAAGTAATTAGTCTTGATGGCACCGTTTAGGGTGGCAAGCCTATTGTTTGAATCGTAGATTTTAAAGTTGCGGAATACCACATCGCTATTCTCCAGGTATATAGGGTCTGACATGGTGTACCGACTTCTGGTAAAGTCGATTAAACCGCTAACCTCATTCATCCTTACCGTGCCGTTTAGCAAGGGGGTTGCGGTTGTTCCAGTGATATTAACATTTCCGGAGATTGAGCCTTTCAGGTCAACTACACTTCCTTCGAGAAATGGTTCTACAAGGCCCAGCTCAATGTTGTTGAGCCGTGCAAAGAATCTTAGGGCTTGGTTTTCGGGAAAGAAATCGCCAGCTAGGCTAAAACCTTGCTCTTTGGCCTGGGTGTTTAGTATATCTACTGATAGCTTTTTGTCCTCATTATGCCATTGGCTGTTTAGGGTTATTTTGCCTAGGTTGTAGCTGTTGGCCATCAAGTCATCGAGCGTTAAATCGGCGTAGAACAGTGGGTTTCCTGTTAGGTTTGTGGCTCTGGCGTACCCATCAGCTTGCCCTTTGAATTCGTATCCTATGCCCTTGGTGTAGAGATTTAGATTTGATAAGTCGATATTCTGTAAGTCAACCTGAACAAAATCATCGGGCGTAGAAGCAATACTACCCTGTATGGCAAGGGTTTGATTGTTGTTGTGGAGTAGAAAGTTGTTTATTGCAATACTTGTGCTATCGATTATTATTTCGGATTGACTAATATGCCACGTGGTATCGTTTAAGATAAAGTCTGAAGGTAAAAAGTTTACGCTTATGAGTTCGCTTGTTGCCCGATGGGTAATTATTGCGTTGGCCTTAATCTCACCCGAATTTTTGATTACGGTTTTATTGTCCCACACAATGCTAGTTTCAAGCTTGTTGTTTATAGCGGTTGCATAAATTGCAACATTCTTTACCTCAGCGTTACCACGCGAAATTTGGGGCGAGCTAATACTCGCGGTTAGCGTAGAATCATTAGTGAGGCCATCAATTGATATATCCTTTATCACGTTGCCTGCCAGCTCTATCTCAGGAATTTTAACCTTTAGGTTAAGGGTTTGAAAATCGGGGTTGTAAATACCAAAAATATTGGTGTTTTCGGCAATGCGGAACGAGGGGAATAGCACATCGGTTAGCTTGCTGGTATTCCTTAGGCGTAGCCTAATGATGTAGTCGTTGTATTCAGGATTATCTACACCAGTAGGTATAATCTCGGGTTTGGTGTTATCGCTACTCAGGGCGGGCAGGTATAGGTATATCATATTCTGAAGGTACGAGAATATGTTGGCGTAATTGTATTTTCCCCGCAGCTCCCCCTCGGCAAACTCCGATTTTAAGGTTATCTGCTTGCTGTCAATCGAGTTGTTGGCGGTAATGATGATGTCTGACGTTTTTATTTCGCCATTCTGGTTGCGGTATAAGCCATTAACCAGCTTAACTTCACCCGTGGTATTGTCGATGTTGTTTCCCGAGAATTTTGCTGTTAAAAGAAACGAAGCTTGCGATATGCTATCGGCGCTGTTTAGGTTAAGCTTTACCAAGTCGAGTTTAGGAACAAATGCAGAGAAATCGAACACGGGAATGGAGTCGGAAAAGTTAAGCGATCCCAAAAAGTTAAGCTTAGCGTTTGGGTCGTCGAGCCGAAGTGATCCCTCAAAATTCTTATTGCTCAATCCTCCTGAAACTTCAATGTTGGTATAGCGATAGTTGTTGGCTTCAATGGAGTGTATCCTTGCTTCGGTTGTAACATTCAAATTGTTCTCGCTGTCGATATTACCATTAATTGCTGCTGCCAAGCTAACCTTGCCCAGCAGATCGTTTGCAATTAGCTTCCCGAGGTTAAGCTGATTTGTTGATAGATTCCCTTGGAATGTTGTTGCTCTCTGCTGGTCGGGCTTAAACGAAAGATCCATTGATACATTTCCGATATCGGTAGAAAGGGTGCCGTAGGCCACAAAATCGGTAATAAACCCAGTAAAGCTACCCGTAAACGATAAGTGGTTTAGGCTGTGCAGATCATCAGGAATTGATATGATTTTTTGTTGGGTATCGGTAAACCTGAAGCTTTGCAGATCGTCAGACGTTGTTATTAGCTCCTTAATATCAACGAAGATGAATGTTGATTGAAAATCGGGAAGCCCCATTAGGTTAACATTTGCCATGATGGACGTAGTGTCGGCCGTTTTAATGCTTAGGTCTCGTACGCGCAGATCGCTAATGCTACCCCTAAACCGTGCTTCAATGTCGGCTGTTTCATCGAACTGACTTAAACCAGTAACAAAGTAGGAGAGGGCACGGGTTGAAAGGGTGGTTGTCTCGATCTGACCATCGAGGTCTACTGCGTTCAGAAAGTCGCTCATGGCATCCCATCCATCGTAGCTAAACCTGAGGTAGGGTAGGTTGATGCTCGCATCCATAGCATGAATTTGTAGCTTTTCAAAATTCATATGCTGGCTGCTGAGGCTCATTTTTGTTCTAAAGCGATCAATCACAAAACCGCTTTTATCAAAACCGGTTAGCTCTTCAATTGTGAATGAAATGGTATCGCCCGTAATGCTAAGGTTTCTCAGGTTTAGGTTTAAAGCTTTAACGTATAGATCTTCAAAGTTTATTCTATCCTCAGTGGGCGTAACGTTTTGCTTGTGCATTCGAAACTCTGAATCGGCGATTCGCGCATGCTTAAAGCTTAACCCCAATCCATCATCATTTCTTGTTTTGGCAGAGTCGCGGGGAGGGAAAAGCTTATTGATGAACACTGTAAGGTTCATATTTCCGAGGGTATCGGTCTCAAAGTTTAGCTTGGCTTCATCCAGGCTAACCCGATGAAACTTTAGAATGTTTTTGCCGTTGTTGTAGCCCAAAAGGCTAGCCGTGATGGTTTTGGCGTTGAGCAGCGTATCCTGATTGTGATCCTCGATGTACACGTTGCGTAGGAGTACCCTGTTGAATAGACGAAAGTCGAATTTTTCGATATAAACCTTGGCGCCCAGCTTGTTCTCAAGCATGTTGGTGGTTTGGCCCACTAGCCAGGTTTGAACTTTGCTGTGCTGAATGATTAGCCAAACTGACGTGGGGATTGATAGTAGCACAATTGCTAATATCAAAAAAATGTAAACCGATTTTTTAATAACTTTGCCCACCAAAATTTGAATTTGAACTTTTACTTTAGCACAAACCATGCCACAGCTTAAAAACGCCCGAAATTAGTTAAAAGCAGGAGATTTTTTTAATAAATATTAACCAAAGTTTTGGGTTTTTGTTGAGCGTATATTTATATACTATGAGCGTAATAATTTTAGGGATAGAATCATCATGCGATGATACCTCTGCAGCGGTAATAAAGGACGGATGGTTGCTATCAAACCTTATTAGCAACCAGAAGGTTCACGAGGAGTATGGAGGTGTTGTGCCCGAGCTGGCTTCGCGTGCCCATCAGGCAAACATAATTCCAGTGGTTGATACCGCCATTAAGCAGGCAGGGTTATCGCCAAAAGATATATCAGCTATTGCTTTTACTCAGGGGCCTGGCCTACTTGGTTCGCTACTGGTGGGTACCTCGTTTGCCAAGGGCTTTGCGCTAGCACAGAAGATTCCCCTTATTGAGGTAAACCATCTACATGGCCATATCCTATCGCATTTCATAATAACTTCGGACGAAACGAAGCTCCCACGGTTTCCGTTCCTTTGCCTGTTGGTTTCCGGTGGGCATACCCAGCTGGTTGTGGTGAGCAATTTTGATAAGATGGAGATTGTTGGAAAAACCATAGACGATGCAGCCGGTGAGGCTTTTGATAAGTGCGCCAAGGTGATGGGATTGGGTTATCCGGGTGGGCCTGTCGTCGATCGTTTGGCAGCCCAGGGTAATCCCAACGCTTTTAAGTTTGCTAAACCATTGCCCCATGGGCTCGACTTTAGCTTCAGTGGTCTAAAAACGTCGTTTCTCTACTTCCTAAGGGATCAGCTAAAGGCCCAGCCCAATTTTATTGAGGAGCGGAAAGCCGATCTGTGCGCATCGTTGCAGCATACCATCGTTTCCATTCTAATGGATAAGCTTACTGCTGCCGCAAAGGATTTGGGTATAAAAGAAATTGCCTTGGCAGGAGGTGTGGCGGCCAACTCGGGATTACGAAATGCTACCCTTGAGGCAGGTGAACGCTTGGGGTGGAATACTTACATACCAGAGTTTAGGTTCACCACCGATAATGCTGCCATGATAGCCATAGCTGGACACTACAAGTATCTTCGGGGTGAGTATGCCTCTCACAGCTCTGTGCCTAAGGCTCGATTGCCCTTCTAGCAGCAATTTGGATAATCCTTGGGCTAAAGCGGCTCCTTATAATCGATTGTTTATCGTTTTATCATCTTGGAAAACAGCTAGTTTCAAGGTTAGCTGAAGTGCTTTTCTTTGGGACTAATGCTAGTTGGTTTTTGGATGTGCTTAATGAGGTTTGCTATTCGTATTTCAATGTTAGGGCTGGATTGGTTCTGGCAGCCTTAAAGGCTTGGTATCCCAACGTATTGTGGATTGAGCAAGTGGTATTGAAACCATCGAACAGATCATATCGAACCTGAAATGAATGTTTTGGGGCGCATCCTCCATAGCTCCAACTACTTCCCAACTTTGACTTCTTTACCAAATGTTAACAACTTTACCAATTGGATCGTCATCGCCAAAATACTTGTGAGCTGTCAATTGGGTCATGACCACTTGGTGGGGCACATTAAGAATATTATTTCCATCTCCAGGGATTAGCTTAAACCTGTTGAATACCTTAAAGAATGTAGCGTTGGCATAAATAGCTTTTTTCTCAACAAAAACCTTATCGTCATATCGAATATCTGGGTCGCCGCCGAACGAGAACATCCGGGTGTAATTAGTTGTTATGATTATCCGCAAATATGCCTAAAAGCAGCCTTGAATTCTATTTGATGCTTAATCGCTTAACGGCAGGGGACTTATTCGGCAGATAGGACTCGCTCCTATGCAGGCTGATAGTTCACCCCTGCTGTTTTGTTACAGTGTTGCAAGGTAAAAAATGTCAAAGAAATTCATAGTGTAAATCTAAAGGGCAGGCAGGCGGCAGGCGGTAGGCAGGGAGTACTTTTCCTGAAGAAGCAATTTGTTGTAAATCATAGCTAAATACTGCTTTTCCCGATAAACAACGTCGGGATTGCGATGACGCAAAAATGATATAGGTACCAAAGCGGATAATCATATTAGTTATATCAAGATAGGTTACTGTTGTAGTAGGCCCAATGGGGCATTGCTAATGACTCCCTGTAGCTTGGCATCGAGGCATACTCTGTAAATATTATTTGCGTTGGGACGAAACTTATCGTAGCTCATCTCATCTATTACGTTAGAGCATGATAAGCAATACGCTGGCAATCCCTACCGCTAATCCAAAAATGTGATTAGGGTATATCCTTTCTGAGAGCTAAGGTTACGTACCGAAACCTTAATGTAATTTTAAACATAGCTTAGTGCTTTTTGGGTGTACAAGTAGTGGTTTTTATTACAACTAAAGCTGTATATAATAATTTGGTTGATATGTTTGGATATATTCAGCCAATTTCTTGAGATATCATACTGTATACCAAAACCTGCAATGGGTTGATATGTAGATATAAAATAATGTTTCAATCTTTTGGTGTATGCTCGTAATCGTATACGTCCTGTTCGGGAACGAACACATGCAATTACTTATTGAGCCAATACCCGAAATGGCATTTTGGGGGTTGTATAATATCATAAATTGAAACCATATGGCTTTAAAAATGTTACTTTTGTATTGCTGATTAACCAATATTTACTTTAGTATGAAGATTTTTTTGCGTTTTATAATGACCTACTATCGTGAAATACTAAGAGGTGTTTACTTCGCGCTGGCAATTGTTTTAATTCTGCTTGCCTTGCCCAAGGAACGTAGGTTTAAGTATGAGTTTCAACGTGGTATGGAGTGGATGCATGACGATCTGGTTGCACCATTCGATTTCCCAATTTACAAAACCGATGCAGAGTTTATTGCCGAACGTAATGCTATCCTTAATAATTTCAAGCCCTTTTTTAAGTACGATACTTCTGCTGTTGCCCTTGCCAAACAGCAATTCAGGACAGACTTTATTGCTGAATGGGAAAAACTTGAAACCAATCGCAATCCGAATGATACATTGCTAAGAAGGATGGAAGAGGGCATTGAAAGAGTGCATCGGGTTGGAGTTTTTTTCCCTGATGAGTTCTCTGACCTTCGTGGAGACATACAAGGGGGAATTACAATCATTAAGAATAATCAGGCTTTTGAGACTGATATCTCAGAGGTGTATCAAGTTAATCGAGCAGTTGACAATGTTAAAACCTATGCTTCGCAGCTTGCCGCCACAAATTCTGGCCCTGAAACTGATATTATTCTAAAGCTAAATCTAACTAAATACGTTAACCCTAACTTACTTTACGATTCGCAAACTACCCAACAGGTTACTAGCGATATGTTGGCTAGCTTATCTGCAACAAAGGGGTTGATTTATGCCGGTGAAAGAATTATTACCAAGGGAGAGGTTGTAAACTCGGAGCTATACCAGATACTTTACTCACTTAGGCGAGAGTTTGAAAGCAGGCTAAATCATTTGGGTAATACCAAACTTCTCATATTAGGTCAGGCCTTAATTGTTACAATGCTGTTTTTTATCCTTTTCCTTTTCCTTCTGAATTTTCGGCGAGAGGTACTTTACAGCGATTCGAAATTAGTGTTTATACTCCTTGTAATAAGCGCGTTGTCGATATTGTCGTTTTTACTTTTACGACGCGAACTGGTTAGTATTTACATCATTCCGTTTGCCATTGTGCCAATCTTTATACGAACCTTTTACGACTCTCGCTTAGCCCTTTTCATCCATATTATAACCGTTTTTATTGTTGGTTTTTTTGTGCCCAATAGCTTCGAGTTTGTTTTTATGCACTTCATTGCGGGTGTGGTTGCCATCATAAGCCTTACCAAGGTGTACAGGCGCAGCAAGCTTTTCCTTGCGGTGGGGTACATATTTGTAACCTATGCCGTGCTGTACCTGGGAATTGTGTTAATACAGGAGGGTAAACCAAGCGCTATGAATGCAATTTACATTGGGTGGTTTGCAGCAAATGCGCTGTTGCTTCTTGCTTCGTACCAGCTGATCTATGTTTTCGAAAAGGTATTTGGATTCCTCTCGGATACTACCCTTATGGAGCTTTCCGACACCAATCAGGATTTACTCCGAAAGCTAGCGGAGGTGGCTCCTGGCACATTCCAACACTCGCTACAGGTAGCTAACCTTGCCGAGAGCGCTATTCACCAAATTGGGGGAAATCCGCTCTTGGTGAGAACAGGTGCTTTGTACCATGACATTGGGAAGATGAGCAATCCGTACTATTTTGTAGAGAATCAGTCTCCCGATTTCAACCCTCACAAAGGTCTCGATTTCGAGGAGAGCGCAGAGATTATTATCCGTCACATTTCTGATGGGGTTCAAATAGCTAAAAAGAATCGTTTGCCCGAACAAATTATTGACTTTATCAGAACTCACCACGGAACAACCAGGGTTTTATACTTTTATAGACTTTACAAGGATAAATTTCCAGAGGCTGAAGCGGAGCTAGAGGCATTTAGCTACCCAGGGCCAAGACCCTTTTCGCGAGAAACGGCTGTGGTCATGATGGCAGATTCTGTTGAAGCCGCTTCACGCGCGCTCAAACAAATAACCCTTGATACAATCAATGAACTAGTTGATTCGATCATCGATTATCAACAGGTTGAGAAGCAGTTTAACGATGCCAATATTACATTTAAAGATATCTCAGTAATTAAGGAGGTGTTTAAAAAGAAGCTACAAAATATTTACCACGCAAGGATAGAGTATCCTAAGGAGAAGGCAAAGGCATAACGCCTTGATTATATGTAAAATGCCCCATACGTAATTAGCATGGGGCATTTTTGTTAATCAGTTTACCTGGTTTAGTCGCCAAAGCTAATACCCAAACCACGTGCGGTTCGTACCAAATCGCATGAAGGGTCAACAAAGTTTGGTTTACCAATGGCATCGGTAAGGGGAACCGATATAATATCGGGGTGACGGTAGGCAACCATTTCACCAAAACGGCCCTCCAGAACCATCTCAAAGGCTTTAACCCCAAACTGAGCAGCCAAAATTCGGTCGTATGCACTAGGAATACCTCCCCGTTGCAGGTGACCTAATACTGTTTCGCGCATATCGGCCTCAAAACCTGCCTTCTTCAGATCGTATGATATCTTGTGAGCAATACCACCAAGTCGAACGTTTTTGTAACCTACTTCACTACTCTCTTCGGCCACTACGTCGCCGTCCTTCGATTTAGCCCCTTCGGCCACTACCACAATGGCATTGCCTTTTCCACGGCTATATCTCGACTTGAGGCGCTCTAGAACAACGTTCAAGTCGTATGGAATTTCGGGGATGAGGCAAACCTCAGCCCCCCCTCCAATAGCTGCATGAAGGGCAATCCAACCAGCAAAGCGCCCCATTACCTCCAGTATCAAAACACGGTTATGGCTTGCCGCGGTGGTTACAAGCTTGTCAACCGCATCGGTTGCAATTTGAACAGCAGTTTGGAACCCGAAGGTGAAGTCGGTGGCTGACAGGTCATTATCAATGGTTTTGGGTACACCAATAATATTTAGTCCTTTCTCGTACAGGGCTTGAGATATTTTTTGCGATCCATCACCACCAATACTAATCACTGCATCAACGCCTAGGTACTGGAGTTTACGAATCATCTCGTCCGATCTGTCTACGTAATCCCACGTGCCATCGGTTTTCTTGATAGGCCATGCAAAGGGGCCTCCCTTGTTGGTTGAACCAATTATGGTTCCTCCCTGTACGTGAATTCCAGCTACTGAGCGCTCATCGAGCACCCGTATCTCGGTTGGTTCCCTAAGGATACCATTGAATGATTCGATACTTCCTATTACCTCCCAGTCTCTTTCCTGCTCGGCACGTTTTACAATGGCCCTAATCACTGCGTTAAGCCCAGGGCAGTCCCCACCTCCGGTTGCTACTAGCACTCTTTTCATAAATAAATCTCAATTATATTGTTAAGTAAATTTCCATCGTTTGCTACGATTTTCGGATATCAAAAGGCTCAAAAATTTGAAGGGTATTTGAATTGCCGTATTTTTATTGTGCCAAATTTTTCCACGGAAGCAAAAGTACAAAAAAAATAGCGCCCGTTTTTCAATATGTTACAACAAAATGCAATGAATTTTGTGCAAACGAATGAAATGCCTTGCTGTTATTTTAATTTTAAACATAATTATTATGAAGACTAAATCAATTAAATTTGTTAAAAGCCTACTTGTTGTAGGTGCTCTGGTTCTAATTCTCACCTTCTCATCATGTGCCCCTCAGGCCGATGTTACATCGGAACCATTTAAGGTGGAGCATCCCGATTGGGTTTTCGATGCCACCATTTACGAGGTGAATGTTAGGCAGTATACCCCCGAAGGTACCTTTGCTGCCCTAGAGGAGCATCTCCCTCGCCTGCAGGAGCTGGGCGTAAAAATTCTATGGCTAATGCCAATTCATCCAATTGGTGAGGTAGAGCGAAAGGGTACGCTGGGTAGCTACTACTCTATCAAAGACTACAAAGGTGTTAACCCCGAGTTTGGCACAATGGACGATTTTAAAAGGTTTGTGGACAAAGCTCACGAGCTGGGCATGAAGGTTATCCTCGATTGGGTAGCAAACCATACGGCTCATGATAATCCTTTGGTATTTGAACATCCCGATTGGTATACCCGCGACTCGTTGGGCAGCCTGGTCTCTCCCTTCGATTGGTCCGATGTGGTTCAGCTCAATTACGATAACATGGAGATGAGGGACTATATGTTGGGCGCTCTTAAATTTTGGGTTGAGGAAGCCAACATAGATGGGTATCGTTGCGATGTGGCTTCAATCGTTCCAACCGATTTCTGGAACAAAGCTCGCAAGGAGCTGGATAGAATAAAGCCAGTTTTCATGCTTGCCGAAGCCGAGGAAGAGGAACTTCTTGAGTATGCCTTTGATGCTGATTATGGTTGGGAGTTTCACCATATTATGAATGGTATTGCCAAAGGGGAGAAAACTGTACTTGATATAGAGGAGTACTATCAGCGCGAGCTGGTTCGCTACCCCAAAACCACCATTAAAATGCATTTTACCAGCAACCACGACGAGAATAGCTGGGCTGGTACTGAATTCGATAGAATGGGTGAAGCTGCTGCCAAATCTTTTGCCGCCCTTACTTTTGTTATTCCTGGCATGCCCTTGCTATACAATGGGCAAGAAGTAGGCTTTAACCGTATGCTCGAATTCTTTGAGAAGGACGAGATTGACTGGACACCCAACGAGGAGTTCACAACCCTTTACCAAAAGCTCATTGACCTAAGAAAAACGAATACTGCCTTGTATGCAGCCGAAAAAGGAGCCGATATGTTTAGGGTGAAAACCAGCAACGATGTAAACGTATTTGCCGTTACCCGGGAAAACGAGGAGGACAAGGTGTTTGCCATTTTCAACTTATCAAACCTAAATCAGGATGTTGAGCTGAAAGGCGATGCGTATGTTGGCAAGTACACCAATTTGTTTACTGATGAAACAATTGAATTCCCTCAGGGCGCAAGTGTTAAGCTAGCACCGTGGGAATATGCTATCTATGTGAAGTAGATAGATATTTCAAAGCCAGAAAGCTCATTTTGCCATAAGCAAAATGAGCTTTCTGGCTTTTACGCATCTAAGCCTTTGGCTCGTTTTTATGCAAATTCCCTAAAAAGGTTTGAACCCTTTTACTACTTTTGTGCAGTTATTCCTAAACGCAAAAAATTTAAAACTTAACGATATGCATTACACTGTTCCCGTAAAAGGTAAAGTTCACTGGATTGGCGTGAACGACCGTCGCAAAAGGCTTTTTGAGAATATGTGGACACTTGAACGTGGTGTTTCCTACAACTCATACCTTATAGTTGATGATAAAACCGCTTTGGTTGATACCATTGAGGATAGGGCAGCTGGCAACTACATCGAACGGATTGAGAAGTTACTCGATGGCCGAAAGCTCGATTATCTAATCATCAACCACATGGAGCCCGACCACTCGGGCGAGGTGAAGGCAATATTCGACCATTTCGATGGGGTTACCATTGTGGGCAACGTGAAAACTTTCAAGATGGTTGAGGCCTACTGGGGTATTACACATAGGTTGCTCAAGGTAGATGATGGCGATGAGCTTAGCCTAGGGCATCATCAGCTTAAGTTCGTCATGACCCCCTGGGTACACTGGCCCGAAACCATGATGACCTACGATACCACCGAGCAAATCCTGTTCTCTGGCGATGCCTTTGGTAGCTTTGGTACGCTCGATGGTGGCATTTTTGATGATGAATTAAATTTCGATTTCTTTGAGGACGAGATGCGTAGGTACTACTCAAATATTGTGGGACCCTACAGTAACATGGTGCAAAAGGCATTTGCTAAGCTTA
>Ga0334894_1001419_pt1 | contig 20294 bp, 16 predicted proteins | sample GraSluR3_MG_6_FD_207225 | JGI IMG/M metagenome (GOLD analysis project Ga0334894, IMG submission 207225) | Sludge microbial communities from methane-producing bioreactor in Wageningen University, Netherlands - Granular Sludge_12_05 R3 | ecosystem: Engineered > Bioreactor > Anaerobic >... | reverse complement strand
GACAGGCCCAGGTCTCGCTCGAGTCGAGCGAGGTGACCGTAAACATCCCCATGACGGAATAGCGCGAAAAGGTGTCAGGAACCATTTCGCTCTTGTTTCGGCCTGCCGCGCGGACGAAACAGCGACTGCAAACCAAACCGCCCTGTCATTCGTTCCACCCAATGCTGGCTGCCAAAGGGCTGGCCGCGATTGGCGCACCGCCGAAGTGATTCCAGCTCCTTCTCCGTGTCGGCGCGATTCACCCACGCCAGCCAGTCCCCGGGACGAGGGACGGGCCACTCCGAAAGCAGCTTCCGCGCCGCTTCGTCGCCGCAAACGAAACGCCACAAGCTCGACCACCGCCACTGCTCGGCGCGTTGGCACAGGCCCGCACGCAGAGCGTTTCGTTCGACGTAGCGGCAGACCGTCCAAAGATGCTCGTCCGACTCGACGAGAAACGACTTGAAACGGCCCTGATACAGATGGCCGGTCCCCTCGCTCCGCCGGTGCGCATGCCACCGCCGCGTATGCGTCAGGCTCGCCCAGCCGACGAATCGCGACAAGTCGCCGTCCTCGCGCGGCCACAGCACCAGGTGCCAATGGTTCGGCATGAGGCAATAGGCCAATACCCGCATGGCGACGCGCTCGGCGGCCTCCTCCACGATCCGCTCGAAGGCGTCGTAGTCCTCGGGCTTGTGGAAGATCCGCATGCGCCCGTTGGCGCGGTTGAGCACGTGGTACACCAGCCCGCCGGTCGCGGTTCTCAATGGCCGTCCCATTCCGCGAGCTTACTGAGGCCTTCTCCCGCCGTCAATAATGGTTCCTGACACCTTTTCCTCCTCGGCTGACCTTGACCGTGTGGGAAGATGGCTTTAGACTCGCCGGTGCGGTTTGCGGGTCGAATCGGGCCGGTAAGGAGGCTGGCCGGGCCCGATCGCTCCCAGGGACAACAGGCACGGAGGCTGGGTTCCCGCAAATGAACGCGATGCGACAATTCGACCATCGGCTGGCCGTCGACGGCGGCAGACCCGTTCGGCAGAACGGGTTCCCGCCTTGGCCGCGATTCGACCTCGAGGAGATCGAGGCGGCGGCCGAGGTGCTGCGTTCGGGAAGGGTGAACTACTGGAGCGGCGGCGAAGGCCGGCTCTTTGAAGAGGAATTCGCCGAATTCGCGGGCTGCCGCCATGGGGTCGCGGTGGCGAACGGCACCCTCGCCCTCGAACTGGCGCTGCGCGCGCTGGAGATCGGTCCGGGCGACGACGTGGTGGTCACCTGCCGCAGCTTCATGGCTTCGGCAAGCTGCTGCGTCGCTTGCGGGGCCCGGCCCGTGTTCGCCGACGTCGACGCCGACAGCCAGAACGTGACCGCCGAAACGATTCGCGAGGCCCTCACGCCGCAGACCAGGGCGATCGTGGCCGTGCATCTGGCGGGCTGGCCGTGCGACATGGACCCGATCATGGAGTTGGCCGCACGGCGAGGCCTGGTCGTGATCGAGGATTGCGCCCAGGCCCACGGGGCGAGCTATCGGGGCCGGCCCGTGGGATCGCTGGGGCACGCCGCGGCGTTCTCCTTCTGCCAAGACAAGATCCTCACCACGGGCGGCGAAGGGGGCATGCTCACGACGAACGACGAGGCCGTCTGGGAGCGGGCGTGGAGTTTCAAAGACCACGGCAAGAGCTGGCACGCCGTGCATCGCCCCGACCCGAACGCCGTCTTTCGCTGGTTGCACGAGTCGTTCGGGAGCAACGGGAGGATGACGGAGATGCAGGCGGCCATCGGCCGCGTGCTGCTGGCCAAGCTGCCCGGGTGGATCGACGCCCGGCGGCGGCGCGCCGCCTTGCTCCATCAGCACCTGGCCGAGTTGCCGGCGATTCGGCTGGCGATTCCTCCCGTCTACGTCAAGCACAGTTACTACAAGTACTACGCCTTTTTGCGTCCCGAGCGACTGCGCCCCGGGTGGAACCGCGACCGGGTCGTTCGGGCCCTCCAGGCCGAGGGCATTCCCTGCGGCAGCGGCAGTTGTCCGGAACTCTACCGCGAAAGGGCGTTTCGGGGCCACCCCTCCCACCCCGGCCGGCGGCTCCCGGTCGCCAAGCTCCTGGGCGAGACGAGCCTGATGTTCCTGGTTCATCCGACGCTTGCCGAGGATGACATTCTCGACACCGCCCGGGCCGTGGCCAAGGTCCTCGACGCCGCGACCGTCCGCGACATGGGCTGGGAAAGACGGGTTGCCTGAGGCCGGGCGTTGCGTGGACCGACGTCGCGAGGCATGATGGTCGAAGGCAGCCATCCGTCAACTCGGGAGATCGCGGTCATGCGACGTGCCGTCACCTGTCTGTTCGCGTTGTGGCTCGGGTCGCCGGCGGCGGCCAATCTCGTTCGCAACGGCAGCTTTGAGGCCGCCTCGAACGGCACGCTCGAGGCGTGGCGGGCCTCGGGCGATCGCCACGTGAAACAGACGCTCACGGTCGACCGCGGGCGCGACGGCAAGCAGTGCGCGCGCCTGGCGTGCACCGAATTCACGGCGGTCACGCCCGCCTCGCACGCGATGATCTGCCAGATGGGCGTGCCCGTCCGGCGGGGCACGACCTATCGGGTGGCCTTCTGGGCCCGGGCCGAAGCGATCGCCGGCGAGGTGGTGTCGATCGCCCTTTCCGATACGGCGGCGTGGGCCAATTGCGGGCTGGAGGGAGGTTTCGTGCCCGGGAGCGAGTGGCGTCAATACGAGTTCCTCTTCCGCGCCACGCGCGACTGCGGCGAAAAGAGCCGGCTTCAGATCTGGTTCGGCTCGACCGGCACGCTCTGGCTCGACGACGTCACCTTCGAAGAGGCCGAGGGCGACCTCTACCGGCCGGGCCAGATCATCCCCTCGGCCGGAAGGGAGAACCTGGTTCCCAACGCGAGCTTCGAGTGCGGCGACGACGGATGGGGCTCGGCCGAAGCGGACCGGACGGCCCACTGGGGCGGAAGCATGAATCGCCTGTTCGGCGAGATCGACCCGAGCCAGGCGGCGCACGGAGCCGCCAGCCTCAAGATCGACCTGTCGCCCGAGAACCGGCCCGTCTCGTTTTTCGACTACTACGATCTGCACCGCGTGCCGATCCAGGCTCCGTTGGCGGCCAACATGGGCTTCATCGCGATTGAGCCGGGCAAGCCGTACGTCTTGTCGGTTGCCATGAAGGCGGCCGCCCCGGGCACGCCGGCCCTGCTGGCGGTTCGCCAGTTCGACGGCCGGCGATTCGAAAAGGAAGTCGAGGTGTCCACGGAGTGGCGGCGTCACGCGTTGGCGCTGAAGCCGACGTCGCGGTGGTGCTACGTGCTCGCCGGGCCCGATCTGCGCGAGAAGCCGGGCACCGCCGCTGGTCCCGAGCGGGCCACGCTGTGGCTCGACGCCGTGCAACTCGAGCAGTCGCCCGAGCCGACCCCGTTCCGCCCGCGCGAGGTCGTCGAGTTGGGCATCGCGACCGACAAGGTGGGCAACGTGTTCGGCTGGGACGAGCCGCTGCGATTTCGCCTCACGCTGGCAGGCGGTGCGGATGGCCCGCGCCAGGCCACCCTCGAGTTGAGCCTCGTCGACTTCTTCGACGAGGAGGTGTGGACCGATCGGCGCGAGGTGAGCGTGCCTCGCGCGGGCCGTCTCGAGCGCGACGTCACGATCGCCGCCGGTCCGCGTTACCGGGGCTTCATGCGGTTTCGCGCGAAGATGGCCGCGGGCGACGTCGCCGCCGAACGAGCGATGCGCCTGGCGACCATCCCCGTTTTGCCGGGCGACGACTCGAGGTTTGGGGTGAACCACGCTTATCCCTGGCCCCACCTGCTCGACCTCTGTCGCAAGGCGGGGCTCGTCTGGATGCGCGACTGGTCGTGCAAGTGGCAGGAGGTCGAGCCCGAGAAGGGCCGGTTCGACTTCACCGAGGCCGACCACCAGATCGACCGGCCGCTCGGGCACGGCCTCCGGGTGCTGGCCATGCTGCCCTTTCCCTCGGCCCACTGGTCGTCGAGCGCTCCGCCCGACCACGAGATCGCCCGCGACTACACGAGCCGGCGCGAGCACGTGGCCTACGCCCCGCGCGACGAAGGCGAGTTTCAGAACTACGTCGCGGCGACCGTGTCGCATTACCGCGACCGCGTCACCTGGTGGCAGGCGTTCAACGAACCGGTTTTCACGAGCTACTCGCTGCCGCGCAAGTTCGGCTACACGGCCGCCGACTACGGCCGCTGGACCAAGGCGTTCGCCGAGGCGGCCCGGCGAGCCGACCCCGGCGCCAAGGTGCTCGCCGGCATGGGGTACCTCAGCGAGGGCCAGATTCTCGACGACTGGAAGCGGTTTCTCGACACGGGCGCCCTGGACGTGATCGACGCGGTCGACATCCACCACTATCCGCGTCTGCGCCCGCCCGAGTTCATGGAAGCGCTGCTCGAAAAGCTCAACGGCCTGATGGACCGGCACGGCGGGCGCAAGCCGATCTGGCTGACCGAGTACGGCTACTACGCCGACGACGAGCCCTGGTCGATTCCGATGTCGCACTCGGGGTTCAACACGCCTCTGGAGAGCGAAGTGCTCCAGGCAGCCTACGCCGTGCGCTGGGCCACGATCCTGTTCGCCGGCGGGGTCGACAAGGTCTTCTACCACGCCGGCACCTGCGACGGGATCAACCACGACAGCCTCCAGGGCATCTTTTTCGAGTACGCTGGCCAGCCGCACAAGATCTACGCCGCCCAGGCGGTCATGAGCCGCCTGTTTGCTCCGACGGCCCGGTTCGTCAAGCGACTGGCGACGGGGGACGGCGTGCGCGCCTACCTGTTCCGCGACGGCGAGTGCACGTTGGCCGTGGCCTGGACGACCGGGGGCGAGCCCCAGACGATCCGCGCGGCCGAGAGCCTCGAAGTCTGGGACCTGATGGGCCGGCCGCTCGGCTCGGGCGAGATCGCGATCACCGGTACGCCGGTCTACGTGCTCGGCGAGGGGCTGACCGACGACGAGTTCGTCGCGGCCTGCGGCGTGGGAAGTCGCTGAACCGAACGGTTGTCGCGGCGCACGCACGGCAGCCCGTTCGACCGAGACAGCCAGATCGGCGCTCGGGGTGCCCGTCCGCGGCTCGGCGCGTGGAAAGCAAGCGCCGTGGCACGCGCCCGATTCGAGCGCGTGCCAAGCTCCCTCCGGGGGGATTGTATTCGTCCACGGGCGTGCGAAGAATTCCGATAACGTCGACCCGATGCCCGAACCGAACATCGTCGGCCGCGAGCGAGATCAAGCGGTGCGTGCGACGCGCAAGGCATTGGGGCGCCGCTTTTCGTGGAGTCGCTTCTCAGACGGTTCGCAGAATCGCGGGTTGCACGCGAGGATACCCGGGCTCCGTCGTGTCCGCGCCGGTGCGTCGGCTCGTGAGGTTCCGCACGATGCACGATCGAAGACATTCCAATCGGCAGCGGGCCCTCGCCGCCCAGGTTCTTGAAGCCACGCCGGTGGCCGTCGCCGTGCTCGACCGCCAGGGAAGGATTACGCTGGCCAATCGCCGGGCGGAAGAACTGCTCGGCCGGATGCGCGACGACGCGGCCGGCCAAGCGAACGCCAGATGTCGCCTGACCGACGCCGAGGGCAATCCGCTTCGCGACGACCCCTTGTCCTTCCGTCCGGTCGTGGAGTCGGGAGAGGCAATCCACGGCCGTACGCTTGCGTTTGTACGCGATGACGGGCGCCGGGTGCTCGTTTCAGTCGACGCGGCGCCCCTGTTCGACGCCGACGGCCGCGTCGAGGGGGTCGTTGCCACGCTCGTGGACGTGACGCACCAGCGCCAGGCCGAAGAGTCGCTCCGGGCCACCCAACGGCGCTATCGCCAGTTGCTCGGGGCGGTGACGACGTACACCTACACGGTGCACCTCGAAAACGGCGCCCCCGCGTCGACCGAGCACGGCCCGGCGTGCGTCACGGCCACCGGTTACACGGCCGACGAGTACGCCGCCGACCCGAACCTCTGGATCACGATGGTGCATCCCGAAGATCGCCAGCCGGTGCGCGAGCACGTGGCCGAGGTGCTGTCGGGCAAGCCCGTGCCGCCGCTGGAGCATCGCATCTTCCACAAGGACGGCTCGGTTCGCTGGATTCGCGACACGATCGTTCAGCACTTCGACGAGTCGGGCCGATTGACCCACTACGACGGTCTCGTCGAGGACATCACCGAGCGCAAGCGGATCGACGCCCGATTTCAGCGCCTGTTCGAGGCCACGCCCGACGCGATGATCCTGACCGACGAGCGCGGGAAGATCGTCTTGGCCAATGCCCAGTCGGAAAAGACGTTCGGGTATCGGCGGGAGGAGTTGGAGGGGCAATCGGTGGAGATCCTGGTTCCCAAACGATACCGCGATCGCCATCCGGTTTATCGGGACGAGTATTCCACGCGTCCGCGGGCTCGGCCCATGGGGTTGCATCCCGAACTGTGGGCGATCCGCAAGGACGGCACGGAGTTCCCCGCCGAGATCAGCCTCAGTCCGCTCCAAACCGAGGAAGGACTGCTCGTTCTCTCGGCCATCCGCGACGTCACCGAGCGGAAGCGGACCGAAAAGGCCCTGCGCGACAACCAGATGCAGATGCTGGCGGCGCAGAAGATCCAGGAGTACCTCTTGCCGCGCGAGCCGCCCCGGTTGCCCGGCTACGACGTCGCCGGCGCCTCGCTGCCGGCGGAGTTCACCGCCGGCGACTACTTCGACTACATCGGGATGCCGAACCAGTCGCTCGGCCTGGTCATCGGCGACGTGAGCGGCCACGGGTTCGGTCCGGCCCTGCTGATGGCTTCGACCCAGGCCCTGCTCCGTTCCCTGGCCCAGACCCACACCGACGTTAGCCCGATTCTCGAGGGGGCCAATCGTTTTCTCGTCGACGAGACCGACGTCGACCGGTTCGTCACCCTGCTCTACGTCCGCCTCGACTTGCCGACCCGCTCGATCGTCTACGCCAACGCGGGCCACCCCACCGCCTACGTGCTCGACCGCGAGGGCGCCGTGAAGCACCGCCTCGAAAGCCTCTCCCTTCCCCTGGCGATCGACGGTGGCGCCGAATTCCCCTGCCGGGGCCCGTTGCCTCTCGAACCCGGCGACGTGCTGTTGATGACGACCGACGGGGTCCTCGAAGCTCGCTCGCCCGACGAATCGTTCTTCGGCATCGAGCGAATGCTCGACGTGGTCGTTGCCAACCGCGCCCGTCCGGCGCGGGAAATCATCGAGAGCCTTTTCGGCGCCGTCCGTCTCTTTTCGGGCACCGCCAAGCTCACCGACGACGTCACGGCCGTGGCCGTCAAGGTTGGCGATTAGGGGGCGGTGCTCGGTCCCAAGAGCCGCGATCTCCTTCGGCGGGGACCGCTTGACACGCCCCGGCGCAGCGATACGCTGATGGCTGCTCGCGTTCCGCCACGAAAGGGATGTCGCGAGATGAAGCCGATCCGCCTTCTGTCTCTGGTCGTTGTCCTGGCCTGTCCCGACGCGGTACTGGCCCAGTTCGGCAGATCGGGCGACGTGAGGCAGAAGCTGCAACGCGAAGTCGACCGGGCGCAGCGCGAGGCCGAACAGTCGATCGAGAAGGCCACCGAAGAAAGAAAAGCGGAAGAATCGCGCCGCAAGAGCTTCGAAGCAGCCATGCTGCAGCAAGAGAAAGTCCGCGCCGACGAGGCGCGGCGGGCGGCCGAACAAGAGACAAAACGCCTGCAAGCCATCAACGACGCCGAGGTGCTCAAGCGCGAGGCGCAAATGCTCGCCCAGCAGAACGCGGCACTCGAGGCCGAGCTGCGGAATCGGCAGGACGAGCTCGACGAGGCCATACTCCGATTGGACGCCGAGGCGCGGCAGTTGCAGCTCGAAAAGGAATCGCACAACAGCGCCGCCGCCGCGCTGGAGAACGAAAAGGCGCTCCTGGAGAACGAGAAGACCGCCATCGAAGGCAAGGCATTTCTGTATTCCATGGGCTTCTGGGCGTCGATCGGCGCGATTGCGATCGGATGCGTCTCGGCGCTAATGCGGTTGCCCACGGTGACGCTCGAGCGCGAGAAGCTCCGGAAAGAGATCGAACTGCTCGCACGGAAGATCGCCGACCCCGCACGGCGGTGAACCGGCCGTTTTGCGCACCACAGCAGTGCCGCTTCTCGCGGGGCAAAAAAGGTGCCGGGAACCTTTATTGTATAAATACACACAGACAATCGCTCTAAAAAGTTCCTGATCCCTTTATGCTTGTCGCTCGATGCGGATCAGCGCCCGACCGTCATTTTGCCAATCGGTTCCCGCAATGTAGTAGCCCGGCTTGGCCGCGACCAGGCGGATCGGCCCGGTGTGGGCATCGGGCGGGCCGTCGGCAACCGAGGTCGGGCTGCCCGGCGCGGCGTGTCGGCCGTCGCCGCGGCGCGCGGTGGACCGTGCCCGTTGCCGGTGGTGCATCGGCAGGCGGAACCTGCCCGCCGCGCCGGTCGTGACCCGAGGCGGCTGACCCTTGATGCCGTGACGCTTCGCATGTCGCACCTCCTCGTCGAAGCGACGCCCGCCGATCGCGGCCCCTCGACCCATTGGCGGCCGCTGCGATTGGCGATCGTCATCGCGGCTCCCGCGATCGTATCGTTGGGTCGACCTCCTGGGGGCCGCCGTCCGCTGAGCGTAGCCGATTTGCCGCCGCCCCGCCAGCACGACGCGCAGGCGGCGGACGGATCGAGCGATGCCCAGAACGCGACGCAATGCGAACGCGGGCGCCTCTTCCGCCGGCTTTCAGCGCCGCTAGCATTGCCGGCTTCGCTGTTTGCGTTCATAGTAGTCTTTCCCGGGCGTGGCGCTGGAAAAGGCGGTTTGAGGACGTCATGAAACCACATCTCGTTGCGGAACTGTTGCCTCGGGGCCGGCGCGCCTACCTGACGCTCGCCATCGTCGGCGTGGGATGCGTCGTGCTGTTCGGCGTGCTCCACGTGCTCGGCCACACGTACCTCGGCCGATTCACGACGAACGGCTCGGTCGAAGCCTTCGATCTCGACTCCGAGGGCAGCCTGGCGACCTGGTTCAACGCGATGCTGCTTTTTCTGTGCGGCCAGGTGACGCTGCTCCTGTGGTACGCGCTGGACCCGGCCGGCGAACGGCCCGAGGGCGCACGCGGGGCGAATGGGCGGTTGCGCGGCGGTTTGCTCGCGAGTTCGATCGTCTGGTTCGCAATGAGCGCCGACGAGGGAGGCAGCCTTCACGAGGGGTTCAAGGAGCTGGCGGTCATGCTGCTCGGCACGCGGCTTCACGGCGACGGCTCGATCTACTGGATCGTCCCGTACTTCGTGGTGCTCGCCGCGACGGGCGTCTTTCTGCTCCGCCGGATGGGGCGCACCCCGGCCGGCGGGCTGCTCATGGCAGCGGGCGGACTGTGGGCCCTCGCCGTCGTCAACCAGCTCGAATTGCTGTTCGCCCAGCCTCTGATCAGCATCCTCGTGGAAGAGTCGTGCGAGACCCTCGGCAGCCTGTGCCTGCTCGCCTCGCTCTGCCTCTTTGCCCACGACGCCGTGCGGGCGGGGGGAGGGGGGATTGATGATTGATGATTGATGATTGGAGAAGGCAGAGTCGTACGTGACGCGGCGGCGATCGCTTGACCCAAGAGCGTTGCGGTCGGCCCGAGGCGGTACATGGAACGGCTTCGGGGTCAGGGCGGGGTCACGGCCATCGCGCATTCCGGATGCGGCGCCGTCGGTCTTGCGGGGTTCTGCGAACCGTGTTTCAGCGGAGCCGTGCCATCTGCCGCACGAACTCGGCGTCGAGCCGTTCGAGGTCGTCGCCGAACGCCTGTTTGAACTCCGCGATCCGCGTCTCCTCGTCGTCCCAATAGAGCGGCTTCTTGGCCGAGAGCCGCTCGAGGTACGCGAGGTACCGCTCGGGATATCGCCGCAGCAGGAAGTAGGTCAAGGCCCATGCCTCGGCATAGGCGTCGAGCGACTGGGCCGTGTCGCGAAACCGGGCGTCGTCGCGGATCAGCGTCAGCAGCGAGGCGGGCGGGCGCCGGCCGAGGTACTCGTGGAACCGGTCGAGGCGCGGGCGGTTGATCGCCCCGATGGTGCGCCATCCTCTCGAGCTGCCCAGGTCGGGCGTCTCGAAGTAGATGGCGATCCCCTCGGAGAACCACAGCGGGCAGTCGCTGTACCGCTGGTGCAGCCCGCAGTTGAAGGCGATCTGATGGGTCGCCTCGTGGATGATCGTGGCCACGGTCTGTTCCGATCCCGGGCGGCGCAGGAACTGGGCGATCTGCCCCGACGAGCCCCGGCCGCCGTACCGGCTGAGCGACTCGATGCCCGTCAGGTCGTACATGACCATGCGGTTCGTCCGCAGGCTGTAGTAGCCGATGATCGACTCGACCGCGTCGCCGACCTCGGGCCGCGAGAAGGCCACGTACGACGGCTTGTCGCCAAAGACGATCGCCACGAGAGGGTAGTCGGGCTCGGTCAGGTCGAATCCCTTGCGGCTCCAGAAATTCGTGAAGGCCAGGTAGAGGCGCTCGAACAGCGATCCGCACCACTCGGCATAGGACCGCGACGTGCTGTAGAAGATGGCGTAGTTCTTCGTGGAAAGCACGTCGAACCCGGCCGGCAGCTCCTCGAGCAGCAGCGCGGTCAGCTCCGCCCGCGACAGGGGCTCGAAGGGCGCGTCGTCCGACGTGTGCTCGACCAGCTCGCTCGGCGGGACGGTCCACAGAACGCCGTCGCGGGCCTGGACGAGCTTTCCGCCGTCCTGGGCCGTCACGAGCACCCGGCCGGTCACCCGGATCGTCGCGTCGTCGCGCCGCAGCACGATGTGATCCAGCGCGGGCGCCGTCCGCCCCAAAGCAAGGCCGACGGCGACCACGAGTGCGACTCGGGCAGGGAGGATCTTCGAGAGGGGCATATCGACTCGCAGGTTGCTCGGTTTCGCGGCCCGGTCGGCGCCACATGGGCGGCGTCGCGCTCCATTATAGCACGCCCGAGCCGCGGCCCCGGCCCTTCCGGGCCCCGGCCAGCCACGCGACCGCCGCGGCAACCAGCCCGAACAGCGCGACCAGGGCCAGGCAGATCCCGGCGACCTGATCCTCGACGCCGTAGTGCAGCAGGTTGAAGATGCGGATCGACAGCGTGGTCACGCCCGGCGGCACCACGAGGATGCTGGCGGCCAGATCGCCCAGGGCCAGCGCAAAGGCCACGATCCAGGCCAGGGCCAGGGCCCGAAGCCGGCAGGGGATGGCGATCCACGCGAGCTGGGCCATCGGCCCCGCCCCGTCGATGGCCGCGCCGTCGAGCATCGCCCGGGGAATCGTGCGGAAAGCGTGCCACAGGATGAGCGTCGCCGGGCCCAGACCGCGCATCCAGAGCGCCACGACCGGGGCCGCGATCGATTGATCGTAGAGATATAAGAGCGGAGGCACCTCGGGCCGGTTCATCAGCCCGATCACGAGCAGCCCGACCATGGGCCCGGGAAGGGCCAGGCTGACGGCCGCGGCCAGCAGCACGGGCGCCGCCGTCATCCGGCCAGCTTGCGCGACCCACGCCAACACGATGGCCGCGCCGGTCGCGGCGGTGGCCGCCAGGGCGCCGATCGTCAGCGACCATCGAAGCTCGCCGGCGTACCGGTGGCCGCTGGTCGCCACCAGGGTCAAGCACTTCGCCGGCGACCAGCTCCGCACCCGGTCGGCGTCGATCTGGGTGACCGTGACGCCGGCCTGGTAGCACAAGCTGGCCAGCGGCACGCCCACGGCCAGCAGCAACACGAGGGCCGCCAGGCAGGCCGACGGTTTGCGCAGGCCTCCCAGGGAGAAGACCACGCGCCGGCGCACGCTGATCGGCCGATCGCCCGGCACCAGGCGCAGCACAACGAGCAGGCCGGCCGTCACGAGCAACACGGCGAGCACCAGCCCACCGCCGATGCCCAGGGGCGGGTCGTCGGGCTGAGGTCCCACGGCCAGCAGCGTGTAGATCTCCTCGGCATAGGTCCGCACCATGAACAGGTCGGTGACGGTCATCTCGCCCGCCGTCACGATCGCCACCCAAAGCCCGGCCAGCACGATCGCTCCCCGGGCGCTCGGGAGGGTCACGCGGCGGAACGTCTGAAACGCCGTGGCGTCGAGCAGGGCCTGCTCTTCCAGCTCGGGCTCGACCTGCACGAGGCCCGCCCCCACGATGAGCACGCTCCAGGGCAAGGCGGCCATGGCGTGGACCCAGATCGCCCCGCTCCAGCCTTCGAGCCACACCGGCGCCCGAAAGATCATCGTGCACCAGCCCTGCAGCCCGAACCCCGCCTGCCAACCGGCCGACTGCACGTAGAGCGGCACGAACAGCATCGCGCCGAACAACACGATCGCCGCGCGGCGCCCGGGCAGATCGGTCCGCGTGACGAGCCACGCCATAAGCGTCCCCAGAGGCAGGCCGATGGCGCACGTGGCGCCCGAGAGCACCAGCGTGTTGCGCACGAGCGTCCAGGTGCGGTGATCCCAAGCCGCCAGCGAGCCCAGGGCCAGGCCGGCGCAGACCAGCGCCAATCCGAAGGCGATCGGCCGGGTCGAGCGTGCTTGGCGGCGAGTCGCGGGCATGGTATGGGGCCGATGCGTGAGGGCGAACCGTTCCGATCGCGCCGTCGAGATCCCGGGCGATCCCGGCGTTCGCGACCACGACGAGACCCGGCGAGATCGGCTCGGTTACGGCGCCCTTCTATCGCCAATTCGCGCGTGCGGCAACCCCCGGCCCCTGCGAATGGCGGGAAACGCGGCGCCCCGTGCGCCGCTGTTCACTGCTTGGGGTTCTCGTCGTCCGCCCGCTTGCGCTTGCGCAGCAGGTACCGGACGAACGATCCCAGGCCGGCGAATTTGTACTCCGGGTCGACGTAGTGCTCGATGACGTAGAAGGCGAAGTAATAGAACCGGGCGAAGCACCAGACCGACGCCGCCAGCAGCACGGCGACCTTCCCGGTGGGTCGCTCGAGAATCAACAGGATCGACGCCAGAACGCCTCCCAGCAGAAACAGGAAGCCCTTCAGGTAAATCGCTCGGGGGTCGCGCAGATCGCCCATGGTCGGCCGCTCATTCCGTCGATCATTACCGAAGCAGCCGGTTTCGGCCCGAATGCGGGCGCGAAATCGCCGACGAGACGACCGGCGGCGGCAAGGCGCTCGACTGGATCGGCGGCGGCCCCGACCCGCCGGGGACCAGGCGAAGATTGGGATCGCACAGATCGACCATCGGCGCGCCCTCGATCGCGGGCATGGCCCAAAGCGAGGCCGGGTTCTCGATCGGCCGGTTGATGCGGACGTTGCCCAGGGCAATCGTCGCCGAAAACTCGGCCCGGGGACACTCGACCTCGACCACCTGGGGCATAATGAGCCCCGTCAGCGGATCGCGGCGGTGCTCGCGGGCGTAGGCGCGGGCGACCAGCAGCCCCTGGGAATCGTAGACCTGCTGCTCGAGCACCACGCCGGTGGTCGCCTGAACGACCGTGATCTTCGTGGTCGGGCCCTCGGCGGTGTTCCGCACTTCGCGGACCTCCAAGCGCCCGCCGGGAAGCACGCTCGGCCCCTGGGCCGCGGTCGGATCGATCGGGCTGATCCCGAATGCCTCGATCAGCCAGTTCGGATCGACGGGAAGCACGCGGCGGGCCGGACTGGCGTCGAACTGATCGTGCCGGCAGTAGTACAGGGGCGGCTGGCGCGCCACCCAAATCCAAAACAGCTCGTCGTTGCTGCCCACGTCGAGCTCGGTGCCGGTAAGCTGCATGCCCGCCCGAAGGCGCAAGCGCCGGGGACGCTCGAACGCGATCGAGGTGCGCAGCGAGGGAACGCCCGGCACGCTGAGCCTGGCCTCATCGGTCGAAAAGGAGTGGATCTGCGAGGCGTTGGCGTTGACCGCCTCGACGACCTGCTCGAGCGTGGGCGTCGGCGGCAATCGCGCCGGCAGCGGGGTCGGCGGCGGAGACCGCTTGAGCCAGGCGCAGCCGCCCGGTGCGAGCGCGGCGAGCACGACCAGCGCCAACCGAAGAACCGTTCGACGTCCGTCCATGGATCGTCCGAGGGGTTTCGAGTCTTACGTCACAACGTTCGCGCACGGCGCGCGACGCAACGCGAAAAGGTCGGGCGCGCCGAAACCGCCGTTCGGTTGCCGGCGTCATCTAGCCGCCCTTGGCGAACAGCAGCCTGGCCAGTTCCTCCTGGATCTCGTTGGCGCGGGCCTCGTCGGGCTGGACGACCGGCACCCGATAGGTTGCCTCGCGCCGCGGACAGTACAAAACCATCACCTCGCGCCCCTCGGGATCGCGATCCTGCTCTTCCTCGCGCATCACGCGGCGGCGGACGAGCAACAGCCCGAGCACGTATCGCATGTCGGCCTTGTCGGGCTGCGACTCCAATTGTTCAAAGCAGTGAAGCAGCACGTCGTTGGGGGCCCAGTGCATCCGTTTGGCCGTGGGACTGGGCATCTGCGACTTCCACCAGCCGATCGCCCCCTCCGGCGGGCCCTCCCATGCCTCGACCGAGTAATCGCACCGCTTCAGTTCACTTCCCTCGGCCACCACGACCGAGTAGAAGTCTTCGCCGGGGGCCAGCTCCCGCCCCGTCGTGGCGCAACATCGGGTACACCGCTGAATCTCGTAGTCCATGGAACGCTGCTCGTCGGGCCCGCTCCGTCGGGGCTTGCCCGATTCGTCCCGATTGGGTTGGTTTGCCCGCCTGGGGAAGCCGATCGAGACTCTCCAGATAACTCATTCCTTGTATTCTGCCAACTCGTGCCGGACGGATGCGGCACGCGCCGGGCGAACGGGCGGGAGAGCTTACCCGAAACCGTCGCGTGACTCAATAGGCAGTAAAGAAACGGGCGTCGGTTCCGCCGGGGCCGATCTCCAGGCGCACCCGTTTCGAGCATTTTGGGCAGTGCCCTTCGTAAGCCGTCTCGTCGCGATTGACGTAAACCCTTGTGTAGACGTCACAACAGGCAAACTGGATGCCCACGAACCGCCGCTTGGCCGGTGCCGGCCCGGGCCGAGATTCCGTCGCCGGATCGCTGGATAGGTCGAGATGCTCGCCCGCCATGTTCCCACCGCAATGCGAATCGCCCCGGCAAGGATACCACGAAACCGCCTTCGCAGAAGATCGGATCGAACAATTGGCGTGCTTGACGCCGATACGATACAAAAGTACACTATTACTGGCGCCTGCTCGCATGGCCGCAACCGTTGGGGAAAGCCGTGGATCGCTCGACCGAAGTTCAATCGCCCAAGCGACTTATCGAGGCACTGCGGGAGCAGATCGCGCGCCTGGAAGGCCCCCGGCCGCCCTGGGGCGACGAGCCGGCCGTCTCCAGCGGGTGGGGGCCGCTCGACCGACTCCTTCCCGAGCGGGGATTCCGCTGGGGCACCCTCGTCGAGTGGCTCGCGCCCGGCGAGGGCGCCGGGGCCGAAACGTTGGCCTTGGGGACCGCCCGGGTCGCCTGCCGCGAGGGAGGGGCCCTGGTGGTGCTCGATTCGGCCCGCGAGTTTTATCCCCCGGCAGCCGCCCGGCTGGGGATCGATCTCGACGGTCTGATCGTGGTCCGGGCTTCCTCGCAGGCCGACGCGATTTGGGCCCTCGACCAGTCGCTGCGATGCCCTGCCGTGGCGGCCGTGCTGGCCCGACCCCGGGCGCTCGAGGCACGCACCTTTCGGCGTCTGCAATTGGCGGCCGAGCAAGGCGGGGGCTTGGGATTGTTGTTGCGTCCGGAAAGCGCCCGGCACGAGCCCTCCTGGGCCGAGGTGCGGTTGCTTGTCGAGCCCTTGCCCGTCGCGGGAGTCGGCGGCCCGCGCCGGTTGCGGATCGAGTTGCTTCGCAGCCGTGGAGGGACCAGCGGCGGGAGCGTGGAACTGGAAGTCGATCATGAAACGCCTGCTCTGTATCCGCCTGCCCGATTGGCCCATCCAGCGAATCGTCGCCGAGCGGCCCGCGCTTGAAACGAAACCGGTCGTCCTGGTCGAAACCTGCCGAGCGGGCTGCCGCGTGGCCGCCTGCTCGGCCCGGGCCCGCGCCCTGGGCGTGGCCGTGGGGATGCCGGCGGCCGAGGTCGCCGCCCTGGCCGGTTCGGCCAGCCTGGGCATCGAGCCCCACGATCCGGCGGCCGACCGCGAAGGGCTCGAGAAGCTGGCCGTTTGGTGCGGGCGGTTCAGTCCCCTGGTCGGCGTCGAACGGGCCGCCGCGCCCGACAGCCTCCTGCTCGACGTGACCGGTCTGGCCCACCTTTTCGGCGGCGAGGCATTGCTGGCCGATCGAATCGTGCGCCGGTTTGCCGAGCGCCGATTGCGCGCCGGCGTGGCCGTGGCCGATACGCTGGGGGCGGCCTGGGCGATCGCCCACTTCGGGCGCGAGGCCCCGTTCGCCGGCGGGCAAGCCCGGCCCGCCGTCGTCCCGCCCGGCGCGACCCCCGGCGCGCTGGCTCCCTTGCCGATCGAGGCTCTGCGCCTCGCACGCGGCGCGATCGACCTGTTGCATCTCTTGGGAATCGACCGGATCGGCCAATTGGCGGCTCTGCCTCGCAAGGATCTCACCTGCCGGTTCGGGCCCGAGTTGCTCGAATGTCTCGACCAGGCCATGGGCCGGCGTGACGAGCCCGTGCCGGTCCATCACGCGCTTCCCGAGTGCCGGGCGGAACAATCCTTCGAGCATCCCACCGCGCGGCGGCAAACCGTCGAATATGCGATCGAGCAGCTCATGGGCCGGCTCGCGCGCCAGCTCGTCCGCAGCGGCCGGGGAGCCGTGCGGATCGAGTGCCGGCTGGAGTGCGACTCGCAAAACGTCGACCTCGCGGTGGGGCTGTTCCAACCGACCGCCGCGGCGCGGCACCTGTTCGAGCTGGTGCGGATGCGGCTCGAGCGGGTACGTCTTCCCGGCCCGGTTTGGGGCGTGCGCGTTCGCGCCGGCGACACGGCCCCGTTCGAGGGCGTCCAGCAGGAGCTGTTTGCCGGAGGCCGATCCCCCAAGCGTCCTCGCCAGTTGGCCGGCCTGGTCGATCGGCTCAGCAGCCGGCTGGGGCGCAAGGCGGTGCTGCGCGCCCGCCTGGTTTCCGACGCCCAGCCCGAGCTGGCCTGCCGGTTCGAGCCGTTGGTCGGCGCGGCCGGGACGGGGCGGGGGCGCCGCGGGTCGAAGCCTCGGGCGTCGCGGCCCGATCTGCCGCCGCGACCGTTGCGGCTTTTGGGGCGTCCGCTGGCGTTGGCCGCCGCGTCGATCGTGCCTGACGGCCCGCCCCTGCGGTTCTGCCTGGGGGGCCGCGAGGAGCGGATCGCCCACACCTGGGGCCCCGAGCGGATCGAGACCGGCTGGTGGCGGGGCCCCTCGGTCGGCCGCGACTACTACCGCGTCGAGACCGCCGCCGGGCGCCGCTATTGGCTGTTCCGCGACCTCGGCGACGGCCGATGGTTTTTGCACGGCACGTTTGAGTGACCGGGCGCGCGAGGGCACCGCCCGATGCGGTATCTCGCCGCGAGGCCGGTCAGATCTCCGTCCACTGGCCCGGGATGGGCAGCGGAAACTGGCCGTTCGCGTCGGCCCGGACGGGCACGGGGCTCTCGGGGGTCAAGCGGTCGAGATAATCGCAGAACTGGAAGTCCGACTGCATGATCTGGTCCCAGGTCACCTCCTGGCCCGTGTGGCAGGCCGCGCGGCCCATGAGCGTGGTCAGGTCGGAGTAGACGGCCCGCTTGCACTCGTTATGGGGGCGGTCGTTGCGGATGCTGGCGATGAAGTCGTTCCACTCGTACTGCCAGGGGCTGAAGGCGTCCTTGGTGGGCGTCCAGGCGATGTTGTCGCCGGCGATCCGCTGGTCCTTGAACATGTGGACGGTCGCCGCGTGCACGTCGCCCGAAAACTGGGCGGCGCACTTCGTGCCGTGGATGTAGGTGGCGAAATCGCTGCGGGTCTTGTTGATGCGTCGGAAACCGCAGAACGCCTTGGTGCCGTCGGCGAAGGTGTACTCGATCGAGTAGACGTCGATGTTCTGGCCGCGATCGGTGCTCTCGGGCACGCGCCCGCCCATGCCGATGGCCGAGACGGGCCAGGAATCTTTGATCCAGCAGCACTCGTCGATCTGGTGGATGAGGTAATCGACCATGTGGCCCGAGCCGACCCAGTAGAGATGGATTCGCCCGAACTGGAGCTGGCTCATCAGGTCGTTGGCTTTTTCGCCCTGATCGCCGAGCCAGCCCGCCCCGCCGAGCCGGTTGGCGCGGATGAGCGTAATGTCGCCCATGGCGCCGTCGCGGATCTTGTCGATGAGGGCCTGGCGGGCCGGCGAGTGGCGGCACTGGAGCCCGGCGGAGATCTTGACGTTCTTCTTCTCCGCCTCTTCGCCCGCCCGGAGCAGCCTGTGCAGGCCGCCCGGATCGGGCGCGAAGGGCTTCTCCATGAACACGTTGATGCCCTTCTGCACGGCGTACTCGACGTGGACGGGCCGGATGTACGCCCGCGTGGTGCACATGGCCACGTCGCCGGGCCTCAAGTGGTCGACGGTCGTGCGGTAGGCGTCGAACCCGACGAATCGGCGGTCTTCGGGGACGTCGACCTGGTCGGGGAACTTCTGTTTGAGGTTTTTGTACTGCGCGTTCATGCGCACGGGATCGAGGTCGGCCATGGCGTACAGCGAGACCGGCCCGCTGTCGGGCACCGACAAGGCGTCGCCCACGGCCCCCGCCCCGCGTCCCCCACAGCCGATCAGGGCCAGGCGGATCGTGTTGTCTTCGGCGGCGTGGGCGCCGCGCGCGATGCTCAAGGCGGCCGTGCCCGCCACGACCGAGCCGCTTTGCTTGAGGAACGCGCGGCGGGTCGGGCCGGAAGTCGTCTTTTTCGGAGTCATGTCGTTATTCCCAGGTGGATGGTGCAAAGTCGAAGGAACGTCCCGTCGCCGTTTTTGTACCCGTCCCGAACGCGGCACGCAATAGGGCCGGGCCCGCCCCAGAACACGCCACCCCCGGCACGGGCCCCAACGCGCTAGGGCCGCAGCAGGCTGCGAAGCGCCCCTTCCAGATCGGGGTGCCCGAAAACAAAGCCCTGGGCCTCGAGCCGGCGCGGATACACCCGGGCACTCGCCAGCAGCAACTCGTCGGCCATCTCGCCCAACAGGATGCGCAAGGCGAAAGCGGGGGCCGGAAACCACGCGGGACGCCGCAGCACGCGCGCGAGCGTCTGCGTGAACTGCCGGTTCGTCACCGGCTGGGGGGCCACCGCGTTGACCGGGCCCGCGCAACCCTCGTGGGCGATCGCGTGGCCGACGGCCTCGACCAGATCGTCGATCGCGATCCAGCTCATCGACTGGCGTCCGTGGCCGAGCCGGCCGCCGAGCCCCGCGCGAAACAAGGGCATCATCTTGGCCAGGGCCCCCCCGTCGGCGCTGAGAACCATCCCGATCCGCAGGTGAACCACGCGGATTCCCCCATCGATCGCCGGTTCGGCGGCCGCCTCCCACGCGCGGCACACCTCGGCCAGAAAGCCGGCGCCGGGCGCGCTGGTCTCGTCGAGTTCCTCGTCTCCCCGGTCGCCGTAGAAGCCGATCGCCGACGCCGCGACCAACGCCCGGGGCGGCTGCGAACAGCGGGCGAGCGCCTCGGCCAGCAGCCGGGTGCCTTCGACCCGGCTGTCGCGGATCCGCGCCTTCTTCACCGCGGTCCAGCGGCCTTCGGCAATGTTCTCGCCGGCCAGGTGGACAACCGCGTCGAATCCCTCCAGCGCCGACGCCTCCAGCCGTGCGCCCACGGGATCCCAGGCGATTTCGTTCGGATCGGCCGGCGACTCGCGGCGCACGAGTCGCACGACGTGGTCGCCCCGTTCGGCACGGCGCCGCGCGACCGCCGATCCGATCAGTCCGCTCGATCCGCTGAGAAGGATCTTCATCGCGATTTACCCCGCGGGCTGAGTTGGGTCGCCGGCGTTTGCGCCGCCCGAACTCGCATCGGATGGCGCCGCTTCGGCTTACGGTAGAGCATAACGAAGTCTCGTGGCAGGAGGAAGATGCGGCGATGGTTTTCGGCGCTTGCTTGCCGCCGCGCCCCGGCCGATAATTGGGCGAGTGTTACCCGCCCTTCCTGCAGGAGACCGCGTCATGCCCCGAACGATTTCTCGCCTCCTTTCGACCGCCGCGGCGCTGGCCCTTTTTTTGGCGTCTTTCGATAGACTCATCGCGGCCGAAACGCCGCAGCCGACGATGAAGGCCGGTTTCGCCGAGCGCGACATCACGCCCGAACTGGGCATGGAGCAGCCGGGGGGGTACGGCAAATCGTACCACCGGTCGTTTCACGACCCCTGCAAGGTGCGGGCGGCCGTGTTCGACGACGGAGAAGACCGCGTGGCCG
>Ga0334894_1001416_pt1 | contig 20330 bp, 19 predicted proteins | sample GraSluR3_MG_6_FD_207225 | JGI IMG/M metagenome (GOLD analysis project Ga0334894, IMG submission 207225) | Sludge microbial communities from methane-producing bioreactor in Wageningen University, Netherlands - Granular Sludge_12_05 R3 | ecosystem: Engineered > Bioreactor > Anaerobic >... | reverse complement strand
CATTTTACCCATACCGGGTATCATTCCAGCCAAATCCTTTAGGTTACCCATTTTCTTTACTTGGCCTATCTGCGAGAGAAAATCGTTGAAGTTGAACTGGTTCTTGGCGATCTTTTTCTGTAGCTTGCGAGCCTCTTCGGCATTGTACTGCTCCTGTGCACGCTCAACCAGCGATACCACGTCGCCCATTCCCAGTATCCTATCGGCCATCCTGTCGGGGTGGAACACATCCAGCGCCTCCATCTTCTCGCCTGTGCTAACAAATTTAATGGGTTTGCTTACCACCGCACGAATCGAAAGCGCAGCACCTCCTCGAGTATCGCCATCGAGCTTAGTGAGCACAACGCCGTTGAAGTTAAGCCTGTCGTTAAACTCCTTGGCTGTGTTAACGGCATCCTGACCGGTCATGGAGTCGACCACAAAAAGTATTTCGTTGGGATCGACGGCCTTTTTAATGGCGGCCACCTCCTTCATCATCTCCTCATCAACTGCCAAACGACCGGCGGTATCGATAATCACCACATCATGCTTATTCTGCTTGGCATGCTTAATGGCGTCCTTAGCAATAGATACAGGATCGTTGCTTCCTTCAACGGTGTAAACTGGTACTTTAATCTGCTCGCCAAGAACTTTAAGCTGGTCGATAGCTGCTGGGCGGTATACGTCGCCTGCAACAAGCAGTGGGTTTTTGCTTTTTTTGGCCTTTAGATGATTGGCCAGCTTGCCCGAGAAGGTTGTTTTACCCGACCCCTGGAGGCCTGCGATTAGGATAACCGAAGGATTTCCCCCAAGATTAATATCCTCGGCCTTGCCCCCCATTAGCTCGGCAAGCTCATCGCGCACTACCTTAACAATTAGCTGCCCGGGTTTAAGCGAGTTAAGGACATCCATACCCAGGGCTTTACGCTTAACCTCATCGGTGAATTGCTTGGCAATTTTAAAGTTTACGTCGGCATCGAGCAGGGCTTTGCGCACATCCTTTAACGTTTCGGCAACGTTAATCTCACTAATCTTACCCTCGCCCTTTATGAGCTTAAATGACCTCTCGAGTCTTTCCGTTAAATTATCGAACATACTGAATTGTGAATTTGAAGTGTAAACCTGAATTAATCAGCGCAAATATAGCAAAAAAGCAACAAACTTTGTGAATATGAGCAAAGGCGCTAAAGATGATTCGATAGCGCCTCGCAAAGGTATTCAAATATTGGCTTAGCGATTACTTCGCCCACTAAAAATTGTGTTGTAGTCTAGGTAGTAGAGCATTCGTAACGAAATGCTATTCCCCTTCCCTGTGCTCCAGAGCTCATCAACATTATCGAAATATTTGCTGCGAACATGGGAGTTTGAGGTTTCAATCACATTTTTCCATACTACACTAAGTATGCTACCCGGGGCAAAATGCCACTCGTAGGTTAAATCGATATTGAAGAGATTATAATTGATGTTTCTATCGACATTAGTAAATGCAATTGGGGCAGAAAGGGTGCCATCGTAATTAAGGCTATGATAGCTAGAGTAATCGAGCCAACGCCAATAGTGCCTTAACCTTATGTTGATGAACGAGTTTGCTGTGAAAGTATAAAGAGCATCGAGCGTATTGGTTAGCGTTGATACATCGCGTAACCCCATATAGATCTCTGTATTATCGGCTGTTCTACCAATGTATCCAATATCGTTCCTGCTAAAGTCTTGCTGTATCTGATAAACCACAAAGAAACTGTTACTAAGCCGTATGCGAGGGGAAAACCGGAACGAAAATTCATCCATTCCCATGCTCTCCGAGCGCCAGTAGCTAGTTCGAGTATCAATGGCCAATGGCCTTCGGTAGTCCGATGAGGTAGTGAAGCTACCTGCAAATCGACGAGGACGAATCACCATTCGACCATCAACACGTGGCTCATCGTAGTCGTGCGTTTCGCGCGGGTCCATCCAGAACTCTCCGCTAACGTAGTGATATGTTTTGGCAAAAGTGGTACGGAAATTTATGTAGAAATGCGATGAAGTGTAAACCATTGGATTATGAAGCATAGAGTAGGATCCCCCAATCCAGCTATTCCAGTTTAGCAACTTCCAAAAAGGTTTGTAAACCCTATACCCAACGCCACCTCCATTGCTAAACTCATTAGCCTTTTGCAGATAACCCATATCGTTAGGGTTATAATTCTTGCTCTCGGTATTTGTCCAAGCCTCAAAAAGAAGGTTACCAGAAGTTTTATGTAACCCTAGATTATATTTATACCCCAAATCAAGGTCGTTTTCAGCTATCTGACTTAGTACACCCGTACCAGTAAAAGCGTATGTATTCGACTTATCGCGCAACACAAAGTCAGTTGCGGTAACATTTGATGTATACTTTGAATTTGGAATTAAAAGGTTGGTATTGGCTAAGCTAGCGTAGGAGTTATTCCTGAGCGTTTGGTCAAACACCATCATATTGTAATTGGTAAACCCTTGGGTTAATACATCACGTTCCTCCTGGGTAATGGTATCGCGTATGGTTGCGTAGGTATTTGAAGTCATAGCATTAAGAAACCCAATGCCCAAGCCCGAAGAGGTACGACCCGATACCTTTGTGGCATTAATCATTGCGGATTCCTGTGGGTTTGCTACTACCTGTTCGTGTTCGTTCAGCTGACCTAAAACTCCACTATACCCTTTGGGACGAGTGCCTATTCGTCGAGAGTAGAATATCCCCCCCTTTTGGAACAGATCCATTCCCTCGTTAAAAAAGGGACGTTGCTCTCCATATTGTACCTCATAGGGCGAAATGTTTAGCACCTTATCGTCCGATTTTACCTGTCCAAAGTCGGGTATCAGGGTCATATCCAGAGTAAAACTCTCCGTTAGGCCCAGCTGCACATCCATTCCACCGTTCAGCTGCCAAGCCAGGGATTCGTTATCGGGGTGTTTATCGATATAGCCCGATACGTATGGGCTAAACGATAATCGGATGGGGGTATTAATGTCGCGAATCCCTGATAGTTCGCCGGACTGATTTACAATACCCGATACCGAGTTGTCTATGGGGTTCCATGAGCTCCACTCGTTGTATCGTTTAATTAGCCTACGGAAGTTAACCCCCCAGTTTCCATCTATTCTGCTTGAAAAACGAAGGGCCGAAAAGGGAATACGGAGCTCGGCAAACCACCCCTCATCGGTAATGGTTACAGCGCTTTCCCAAACAGCATCCCAGCTTCTATCGGTGGCATTGCCGGTTCGCCGAACATCGGCCTGAACACCAGAGGCAGAGACAATAAACTCAAGGTAGTTTATTCCGTCGTTGTATGGGCTTATCAAAACGCTAAAGGCATCAGCTTTTAAATTGTCGGCATTATCGCGCTTACCCAGCTCTCTGTATATATTATCTGGTTCCTCATCGTATAGTGCAGCCCCTATGTATATTGAAACATCATCGTAAAGTATTTTAACTTCGGAGCGTTCCGAGGGGTACGAACCATTGAATGGCTCGTACTGGTAAAAGTCATTGGCAGGCTGAGCCTTTCGCCATGCCAATTCATCCAATACACCATCTACTCTAATGGCCTCATCAACTCTATAAGCATTTACCACCCGCTTGCCATCTGGCAAGTCCTTCTGCGGGCGTGCATGGGCAAAGGGCATAAAAATGCTGGATACTATAATGAGTATTAGTATTCTTCTTTTAATCATCGTGAAAAGTGGTATGTGTCCCCAATGTAAGCTATCTGAACTTTGAAACGTGAAGATAGCAAAGGTTTAACGATGCATGGTGCTTTTTGTGTATGATATAGATCATAAGAAAAGCGACCCCAATATATTTGGGGTCGCTTTTCTTTTTACAATAAGTACAAGCTACCTACCTTTGGGTAATCCAGCTTACTATCTCTTCCGAATCAGGGTTTTCGCGTGGAGGAATCGATTTAACTACCCTTCCCTCCTCATCGATGAGGAATTTTTGGAAATTCCAGGTAACCTTTGCATCCACCACGCCATTCTCTTCCTTGCTTGTAAGCCATTGGTAAAGGGGGTGAATATCGGCGCCTTTAACAGAAACTTTAGACATCATGGGGAACGTTACTCCATAGTTCTGCGTGCAAAACTCCATAATCTCATCGTTAGTGCCAGGCTCTTGGTTCAAAAAATTATTGGCCGGAAAACCAATAATAACAAAATTATCGCTTTTATACTGTTTATAAAGCTTCTCAAGAATCTCGTACTGTGGTGTTAGTCCACATTTCGACGCTGTATTTACAACCATTACCTTTTTACCCTTTAGTTTAGCAAGCGGGAATTGCTCACCACTTATGGTTTCAACGGTAAAGTCGTGCAGCGTTTTTTGCTGCGCCTGACCTAGCATAGCCACGGCAAATAAACTGATTGTTAGTATTAAAAGTCGTTTCATCGTTTAAGTTTTATTTGTTTACCATTAAACATCGTATTAAGCTAAATGTTTGATTTTTGCTCTAAGAAAAATGTATATCTCCTAAATTTTTATCACAGTAATTGTAAATTGCAGTAGTACAAATTATCTAACAAAATGATATAGCTATGAGAAGAGGTACTTTAACCATCGTTGTGCTTTCGGCATTACTGCTGGTCTCGCTTGGGTTTAATGTGTATACAAAGTTGAGAACAGAGGACATTAATCAAAGTATTAAGTCGGCTGAGCGGCTATTCAACTTGGAGTTTACCCAAGCTGAGCGCGATTCGCTTGCAGGCGATGTGGCAGATGCCATCATTAAATACAAGCTTATCCATCAGTTTGATATCCCCAACGACCTGGCACCATCCATTGTTTTTCAACCAATCCCAGTGCATTATAGCCCAAACTTTAGGGAGTCGACAACAGATTTTGATATTGCTCAAAGCGTCAGTGTTCCAGAAAATTTTCAGGAGTTGAGCTTCTATACGGTGGCAGAGCTCTCGACACTCATCAGAACAAGGCAGGTTAGCTCTGTAGATATAACAAAGATGTATATTGAACGATTGAAAAAGTTTGATCCCCAGCTAATGTGTGTTATCACGCTGCTCGAGGAGAGAGCAATTGAGCAAGCACAGAGAATGGATGCTGAGATTGCAAGTGGGAAGTATCGTGGTCCATTGCATGGAATTCCCTATGGAGTAAAGGATTTGCTTGCCCTAGAGGGATATCCTTTCACCTATGGCTCACCCATCTACAAGGATCAAATAGCAGACCTAACATCGCCTGTAATTACAAAACTTGATGAGGCCGGAGCTGTGCTGGTTGCCAAGCTATCGCTTGGAGAGCTTGCCTGGGGCGATGTATGGTTCGGAGGCAAAACCCGCAATCCGTGGAATACCGAGATGGGCTCAAGCGGATCATCGGCAGGTTCGGCATCAGCAACGGCAGCAGGATTAGTTCCGTTTGCCATTGGATCGGAAACTTGGGGATCCATAGTTTCTCCCTCCACTGTAAATGGAGTAACGGGCCTGCGTCCCACCTTTGGTAGGGTTAGCCGGACCGGGGCAATGGCATTGTCGTGGACTATGGACAAGATTGGCCCCATATGCCGCACGGCACAGGATTGCGCCATTGTGATTGATGCCATAGCAGGTACAGATGGAATTGACCCAACGCTGGTTCAGCAACCCCTAAATATCGATTTTAAAGCCAGCGCCAAGAACCTGAGGGTTGGATATGCCAAGCACTATTTTGACGAAGAGTACAGCTTTAAAACCAACGACAGCATTGCGCTAGAGGTTTTAAAGGATATTGGGATTGATCTTATACCCGTTACCCTGCCAGAGCATCTTCCAATGGAGGCCCTTTCGATAATTCTCGATGTGGAGGCCGCGGCTGCCTTTAGCCACTTAACATTATCGAATATGGACGATATGATGGTGCGGCAAGGCAAGGTGGCTTGGCCAAACTTTTTCCGTAAAGCCCGTTTCATTCCTGCCGTAGAGTACCTTCAGGCCAATCGTATTAGATCTCGGTTGATTGAGGAATTTGAAAAGCTATTCGATGAGGTTGATGTGATTGTAACCCCTAGCTTTGGTGGAAACCAGCTGCTTATGACAAACTTAACGGGACACCCAGCGCTTTGTGTTCCAACTGGTTTCTCTGCATCCAACTTACCATCTAGTTTGACTATCATTGGGAATTGGTACCGCGAGGACCAGATCCTGCTTTTGGGCAAAGCGTATCAGGATAAAACCCAGTGGTACAGAGAAACACCCATTGGGTTCAAGCCATAGCTTAATGTTCTGTTAGTATAAATAGCAAAGGCCCGATCGGTGATCGGGCCTTTGTTTTACTAGTGCTAGTAGTTACTTTCCCTTACGCCAGCGCTTAAAAGGATTAAGCTTATGTATAGGCGATTTAGCGGGGAAAATTCCGGAGCTAACCTTTCGCACATCCTCAATGGTGAAAAAGGCCTTGGGGTTAAACTCTTCAATTACTGAAATTACTTCCTTTAGGTTCTCGCGGCTAACAATGGAGTAAACCAGCTGAACTTTACCGGCACTCCCCTCGCCCTCAACCAATGTAGCTCCATATCCGCTTTTGCTAAGATTTTTAACCAGCTGATTGCCCTCCTTGGTGGCTATTACCCTTACCAAAATATTGCCCATGGCCAGATGCTCCTCTAGCTTCATCCCAACCCAGTTACCCGTGGCAAAACCTGCAGCATAGCCCAAGTAGCACGCATAGTTGTCTAAATTCCCCATGATCTTACCTATGGCGATAATCCAAATGAACACCTCGAAGAACCCTAGTAGTGGAGCAAGCAAACGTTCTCCCTTTGAAACAAAGATAATCCTCATTGTCCCTAGGGTAACATCGATTATACGTGCAAAAAAGATTAAAAGGGGAAGCACGAGGTAGAGATAGATATTGCTATCGAAAAAGGCTGCATCGAAAATTGTTAGCATAGCTTATAGTTAGTTGAACATTTTGAACGTTAAAACTTAAAATAAGTTTCAAGTTGCCTTAGGCAATCGGCCAACTCCGAGAGAGCGTTGGCTTTACTTGCCGATACATTGGCCATCTCGGTATTCTGCTGGGCAACCAGGTTCAGCTCTTGAATTGCATTATTAACCTGTTCAGTGCCAACTCTTTGTTCGTCACTTAAAATCGATATTTCCATAACCAGTTCGGTCACCAGTGAAAAGCTAAATATTTTCCAGAGGACCTAGGGCATCAATATTCATCGATTTTGATAGCTTAGAGATATTCTGTAGATTTATATCGCTCCCACGAATCGAGATTAGCACGTTATCAGATCCTCCAACAATTAGCAAAAGTTCAACAATTTTCCCTTTAATATCTTTGATAAGAAAAGTTAAGTTTTGGTCTTTTTCCCGTATCACCATCAGCTCCTTGTAGTCATTAGCAGGTAGCTCATTCATAACTTCTTTATGAAAATCAACATCAAGGTTCTGCTTATCGGTTGCTAAAATTTTTATCCCCGACAACCCCTTAACTACATCTTGGAATTCCTTGTCGGCCTCATTAAGGTTTGCGAATAGGGTGAACATGTACTCGGATATGAATATCGAAGTATACCCCTCCTTACCAGCATACCTATCGAACAGCTTATCGACTGGTGATTTTTGTGCAAATAGCATTCCTGCAAAAAGGAGAAGCACAACTAGCGCAATGGTTCTTTTCATGGCTTATGGGTATTTAATTTTCAACATTTTGTTCAATCGAATTCGCAGTAAAGATATGCTTAATATATGGCATTTCTTTTGGCTTTTCTATCGCCTTTAGCTTTTCGAGCTGCTGCACACTTTTTGAAAAACCACTAACTGGTTCCAATATCTGGTTTGGAAGTAGTAGCATTTCGAGTGAGCGCATCTCATTTTGAACCATATTGATTTTTGAGCCTACCAATGCAAGTACGCGCTGGGTCTCCTGCAGGGCAACGTAGGGATCGTCGTAGGTATCAACCATCAGGGACTCCGTTGTATTGTTTGACAAAAACCATGCTATACCAAGCAAAACAACAATTGATGCAGCTGCAGCCCATACAGGGGCATGTTTACCAATTCTAAAGGGTAGAATTTTTTCTTCTCTCTTAGCCTTATCAATTGCATTTAGTAAGCCTGCCTCAATGTCATGATGTACATTGGGTATAATGGTAGCGTGAGTAGAAAACATCTCCCTTTCAGCCAATAAATCGAAGGGGATATTTTGGTTATTACAAAAATACTCTCTTAAATAATCCTCTTCCTCCAATGAGGTTTCTGCTTGGTAATACTTTACAAGTAAAGCCCTTACCTTGTTCTCCATTTCACTCATAAACTTGCCTGTTGTACTGTAATTGGTGCTCAATAATCTGTTTAATTCGTTTACGTGCTCTTGAGAGTAAAACCCTCACATGCTCTGGGGATGTATCAAGTTCATTTGCAATGTCTTCAAATTCAAGTCTCTCAATATCCCTGAGGTTAAAAACCTTTTGTTGCAATTCGGGGAGTTTGCGCAGTGCATTTTCAACTAGCAACAATCTTTCGTCCTCATCAAATTTCTCGTCATTGCAGATTAAAGAACCTTCTGTATTGGCAACACTATCAATTTCAACCATCTGCTTTTTAAGTTTGAGCCTATCGAGGCAACTATTGCGCGTGATTGTATTGGCAAATGCCTCGATGCTCTTAACCTCTAGCAAGTACGCTCGTTTTGTCCATAGCTTCACAAACACATCCTGAACACAATCCTTAGCCTCGTGTTCGCTCCTCAGCATTTTTAAACATATGCTGTAGAGCCGACTACTTAGCGGAAGTACTCTTTGCTTAAACTCACGCTCATTCATGCAGATGGCCAATGGTTACATATTTGCTGCCAGCTTACCTTCCTCGGTGAGGTTAGTAACCAGCTGCATAAAGCTATCGGGGTTAATATTTCCCTTTACTCCAAGGCATACAAACGATGAATTATCGTCAATGATAATAACCATCTCTCTAATGTTCCCATCCTTTTCCAAAGCCTTGATGGTAATCCTGGAGTCGTTATCAATCACCTCCATAAAACTACAATAATTAGCCTTATTGAGCCTTGCATTTATGCGTGTAAATACATTCTTCGAGTCAGTTAAGTCTTCTGAGATGGATATGGTAACTGATGTAATACCTTTTAATGCTGGCCTTATCATTCTGGTTTCTTCGGAAACCCGCATAGCATGGCGTACCAGAAAACCAGGCACTTTAAATGAGCGAATATCCTCCTGATGTAATATCTGCGATAGAATGGGTTTTTCGTTAACATCCGCCTTTGGCGAACAGCTAGCCAGGGTAACCAGTAAGGTAAAGGCTAGGGTCAGTAATATGTGTATTGACTTTTTCATAACTTTCTACAATTTAAGATTTTATAAAATCAGCCCCACATCGTTAAGCTGCCTGTAGAGCTGATTCTGAACTATAAGCTTATGCCGCTCTAGTCTTCAAGACTCTTAAGGAGAGATAAATGACCGGTGCTTTCACCAAACGAGCCCGACTTACCAAGTTTTGATAGCTCGCTCAACTTTAGATTGCCTGTTATCGAGAGTAAAACCTCCTCCTTACCATCAATGGCTAAAAGTAAAAAATCAGTAATTAGGTCGTCCTTTTGCTGTACGTAAAAGTTAACCTTTTGAGAACCGTCAACAACTTCCATTATGCTAAGGTAGTTCATTTTACCCATCTTGGCCCTTACCTCCTCGGTGAACCCAACAACCTTTTCCTCGGACACAAGAATGCGAAGGGAGCTCATCTTGTCGGAAATCATTTGCAAATCCTCATCGGTTTTATCCACCAGCGCCAAGAGCTTAAAAAGCTGGGGAGTTATCACTACCGAGGTGAAACCGGGCTGCCCAGAATACTTGTTAAATACCTCATCGATAAATGCTTGCCCAAATGATATATTTGCTGCAATTACCATAGCTACCACCAATACTACTCTTTTCATCTTAATTTGATTTTTAATTAAACATTTGATCTGAGGTTAACCTTGCCTCTGCTATAATGACGAGTTCGCAGTCAATTTGTAACAGGCAAACAGTATAATTTTTAATGTGCAAACAGTATATTCATGACAGGGAGTAATGTAACAACTATTTTTCTTATTAATACCGGATACTAGGTGAGAGGCCTAGCCTGTGACTCAGCAGGGTAAATCATGGCAGGCTTTAGCTCGATGGCGAAGATTTTTATTTCCCTTTTAAGGTTTTGGGTGTAGTCGCAGCCTATTGGATTGGAACTGGCTTGGTTGCACCTAAGCTGGATAGTGGGTGAAAGGGAAAAAAATAATTCTACACATAAACATCTGTTAATAAATACATTTTAGCAATCGACACCAAAAAAATAAAAAAAAACCCACGCAGCGCTTGTGAGAAACGATAAAAAGCATTAGCTTTGCAGCGCTTTTGGTGATAAGCAAAGATTAGATGGTTAGGCCTAGTAACCAAAAGATTAAGTAGGAATGAGGACGTAAAAAGTCCTTTTTTTTCTAATAGTAACGATTCAGTAGCTCAGCTGGTAGAGCACATCCCTTTTAAGGATGGGGTCCTGGGTTCGAGCCCCAGCTGGATCACACAGTTTTTTTATGTTATGCCGATTCAGTAGCTCAGCTGGTAGAGCACATCCCTTTTAAGGATGGGGTCCTGGGTTCGAGCCCCAGCTGGATCACACAAAAAGCAGCCTCAAGAGCTGCTTTTTTTAAAGGGGTAGCACCATGCTAAAACCTAGACTCGATACAAACATGGGGTATATTGAGCCCACTGAACTCGAATAGCTCCTCACCCGACTCAAGCATATCCTCATCCTCCTCCTCGTAGTGCCATTCAACAGAAAGCTTGTTGCCAGCTTCCGTAAGCTCGTTTATTTTTTGCAAAAGCGTAATTAGGTACTTATAGGTAGCCGAGTTGAAGTAGCGAAAGAAAAGCACTACCTTGATGTCACGAATTTCACCACTGGCATCTAGGTACTTCTTATAGTCATCGAGCCAAATAAGGACTGGTTCAAAGAATTTGGTTACATTCTCAGGATGGCAAATACCTTTTATTGATAGCACATGGGTGGTATGATCTAGAATGACCTCGGGCGAATCCTTTTGGGGCTTGATATGCAACTTTTTCATAATTGAAAATATCTGTGCTTCGATTACTACTCAGCTTTAGGCAGAAAATTGAAAGGGATGTTAAGCAATTCGGAGAACTCCACACCAGCCTCCTCGAGTTCAAAGTCATACTGAGGATACTTCCAAATCACCTGGACACTTTTCCCGCTCTTCTGAAGATCTCTAAGTTTTGATAATATAATAAGTAACATTTTTGAAGATGCCGTATTGAAGTAGTCGAAATCCAGAACAACAACAGTTTCGTGGTTAGGATCTTCCAAGTAGGTATTGAACCAATCGATTATTGGGTTGAAAAATTTTTTCACGTCCTCGGGTAAGCACTTGCCTTGTACTAAAAATTCCTCCTTAGACTTATCAAGTATTACCTTGGGTGTTATCTCAGTTGGTTCAATACGAATAGCTTTCATGATGTAGAAAGAGATTAAAGGCTAACCTAATATTTTATTTGGTTAGCCTTACTATTTAGGATATGGGCTGATAGCTAATGAAGTTGAAGGGGACTTCAACAATATCCGCATAATCTTCACCTGCATCCTGCATGTCCTCATCATCCTCTTGGTAGTACCAGTCGATAACCACTTTATTACCAGCATCGTGCATCGCCTTAAAGTGCTCGAATATTTCCAGTAGCATTTTGGATGAGGCTGTATTAAAGTAGTCCATTTTCAACTTAAGGGTGGTCTCAGGGTTTGGCGATTTGGCATACTCCGAAACCCATTTTACGATTGGATAATAAAACTCCTTTACATCCTCGGGCAACGACTTGCCCGATATTGAGAATTCTCCAGAATTTTTATTGAACAGCACCTCTGGGGTTTCATGGGTTCCTTTAATGCTTAATGCTTCCATCATCTGTTAATTTTTGTTGAGTGTTTTAGAAATTTTATTTCATGGTTAACAAATTTACGAATAAAGTAATGAAAAAACAAAGGAGAATTCATTTTAACACTAAAAAAAATAATATGATTGTCCGCTAACATACCTAAAGTTAAAATATAAGAAACGTCATTGCGTGGAGTGTTTTTTATGACGAAGCAATCTATTCGTATTCAGTGAAATAAAGATTGTTTCATCCGCCGGCTGGCGGATTCGCAATGACGATTCGGTGTTTTGGTATCGAAACGGATAGTCATAAAAAATAATTAATTAACCTCAACTCTACTTGTCCCCTTAAAGTGTTGTTATTCTAAGGATTTAACCCATTTATTAATCCTTTCTCTACTAAGCTTGCTTTGATTTTCGAAATCAAGAACCAGTCCAATAAACTTTTCATCGCGTTGTGCCAATGAAGATTCAAAAGTGTAACCTTGAGTACTGGTGTAGCCAACTAATGTTGCACCTGCGCTTTCGAATACATCTGCAAGTAAACCCACGGCATCGCCAAAATTCTCGGGGTACCCTACCTGATTGCCATTGCCAAAGATGGCAACTTTTTGCTTTTTCAAATCGAGGTCTTCAATGGCAGGAACTAGCTCATCCCAGTAGTTAGGTAGCTCGCCATCGAACCAGGTAGGCGCACCAAGGATGAGCAGATCATACTTCTTAAGATCATCGGGGTTAAGCCCATCAACATCAATGTCATCAATTGGTTTTTCAAATGCCTCCTTAATATGCTTTGCTGCCTGCTTTGTTTTAGTAGCGCTGTGGCTATAAATTATTGCTGTCTTCATAATCATACAATTCTGATAAATTAGTACTTGATTAGCTCATTTGCTGCCGCTAAAATTTTATCGGTATTGGGTAGTATTGCTGCCTCCAGTATTCTGTTGAAGCCAACCGGGGTAAAGGTTGCCCCAACCCGTTTAACAGGCCCATCGAGGAACTCGAACGCCTCGTCGGCAATTATGGCGGCTAGTTCACCCCCGAAACCTCCAAAAACCTTATCCTCATGCACAACAAGAACTTTCCCTGTTTTTTTCACTGATTTTAAAATTGTTTCTCGATCCAGCGGAACTATTGAACGGATATCAACCACCTCTACTCTTACGCCCTGCTCCTGCTCCAACTGTTCTGCTGCCTCAAGGCACATATGGGTAGTATTTCCAAAGGTTATCATCGATAGGTCTGTACCTTCCCTCCTAACCCGTGCCTTGCCAAATGGCACCTCAAAATCGTCGGGGATTGGAGTTGCAGCCTTTGGAGCATTGTACAAAGCCTTTGGCTCAAGGAAAAGTGTCATACCCTTTGAACGAATACTAGTGCGAAGCAAGCCTGCCGCATCGTCGGCAAACGATGGATACACGATACGCACCCCAGGTATGGAGGCCAAGGCGCCCTCGATGGTTTGCGAATGGTATAGCCCCCCACCAATGTAACCGCCACTCGCAAGCCGTATGGTGATATTTGGCGCAAACTTACCGTTCGATCGCCAGTAGTCGTGCGACGAGTCGACATACTGCTCCATGGCGGGCCAGAAGTAATCGGCAAATTCGGCTCCCTCAACAACAACTCTAATCTTTTCGGAGAAACGGCTCATGCCGTTGGCTGTTCCCAGAATGTAATCCTCGGCTATGGGGCCATTGAAAACCCGATCCTTGCCAAACTCCTGCTGCATCCCTTTCGATACATTGAAGATTCCTCCTTTATCCTTGTTGGCCATATCTTGCCCCCAGATAAAAGTATCGGGATTATGCCTAAACTCGGCCTTAAGCGTTTCGTTTAGCCCCTCAATTAGCTTCTTGGGCTCGCCCTTGAAATTGTGGATTCCCTGTGGATATTTCTCCGAGGTGTAAGCTTCGGGCAAAACGTAATCGTAAATTGATTCGGGTTTTGGATCGGGTGCTGCCATGGCTGCCTTGTGAGCATCCTTTACAACTTGTTTCACCTCGGCATCAATTGCTGCCAGCTCATCTTCTGTAAAGCGATTGTACCTTAGCAACATTCTACGGAACTTGGCTAACGGGTCGGCTTGCTCTACATAGGCTTTCTCGTACTCATCGCGGTAAAGTTCATGCCTATCGGAATTGGAATGCGAATGGATACGCACACAGTTGGCCTGCACAATGGCGGGCATCTGGTTCTCCAGTACCCATTCTTTTGCCTCCTTTAGGGTGTTCATCGAATCGAACACATCCTTTCCGTTGCAATGGAATATCCGTAGATTTTTAAATCCAGAGAAATTGTTGGCCACCTTGCGGTTAGCTGTTTGATCCCCCTTTGGCACAGAAATTCCATACCCATTATCCTGAAAAACAAACACAACGGGCAGTTTCTCGTTGGAAGCTCCATTTATGGCTTCGTACACGTACCCCTCGGAAACCGACGACTCGCCCTGCGAGCTGAACACAACGCCCTTATGCTTGTAACGTTTAAAGGCTCTTCCCAAGCCCGATGCTTGCTGTGTATGGTTTCCGGTGCAGCTCGACGAGTTGTGGATATTTAGCTCCGCCTTGGCAAAGTGGTTGCTCATATGGCGACCACCGCTCGAGGGATCGGTATCCTTTGAAATTCCATTTAGGATAATCTCCTCGGCGCTCATGCCGGCCGATAGCACGGTGAGCATATCGCGGTAGTATGGAAAAAGGTGGTCGGTTTCCTTATCGAACAGCTGGCCTATGGCCAGCTGAATGCCATCGTGACCAGCGTATGGAGCATGGTAGCTCCAACCAATGGCCTGCTTCAAATAGTTTGGCGCGCGCTCGTCGAGAGCTCGGCCAAGTGTCATCAATTTGTACCACCTCTCAAGGGTTTCCTTTGATGTTTGCTTTATGCCGTAAGGCTTATCGTTTCTTTTTATGTAGGACATAGTATTGGCTGTTGATTGATTGGTTGATTGATTGGTTGATTGGTTGATTGATTGGTTGATTGGTTGATTGACCTGCCGTTAGGCAGGTTGATTGATTTGCTTAAGATTTGCTTTATAATCGAAAATTAACCTTCTCCTGTCTTCTAACTTCCATCTTCTAACTTCCATCTTCTAACTTCCATCTTCCATCTTCTAACTTTCTATACCTCCCTATTGGCATCGAACTGCTCAAGGTAATCGGCCACGCGGCGCAGGAATGCTCCACCCAGTGCCCCATCAACAATTCGATGATCGTACGATAGGCTAAGGAACATCTTGTGGCGGGGCACAATGATATCGCCATGCTCAGTTTCCACCACAGCGGGCTTCTTCTCAATGGTACCTGTTGCCAGAATGGCAACCTGGGGTTGCGATATTATGGGCGTTCCCATAACATTTCGGAATGTACCAAAGTTGGTGATGGAGAATGTTCCATTCTGAATATCGTCGGGCGAGAGCTTGTTTGTACGGGCTGCTTCGGCCAAATTGTTGATTGCGCTGGCCAGCCCTGGGATGTTCAGCTTATCGGCCTCGCGAATAACAGGGACAATAAGGTTACCATCGGGTTTTGCCACGGCAATTCCAATGTTTATGCTACCCTTTACAATAATCTTATCGCCATCAACCGATGAGTTAACCATTGGGAAGTCGCGTAGCGCACGAGCTGCTGCCTCGGTGAAAAGAGGCATAAAGGTTAGCTTGGTTTTGTACTTTTTCTGGTAGGTTTCCTTCATCATCTCGCGCCATTTAACCAGCGCAGTAACATCGGCTTCCACCATATTGGTAACGTGTGGCGAAACCTGCTTCGACATTACCATATGCTCGGCTATTAGCTTGCGCATACGATCCATCTCGATGATCTCGTCACCAGCATTAACCGAAATATGTACCTTTTGCTCCTTAGGAGCAGGTTTTGACTCGCCAGCCGCCCGTTGGGTTACGCTAGTCTTCTCATCACCCCTACTATTGATGTAACTTAGCAAATCGTCCTTGCGTACACGGCCATCCTTGCCAGTTCCCTCAATGGAATCGAGCTCCTGCTGGCTTATACCCTCCTGCTTTGCAATGCTTTTCACCAATGGGCTGTAAAACCTGCTACTCGACGAGTTAATGTTGATTTCAGAATCCCTCGGTGTGGATTTCTCCTCGTCTTTATTATTCAGTTCTTCGCCAGGTTTTGGGTCTGATTCGGTTTCCGCTTCTTCAGCAACCTCATCGCCAGTATTAATAATGGCAATAACTTCTCCAACAGGCACTAAATCGTTCTCCTTAAACAGGATTTTATGCACCTTACCTTCAACAGGTGAAGGAATCTCAGAGTCGACCTTGTCGGTGGCTATCTCAAGAAGATTATCATCCTCCTCCACGGTATCGCCAACCTTTACAAACCATTTGGTAATTGTAGCTTGTTCAACACTTTCGCCCAGCTTGGGCATCTTTATTTCGAACATACTCCTATTTATTTGTAATTATTCTAATTAGGAAACATCGAAGTGAAAAAAATGTTCGGGAGGGGGTTGGAAAAGTTTAGGGTTTAAAGTTCATAAATTTTGGTGTAATTAGAGGATTCACTGATTGGATGATTGACTGATTGGATGATTGGATGATTGGATGATTGGATGATTGGGTGATTGGATGATTGGGTGATTGGGTGATTGGGTGATTGGGTGATTGGGTGGTTGGGTGGTTGGGTGGTTGGGTGATTGGGGTGATTGAGATGCCCTGACTGAGTGACGTCTTCGACAGGAAGGCATATTGGTTGCTGGTTGGCCGGCGAGGCAGGATTTATTGGTTGTAAATGGCCTCTTTAACCTTCGACCTTTCGGCAGGTGGTCAGTGAGTACTTCGGCAAGCTCAGCATATCACCTGCCGAACTACTCAGGTCAAACTTTCTGACTTTTAAACCTTCAAACTTTGTGACTCTTTGAATAAAATACACACTTGGATAACCTAAGGCTACACAGAGTTTCTATCCTTTATACCCCATAAGCAGTGCAACAGCATCAGCATTACTCTTCGATGTGAGTGACTCTAGGAGCAAAAATGCGACATCGATTGCTGTGCCTGGGCCGTGGGAGGTTATAATATTAAATTTAATGGTTGTTTTCATCCCTGTTTGGCAAAAAAATATCAGGGCTAAAGCCCAGCTTCTCATTAGAATTCTTAACCCTGCCCTAAAGGACAGGGTTATTGTTTTCGTTCATTGAGGTATGGATCATTCTATATAAACCCCGCCCTTACGAGACGAGCGGGGATAGCGAATTTTGATATTTTATTTTAGTTTCATTTATTATTTCTCTCCAACTTCCTTCCGGGTCTTCAAGAAAGCCATAAATATTGATGTAATTCAACAATTGTTGCCCTATTATTGACACCAGGTTGGGAAAAGCCCAGCTGCGCTTTACACGACTTCTCACCAGGGTTATCAAAAGGTTGGCAAGCATGGCTGACCATATCTGAATTTGAATGGCCTTTTCGTTATCGCCTAGAAAGTACTTCAATGGAAAATTTTGCTTTACCTGTTTAAAAGCACTATTTGCCAACGCTTCTTATAGACCAAAGCAATTTTTTCTGCTGACAGTTCAAAATTGTTGGTTATAAACTCAAGCAACCGCTTGTTTTCATCATCCCAGTAAGCGACACGTCTTGCCCGGTGTTCTTGCTTTTTATTATCGCCATAATACAGGATGATTTCTTCATCTTTCAGGACACCGGAATCGGCATCGTCCGGTATATCATATTCCTTCCTTACCTGATAAAGTGCATCGTCTTTTAAACGTGTTACATACCAGCTATGGCTTTTGTAAATGCCTCGTATTGGGCATAATCGACATACCCTTTATCGAAGGTTATTATCGAACCGGCGGCCAGGTTGTACACCTCCACCAAAAACATGTGGTCATGCCGGACTGCCTCGCTGTAAAGGATAAGACAGGGTACATGCTCACTAGCCTTAATGATGGCGTGGACCTTTACTCCTCCTTTCTTTTTGCCTTCCTTTGGACTACGGCCTACTCCCCGTAAAATGTCTTTAAACAGCGGTATGGTGGTCGAGTCCATGATATAAAGCCTTCTTATGCCTGCATCGCTCAACCTGCTGTCCGCTAAAAATTGCGCATGCCTACGGTAAGTACTCATATAAAATCTCCAAACACATTACGGCTTCGTCTACTATTTGCCTCGGAAAACGTGCTCCTGCGGACTAAATTGGACAACCCTAAATGAGATAGCTTACGTGCATTGGCTAACAATCCGAGTATGGTTTCCCGTAGTGAATGATAACCTTCAATGGCAACAAACAGCATGACTACAACATGATGATAAGTCGTAAACTTCTTTACATACCGCTCCGCACCATGCTGTTTCGCTATTTTTCTAATCTCACTCTTGTCAATGAACTTTAGTAGCTGATTGAAAATCGGCTGTCCGCTAAAATTTGTACTTTTACCCATGTCTAACTTTTTTGTGTCGTAACTCAAAAGATGACATTTCGGGTGGTACTATAAAATGTACTGCCCGGTTAAAAATTTTTACCGGACACTAATGATAAATAAACCATGAAATATATTTTTTTAATAGCAGCCTTCAATGCTTTGTTTTTTGCGTTTTTTATTTTTCAGAAAAAAAAGGCTATACATGATAAAATACTGATTTGCTGGTTAATTTATTTAGGTTTATACACTGGCGTATACGCTTTGTTTTCAAATAAGCTTTTTATCGAATTTCACCTTCTTTCAGCAAGTTTCATTTCATTACTCCTACTTCATGGCCCGTTCCTGTTTTTGTATATTTCTGCATTGATTGACCAAGAGTTTCAATTCAATAGAGAAAAACTATTACATCTTATTCCTTTTATCTTATTCAACTTATTTATCGTTATCGCTTCCTTCTTTCCTGAAATATCAGAAGGAATAAGACTAGACCATTTGGAAAGTGAGCATGGAACTCCTTTGTTGTTTAATTTATTTCTAATTCTTACAGTTTTATCAGGACCATTCTATTTTATATTATCCATGTTGCTCTTTAAAAAATTGGACATTAATATTTTCAATTATTTTTCATCTTATGAGAATGTTAACCTCAACTGGTTAAGAAAGCTTGTCTATATTTTTGGAGGCATTTGGACTGTATTAATGACTTTTGCCACTGTCCATCATGTTTTTAATTTGTTCTCTTGGATTTTTTGTGCTCACGGTTTAACTCTTTCTTTGTCAGCTTTTATAATCCTGATTGGTTATTATGGCTTAAAGCAAAAAGAAATTTTCATTCAATATTCTGACCGAAACATCGAAGGCGTAACTGAACCAAAGACGAAATATGCTGGTATGTTTTTGAAGGAAACTGATATTGAGCATTACGTTAGTAAATTAAAACATTTTATGGCTACCAGAAAACCTTATCTGGAGACCGACCTTTCATTACCTGAATTGGCTAACAAGCTTGAAATACCTACACATCACCTTTCACGGATAATAAATGAACAATTTGGTGTTAACTTCTTTGATTTTGTTAATCAATATAGAATTGAAGAAGTGAAATCAAGAATAGGTAATCCTGAGTTTGAAAACTTCTCCCTTTTAGGAATTGCCTTCGATAGTGGTTTTAACACTAAATCGGCTTTTAACAGGGTATTTAAAAAAATGGTTGGATTGACCCCGAGCGAATATAAGAAACAAATCAAAGAAACAAAAATATAATACTTTGTATATTAGCCCCAATTAAAACCGAGCAGAAAAATTGCTAAATTTCTGACGGTATGAAAAAGAACAATTACTGGACATCCAAGCGAAAAGCTGAAGTGGTTCTTCAGCTATTGCGAGGCGAGGACATTGAGACCCTTAGCCGTAAGTACGAAATTACTGTATCCGACCTAAGCCAATGGCGCGATGCCTTTCTGAGCGCTGGCGAGAACGGGTTCAAGCGTTCCCCTGAGAGCTCCAAGCTGCATAAGGCTGAACGGCTCATAGGCCAGCTGCAGATGGAGCTAGAGCTCACAAAAAAAAAGAACGAGCTGATGCGAAGACGAAGCGGGAGCTAATCGAGGTGCTTGCCGGCGAGGTTTGCTCCCTAACCCAAAAGCCCTACCCCCTGAGGCTTATACTCAAGGTGGTTGGCTACAGTTCCAGCGCATGGTACGCCAGGCCTAGCGGCGATTTAAAGCAGCGACCCGGCCCGAGGCCTGCAATTGGGGATGACCAAGCGCTTGAGCTTATTACCTGCATTCCCGAAACGCCTAACAAGCCTGGCGTAAAAATCATTACATAAAATGCTGTTTTTCCGCAAAATAAACCTCAATTCATTTGGATATAACATCGTTATGTATTATATTTGAACACATAACGATACGAACCATGAGCATAGTAAAACAGTTGGACAAACGGTCAGGCATAACATATGCCTACGAGTCTATATCCCGATGGGATAAGGAAAAGAAACAGTCGAGATCAACTCGGAGATTGATCGGTCGCGTCGATGATGAAACCGGCGAGA
>Ga0334894_1001408_pt1 | contig 20542 bp, 19 predicted proteins | sample GraSluR3_MG_6_FD_207225 | JGI IMG/M metagenome (GOLD analysis project Ga0334894, IMG submission 207225) | Sludge microbial communities from methane-producing bioreactor in Wageningen University, Netherlands - Granular Sludge_12_05 R3 | ecosystem: Engineered > Bioreactor > Anaerobic >... | reverse complement strand
TCGCCAATTCAATCGGGGGCATGCTCTTTTTCGGTTTGGACGATGACAAGCAGATAGTCGGCCTTGATGCGGCGCAAGATGATGCACAGTCCATCAGCAGGCTGATCAAAGATCGTATCACACCGCTGCCACAAATCGAGTTGTCGGCTTTCAAGGAGAACGGAAAGGATATACTCTGTCTGAAAGTGCTCCCAGGTCGTTCCACGCCATACTATTATCGAGCAGATGGAATCATGGAGGCCTATATCAGGATAGGCAATGAAAGTATCGTTGCCCCCGATCATATGCTGAATGAATTGATTCTCAAGGGTACGAATCGCTCGTTCGATGCGATGATCACCGACGCACGAAAGGAAGATTACAGCTTCACCTTGCTCGAGGCAACGTATCTTGAAAAGACAGGCAACCATTTTGCGGCCTCTGATTACCTATCCTTCGCCCTGGCTGATAAGGATGGATTTCTCACCAATGCAGGCAAACTGATGGCTGACCAGTATATCGTACGCAATTCGCGAGTATTCTGCACCCGTTGGAATGGACTCGACAAAGGTTCCATCTTCGATGACCGGCTTGAGATCCAAAGCCCCGGAGGCATGTATGACGGTCGGGCGATCCAGGATCGTGATATCCACACCTTCGGACTTCCGGGTGGTGCTGAAGAATGTGAATTACTCTACAATAGCCGATACCGCGCAAGATAACCAACAAGATAACCAACAAGATAACCAACAAGATAACCAACAAGATAACCAACAAGATAACCAACAAGATAGCATCCACGAAGCAATACTACAGTATTGTGTAATACCACGAGGAAGAAAAGAGATTGCGGAACATTGTGGCTATAAGGATGTGAGACATTTTTCTTCAAATTTTCTTAAGCCGCTGCTTGAATCGGGGAGAATTCAGATGACCCACCCTGATAAACCAAGCAGCCGCAATCAAAAATATGTAGCTACTGAAGCATAGCTTTCTGGCTTTATTGGGACGGTCAATGGAAAAAGATTGTAGTGCGGCAATTGATGAGTAGCTTACAGTGAGAGCGCACCCAGCAGCTGTAACCAATCTCGCCTGGCATACAACATCCTGATGATCGTGATTGTCCTTGCATCCTCATTTACGGTGTAGAACAGCATATAGTTCTTTACTTTTGCATGCCGTATTCCGCGGTGTGCGATATACTCGTCGTGAGAAAGGAGGAATAGATACGGATTCTCTGCGAGAACTGCAGGTTCCTTTTCAATGTCATCCAGGATTTTCTCTGCAGCCAATGGAGCCTTGAGCATATCGGCGATGTAGCTGATGGCACAAACCAGATCATCCTTCGCCAGCGATGTCCACTGTACTTCGTACATCACTTTTTCAGAGATTTTCGGATATCGGCAATCACCTTGTTCGCTGGTTCAACCTGAGCGGCATCCCGAGCCTTCAATCCTTCGTCAAGGAGGTTGTACAGTTCCTTTTTACCGGTGAGCATCTCATAGGTTTCAATGCTCATCACTGCCAGGTCTCCCTTTCCGTTTTTTGTGATGAACACCGGCTCGGGGTATTGGTGACAGAATTCGGATATCTCGTGGTATTTGTTTCTCAGATCAGCGCTAGGACGAATGGTTGGCATATGCGAATCCTCCATATATCATTATCATATCGCTTTTATGATATGGAGGCAAGCATTCGCTGCATTGTGCCGAAGACGCTGTGCTATCAGTAGAGCATCCCGAGAAGAAATACAAAGATTGTTCCAGTCTTCTGGTTTGGTTCACGCCGATGAAACCCTAACCCCTACTATGACGATTGCTGACCTAGATTTTGATTATTTCAAACTGTTTTTTGAAAAACGGTATGGGAAATCGCTCAAGAACGCTTCGTTGCCTTTGGAATCGATAATCTCCAACATGAATCTAGGTAAAGATGGCATGTTGAATATAGCCGGTGCCTTGTTGTTTGGCAGCAATCCCTCTGTCAAATATCCTGAGTTTACGGTCAAAGCAGGGAGTTTTCCTGAGACTTCCTTGACTTCTCAGACCTATCTAGATAGCCGTGATATCACAGGAAAGATTGGTGACATATTCCAGCAAACGATTGGTTTCATTTTGAGTAACCTCAAACATATTCAAGGGGACATGGGTGTTAATAGCCTAGGGAACCCTGAAATACCGAGGCTGGTTCTTGAAGAATTGGTTGCAAATGCACTCATTCACAGAGATTATTTTATATCTGCTCCTATAAAGGTGTTTGTTTTTTCCAATCGTGTTGAAATTACTAGCCCGGGATCTCTCCCCAATAGATTAACGGTTGAAAATATCAAATTAGGGAATTCAAATGCTAGAAATCCTGTTTTAGCTTCGTTTGCTAATTATATTCTCCCTTATCGTGGGTATGGTTCTGGGATAATGCGTGCTCTTGAAGCATATCCTGATATCGAGTTTACAGATGACAAAGATGGAAACAAGTTTGTTGTTACTATCTGGAGAAAATGATTGTAGAACATAGGAAAGAATTCTAATTCTCAATGCCTATGTATTTGATCAAGAACAGCAGCAAATCAAACGCACGTACTACGGCTTGTGAGTATCCTCGGCGCGGGGGTGACCGGGGAGTAGTGTTGTATGGTTCCGGGGCGAAGAGAACCTATCATGCTAAATCGGACATTGACCTTCCCATCAAGGGAGATTGCATCACCGATTCAGTAATAGGGAAGATTGAGGAAGAAATCGATGACCTCCTTCTTCCTTACTCATTTGACATCTCTTCATAGAGCATGATTGTAAGCTGATCGGTATCAAAATTTCGGGAACCTGGCAATCGAAATCTTTAACCGCCAGCGATTCGGCGGATTCGACAAGGCAGGAGAGTTTGAAAATGTTTTGTTTCAATATCTTGCGTGAATTGGACTTGCTGGACAATTCATCAAGATACAGGCATTATGGATAAAAGGAGTCCAGTATGAATAAACACAAAGGATCTTGTCTTTGTGGGAACGTCACATTCGAGATACGAGGTGATTTTCAGAGTTTCTACCTCTGCCATTGCAGATTTTGTCGTAAGGATACAGGGTCGGCACATGCAGCAAATCTTTTTTCCTCTTCTGCAACACTGCAGTATCTGACAGGAGAGCATCTGGTCAAAACATTCGATTATCAAGCAAGTGGTCATATAAAAAGTTTTTGTCAAGAATGTGGTTCGGCTCTACCCAACATCCAACAAGAGGGCTTACTCGTAGTACCGGCAGGAAGTCTCGATTCTGAAGTACCAATCCGTCCGAACGCACATATATTTTATGCTGATAAAGCAAATTGGGACCATGACTTACAGAAAATCCATGCATGTGCAAAGCTCCCCGAATAATCTAGAAAGGCTGACAGGTTTATTATTTCTACCGATAAGGACCTACACAAAAACCACACACCTGTAATTCAGGCTCCTGTGCAGACCTCTCGGAAATTGGCCACTGACCCAAACCCAGATCATGTTCTTAACAATGCAGTTATTTCGTTTTCAAGCTGTTCGAGGTACTGCACACCAGGTGTCAATAAAAATAGTATATGTATATTTTCGTGTTACAGGGGTGATTTCAGGTACCAAGAAGAACAGTCTGCTCAGCGCATTATCTCCCTAACCCATCTTCCAAAGGTGAGTGACAGTAGTATTCCTCCTCTATCGGTTCTTTCTGTTCAAGACTCCATATTGCTCGGTTCTTGCCGAAAACCAGGCACGTTGCCACCCCAATGACACCGATTACTGCAAAAAGAAAAGCCGCTCCGGAACCCTTGCCCGAACCAAACAGGAACTGCAAAAGGTCATTCGTAGCATGTTCGGATACAAAAGGTTCGAATACCCGATCGACCAGAAATCCCCCCAGTACATACCCTATTGGTATAGTGCAGAATTGCAACGTATTTCTTGTAGCATACACACGGCCCTGCATCTCAATAGGAATATGGAGCCTCAGGATAGCACCCAGGTTCGTACCCATAAGAGGAATGGCAATCCAACCGAGTATTGCACCTATACACCACACAGGAATTGATTTCCCGAAAGCAAGCATGAAATTTTCGGCACTCATCGAGAATAGCAGCGACCAATAGATGACTTTCACCCTGCTTTTGGGTGCCCTTGCCACTGTAGCCACTATACTCCCCACCAGTGTTGCAAATCCGGTGACTGTGGTGACCCAACCAAGTGCCGTTGCACCACCTCCTGTCCGAGAGAGCAGCATGGCAGGCAGTGCTGCATTGTAGGCAGAAGCACTTAGATTGATGGCAGAGAGGAACAGTATCAGGTTCAGGATGCCCCGATTTTGTTTGAGATAGCGAATTCCTTCTCCTGTGGCCTTGAGAACCGATTCTTTATCAGCTTTGGAAGCAGAATCCTGCTGCGGGATCCTGATGAAGGCCAAGAGAATGATAAAGGCGGAGAAAAACGTTGAGACATCTACAAGAATAATCGCCTGTATGCCTGCAAAGGCATAGAGAGCAGTGGCGATTATGGGTGTAAGCATGGTATTCAGGGCATTGGAAAAGGATTTCAGACCACTGACCTTCTGATAGAACCTACGGGGGGTTATCAGGCTCACTGCAACTTCCGAAGCCGGTTGTTGCACCGTATTCATAATCCCATTTATCACATTCAGACCATAGAGATGCCAGATTTGCAGTTGGTTTGTCCGCAGCAGTACAAACACAACAATCGTACTGATTGCCGCCAGGCTATCACACACGAGCATGGTCCGTTTCTTGTTCCAGGTGTCGCTGAGCGCCCCTGCGAACATGCTCAAAAGAATATACGGCGCATACGAGCACACAGACAGCAGCGCTGTCGATAACGCAGAACCACTTTTCTCGTACAGATACAGGACCAGTGCAAAACTGGTCATCGAACTGCCGAGTTGGGAGAACGACTGGGTAATCCAGAGCATAAGAAATGCCTGAAAATCCCGATGAATGAGTATTGTAATGTTCATATTGACTTTGCTTCCTTAGATGTTGAAATTGGCAGGAAAATGCAAAGTCCTTTGGACGAGAAAGGTTACGACTCCATGCAACTTCGTCCTTGTCAGACCTTGCATGGAGATGAAGCAATGCAGAGCATATCGTAGCCTCCTTTCGAAAGGAGTATACCAAAGAGGGAAATGTATGTCATCAGCAGTATCGCTATGATATTGGGTACCGTGTAAAATCTCACAGAAGACATAAAAACTAGCATCCGGGGCTTTCTGATGGTCTTTTATGATAAACACTTGTCCGAGTGCATTGAAACAACAAAGGTACTTAGTATTTGCTCAGGCAAATCGTTCTGTAGTTCTCCATGTCATTTCTCAAGGCCAACAAGGCTTCTGTCTTGTTGTTCCTCTCAATCTCCTTGACGATGAGTCTGTGACACTCCTCGCCGAAATAACCATCAATCGAATTGTTGGAATTCCAAATGCACCGGGCATACTCGATGCCCAGGAATCTGATTGCCTTGGTGAGTTGTTCGGTGAGGTAGTCGTTCTGGTAGAAAACGGAGAGGCTGGTATGAAATTGTGCAGTATGTTTCCAACGATCCAAAGGACCCGCGCCTTCTCTCTTGGATTCACAGACATCAATGAGGGCATAGAGCTTTTCTATTGTTTCCTTGTTGCTGAGCATATCCCAATAGGCATCCATGGCACTGGTTTCAAGAAGATACCTGAAATTCAACACCTGTCTGATCTGGTCTTTCTTGAAAGGGGTGACTTCATACCCGAATTTTGGAATGCTTTTCAACAGACCTTCGTCACAGAGCTCGATCAGGGCTTCCCGTATGGGGGTTTTGCTGACATTGAATTCAGAAACCAGGGCTTGGATGTTGATGATGTCGTTGCTTTTGTAGGTGCAATTAATGATTCGGTCTAGGATGATTTTACGGTATTGGTTCTTCAGCGGATCGACTCCATACTTGTTTTTTGTTCCAGCCATTTCATCTGCTCCATATTTTTTGAGGTAAATCAATGGTTTTTAATGATAAAGAAATTACATTGCATTTACAAGAGAAGAAAAAAGCAAATATAGTAGGGTTTCTTCCCTTGGTTCTCAAGGTGACAAGTAGCTGAAAAATTCCTGAAAATTTTACTTGCGAAATCTGTATTCTGTGGTATTCTTCTGGTATGTTACTGGAATTCCAGTGATATTCCTAATTGGAAGAGTCGTGGAAAACTCAAAGGATTCACACAGAAAAACTTCTGTATTTGCTACAGAAGAAAAAAAGGATGGAGGAACGTTTTATGAAAAAACGGATCGTATTGGTAGCTCTCCTGTCTCTGCTCAGTTGCGGATTTGTATTTGCAAGCGGAAGCAGTGAAACCCAGAAACCTGTAAAGATTGCAGTGGTTGGACCGCTTACCGGCGACTTCGCCGAGTATGGCATGGGATTCAAGAATGCAGCTATATTGCGTGCAAAACAAATCAATGAAGCTGGTGGTGTCTTGGGCGGACGACAAATTGAAATCGTTGATTTCGATGACAAGAACAGCGGCGAAGAAGCTGCTTCTATTGCTGAAAGAATTGCTGGAAACAAGGACATCGTAGGTGTTGTAGGGCACTTTGCAAGCGGTGTTTCCATGGCAGCAGCTCCTACCTATGAAGAAGTCGGTGTCCCCGAGATTTCTCCCAGTGCTTCACACCCCGACTATTCCGGAATGGGAAACTATATCTTCAGAAACAACTCCTTGATCGACGTGGAAGCCAATGAGACCCTCAATATCGCCTCTAAAGTCTTCAAAGCAAAAAGAGTTGCAGTACTTGCTGTTAAGACTGACTGGGGCGTAACTACCGCAGACATCCTCATCAACACGCTTGCAAAGGATCATCCTGAGCTTGAAATCGTTGGGTATGAGGAGATTCTTGATGGTTTGACCGACTTCTCTTCAACCATCACCAAGCTTCGTTCCTACAAGCCTGATACGATCATTGTCTGCGCTATGTACAACATTCTCGGACCTTTTGCAAACCAGTACAAAGACATCGATTCCAAGATCAACTTGATTGGTTTCTCCAATGCCTACAGCGAACAGCTCATCAAGCTTGCCCAGGAAGAAGGAAACGGAATTGCACTCCCTGCAATTTTCTTCCATGAAAGTCCAGAAGCAAAGGTGAGATCTTTTGTCGACAACTATAAGAAAGACTATAACGGTATGATTCCTAGTTCCCTTACTGCCCAGGCCTATGATTCTCTCGGCATGTTCGCACAGGCCATCGAGGAAGCCGGTTCTGCCGACAGAAAGGCCATCAAGGATCAGCTCTACAAGATAACCTACGATGGAGTTGCCGGAGTGACCTACTTCGATGAGACCGGTGATGCCTACAAGACGTTCAACTGGTTGATGATCGAAGAGGGAAAATTCACCTTGATCGACAAGAGCAAGCTATAAGATTGTGCGTACCGATGAGCGGTGGAAGGGCACTTCCACCCTCCTTATACGTAGGGAGCTAGTATGATTCTACAACAAGTATTTGATGGATTGACGCTTGGTATCGTCTATGCACTGATTGCCGTTGGGTATTCTTTGGTATTTGGTGTTCTCCGTCTAGTCAACTTCGCCCATGGTGCAACCTACGCTTTTGGTGCCCATATCGCAATGGTCGTGGTTGTGTCGACACAATTTGGCTTATTTTGGGCAATCATCATCAGTGTCATCATGACCGGATTAATGACGATGCTCATGGATAGGATAGCCTTGAGACCTCTGAGAGTCAAAAAATCAAAAGGAATATCCGCCCTCATTACCACCATTGGTTGCTCGTATATCATCCAGAATGCCCTGATGATCGTGTTTGGCAGTAGGTCGAAGTGGTTTCCGAAGATTTTCGACTATGGCAACTTTCAAATAGGAACCGTCTTGGTCAAATCAACGCAGGTCGGAATCGTCATGGTTTCTGTCGCACTCCTTCTTGCTTTGACCTTCATAGTCCAGAAGACCAAGATCGGACTGGCCATGAGAGCTGTGCAACAGAATGCAAAGGCCTCTTCCTTGATGGGTATCGACGTGAACAGAGTCATCTCCTTTACGTTCTTTTTAGGTGGGGCTTCCGCTGCTGTGGCAGGGTCGCTCATCAGCGGCTATTACCAGATCGTCAATCCCCAGATGGGCTTCATCGCAGGTCTCAAGGCCTTCTCTGCAGCAGTGCTTGGAGGAATCGGCATCCTGCATGGAGCTGTATTCGGTGGTTTGGTTGTTGGACTTGCTGAGAGTTTTGCCGCCTTCTACATCGGCGGTGGGTATCGTGATGCCGTCGCTTTCATCATTCTGATTGTTGTGCTTATTTTCCGTCCAAATGGATTATTTGGCAAAAAGGTAATCGAAAAGGTATAAAGATGAAACATAACAACGCAAAAAAGAACCTGCTGGATACGAAATTCAAGAAGATAGCAGCCTTGGTGGTAATGGTGGCTTTGGTGATGTATCTTCCCAAGAGTGGACTGTTGTCCCCCTACCTTGTCCGTATCCTTACCATGATATCCCTGTACTCGATGCTTTCTTTGTCTTTGAACCTTTTGACGGGGTTTACCGGTCTGGTGTCTATCGGCCATGCCGGGTTCTGCGCTGTGGGTGGCTATACCTCAGCCCTCATGTGGCAGTATCTCGGCCTGCCTTGGCTTGTAACGGCAATCTGCGGCATGATCATGGCGGGAATCGTCGGTTTGATGCTTGCCGCACCCACAAGCCGGTTGTCCGGTAGCTATCTAACGATCGCAACTCTGGGTTTTGGAGAAATCGTCAAGATGATTGCGCTCAACTGGCAATCCTTTACCGGAGGACCTTTAGGGGTGAACCACATCGAACGCCCTGAGTTCTTCGGCATTACCTTAACTACGTTCAACGGTGGCTTTTTCTACCTTTCCCTCATCATGACTGTTCTGATAACACTGCTTGTCTATCGGATTGTCAACTCCAAGATGGGAAGGGCTTTCATGGCCATCAGGGACGATTCCTTGGCCGCAATCATGATGGGTGTGGATGTTACAGCGTACAAGATGAAGAGTTTCGTGATCTCTGCAGCCATTGCAGGTTTAGGAGGAGCCTTTTATGTGCACTTCGTAAGGTTCCTTGATCCAAACACCTTCAATTTCGATATCTCGATCATCATCATCAGCATCGTAATCCTCGGGGGAACGGGCTCTATTCTTGGATCCTTTTTGGGTGCGGCATTGTTGATTTCCTTTCCTGAGATTCTGAGGTTTGCAAGCGAGTATCGGTTCATTATCTACGGGTTGATCCTTGTTTTGATGATGCGATTCAAACCGGAAGGTATTCTTGGAGGGCATAGCCACAAGCCCTTCAGACTGATGAAAGGAGTGCAATCTTATGGAAACTAAGCAAGACCCAATCTTGGAAGTGAAAAACCTTTCCATACAGTTTGGAGGCTTGAAAGCTGTCGATGACGTGAATTTCAAAGTCAACCGAGGAGAAATCGTAAGCATCATCGGTCCGAATGGAGCGGGGAAGACCACTGTCTTCAACATGCTTACCGGTGTGTATCAACCTACAAATGGCCATATTTTCTTCAAAGGTGAGGAAATCCAAGGAAAGACCCCACAGAATATCGTCAAGGCTGGAATGGCACGAACCTTCCAGAATATCAGGCTTTTTTGTGATATGCGGGTGATTCAGAATGTTCTGTTGGGAATGCATACCAATACCGACTACAACTTCATTGACTTGGTGTTCCATACCCCAAAGTATCGGAAATTGGAAAAGGAAAAACAGCAGAAAGCTGTTGATATCCTGAAATTTCTCGATCTGGACAGGTACTTGCACGATTACCCTTCGAATCTTCCCTATGGTGACCAACGCAAGGTTGAGATAGCACGCGCTATTGCAACCGATGCACAATTGCTTTTACTCGATGAACCTGCTGCAGGAATGAATCCAGAGGAGTCGGAGGAACTTCTATCCTTCATCCGAAGCTTGGTCTCCAAGGGGTTTACCATCGTTCTGATTGAACACGATATGAATCTGGTTATGAACATCTCCGACAGGATTTACGTCATCGACCATGGCAGGAAAATTGCTGAGGGACTTCCTCAGGAAATCGCCACCAACAAGGACGTCATCGTAGCCTACCTTGGTGAAGAAGAAGAGGAAGATCAATTGGAGGAAGTGGAACATGCCTAAGCCGATTCTCGAACTCAAAGACATCAATACCTATTATGGGATGATCCATGCGGTGAAAGGCATCAACATGGAAATCTCCAAAGGTGAGATTGTAGCCTTGATAGGAAGCAACGGGGCTGGAAAGTCGACGACGCTGAATACGATTGCCGGATTGTTGAAACCAAAGAAAGGGCAGATTATCTACGATGGCAAGGATTTGTCCCAGAGTCCTGCAGCAGAAATCGTGAAGATGGGCATTTGCCTTTCCCCTGAGGGAAGGGAAGTGTTCCCTGATCTTTCAGTCCAGGACAATCTCAAACTGGGAGCCTTCACCAGAAAGGATCGGGCGATGATCCAAAGGGATTATGACAAGGTCTACAGTCTGTTCCCCCGGTTGTATGAACGAAAGGAGCAGGTTGCAAAAACCCTCAGCGGTGGTGAACAGCAGATGCTTGCAATCGGGAGAGCTCTGATGAGCGATCCCAAGGTCTTGCTTCTGGATGAACCTTCCCTTGGGCTTTCTCCGAACCTGGTGATGCTCATCTTCGATCTGATCAAGGATATCAAGAAGTTGGGTGTAACCATTCTTTTGGTGGAACAGAACGCAAAAATGGCGTTGAAAACTGCCGATCGGGCGTATGTTTTGGAAACGGGAAGAATTACCCTAGAAGGTACAGGAAAACAGTTGTTAACGGATGATAATGTCAGAAAGGCTTATCTCGGAAATATTTAATCATTGGAAGAAGGAAAAGAAAAATGGAAATCAAGAATGAACCTACGTTGTTGGATAACGAAATAGTCAATGTGTTGAGAGGTGCTATCGAGCACAGGGCTACTTGGATGTGCATGATGATGGAAGCAGCCAAGAAAGCTGGTTTGGATCCTGAGGCATTCACCAGGGAAGCAATCACCAGATGTGGACATTTTCATGGTGCCAACATACAGAAGGCTCAAAAAGAAGAAGGCATTCCTGCATTCACCGAAGCATTCATTCCTGAGAACGTAAAGAACGTGTTCGAAATGGATGTCAAGCGCTGTGATGAAGATGAGCTCTATATTGAATTCCACTACTGTCCGCTTGTAGCTGCCTGGAAGAAGCTGGGAGCAAGTGAAGAGGATATCAAGCTCATGTGTGATGCCGCCATGGATGGTGATAGGGGTATAGCCGCTGCATGTAACTATGGGTATGAGCTGGGAAAGACGATCGCCAATGGCTACGATGTGTGTGAAGTGACGTTCCGAAAGAATAAATAAGCAACATTTTCCAAAGGGGAAAGATGCTTCTTTCCCCTTGTATATTTTGATCTGGAGAATCTCCCTCACCAAGAGGGTGGGCTTTTCATCGCCTTGATCTTGGATTGATGACAAATCCATCCATATCTTGCAGAGAAATCACAGGAGTACAATATGAAGAAATTGATCAATAGTCCCGAGACTTTGGTAAACGAGATGTGCAACGGCTTGGTGTCTGCGTATCCAAGTCTACAGTTTGACAAGAAAAGCAAACTCATCATAAAGAAAGAGATTGATACACAGAAAGTGACGCTCATCAGTGGTGGTGGTACGGGTCATGAACCCGCTCATGCAGGGTATGTCGGTAAAGGAATGTTGGATGTTGCCGTTTGTGGCGATGTGTTCGCTTCCCCCTCCCAGATTCAAGTCTATAAAGCGATCAAGGCGAGTCAGAGTGAGAAAGGCACGCTGTTGATCATCAAGAACTACAGCGGTGATAATATGAACTTCAAGAATGCCAGACAATTGGCACTTGAGGATGGTTTGGATGTTGAATTTGTCATTGTCAATGATGATATCGCTGTCGAGGACAGCCTCTATACTGTCGGGAGACGGGGTGTCGCCGGTACAGTGTTCGTGCATAAGATGGCGGGAGCTGCCGCTCAAGCCGGTCTTAGTCTTAGCGAGGTGAAGAGAATCGCTGAAAAGACAATTGCCAATACCAGGACCTTGGGTTTTGCCTTCACCTCCTGCACCGTCCCTGCCAAAGGCACTCCTACCTTTGTCTTGGCTGAAGATGAGATGGAATTCGGTGTAGGTATTCACGGTGAGCCCGGCATTTGCAGACAGAAAGTCCAAGGAATCGACCACTTGGTCGCTCAGATGGTTCCTGCTTTGCTCAAGGAATTGGATCCTCAGGATGCTGAGGTTGCAATCATGGTGAATGGATTTGGGTCCACCCCGTTGCAAGAACTGTATGCATTAAACAACGCCGTTCTCAATACGCTTGTGCAATCAGGGGTGAAAGTCGTTAGGGTGTTTGTCGGTGATTTCATGACCAGCCTCGATATGGCGGGAGCCTCGCTTACCTTGATCACGTTGGATGCAGAGTTGAAGAGCTATCTGGTTGCTCCTGCAACCACCCCGGCTCTCACCCTCACCGGAGAAGAGCAGGATATTGAGTATGTTCCTTTGGAAAAGGAAACCATCGAGGATGGGATTTTCACACTCGAAACGCCTCAGGAGTATGCCTCGATCAAGGATGAAAAGCTTACCTTCGAGAATGTACAATATTTGGTCGATAAGCTTTCAGCCGTTGCCATCGAGCATGAGATTCCGTTCTGTGAACTGGATTCATACGCAGGAGACGGTGATTTCGGCATGAGCATTGCCAAGGGATTTAAGCAACTCAAGCGTGAATGGAAGACCATCCTTGAACAGAGTAACGATATCAGCACATTCCTGGATGCGTGTTCCATTGTCATCATGGAGTACTGTGGCGGTGCAAGTGGACCCATTTGGGGCTCTGCTTTTAGAAGCGCAGGAAAGTATGCAATCGGAAAGAAGCATCTGTGTGCTGCTGAGGTGGCTGAGTTGTTGCACAGTTGCGTGAAAGCCATCCAGCTTACCGGCGAGCGGTCTTTCGGTCGAGGGGCTGTTGTAGGTGACAAGACCTTGGTCGATGCACTTGCTCCTTGTGCCGACAGCTGGTCTGAGAATGCCAAGCAGGGTCTTCCTCTGGTTGCATGTTTTGAAAAAGGTGCCCAAGCGGCAATGGCTGGAGCCAATGCAACAAAGCTTATCGCAGCGAGGATGGGCCGTGCGGGGACTGTTGGGAATAGGAGCATTGGGTATCCCGATGCAGGGGCCTATGGTCTTGGCGTTATTTTCACTGAAATTGCAAAAGAGCTCAAATAGGAATGAATGAAGATGGATAGCAGTACGTATGCTCACTATGTGGCGATTTTGAAGCAAGAATTGGTACCGGCTCTTGGCTGTACCGAGCCGATAGCAATTGCCTTTTGTGCCTCGAAGACCAGGGAAGTGCTTGGTTGTTTCCCCGAAAAAGTTACGATTGGGTGCAGTGGAAACATTGTAAAGAATGTAATGGGAGTGACTGTTCCTAATTCTGGCGGGCTAAAGGGTATCGATGTAGCGACGGTCTTAGGTCTTGTTGGTGGAAAGAGCGATCGGCTCTTGGAAGCCTTGGAAGGGGTGACTGAGACTGATATAGAAACGACCAAAGCATTGTTGCAAGATCCTGCTTACTGTACCTGCAAGTTGCTGCAAGGGGATGATAATCTGATTATTGTCTGCGAAATGGAAGGCCAAGGACATACAGCTCTCGTCGAGGTTAAAAACAAACATACCCATATTACACGAATTGAGAAGGATGGGGTTTTGATTTTTTCACAGGGAGTGGAAAAACAAGAGAATCTGGAGAATCCTGACTACAGCCTCTTGAACATCCAGGATATCATCACCTTTACCGATGAACTGAAGATAGAAGATGTTGAGGATGCTCTTGGAACGCAGATTGCCTTCAATTCGGCGATTTCCAAGGAAGGATTGGAAAACTCCTGGGGAGTCAATGTAGGCAGTTCCCTGCTTCGAAGAAACGGCAAAGATCCAGATGTGAGAATCAAGGCAAGGGCAGCCGCTGCTGCTGGGTCCGATGCTCGGATGAGTGGGTGCGCCAAGCCTGTAATCATCAATTCTGGAAGTGGAAACCAAGGAATCACCTTGACTATGCCGATCGTGGAGTATGCGAAGGAACTCAAGGTTTCCAAAGAGATTGAGTTGAAGTCGTTGGCTCTTGCCAATCTGGTTGCCATCCATCAGAAGCAGTATATCGGTGATCTTTCAGCCTATTGTGGGGTTGTCTGTGCTGCTACAGGAAGTGCCTCCGGAGTCGCCTATATGTTGGGTGGTCGATATGAGGAGATTTCCAATACCATTACCAATTCCATCTGTACGGTGGGGGGTATGGTGTGTGACGGTGCAAAGCCTTCCTGTGCTGCAAAGATTTCCATCGCGTTGGAAGCTGCTTTGGACGGGTATTGCATCCAGCATCACGGTGGTGTATTCAAACAGGGTGAGGGCATGGTGAAAAAGGATGTCGAAAGTACCATCAGAAGCGTCGGAAAGATGGCCCAAGTCGGCATGCACTCGACCGATGTGGAGATTCTGAAGATCATGCTAGAGAAATAGACAGATACAACCGTGAGCGGAACATCCATTGCTATTCAAAACCTATCTGAAAGCATCTTGCCGTTGCCCATGATGGAGGCGATGGATGGAAATAAGACTCGATGATTATATAATTTACATCAAGAAAGGAGTTACAAAGAAGGTGGAAAAGCTACAACTGCAGAGGAGCATCTTTGAATAGCAATCCAAATGAGGTGCTTCTTTGACCCTCATGGAAAGTGACTATCAAAGCGGTGCAAGATGAAGCCCCTGCAAAACCTATTGTTACAGCTATCCACCTCTATAACAACCGCGCTTGCTTTAAGATGCTATCCTCTTGAAAGACCGAAACAAGCAACGCTCAGTAGGCACCGCGAATATGCTGGACAATCTTCTCATTGTAGAATTTTTCAAGGTCTGCGTGCAGAGCTTTGCTCAAAGGAGGCAACGCCGAGATTGAAGCGTTCGCCTTCACCTGTTCCCTTCGGCTTGCACCGGGAATGACCACAGTTACCGCGTCGAAGTCCAAAATCCATCGCAAAGCCATCTGGGCCAATGTCAGACCCTCCGGTTTCATGGATGAAAGCTCCTCAGACAGTTCAACCCCTTTCTCAAACGGAACACCGGCAAAGGTCTCTCCTACGTTGAATGAAGCACCGTCACGATTGAAATTACGATGATCGCTCTTTCCGAAGGTGGTTGCCTTGCTCATCGTCCCGCTGAGCAAACCACTGGCAAGTGGCACACGAGCTATGATGGATACGTTCTTCTCTTGCGCCTTCGTAAACAGTTCCTTAATGGGTTTCTGCCGGAAAATGTTGAAGATAACCTGTAAAGAAGCGATACCATCCTGCTCCAAGCAGAGCAAACCTTCCTCGACCGTTTCCACGCTTGCACCGAAGTGCTCGATTTTCCCCTGTTTTTTCAGAAGGCGAAGCGTGTCGAACACTGCACCCTCGGCCATGACGTCCCTGGGAATACAGTGAAGCTGTAGCAGATTCAATCGTTCCAACCCTAAACGAGTCAATGAAGCCTCTGTATGCTTGATCATGTTCTCTGCTGTGAAGTTCTCAGGCCATCCTGGATCTGCTCCACGCCCAAGTTTTGTAGCGACGAATACATCGTCTCTCTGAGAACGGAGAAAGGAACCGATGAATGTCTCACTTCTTCCCGCACCGTAGACGTCGGCAGTATCGAAAAAGGAAATACCCTCATCTGTGGCAGTATGGAGAATTTCCATGGCTGTTTTTTCATCAACCGATCCCCAGGATCCGCCGATTTGCCAAGTCCCCAACCCGACTTCTGACACCATGGTTCTCTCTGGACCGAATGGACGTGTTTTCATAGTAGTTGCTCCTCTTCCTTTGAAGCATAAACGCTCACCGGCTATAATGCAAACAGTATAGCCGTGAACGATAAACACCAGAAAACCAGCTCATAATGCTCTCAGAGCGTGATTTAGCACATAATGAATCAGTCAGTCAACAGAGGACAATATACCTGCAAAGTGAAGAACTAATTATGAGCAGCCTTAAAACGATTTCCAACCAAATTGGCGATTACCACCAACAAGGTTGAGAAAAAAATCATGATGAGCCCGAGTGCTGCCAGCCTGCCCCATAGACCATCCTCGCTGAAGCGAAGAATCTGGACTGCAAGCACTTCTGTACCCGGACGTGAGAGCACTACCGAGAGACTGAGTTCTCGTAGGAACATCGTAGCCATCAAAACCCAACCCGAGACAATGCCTGGAACCAATAAGGGAACGACAATCCTTCTCATGGTAGTCAATAGCGAAGCTCCGCACACGGCCGAAGACTCCTCCAAGTGACTGTGGATCTGGATAAAGGCACTGGTAAGCGGTCGGATGCCATAGGGAAGATAGGTAGCGATATAACCGATAAGCAGAGCCCAAATGGTTGCATAAAGAGGCGTCTTGATGAAAAACCACATGAACCCAATACCGATGACAATACCGGGAAAGGAGAATGAAAGAAAACTCAACGACTCAAGCACTCCAGCTGCTTTACTCTTCACCTTAACGATGACGTAGGCGACAAAGAGGGAGAGCAACGTACCCAAGGTAGCGCCGACAATGCCCAGGAACAAACTGTTCTTCAAAGAGAGCAAGGAGATGGGATCCTTTATCACCGTTCTCCAATGATTGAGGTTCATCATCGAGAACGCGCGAGCACTCGGAACCATCGAGTACGGAACAAGCGAAGTATAGAGCAACACCAGAACAGGCAGTATGATCAATACGAAGAAAACGAGCAACAAAACGACAAAAAGAGGAATCCTTGCCCTCTTGAGCTCGATCACCACCGGTTTGAAGCCTCTGCTGGAAACCGTAACGAACCTCTCGCTGCTGCGGGTGAAATAGCGGTATACATAAATCAAGGAAATGGAGAGAACCAAAATGCTCATGCCGATTGCGGCTGCCTTCCCGTAGTCTGCAATGAAGCCAGTGTTAATCGTTCGATAGATGTAGGTTGCCAGCACATATACGCGACCGGGCATACCCAACACCGAGGGAACTGCAAAAGAGGCGAGGCAACGCACCATGCACAGTATGAATGCTGCAAGAATCGCTGGACGTAACACAGGCAATGTAATTTTGAAGAGCGTTTTCACATTGCCACCCCCGAATACTTTCGAGGACTCCTCCAGCGAGACGTCGAATGATGCCATCGCAGGCGAGATGATCAAGTAGGCAATAGGAAGATCGAGCAATCCTTCCACCATAATCATCCCTGGAAGGGAATAAATGTTGAACGGCGCCTTTGTGAGGTTGAAGGCCTGCATGATCCAAAGGTTCAAAATACCATTGGAGGGATTGAGCAACAATGCCCAGCTGACTGCAAACAAGACGTGAGGAATCATCATAGGCACGACGGAAAGCACCTTGAACATGAATTTCCAATGGATGTTAGTACGGTTGTTCAGATAGGCCAAGAAGAGTGACAACACCGTCGAAAAAAGCGCTGAACCTATCACAAACACAAAGGTATTCAGAAGAACCGCCATCAAGGCAGGGTCAGTGTACACAGAAATGTACTTATCGAGAGTAAAAGCACCCACATTTCGTAGACCCTTTGAGAAGCTGCCGATCACCAACATCACCACAGGTGCCAACGTGAGCGAGGCAAGAATCAGGATCAACAAATAGGTAAGTTTTGTATGCCGAGTTTTAGCCATAGTATCCTCTTCCTACCTTGAAACCAAAAGACAGTGGTCTGCTGAAATGGAAGCCACCACCTCATCTCCTTCCTTCACCTTCGAATCGGGATCTACTTTCACCATAATCAGTTGATCGCCAACCATAATCTCACTCTCATACACCTCTCCGACGAAGACCATGGTATGCATCTTTCCAACCAGCGTATTCTGATGCTTGTCTTTCTCTTTTGGATCAATCAAATCAACAAACTCAGGCCTGATGCAGAGGGTAATCTCACTGTCTGAGGAAAACTCGCGTTTTGCACACATGAAATTCCCAACCGATGAGCTTACCTTGGTATAATCACTACCCTGTTCCACGATGGTTGCCGGAAGCAAGTTGGAGCGACCGATGAAATCAGCAACAAACTGATGCTCGGAATCAAAGTAGATTTTCTTCGGCTCTCCAATCTCAATGATGTTGCCCGCACGCATAACCCCAATCTGATCGCTGAGTGCCAGAGCCTCAATGCGGTCGTGGGTAACATAGACGGCGGTAATTGCAAGTTTGCTCAGAAAACTTCTGAGTTCCTTACGGGTTTCTTCACGAAGTTTCGCATCCAGGTTGGAAAGCGGCTCGTCAAACAAAATGACCTTAGGCTCAGCAACAAGCGCCCTCGCAAGAGCAACGCGTTGCTGCTGGCCACCGGAAAGACGGGTAGCAGGACGATTCCCGAAGCCCTCAAGTTGGACAAACTGCAGGGTCTTCTCGACCCTGCGGTTGATCTCATCTTTTGGGAGTCTCATATTCTGCAACGGATAGGCAACATTATTGAAAACGTCCATATGCGGCCAGATTGCATAGGTCTGGAAAACCATGCCAAGTCCTCGCTTCTCAGTGGGGACGTCGATATTTTTTTCACTTGACCACACGATAGTATCGCCGATACGGATTTCTCCCTCATCAGGGGTCTCAAGACCTACAATACTTCTCAGAAGTGTGGTCTTACCACAACCGCTGGGACCAAGCAAAGTAAAAATCTTGTTCGCTGGAATAGTGAGATTCACCCCATCCAGTGCCTTGATGGTTTTCCCTTCAGAATGATAGTACTTCTTTACCCCGGTAATCTGAATTTCCATTGCTTATTCCTGCTTTCGGTAATAGTTATTTCTTTTCAAAGATTTTCTCGAACTCAGCACCCCATTTCATCAGATCTGCGTCAGAGAGCTCGCTAATGGCGATGACTTCTGCTTTCTCGATATTCTGGATCGGGGGATAGACACCGGGAGTCAACACATATTCACCGACGTCGTTGGCCAACATGCCCATTGCCTTGTTGGAAAGCCAGTATTCAAAGAAGGCCCTTGCTGCATTAGGATGGGGAGCATCCTTGGTGATTGCAATTGCACGGGGGCTGCCGAGCATCGGCTGTGATACTTCTGCCCATGCGAGCGGAGCCGGGGCCTTGGTGACAATGTATTTAGGCATCGAGATGCCAATTTTCTTCTCACCACTCTCGATGGGAGCTGGAGTCGGACCGAACGATGCTACGAACATCGGGTTGTTGGCGGCAAGACCGTGAAGGAAATCATACCATTCCTTTTCGGTAGCAAATACATGTTCTTTCAAACCCACCAGCCAGCTGATTGTGGTTGCGTGACTTGCAGGATTGGCCATAACAATCTGATTCTTCCACTTGGGATCGGTAAGGTCCTCATAGCGCTTGGGGACATCCTCAGGTGCGACCAAGTCGGTATTGTAGATGAGAGCCACGTACTCAATACCGAAGAGATAGATGCCATCACCACGTCTTGCCCACTCGGGGTAGGTCTCGCCCATAGGTGAGATGTAATCAGCGATAACACCCTGCTCTTTAAGAATTTCCAATACGGGAAGTGGTCCCTGAAGGACGTCGGCGGATAGTTTTCCGGCCTCAAACTCCGTAAGTACCGTGGAGACAAAACGAGCAGTAGAAAGTCGGGTGTTCTCTGCAGTAATTCCGGTATCTGCAGTAAAAGCTTCGATTATCGGTTCGATTGCGGTAATACTTGCATACATGGAGACTTTGCTCTCCATCTCTGTACTGACAGGAGCGGCAGCTTCTTTTGAACCTGTAGCAAATGCCGATCCAAGAACAAGCAGCAGCACCAACACTAAAACCAAAGACTTTTGTGTATTTTTCATGCAAACCTTCCTTTGAGGAGAACCCTCAATTGAAGGTATCATGCCCCTATACCCCGGTCAATGTTTAAACAATTCTTTTACAGAATTTTCACAAATAGACACTATAGTTGCCTGAAAAAGTAACGGTAGACGAGAATAATGGTTACTATGCAAAATCATTTGCTGCGCAATATTTGGATAATGCATCAGTGTCCTTGAGGCCTCTGCTGGAAAGCAGCTGAGGTCAGTAGCGGTATTCGGCTTAAATGCAACTGGAAAACCAAAACCAATTTTGATGACTCAGATTATAATAAGACCGATGACAAGATAATACCCATCAGCCGGACAACGCATCTTGAACCTGGCTTATAAACCACCCAGAAAGGACAAGACCTCTTTCAGGTTTTCCCTCCTCACATCGTCCTTCTCAGTCATCATCCCTTTTTTCGTCTCTTGATGTTTCGTAAAGAACGCAACCATTTTAATGATGTTCCTGTCGATGAAAGACATCTTGTTAAACACGTAACGACCACCAACAGGGAACACCGTCATAGAACGAACAATATCAGAAGGAAAACTATCATGTACCACCTTCTTGATGATTTCCCTGTTGCTCGTCCCGCTTGTAAGGATGAGCACCACCGTCTTGTCCTTGATCGAAGGCCATATTGCAGTTGCATAAC
>Ga0334894_1001388_pt1 | contig 20820 bp, 20 predicted proteins | sample GraSluR3_MG_6_FD_207225 | JGI IMG/M metagenome (GOLD analysis project Ga0334894, IMG submission 207225) | Sludge microbial communities from methane-producing bioreactor in Wageningen University, Netherlands - Granular Sludge_12_05 R3 | ecosystem: Engineered > Bioreactor > Anaerobic >... | reverse complement strand
TAAAAATATCTCCAACAAAAGATAACATAGTAAAATTAATTGGTATTAGAAATAAATCTGAAGATGGAATATTAGTTTTTGATTTTGTAATACCACTACTTAAAAAACTAAGAGAAAAAAGATATAAAATAGCAATTGTATCTAATTGTTCAATGTTTACTTATCAAACTATAAAAAAAGAAACTAATCTTTTAAAATACATAGATTATGAACATTTTTCATTTCAAGCAGGATATACAAAACCAAATCCACAAATCTATTTAGAGCTTCAAAGAAAAGCAAAAGTTTTCAATAATGAAATGATAATGATTGGAGATGATTTTGAAAATGATTTTAAAGCTCCTAAAAAACTTGGAATAAATGCTATAATGTTTAAAACTTATGAAGATCTTTTAATCGAATTTAAAAAATATAATATTGAGTTATAAAAAGATTTCTTTAACGCCGGTTTTTGTTAAAAAAACTATTTTTTGAATATCTCGGCGTTTAAAAAAATCATTTAAATATTTTTTTTAAAGGTAATATTGCAAAGATAATAAACAATATTAGATAAACATACCATTCAAGGCTTAAAATGTTTGGGCATAACTTTGCAAGCATTAAAGTAAAGAAAAGAACACTTAATTTTATTAAAGCTATGTCTGTCCAGTTGTATTTTTTAATTTTTTTATTAAAGTAATCAAAGCACATTTACAAATATCACCTCTTTTTTTATAATTATAAAGAAAGAAGAATAGATTTTTAAATAAATTCTTTTTATTAAAAAATCATTTTTCAAACCAATAAGGGGTCTTTTTATTCCAGCCAGTAACTTCTCTAATTTTTTTAGAACCATTCTCTTCTTTTAAAAGTCTTTGATAGAAGTTAATAGAGTTAAGTATCTGAGAATCTAAAAAATTAGAATGTTCTTCTTTCCAAATTTCAAAAGCATTATCTTTCATAAAGAACACCCATTTTTCAATAAAATCAATATGACTTTTATCTCTTTTAGTGGAGTATACAAAAGAAGAACTATCTTTTAAACTATTATATAGATGTTTATCTATCATTAATTTAATTTTTTTAATTTCCTCTAGATCAAGAACCTCTTTATACAATAGTCTTAGATGCAAGGCATCTTCATAGTCTTTATCACTTGAAAGATAATGTTCTTTATAAGCTATAGTTGATTCAATAGATGCAAAATAAATATCTAAACCAGTTAAAGGAAGTTTAGTTCTTTTAAGTAAAGTATATTTATCAACTTCTGTTTTTACAAACTTAAGTTCAATGTTAGGAACTATTGTGCCCTTATAAACAAACCTTATAGATTCTTTTTGTATTAAATAATTATTATATATTTCTAAAGCATCATCAGATTGTATACACTCAAAATTAGAAGCATAAATATCTTCTAAAAAATTAAGAAATAAAGAAAAAGGTATTTTGTCAATAATAATATCTATGTCTTCAGTACCTCTTACTCTTCCATTTGAAATTGCAACATAACCAGAGACGATTACATATTTAGTATATTTTTCTAAAATCGAAGTAAACTCTATTACAAACTTGTCTAAGATGTTTCTATCAGATACAAGATTAATCATAAATAATAATATTAGTTGAAAAGGGTTTTTAACTCTTTTTAAAGAGAGAGTACTTGGCCGAGAAACAATAATTAATAATCATGCCCTGGGCAAAGAATCTCTATATCTAAATCTTTTAACTTGTTTAAAGAAGAAGACATTTCTTTTGGTGAAGAAAAAGGAAGATCCATTCTTCCTATGTTATCTCTAAAGAAAAGAGTATCTCCAGAAAAAAGAATTTTTCTTTTTTTATCATATATACAGATAGAACCTTTAGAGTGACCAGGAGTCTCAATTACCTCTAAATAATCTGGAAGGCCTAAAGAAGATATCTCTTTTACCTCAATATCAAAATTGTCTGCAAGAGGTTTAAGTAAAATTGCATTATATTTATCTTCCTTTAAAGAGAGAATAGAATCTTTTGAAGCATAAAAAGAAGCTTTTGTAAAAAGATGATAGTTTCCTACATGATCATAGTGCATATGTGTGAAGATAACTGTTTTAATTTCTTCTAAAGGAATTATTTTTAATAGATCTTGTTTTATCATAAGCTCATCTGTAGGATAGCCTGTATCAATCAAGAGGTTTTCTTTCTTAAGAAAATAAAGATTAGATTCTCCGGTTACTTTAAAAACATCTTTATAAATTTCTGAGATCATAAAAATCTTTGTCCAACAAACATAGCTTTTTTTGATTTAAAAAAACCTTTTTCTAAAAAATGGCTAGTACCTTTGGGGGCAAAACACCTTTCCTAAAGGGGCTCTCTTGCGCGTGAACAAGAGCAAACATTGGGTGCGAACTGACCAAAACCAGTTCAGTGGGTAAACCAAAAGTTATAAACTTTCTTCCCTTCCTTTTCCTCAATAGAATCAAGTCTTGCAAAACAAAATCTTTCAAATTGAATAATATCTCCAATAGATAATTGTTCAATTGTTTTTTCTGCTTTAGCATCTATCATCTCATGCTCAGGAGTAAAGATTGTAACATCTATTAATTGAGAAGGATCTTTTGGAAGGAAATGTATTATCTTTTTATTTTCATTTACTTCATTTTTAAAAGAAGAATAATCCTCAGAATCAAAAACAAAAGAACCGTTATTTACTCTAAAATTAATATTATCCATAAGCCTTACAAGGTTTCCTTCCTTAAAAGAATCAAAATCTTCTTTTTCTATTAAGTAAACACCATTTGAAGTGAAATCTCTTTGTCCAAGATTTAATGAAGGGTGTAAAGATAAAGAATATTCTTTACAAACATCATTTTCAATTTTAATCTCAACAGGGTTTTTAATTGCAAAAAATCTTTTTGCAAAATCATTTAAAACTTTTTTATTATATTTAATTAAAGTATCCCAAGTTAAAACAGAACCTGCAGACTTTGTAATACCAGACTCTACAACCATTTGTTTTATTGCCTCAGGAGTAAAACCTCTTCTCTTAAGTGCACGAAGAGTAGGAAGTGAAGGATCATCCCAACCTATAAGCTCACCAGAATTAACTTTTTCTCTAATAGCTCTTCCAGAAGATAACATTCCTTCTAAATTCATTCTTGAAAATTCATAAGTAATTGTATTATGTAAACCTAATATCTTTCTAATATACTGATGAAGTTCTGATGCCATCTCAAACTCAACAGTTCTTAGTCTATGTGTTATATTAAAGTAACCATCTAGAACAGCATTTTGAAAATCATAAGCAGGATAGTTTCTATGCTTGTAACCTATTCTTGGATGTTCACAATCAATTATTCTAAAGATTGTAGGATCTCTCATTCTTGAGTTTTTATGTTTTAAATCAATTTTTAGTCTTAAGGAAGCTTTTCCCTCTGGATAAGTTTCCATTTCTTTCCACTTAATTAAGTTTTCTTGAGGTGAGGCTTTTCTACAATCACAAGGAGTTGAAGTGTCTCTATTTTTACTCATCTCTTCAGGTGTACAGAAACAAACATATGCTTGAGATTTTAAGATTAATTTTTCAGCCATCTCTTTCATCATGTCTATATAGTCTGAAGCAAAAACAAGCTCGTCCCATTCAATCCCAAGCCATTTAAAATCTTCTTGAGAAATATCATAGAATTCAGATCTTACAAGACGAGGGTTTGTATCTTCAAACCTTAATTGAAATTTTCCAGAATATTTTTTTGCTAAAAGATAATTAAGTAAAACAGCTTTAGCGTGGCCTATATGAAAATATTTTTCTGGACCAGGTGGAAATGCAGATTTTACAACATCTCCTTCTTTAATATTTAAGAATGCAAAAATATTTCTTTCTTCTTTTTCTTTCTTTTCAAAAAAACTAGGATTTATTTCTTTTAACATCTCTTGTTGTTTTTCAAGAGAAAGAGAGTTAATTTCTTCAATTAAAGGAATAAGCTCAAGGGAAAGTTCTTTTGTTTTCTGTCTGTATTCAGGAAAGTCTTTAAGTATAGCTCCTAAGATATACTTAATTTCAGCTTTACCTTTATACTTTACAGCATTTTCTAAAATTATTTTTTTAAAATTTTCTTGCATAATTATTCATAATTATTTTTATAAACATTATCTCTATGTTCAAAATATCTAAACAAAATTTTATTTTCTTTTTTTAAATATCTAAAAATTAAAACAAATTTCTGAGTAATGTGAACTCTTTTAAAAATTTGTAGTGGTTTTTTTAAATTTTTATAATGTTCAATATCACTACAATTCTTAATTTCATCAACCTTATTAAGTATTTGAGCATACAACATAGGATCTTTTTTATAAATTTTTATTAAATCCTTTAATAATTCTTTATGAAATTCAAAATCCATTTATTTTCCTTTAATATAGTTATCTAAATCATTTACAGAATTAAATTTTTTATAGTTAGAAGATTTATCTTTTTTATTGTCAGATAAAACTTTTTTTATAAAATCTGGTCTTAATTCTGGTTCTAGTTCTAAATCTGCATAATATTTTACAACTACAGAAATAGCTTCTACTTTATTTTTTAAATTATTCTTTGCTTTTATAATATTTAATGTTTGATTTATATCTATTGGTAAGTCTAATAATGCTTTCATGTAATCACCATATATATAATATACAGAAACATTAATAAATGTTAATAATTGTTAACAAATATTAATAATTATTCATTTTTTATAAATTTCTTTTAAACTATATTTTTTAAATAAATTTTTAATAGGTAAAAATAACTTTTTAGGAAAAGAATCAATTGAAATCCATTTAACTTCCTTACATTTTTTAGGCTCTTTAACTTCTGGAGTTCCAGACAAATATTCTGCTTTATAAAAAATTGTTACATAATGTTTATCTGCCTTTATATAAAAGTCATTTGTAATATCTATAAATTTTAGATTTTTAATTTTTATTCCAACTTCTTCTAAAGTTTCTCGCTTTATAGCTTTTTCAAAACTTTCAAACATTTCAAGATGCCCACCAGGAATTGACCAGGTATTATCTCCTATCTTTTTAGAAGATTTTCTTTTCATTAAAAGAACCTTATCTTCTTTAAAAATAAAAACTGCAACTCCTATCTTTGGTCTTGGCATAAAAAATCACTAAAAAACAAAAATTATTCAGGATATGCCTCTTTAATTAAATCTTCTTTTCCTTCAAAGTTTTTTCTTATAGGTTCTAAAAGTTTATTAACTTCTTCTGCAACACCTGATTTTAAATCCATTGGATGTAATGCTTTTGAAGCAAAGGCCTCTTGTAGATCTTCTTGTGTTTTAAACTTTAAAGGTCCACCCCATTTTTCAGGTCTATCAATTATAAACTCTTCATCCTTATCTTGTTTTTGAGTCATTATTAAAAGTTTTGCAAAATCTAAAACTCCGTTTTCAATATTTCCTTCTTCACAGTATGCTTTCTTAAACTTATTTTTAATAGTTTCATAATCATCTATTAAATCTATTTTTGAAGCTTGATTTGAAGAAGACATTTTACCATCAGGAGTTAAACCTCTTATAAAAGGAATCATTACTTCAACTCTTGGTTTTTTTCCAAGTTTTGGCAAAAACTCTCTTGCAAGAACAAATATTTTTCTCTGATCAACTGCACCTAATTGAACATCAACATCTAGATGAACTTCATCAAGTGCCTGCATTAATGGATATAAAAGACCAGAAAGCTTAGGATTATCTCCTTGTTTTACAACATCACTTGATGCTTTTTCTGCATTTCTTACAGTTACTTCTGAAGACATTTTATAAAGATCTAAAACATATTCTTTAGATAATTGAAAATATGAACCTTTAACAATCTCAAAATTATCTAGATTTCCACCAAGTGCTTCAATCATTCCTTTAATAACTATTGAATAGTACTCATATCTTTTTTCAAGTAAAGGCCAAGGAGTATTATCTAAAGCTCCATGAAGATCTGCTAAAAGAACTTTAACTTTAAAACCTGCATTTAAAAAATCATTTAATTTTTGAGCCCAAGTAAAATAACCTATATGAGGTCTTCCAGTAACTGATGTTCCTAAGTAAACAACAGGTTTTTCTTTTTCTTTTAAAAGTTTTAAAAGTTCTTCTTCACTTATAATTTCTTGAGTATTTCTTTTTATTAATTTAAATCTTTCTTCAACATCCATAATAAATCACATTTTTTTTTGTTTTTAAAAATTATTTTAATTTAACAGCAGTTCCATATGCAAGCATTTCTGAAGCTCCTTGCATAACCATAGAAGTTGTAAATCTTAAACCAATTACAGCATCTGCTTTAAGATCAATTGCTTCATTTATCATTCTATTGTAAGCTTCTTCTCTTGAATGAATAGTCATTTCTGTATAAGTTTTAACCTCTCCACCAACTAAATTTCTAAGACCAGCACCAATATCTCTTCCAAGATTTCTTGATCTTACAGTATTTCCTTTAACAATTCCTAATATTTTTATTATTTTTTTACCTGGAATTTCTTGTCCTGTTGTTACAATCATTTCTTTTACCATAATTAAATTTCACCTTTTTTTAATTTGTTCAATAACATCTTCTTTTTTATTAAATAAAATAAATATGAAAATTATTAACAAAGGCAAACCATAAATTAAAAATACAAAACTTATAATTATCCCTAAAAATGTTAATAAAATACCACAAAATAAACCAATATAATTAATTATGTTTTTATTATCCATATCAAATTATCTCTTTTACAAGCCTATATATTAATTATAATAAGAAGTATATAAAAATATATAGATATAGTTAATATTTATTAAAAGGTAAAGATTTAAGTATGTTTAAAAAAATATTTTCTAAAAAAATTAATGTTATATTAATTATAATTTTTATATTAATAACTACATATTCAATGATAAACTACATGCCTTATTGGGATGAAGCAGTATATATTAATAATGGAAAATATTTATTTTCATTAACAGAAATTTCAACATATGAATATCAAAGACCACCTATCATGGGTATTTTAACAGGGGTTTTTTGGGTTTTAGGTTTAAATGAAATTTTGTTTACAAAAATTATTCTTTCAATAATATTTATACTTGGATTATTTTATTTATTTAAGATATCTGAAGATATTAAAAAAGGGAGTGGAATAATTACTACTTTAATATATGCCTCTCTTCCAACAATATCTTTATTTACAAATAGAGTTTTAACTGAACTTCCTGGAAGCGGTTTATCTATTGTAGGATATTATTTTTTTACAAAAAAAAGATATTTATTATCAGGATTAATATTTTCATTAGCATTTCTATTTAGGTATCCTACAGGACTTATCTTTGGAATTTTAGGAATTTTTTTAATAATTGAACTTATAAAAAAAAGAAAATTAATTAATTTAAAGAACATTACAAATTATGGAATTGGCTTTTCAATATTAGTAATTCCTTTTATAATAATTAATTATATATTTATTAGAAATGAATATCTAACATTACCATTAATTAACAAAATACTTTTACCATTTATTAATGCTTCTAAAATGGTGGCAGCAAATGCTTTTGATTTAGTTACAAATGGGTATTTATATTATATAAAATATTTACTTTATGAAAACTTTTTATTAGTTTTTTTCATATTATTTTTAATGCTTGGGATAATCTTTAAAAAAAGTAGAAAATTATTTTTAAAGAAAAAAATAATTATTCCAATTGTGATTTCTATTATAGGTTATTTGTATATTTCATCACTTGTACACTATGAACCAAGATATTTTATTGTAGCACTACCTTTCTTTTCAATAATTGCAGGAGTATCAATTATTGAGTTTTTAAAAAGAATTAAATTAATAAAAATTAAACCAATAATTGAAGTTGCATTAATAATATTTGTAATAGCAATATACATTATTTTAATAAAACAACAAATAATGAATAACCAAATAACTGAATTTAAAGAAATTGAAGAATACTATAATTATGTTAAAAGTATAGATAAAGATTACAGAGGATTGGTAGCTGTTGATAATCCTGTATTTGGGATATATAATGAAAATAAATTTATTTATCTATCAGGACCTTTTTATGCATCTTACATCCTAGAGAATAACCCTTCTGTTAAATATGTTTATTTTGAAGAAAGAACAATTACTTGTTTTAATAAAGAAGATAAAGAATGTATTGAAAAAGAAGAAAAATTTAGAGAATTAGTAAATGAAAAATATGATTTAATATACACAACTAATTTTCAAAAAAGTACTCAATATATCTACAAGCTAAAATAAGTCATATTCTTTAAATTTTTTAATTCTAAATTTAGTTAAAAGATATTTAAAGATTTCTTTAATGATTGAAAGACCGTAAACTAAAGAAGCCTTTAATTTTATTGAAGATGCTTCTGGAAAATATCTTGTTTCAACAGGAACTTCTTTTATTTTGTATTTTTTAATAACAGTTTGTATAATTATTTGAGTATCAAAAACAAAATTATCAGAATTTTTATCTAATGGAATAGAAGTTAATAATTTTCTAGAATAAGATCTATACCCTGTATGAAATTCACTTAAAGAAGTATTAAGAAAAATATTTTCAAAAAATGTTAAAACTCTATTTCCAAGATATTTATAATAAGGCATTCCCCCTTTAATTGGATCTTTTTTATTTAAAAATCTAGATGCAAAAACAGCATCTGCTTTACCTTGAACAATTGGAATAAACATTTTATTTAAAATTCTAGGGTCATATTGATAATCAGGATGAATCATTATAACAACATCAGCACCTCTTTTTAAGGCTTCTTTATAACAAGTCTTTTGATTTGCACCATAACCTTTGTTTTTTTTATGCTTAATTGTTGTAAGACCTAGTTTTTTTGAAAGAGAGTATGTATTATCTGTAGAATTATCATCAACTAAGATCATTTCATCTACATATTCTTTTGGAATATCTTTAATTGTCTTTTCTAAAGTACTTTCTGCATTATATGCAGGAAAAACAATAATTATTTTTTTACCTTCATACATTTAAAATCAATATTTATAAATATTTAAGCTATCACTAAATATAATATAGATTCCTAAATAAATAAAAACTAAACTGATTAAAAAATGACAAACAATATTTTAGATAAACTATTTGATTTTTTAGAAAAAATTAATCCAGTATTTAAAAAAATAAGGACTATTGGAAAATACACTTTTTTTTCAGTAATAGCAACCATAGCAGACATAGTTTCATTATATATATTTACAGAGTTTATTGGTATATTTTATTTATTATCAGTTAAACTGTCATACCTTGTAGGAATGTTTATAGCATTCTTTGGAAATAAAAAGTATACTTTTAAAGAAAATAAAATAAAAACATCTACACACAAATTTATTGATTTTTTAATAATCTCTGTAATAGATCTTTGTATGCATGTTATTTTCATTAAAATCCTAACTGAATATTTAGGATTATGGTATATCTTTTCAAAAATAATTACAGTTGCATTTATTTTCTTTATTAAATATTATATGCACAAAAAGATTGCTTTTAATAATTAAAAATAGAATTAAAGAGCGCCTCGGGTAGGATTTGAACCTACGACCTATCGGTTAACAGCCGATCGCTCCAACCACTAAGCTACCGAGGCAGTATTTTAATAAAACTAATTATTTAAAACAAAAATTAGTATTAAATAATTAAGAACATAAATATATTTAAACCTATTTTTTTATATAAAAATTAAAGAAATCAGGAAAAGATTTCTTAAAGCTGTAGAAAAACCAATTATTATTATAAATAGCTTGAAATAGTTGTTTAAAGAAGAATCTTTTACATATTTATCAATTATAAATAAAAGGCCTAGACAAAGAAATATTTTTAAAAATAAAAAAACATAAGGATTTAAAGAAATTAAAAAATTTGATAAAACATGAATTTCTTTAAAATTATTTGGAATAAAACTAACCATATAAAAAGTAATAAAAGAATCTAGAACTTGAGAATAAAATGCAAATTGACTAGATTTTTTTAAAAATAATCTTTTTTTAAAAATAAAATAAAAAATTATAAAAATTATTGAAGAAAAGAAAAGTAATTTTAAGAATAAAAAATAATTAACAATATTTATAAAAAATAAAACTAAAAGAGGAAATAGCAATACATAACTTAAAACTAAAAGAATGTTTTCAAAAGAAAATTTAGTTTTCTTTTCAAAAAATAAAGATAATTCAAAGAATATTAAAAAAAGTAAACCTAGAAATAAAAAAAGATTAGGATAATATAAATAAAAACCAAGTGAAAAAGGATTATTTGAAGAAGGAATAAAAAAATCTAAAGAAGTAAAAGAAAAAGATAACATTCTTAAGAAAGCACCAATAACTACAAAATTAAAAACAGATAATATAAATTTAAAATTAATATTTATTTTTCTAAATATTAAATAAGGATAAATTAAAAAATAAATAAAAATACCAATAATTGAATAAGTTAGAGTATTAATTAAATTATATCCATTATCTAAAAGATTAAATTTAGAAAAATAATAAATTAACCTTTCTAAAGAAATTGGAGACATTTATTAAAAACCTTAAATTAACCTCTAGGGCCTCTTCTAATAATTTTTTTCTTTTTTAAATCAGATTCTAACTTGCTTTGAAAATTTTTAACTCTATTTTTATAATCAAAAGTTTGAGTTGAAATATTTCTTTCAAGTTTTGGTTTTCTTTTAAAAATAAAACCTTTATCTATTAAATAAATAGGATTTTTCTTTAATTGAGCCTGAAGCAATTCAACATTAAATTTATTTTTAAAAAGTGGATTTGTTGAAAAAAGAGTAAATAAACTATCTAAATTTTTTTTAACATCTTTATTTGTATATAACTCTTTAACTAAAGATTTAAAATGTTTATTTTTAGATTCTAAAATCTTAAGACTAGCTTCTGTATTAAGAGAAGAATTATTTAAGACTTTTAATAATTTTTCATTAGCTTCAACATTATATTTATAAAAATCATACATTTTATTAAAAACAGCAGTATCTGAATATAATCTATCTACAATTCTTTGTGCAGCCTCTCGATTACTTGAAGATAATTTATAAGGATAACTTTTAAAAAATTGTTCTACAGCAACTTTTTGTTTTAAATCTTTTTTAATATTAGCATCAATAATTTTCTTTGCAGAAAATACAGATAAAAGTAAACTTAAAGAAATTGCACCCGAAATTATAGTTGATTTATTCATATAAATATCTATAACAGAATAAAATATAAATATATGCATCTAAATTTATTTATGAAACTAAAAATAACTGGGTTTTCAAAATTTGAAATAACTGAAAAAGAATATAACAAATTCTTAAAAAAAAGTAAAGAAGAAATTTATCTTTGCCTTAAAAAAACAAAAGATGAAGAAATTTATCTTGAAATTGTTGGAGATGATCTTGAAAAAATTAAAGAAACAGTTGTTTATATTTTCTTTAAGATTAAAAAAAATAGATTCTTTAAAACAACAATATTAAGTTTTAGTAAAAAAATAAGCAAAAAAGAAATAAAGAACATAAAAAATGAAATTATAACAGAAATTGAAACAAAAATGGATAATATAAATTATAGTTATGCTCCAGAAGATTTACTTGAGATAACAAAAGCTAAATACCTTTAAATAAAGATTAATAATGGACAAAATAATTGGAATTAAAGTAAATAAAGATAAAGCACAAGAAACAATTTCTAAAATAAAAGAAGAAAATAACTTTAATTCAAGATATAAGATAATTAGAGAAAAAGAAAACATAATCATACCTATTAAAAAAATAACTTCAGACTTAAATAAAAATAACATAGTAGAAATTAATAATCCAGAAAAACAAAAAGAAATTGGACTTACATACAAAGAAATACTTAAAAAAGAAATAAATTCTAAAGATATAGATAATCTCCCTTCTTCTTATGATATTGTAGGAGATATTATAATAATTAACATAGAAGATAAAGAATTTCTTAAAGAATATAGTGAAAATTTAACTAATTCTCTTAAAAAAATACACCCACACATAAAAGTAGTCCTTAATAAAGCAAAAGAACATCATGGAACCTTTAGAACCCAAGATTTAGAGTGGATAGGTGGAGAAAATAGAAAAGAAACAGTAATCCAGGAAAACGGATGTTATTTAAAAACAGATGTTGAGAAAGTATTTTATTCAACAAGACTTGCAACAGAAAGAAAAAGAATAGCCTCTTTAGTCTTAGAAAATGAAAAAATAGGAGTTTTCTTTGCAGGAGTTGGTCCTTTTTCAATAGCAATTGCAAAACTTGCAAAACCAAAAGAAATTATTTCCATTGAACTTAACCCTATTGGTGTTAAATATATGGAAAAAAATATTTTAAAAAATCAAATGGAAAAAATAATAACACCAATAGAAGGTGATGTTAAAGAAATATCTAAAAGATATCCAAACTATTTTGATAGAATACCAATGCCACTTCCAAAATCTGCAGAAAATTTTTTAGATGATGCAATTTTTTCAATAAAAGATAAAGGAATCATACATATTTATAATTTTGTATCTAAAAATGAACCATTTAAAGAAATAGAAAAAATAATAAAAGAAAAAGAAAAAAAGAATAATTGCAAGATAGAAATAATATTTAAGAAAGTTATTAGAAGTTTTTCTCAAACCACTGTACAGATTGTAATGGATTTAAAAATATCTAAAGATCTTTCTTAAGTTTAGGTTTCTTTTTAGAAGTTTTAGATTTAGAAACTTCTTTTGGTTTTACTTCTTCTTTTTTCTTTGAAGGTTTAATTTTTGAAACTATTTTTTTAACACTTTTAATAGAATCACTTTTTTCATTTTCTGAAAGAAGTTTCTTTCTTTTCTCAAGTTCAATTATTTGTTTATCAATAATTTTCTTTTCAAACTCAACTGAAGAAGTATCATAAACCATTTTAGATTTAGAATCCTTTAAAACATCTTTATTTTTTATTCTTTCAAGCTCTAAAAGATATTTATCTCTCATTTCTTTATAAGTGAAAGGACTTATTTTTCCTTCAATTAATTTTTCATCTAAATAACCTATTTGTTTAATTATTCCTTCCTTTGAATGATGTTTTTTAAATCTTTCAACTTCAAAGACAATTGTTAAAACCATTAAAAACAAAGCTGCAACAAATAAATAAAGATAAACATCTTTCTTCTCTTTTGAGTAAATATAGATGTTTTGAGAAGAAGTTTCTTTTTCTTTACTTACATTTTCATCTTCATCAGATACAATAATTACAGAGCCTTTATTTGAAGAACTAATATCAATAACTAATGTTTCAAGATCAGTATTTAAATAATAATCAAGAACTATTTTTTCAGTTTCATAAAGATAATGTGCAAAATTAAGTATTGAGTTTGCAACATTTAATTGAGATTTTGCTTTTTCTTCATCTTTATTTTTATAGAAATCATGAGCATTTTTATAATAAATACCATGATCTAAGAAAGTTTTAGACCAAACATAATTTTCATTATTCATTGCACTTTGATTTCTTAAATCTTTAGTTAATTGATCATATTTAATATTAAATTCATTTAATGTAAAATTATTTTTACTGTCTTCTTGTGTTTTTATAACAGCTAAAGCAGTTGCTGAATCATAAAGTGAAGTTACATACCATCCTCTTTGATAATTAATCTTTGCAGCATTAAGTCTTCTTTTTAAATCTTCAGTATCTGCTATGTTTGGAGCAACTAAAATTAATTGATTTTCAACAGATATAATGCTTTCTTGTGCTTTTTCTTTAAAAAAGTTAGATTCTACAAACTTTAAATCATTATTTGTTGTAATTGATGCATCTAAAAAATCATTTGCAATTTCTGTCCATGCTAAAGCATAAGCATATTCTTGTATTTTTGAAAAATTATTTATAGTTTGCTTTTCTTTTAAAGATTCAACTTTATCTCTTGCCCAAGTAATTCTTTGTCTTCCACCAACACACCATTCTAAATATTCAATTGAACAGTTGTTAGATCTATTTTCTGTTAAAGTTATTTTTTCATCAAGTTCAGAAACTCTAAGATCAAAAATAATTGAAGAATCTGCTAAAATTGATGGATTTGTAATAATTTCTTCAACAGAGATTATATTAATATAAGCTAAAAAAGAATTATTTGCTGCTGAATAAAAATAATTATTTTCATAAAACTTTTTTGAATTTTCAACAAGTTCTTCAGAATAAGTAACTGTTGATAAAAGTGTATCTAGAACATCTAAATCTTTTATGTTAGAGGAAGATATTTTAGAATTAATTGAAGATAATTTTTCTTCAGTATTAAGAATATATTCTTCAGTTATTTTTTTTAAAGGTTCAACAGCTTTAGAATATTCAATTTTATTATAAACAAAATCATCTACTTTTTCTTCTTGAATAGAATTTACATCAATTGAAGAAACATCTTTAAAAGCATAATCTAGAACATCATCAATAGTCGATACTTCAATAATCTTTAAACCCCATTCATTATAAGCATGCTCAATTAAATCAACTTGTTTAATTTCATCATCTTCATTAATCACTTGAGATCTATTTCCTTGAGGTATGAAAAATAAATCAACACCTATTTCAGAAGCTTTTTTTGCTTTATAATATATTCCACCAACATCTCCAATATATCCATCAATTGAAATTGAACCAGTCATACTTACATTTTCAGGAACAGGAGTATCTTTAAACATTGAAATTATTAAAAGAGCCATTGCACCACCTGCAGATGGACCATCTATAGTGTGTGCATTTGAAGTAATATCAACTGTAAAATCATATTTTTCTTTAATATCTTCTTTTATAACTGAATCTGCAACTGCAATTGCATTTTTAAAAGATTCTTGTGTTGAAGAACCTACTATTGATTCATCTATTGAAGAATATATTTTTCCAGTACCAGGCACAATTTTTACATTTAACTGTGCATCTTTTGCACTTGTTTCACCAGATACTGCAAAAATCTTCATATTAGCATCAGAAACTAATGCGAAAAGATTAGGCATTAAAAGTATTAAAAATAATAATATTGCAATTGATTTAATTTTCATGTTTTCTTCCTCTCAAATAAATAGTTTTCAATATAATATATATCATATAATATTTATTTAAAGGTTACTTTTTCTTGTTTTTGAAAAGAAGATTAAATTTTTTAGTTGTAGAAAGAATATTTTTCCTTCCTTTTTTTTCAATTGCAATTAAATCTAGTTCTTTAAGTATTTTTAAATCTTCAAAAGGTCTTTTCTTACTTATTTTTGATTGTTCAACAGGAGCATTTAAAGAAATAAAAGCTAAAGTTTTAAGTTCAGATTTTGAAAGAGTTGTTCCTGTTGCAAAAATATTAAAAGAATGGAATTCTGGTTTTACAACAATCTCTAATTTTTTATTATCTTTAATAATTGAAAGAGAAGTTTTTCTTTTATTATAATCATTGATTAAATCATCTATCTGAATATCAATTATTTTTTTATCAATATTTGGAAATGAAGAATAAATTTTTGAAATTAAAGTTGATTTTGGAGATAGAAACAAAATAGCTTCAATTGCTTGTTTTAAATAATCACTACTTGTTTGGTCCATTATAAATCACATGTTAAAAAAATTATTATCTTTTTGCAGTTAATGTTTCATTACGTGCAGGCATTCTGTAAACAAAATTATATCCCTTTGAAACTTTTTCTCCAGTTGATTTTTCAATCCAATAAACAGTAGAGTTATCTTCTAAGTGAGTAAAAAAACTTATAGATCCGTGAACCATAGCACCTTCTTGATACTCTCCAGCTCCCTTAAGAATAGGTCGAGAAATTCCAGTATCATTTTCTAAAGTTAAAATATAAGTTTCTGGTTCAGAAGATTCTGCTTGAAAGATTGCAGTAACTGATTTATTTTGAGTCATTGTAACGTCACAATTTATAGCAGCAGTATCACAATTTCCAGTCCATCCTTGAAAAGTATTTCCTTCAGATGCATTTGCATTTAAAGTAACTGAAGTTCCTGAAGAATAATTTTGAGAACAATCAGCTCCACAATTAATACCTGGAGGATTTGAAGTTACAGTTCCATTTCCAGAAACATTAACAGTTAATGTATAATTTTCAGGATTTGGTTCATCTGGTTCATCTGGTTCATCTGGTTCATTTGGTTCATCTGGTTCAGGATCATCTCCTCCAGGATTAGGATTAATATTATCTATTTCTTCAACTTGAGAAGAATCATTTAAATCTTTAATAAAACCATCAACTGTTGAATCTATTCCTTCATTAATTTTATCTGATTGATTTACTTTTTCATTTGAAAAATTAATAAAAGTTGTTGCAAGAACAATTGTTCCTAAGACTAAAACACCAACAATAATTACCATCTCTAAAGAGACTTGAGCTTTTTTATTTTTAATCATATTTTAATCACATTTTTATAAAATTATTTTAATCCACCATCAATAATAGTCCAACCATAGTCATTAATTAATTTATTTCTAGCAGAAATTGAAGCAGAACTATAAGTACTATTTCCAGCATTAAAATTAACATTTGATTTTAAATTTAAAGAACTCCAACCAATAAGAGTATTATCATAATTAGAAGTGGATAATTTAGGAGTCACAGAAAAATGACCAAACATATCAGACATATCAGTTACATTTGAAACATCCCAATCTCCTAATGATTGATTAAATTTAGTATTATCATAAAACATACCATTCATATTAGTTACATTTGAAACATTCCAATTGTTTAGAGGTTGATTAAAAGCAAGTGCAGAACTAAACATTCCAGACATATTAGTAACATTTGAAACATTCCAATTATTTAATGGTTGATTAAATAAACTTGTGGAACTAAACATTCCAGACATATTAGTTACATTTGAAACATTCCAATTGTTTAAAGATTGATTAAAAACATATGCTCCATCAAACATTCCAGACATATTAGTTACATTTGAAACATTCCAATTACTTATATCTTGATTAAAAACACGTGCTCCACTAAACATTCTAGACATATTAGTTACATTTGAAACGTCCCAGTTATTTAATGGTTGATTAAACATTTGATTAGCAGCAAACATTCCAGACATATTAGTAACATTTGAAACATCCCAATTATTTAATGGTTGATTAAACTCACTAGTGTCAAATGCAGAAAAATAATTTTTTCCAAACATATAAGACATATTAGTAACACTTGAAACATCCCAATTACTAATTATATTATCAGGATTATAAGAAGTATTATTTATAGACACATTATTAAAAAACATATAAGACATATCAGTTACATTTGAAACATCCCAATCACTTATAGCAACTTCCCGAGTATTTTGAAACATTCCTTTCATATTAGTTACATTTGAAACATCCCAATTATTCATACTTTTATAATAATCCCAAAAATTAGTAACATCTTTAAACATATTTTCTAAATTAGTAGTCCCATTAAGATCTAAAACATCATATGCTTTAATTTTTAAATTACTACATCCATAAAAATAACCATTATTATTTCCTAAATTAATATTACCCCATTGACTAATTTCTGTTAATTTTAATTTATCTCCAGAATTATTAAACCTAAAACCTTCAATAAAACCAGTTATTACAACAGTGTAAACTCCTGGTGCTGAATATGTATGAGTTTTATCAGGATCACTATAACTTGTAACCTCAGATGTAGTTCCATCTCCCCAATAAACTTTAAAATTATAATTATTACTATAATAAGAAGCAGAATCTAAAGGTAATGTAATTTGATTTGCACTGGAAGATCCAGTACTAATTTTTGTAGTATCCCATTTAGATATAAATGCATCTGAAGTAGGTATAAAATGTGCAGTTAAATTCACATTACTTGAAGGCATTGTATAACTAAATGAAGGATCTGTACTAACTACAGTACCATTTTGATCAATCCAATTTACATAAGAAAATTCAGCAGTAGAAGTTATAGATATTTTTGCAACATCTCCAGGATTATAATTTCCTGCACCATTTAAACTAATATGTACTGAATCTGGATTTTCAATTAAATTTAAATTATAAGCAACAGGCAAACTAAAAGTTGCAGTTACATTTTTAACTTCAGTCATAGAAACAGAACAACTAATTTGAGATCCAGAACAAGCACCTGACCATCCTTTAAAAACATATCCTGAAACTGGAGTTGCATTTAATTGAACAGATTGTTGATCAGGAAAAGTTGCAGAACAGTTTGTTTGTGATTCTAAACAATTAATTCCAGAAGGATAAGTTTCAACAGTTCCTCCAATTGTTTTAGTTAAATTTAAAGTATAACTATTTGGAAGATTAAAAGTTGCAGTTACATTTCTTGCTTGAGTCATGGAAACTGTACAAGTAAGATTAGTTCCAGAACAAGCACCTGACCATCCACCAAAACTATGACCTGTAACAGGATTTGCAGTTAAAGTAACTGAAGTTCCTGAAGAATAATTTTCAGAACAATCAGAACCACAATTAATACCTAAAAGATTTGAAGTCACAGTTCCATTTCCCCCACCACTTAAAGATACATTTAAAGTATAAGTTGATGGAGCTGTTGATGAAAAATTTGCAATTAAAGAAGTATTTGAATTTAAAGTAAAAGTATATGGATTTGTGGAAAGTGAACCTGTTGGAGTTGTCCAATTATTAAAAGTATAACCTGAAAGAGCAGTTGCACTTGCAGTAACTGAAGTTCCACAACTAAAAGTTCCAGCTCCAGAAACAGTTCCGCCTGCTGGAGGGTTTGAAGATAAAGTTAAAACACAATTACTACCAACACCTGAAATTGGTTCATAATCTTCAGGATTAGTTAAATCTTTAATAAAACCATCAATTGTTGAATTTGTTGCAGCATCAATTTCTCCTGCTTGATCTACTTTTTCATTTGTAAATCCAATTAAAATAGTTGCTAAAATAACTGCACCTAAAATCAAAACACCAATAATAATTATCATCTCTAAAGAGACTTGAGCTTTTTTACTTTTATTCATATCTTTTTCACATTATAAAGATTTTTTAAATATTAATTTCTAACACATCTTACTTTTTCAGTGCCATATTTAGGATATCTAGCAACAACATAATCTGATTCATAGAAAGTTATTAAATAAACACTATTACCACAACTAGGACATAAAGGCTCTGACTCTGTACTTGTCCAATGATGTTGATTATTTATAAAAGGATCCCAAGTCCCATTTGCTTGACTGTAATCACCTTTATTAATACTACTGTTCATTGAAAGTAATGTTCCATAACCATTAGCCCAAAGAGCATCCATTTGTGATTTTTCAATTAAATACCAATCATCATATCCTTCAGAATCTAAATTTAAACAATATTGAATTGAATTAAACCAAGATAAATTTTCAGGAGAATATTTTGGATGAATATACAAAAAACCATCATAATAAGGAATAGAAGGTAAAGTTTTTAATTCAAAATTAGCATTTAAAGAATAAGTATTATTTGGCATATTAAAACTATAATTATTATTTGTACTTAATACTTGTCCAGAAGTATTAGTCCAATTTACAAATTTATATCCTTCATTAGGAATTGCAGTTAACATAACATTTTCATTATATTCATAACTACCTTCACCAATTACTTCTCCAGCATTTGAAGAAATTACATTTACATTCAAATTATGAACTACTTCTGCAAAATAAGCAGTTAATGTAGAATTATTTGATGGAATAGTATAAGTAAATGAAGGATTACTACTAATTACTCCAGTACTATCTTTCCAATATTTAAAAGAATAACCAGAATTAAATGTTGCAGAAACAGGAACTTGAGAACCAGAAACATAATAGCCTGCTCCTGAAACATTACCACCTGTAGTTGGAGATTTATTTAAAATCAAATTATAACTTGTAGGAACATATTCAAAAACAGCAATTAAATTTGTATCTTCTGAAGGCATAGTAAATTTATATTCATTAGAATAACTAACAATAGATCCATCTAATGTCCAATATTTAAAAACATAATTTACATTTGGAAGTGCAAATATTTTAACTAAAGTATTTGGAAGATATTGTCCATCTCCAGATAATATTTTAAAAGCGTTTGTATTTGGATAACCAAAAATCTTTAGATTATAAAGAGTAGATTCAATAGTAGATATATAAGCAGTTAAATTTACATCATTACTTGGCATAGTATAATCAAAAGAAACCTCATTACTAACAATATTATTATTTTGATCTTTCCAAATTATTAAATTAATAGGAAAAATACCTTCTACAAAATTAATAGCATTTACAGAAATATTAATTGTATCCCCTGAACTATAAGTTCCACTGCCTGTTAATGAAATACTTATTAAATCTGGATTTTCAATTAAATTTAAAGTATATTCTTCTGTTGTAAAACCTAAAATAATATTTTTATTAGAATTCATTAAAACAATACAGTCTCCTCCACCTGGATAACCACTGGATGAATCACAACCACCCATTTGAGAAAGAGAACCACTAGGAATAGTTGCATCTAATACAACATTTGTACCTTCAGGAAAAGTTGCAGAACAACTAGTTTGAGATTCTGTACAATTAATTCCAGCAGGAGAACTAATAACAGTTCCTCCACCTGTTTTTGTTAAATTTAAAGTATAAGTATTTGGAAGATTAAAAGTTGCAGTGACATTTCTTGCTTGAGTCATAGAAACAGTACAAGTTGTACTTGTGCCTGTACAACTTCCATCACCAGACCATCCACCAAAACTATGACCTGTAACAGGATTTGCAGTTAAAGTAACTGAAGTTCCTGAAGAATAATTTTCAGAACAATCAGAACCACAATTAATACCTAAAAGATTTGAAGTCACAGTTCCAT
>Ga0334894_1001385_pt1 | contig 20910 bp, 20 predicted proteins | sample GraSluR3_MG_6_FD_207225 | JGI IMG/M metagenome (GOLD analysis project Ga0334894, IMG submission 207225) | Sludge microbial communities from methane-producing bioreactor in Wageningen University, Netherlands - Granular Sludge_12_05 R3 | ecosystem: Engineered > Bioreactor > Anaerobic >... | reverse complement strand
AAATTAAATTAATTTTTCTTATATTAAAAAATAAAAATACATTCAACAATAAACCAAATATTAGGTAATATACGAACAAAATAAACAAAATAAATAATTATCCATCAGCAGGATTTTAGACAGTGCCCTATTGTTTTCTTATTTTTGATTTAGATAATTTTAATTAGGGGTTTTTGTTATTATGAGTGGATTTGTGGATTTTTCAAATTTATTTGAAAATTTTAATAAATATATTAATTATAAAGATGTAAATAGTGATAATGCTTTTACATGTAATGGGAAAGTTAGATTAGATAATGCAATCAATTATCTTTTATGTACTAAAAGAAAAACAACTGTTGTAGAGGTTAATCGATTTATTAGAAGAGACTTAGGAGATCTTAGTATTGATATTATAAAAGCAGGTATGGTGATAGAATGCAGTATATAGATCACAGGTGTATATTAACATAAGTGACGATGATATGGATGATATATACTTTAAATACGATGAAATGACTTTATTTAAAGGATTTTACACTATTTCAGTTGATGTATCTATAATAGAAATACCCAATGTTCCACTAACTCGTAAAGAATTCGAAATACCAGATAACAAAGAAATAAAATCCCCTAAATCATCAGCAATAATATACTTGCATGGTTGATACACATAAAGATTATGTATCATCATCTAACTTAACAAATAAATTTTTAAACGAACTAGAGCATGTATTATTCCATTTAAAAGATGCAGAAAATAAAATAAATCTAAAAAAAATAATTAAATGCTATGGTAAAGGATACAACACCACAAAACTAATGTCAAGAACTGTACAACTAGAATCATATTTTATAATAAGAGGAAAATAATAAACATTCAAAAAATAACAAATACAAATATCAATACTAATATAAATCCAACATCAACAGACTAATATCAGAAATAAAAGAAGAAATGCCCTCACTACTCAGCAACGATAAAGAACGAATAAAAAAAGTAGTAAACAACATAACAGAAGTAAAAAATTTAGTATACACAAAAATAAACTCGCCAACAAATCAAAAAAGAGACAAATATAAATATTACCACAAAAATGCAAATCAAACCACAAAAACCCCTTCTAAAAAAATCAAGAAAAAGTTAACTTTATAGAAATGTATCATTTCCAAAAAATTTAATAATAAGATTTTTAAAAATATAATTTATCATATGGTTTAGGTGTAACATTGGAAAAATCTCAATTAATTAATTTTATTGCCAAAGTAATGGAGGAATCAGGTTTTAAAGTATTTAAGAATTTTAAAACTTCAATAAAAGTAATAGATATTTATGCAGTTCTTCCAACGACTATGGGTGATTTTGGGATTGTAATGGAGTGCAATAATTACGATAAAAAAAGGGAAGTTGGAATAGGTATTTTAAAAGAAATGGAAAAAGTGGGTAAAAATTTAAATTCATCTAAAATAGCTATTGTAACTACTTCTAGTTTTTCAATGCAATCAAAAAATTATGCAAATAAAAAAAATATTAAATTAGTTGATAGAGATGATTTATTAGCTTTAGCACGAAAATATTCAAATAAGGAAATAGATTTTATAGATAATGATGTTGAAGATGCGATTTCAGAAGATAATTATTTGGATAATGATTTAGTTAACCATGATGATTCTGAAGATTTAATTAGCTATGATGCTCAGGAGGATAATTTATCTGAAAATCAATATATCGATTATTATTCTAATGAAGCTGATGATGATTATTACATTGAAGAAAGTTATTCTAGCAATAATTTGTTTGGTAAACAAGAAAAAAAATCTAATGGGTTTTTAAGTAATTTATTTTCTAGAAATAGTAAAAATTCTAATAGCAATAATCTAAATTTTAATCATCGTAGTGAAGAACTGTCAATGTATGAAAAATTTAAACCTTATTTTAGTAATATTATCTTTATTATTTTCCTTGTTGTTTTAGTTTCATTTTTATTATCAATTATATTGGGATTTTTAGGGGTTTCACCGGGTATTGTGGGAGTAATAGAATTAATAAGTTCTCTTTTACTTTCTTATGGTTTAATTTCTATATTTAGTAGAAATGGAGTTTCTATTTTAGTTAAAGGATCAATAGTATTTTTTATTTCACTAATCATATTAATTCTTTTAATTATTTTTTTATAAAGCATTAATTTAATTAGAGTTAATTCATTTAAAATAGATTTATTCTAGTATTAATAAGTTAATTGTAAAATAAGAGTGGTTCCGACGAGATTCGAACTCGTGATCCCCTCGTTGTAAGCGAGGTATCATACCCCTAGACCACGGAACCAGTATATAAAAATTTGATTAAGATTATATATAAAGTTTTCTTTTTTACCACTTTTAAAAATATTTTTGATAGCTTAATTTTTATTTTCTTATAAATATTTAAATAAAATAAAAAGAAATATAAATTCGTGATATAATGACATGGGATGAATCTGGTAAAATATGGGTAGATGGTAAATTAGTTGATTGGAAAGATGCAAAAATTCACTCACTATCTCATGTTGTACATTATGGTACTAGTGTTTTTGAAGGTATAAGGGCATATAAAAATAGTAATGGAGTAGGTATTTTCAGATTAAAAGAACATGTTAAAAGATTATTTGATTCTGGAAAAATTTATAACATAGATATTCCTTTTACAATTGAAGACATTAATAAAGGAATTATTGAAACAATTAAAGCTAATAATTTAGAAGCATGTTATATACGTCCTTTTACTTTTAGAGGATATAATGAATTGGGTGTTAACCCTTTAAACTGCCCTATAAATACTATAATAGCTACATGGGAATGGGGTTCGTATTTAGGAGAAGAAGGCATGAAAAATGGTGTTAATGTAGGTGTTTCTTCTTGGAGAAAACCAGCACCAGATACATTTCCAAGCTTAGCTAAATGTGGTGCAAATTATATGAATTCACAGCTTGCTAAAATGGAAGCAATAGAACATGGCTATGATGAAGCTATTATGCTTGATTATGCAGGTTATGTATCTGAAGGAAGTGGTGAAAATATATTTTTAATAGAAGATAATGAGTTAATTACTCCAACATTGTCTTCTTCTATTCTTAAAGGTATTACTAGAGATTCAGTTTTTAAACTAGCTCAAGAATTAGATTTAACTATTAAAGAAGAGGTTATTCAAAGAGAAAGATTATACTTGGCTGATGAAATATTTTTAACAGGAACTGCAGCGGAAATTACACCTATAAAATCTATTGATGGCCGTATTATTGGTAATGGTTCTAGAGGGGATATAACAAAAAGTTTACAAAACTATTTCTTTGATATTTTAAATGGAAAAAAAGATGATTTATTTAACTGGTTAGTATATATTTAAAATAAGGTGTTATAATGGATATTTTACAAGCAATCATCATCGGTATTGTTCAGGGATTAACTGAATTTTTACCTGTAAGTAGCTCTGCTCATTTATTATTTGCTCAGCATTTTTTAAATGTTCCAAGTACTAATTTAGCATTTGATATTTTGGTTCATTTAGCTACACTTGTAGCTGTTGTATCCTTTTTCTATAAAGATGTTATTAAATTATTAAATGCTTGGTGGTTGAGTATTGGTGATATATTACAACATAGATTTAAAGAAGGTTTTAAAAAAGATCCCTATAAAAGATTTGCATGGTTTGTAATTATTGGAACTATACCTATTGGTCTTGTAGGTGTACTTCTTGAAAGTCAGGTTGAAAGTGTTTTTAATGCAGGTTTATATGTCCCAGCTTTCTTTTTATTTGTAACTGGTACTGTATTATATTTATCTCAAAGAATAAATAAAGGAACAATAACTTTTGAAACAATGGGATTTAAAGAAACTATATTTATGGGTCTTGCACAAGCATGTGCAATATTGCCTGGTCTTTCTCGTTCAGGAACAACAATCTCTGCTGGGCTTGTTACAGGTTTAGATAAAGAATTTGCAGCAAAATTCAGTTTTATATTATCAATTCCAGCTATTTTAGGAGCAACACTAGTTAAAGCTAAAGATATTGGAACAGCTATGGATACTAATTTAGCTGTAATGGTAGTTGGATTTATTGCAGCTTTAATATCAGGCTACTTATCTATTAAATGGTTATTACAATTAATTCAAAATAAAAGTTTAGATATATTTGCTTATTATTGTTGGGTTATTGGAATTTTAGTATTTATGGCATCAATTGCAAATATAATTTAAATTATTCACATAAATTTTCTATCTTTTCCCTTAATTTCTCTAAACTAACTCCTCTAACAAGAGCTGTAAACATTGCGCCTCCAGCACCTGCTCCTTCTTTTGCAAAACCATCTAGATATAATTTTAAACCATCATTATTAGATTTTTCAAATTCAGGATTAACAATGTGTATTGTTAAATCTTCATCTATTTGGGAAGCAAGATCAAATAAATCAGCAGTTTTATCTTGTGCAACATAGATAGTAGTAGCTATATTTATTCTTGAAAAATCAAAATCAGGTTTTAAAGCTTTTATAACAGCACATACTGCAATCATTTGTGTTGCACCAGCTAAAATTATTTTTCCATTTCCACCAATAACAAGTCCAGCTATTGCAGGTATTATAGGATCTCCAACTGCACTTATGGCTTGAAAAGGGTCAATATTTCCTTTTTCTAGATTTAAGCCACTATTTTTTAATCCTTCATTAACAACTTTTGTTTTTAAATCATGTGGATTAGTTGGCATACTTCCACTTACTTTTTCTTCAGCAGAATAACCTAAAGCTTTTAAAACACCTAAAGCAGTAGTGGTTCCACCAGCTATACTTTCACCAATAACTAAATAATCATGACGAATATCTAATTCTTTTCCAAGTTCTTTTCCATTTTCAAATATTTCTAAAGGATTTAAAACACTTTTACCAGTTCTAATATCTCTACCATATTCTCCGTAAAAACTCATAGCAGATACATTAGGTTTTATTTTTGATCCTGCATCAACAATAACAAAAGGAATATCTCCAATTTCCATAGAAGCTTTAGTAATCATTGCAGGGGTAGGAGCAGCAGTACCATCTACAACAGTTTGTGCAATATTGTCTGTACATAAAACATTTCCATGAACCATAAGTTCGACATCTGCAGCGGGAGTATATTCAGTTAATTCAGGTGAAGCACCAGCACCACTAATATTTGGTATTTTAGATGTTTCAGTTGTCCCAATAACACATAAAAATACAGGTTCTAAGTCTTTCAAACTATTTAATAGTTTATCTGAGCCGAATGTAGTAATTCCTTTTATCATTTTATAACCTATTAATTAATAATTGTAAAAATAAACATTTAAAGATTTATAATAAAGTAAAAATTGTTAAATTAAATTTCATCAATACTTCTTTGTAAATCTTTTAAACTAACACCTTTTACAAGAGCTGTAAACATTGCGCCTCCAGCACCTGCTCCTTCTTTAGCATATCCATCAGCATAAGTTTTTAAACCAGGATTTTTACAATTTTCAAACTCAGGATCAACTATATTAATAGTTAAATTTTCATCAATTTGTTTTGCAAGGTCAAAAATATCAGAAGTTTTATCTTCAGCAACATAAAGAGTTGTAGCAACATTAACTCTACTAAAATCAAAATTAGGCTCAATAGCTTTTATAACACCACAAACTCCCATCATTTGTGTTGCACCAGCTAGGATAATGGGAACATCACTACCTATAGTTAAACCAGCAACTGCTGGAATCATAGGATCTCCTACTGCAGATATTGCATCAAATGGATCAACATTTTCAAGATCTAAGCCACTATTTTTTAATCCTTCATCAACTACTTTTATTTTTAGTTCATGGGGATTAATTATCATACTTGCACTAACTTTATTTTCAGCTGAATAACCTAAAGCTTTTAAAACACCTAAAGCAGTAGTAGTACCTGCAGCTATACTTTCACCTATAACTATATAGTCATATTTTTTAGATAATTCTTTTCCTAACTTTTTAGCATTTTCGAATATTTCTTTAGGATTTTTAACAGCTTTTCCAGTTCTAATATCCCTACCATAATCGTTACCCACCTTTTCTGTTTCAATTTGGGGAGATATTTTACAACCAGCATCAACTACAATTAAAGGAATATCTCCAGCATTTATTGCAGCTGTAGTAATTAATGCAGGAGTTGGAGCATTAACTTCTCCTTCAGTACTAACTGGAATTTCATCCATACATAAAACCGTTCCAGTTTTCATAAATTCTACGTCTGCAGCTGGTGTATATTCAGTTAATTCAGGTGAAGCTCCAGCACCAGTAATTTCAGGTATTTTTGATGTTTCTGTTGTAGCTATTGTACATAAAAATACAGGTTCTAAATTTTTAATTTTGTTTAGTAAATCTTCAGATCCATAAGTTTTTATTCCTTCAATCATTAATTATCACCATTATTAAGATATGATATTAGTTTATATAATACTTTTTCTCAAATTAATTGGATGATATTAATTTTTACATGAATTTATAACATATTTTTATAATCGTCTTAAAAATTTAATAAATATATCCTTATTTTATATATCTATATTAATATTCATAAAATTTTATTTAAACAAATCTTATATATATTTCTAAAAAACTGTATTCTATTTAATTTATAAATTTTTTTGAAAAACATTTATAGTATAAAAAATCTTAATTGTTTATTGTAGTGAATTATATGGGTAAAATTGTAATATTATTCACTTTATAGCATATTATATTGATTAATATAAGGTATTTTTATTTTTATTAATATGGTGTCTGATTTTTCAATACTTTGTTATATGTGATAATTATTTAATTTCTTTTTGGCCGTGTGAAATGAGTAGTCTGAGTAAAAGTACATTTAAATATGCGTTTTTGTAAATTGAGTGTTTAGTGTATATGTGTATTTTGTCTAATTTTAAGTTTAGTTTGAGGAATGAGAAGTATTTTTCTATTTTCCATCTATTTTGTCTGAAATCTTCCCATTTGAGTAGTAATTCAAATAATCTTTCTCTTAATTTTTCGTAAATTAGTCCAACTTTATTATGTGTGTTAAAATAGTCTAAAAGGTTTATTATTTTATCTTTTAATTTGTTTAAGTTGGGCTTTATTTTTGGAAATATTAATGGGATTATTTTGTATTTGTTTATTCCGTTTAAGTAATTATTTGCATTGTAATATCCTTTATCACATAATATATTTTTTTGTCTTTTTTTTAATATTCTTCTTTTTTTTTAAGTTCATTTGATATTTCCGAATATTTTGCTATTGTGTGGTGATTTTTGATGTATTAGTACTGTTAATGGTTTTCTTGTATCATAATTTAGTGCAGATGTTAGTTGAAATCTTGTATAATGTCTTTTTGATGAAGAAAATGCTTTTTTATAGTTTTTAACTAGTAATTCTTGAGTGTTAAAATATTTTCCATTAAATTTTAAATCAATCATTAAAGTTGTGGAATCAATAATAGTGCTGTTTCAATCATGTTTTTTCTTAAATTGTAGTTTATTAATAAGTTTTTAAAGTTAATTCTAAATATTTTTCTTCACCATCACGAGAATAAAGTTTTCTTTTAACTGTTTTAGAATTAATATGTCATCAATATTTAAAAATTTTTTAAGTTCATCATTATTATTTTACTTGATTATAAAGTTCTTTAACTTCCATATTAAAATAACAAGATAATAAAATTAATTTTAATAATGGATTGATACTTGGAAAATCTTTTTTAACTTATTTTCGAGCTAATTTTTGTTGAAAAGTTCTAGAATCGATAAGTTTAATTACTTTGCCATACAATTTCCATGTAGGGTTTCTTTTATCAGGAATTATTGGAACATTCATTGTAATCACAAATAAATGTTTATTTTGATCTTATATAAGATTTTCTATTTAAGAGACTCTTTATTTTAAAATTAGTAATATATTAAATTGTACTTTTAAAAAATATGATTATACAAATAGATATAGATAAAATAAGAATAAAAATGTCTGGAAATTACTTAGTATAAATCAGACACCATGATAAAAAATTTTAAAATTAATATTAAATATAATAATATTAAAAGATTTTTTTTTGTTGATAATGTGATAGTTTTAGGAATTGAAGGAACTGCAGAGAAAACTGGTATTGGTATTGTTGATTCAGATGGTAATATATTATCTATGGTTGGTGAACAGTTATTTCCAGAAGAAGGAGGAATCCATCCAAGAATAGCTGCAGAACATCATTCAAAATGGATTCCTAAACTAATTCCTGAAGCAATTAAAAAAGCTAATATTGATTATAAGGATATTGATTTGATTTCATTTTCTCAAGGACCTGGATTAGGACCTGCCTTAAGATCTGTAGCTACTTCTGCTAGAGCATTATCTTTATCTTTAAAAAAGCCTATTATTGGTGTTAATCATTGTATTGCTCATATTGAAATTGGGAAACTCGTTACTGATGCAATAAATCCTGTTTCACTTTATGTTAGTGGAGGAAATAGTCAAGTCATATCTTTTGAAAGTGGTAGGTATAGAATTTTTGGAGAAACTTTAGATATAGCTGTTGGGAATTGTTTAGATCAATTTGGAAGAGAAACTAGTTTAGGCCATCCAGGCGGTCCTGTAATAGAAAAATTAGCTAAAAATGGTTTTTATGTAGATCTTCCATATGTTGTTAAGGGTATGGATTTTTCTTTTTCTGGTCTTTTATCTCAAGCTTTAAGATTATATAAAAAAGGAATAGCTATTGAAGATATTGCTTTTTCACTACAAGAGAATGCTTTTTCTATGTTGGTAGAAGTTACAGAACGTGCTTTATCTCATACTCAAAAGGATGAAGTGATGTTATGTGGTGGAGTTTCTGCAAATAAAAGACTTAGGGAAATGCTTTCTATTATGGCAAAGGAACATGGTGCTAAATTTCATCTTCCTGAAATGAAATATTGTGGAGATAATGGTGCTATGATAGCTTGGCTTGGTTTATTGATGTATAATCATTCTGGTCCATTAGATATTAATCAAACTAATATTATTCAAAAGTTTAGAACTGATGAGGTTGATGTTTCTTGGATTAAAGATAATAAAAAGAAATTAATTTTACCTGATAATTTAATAGCAAAAGGTGCTGAGTCTAATATTGAAAAAAGCTCTTATTTTGGTATTGATGCTATTTCAAAAATTAGAATTCCTAAAGCTTATAGGATTAAGGAAATTGATGATAAAATCATTAAATCAAGAACTAAATCTGAAGCTAAACTTTTATCTGATATTAAAATAGCTGGGGTTTTATCACCTATTTTATATGATATTGATTTAAAAAATAAGTCTATTTTAATGGAAAAGATAGAAGGTGAATTAATTAAGGATATTTTAGATAAAGATAATTCTAAAGAATTAGCATTAAAAATTGGTGAAAACATTGCTAAAATCCATAGTATAAATATTGTTCATGGAGATATTACTACTTCAAATATGTTTTTAAATCACAAAAACAACTTAGTTTTTATTGATTTAGGTCTTGGAAAATACTCTGATTTACTTGAAGATAAGGTTTCAGATTTATTGGTTATTAAAAATTCTTTAAAAGCTATTGATTATGAAATAGCTACTTATGTTTTTGATAATATTCTTGATTCTTATGTATTAAATTCTAATTTCACTAAAAATCAAATTCTTAATAAATTAAGTGATATTGAGTCTAGAGCTCGATATACTCATTGAGGTATTTTTATGGTAACATTTATTACTGGTAATAAACACAAAGTTATAGAAGCAGAAGATATTTTTAAAAATTTCGATATTAATTTAGATCATATTAATTTAGGCTACCCAGAAATTCAAGGAACTCTTGAAGAGGTAGCTCTTTATGGTGCAAAATATGCTAGTCGTAAATTAAATAAATCTGTGATTGTTGAAGATGCTGGTTTATTTATTAATTCTTTAAAAGGATTTCCTGGAGTATATTCATCTTATGTTCAGGAAACTATTAGTAATCAAGGTATTTTAAAGTTAATGAATAATGTCTCTGACCGTAATGCCGAGTTCAGGTCAGTTATTGGGTTTTGTACCCCCAATTCTGAGCCCAAGACTTTTTTAGGTAAGGTTAAAGGAGAAATAGCTTTTGAAGAAAAAGGTAAATTAGGTTTTGCTTTTGATCCTTTATTTTATGTAAAGGAATTTGATAAAACTTTTGGTGAATTATCTACAAAAGAGAAAAATCAGTTTTCACATAGAAGAAATTCTTTAGAACAATTTATTAATTGGTATTCTACTGAGTATTAATTTAAGTTTATAAAAATTTTATTGAGGTAATTATTATGACAAGACCAGAATGGGTAACATATTCTAATGAAGAAATTGAAGAGTTTATATTAAAATTTACAAAAGAAGGAAAAAGTACTAGTGAAATTGGTATTATTTTAAGGGATCAGTATGGTATTCCTAGTGTAAAAGAAGTTACTGGTGAAAAAATCACTGCTGTTTTAAAAAGAAACAATCAAGCACAAGAATATCCAGAAGATATCATGAATTTAATTAAGAGAGCTGTTAATATAAGAGATCATTTAAAAGAGAATCCTAAAGATTTACACTCTAAAAGAGGGTTAACTATCATCGAATCTAGAATTAGAAGATTAGGCGCTTATTATGTAAATGAAGGTGCATTACCTGAAGGATGGAGATATGACCCACAAGAAGCAGCACTCCTTGTTAAATAGAGCTGATGAAGCTTGTGATGTTATCCAAAAACATATTAAAAATGATGAAACTATAAGGATAATATCTCATAATGATGCAGATGGTATATCTGCTGCAGCTGTTTTAGCTAATGCTTTAAAAGAAGAAAACACTCAATTTCATACTACAATTATACCTAGGTTGAGACCAGATATTATAGATGAGCTTAAAACAGAGAGATATGAATTGTTTATATTTTTAGATATGGGTAGTGCATATTTAAAAGAGCTGGATTCTTTTAAAAGTGATGTGATTATAGCTGATCATCATCAAATATCCGATTATAATCCTGGGAAGCATTTAACTCATGTTAATCCTCATCTTTTTGGTATCGATGGAAGTAAAGATTTATGTGGTGCAGGTTCTAGCTATTTATCAATTAGAAATATGGGAAAAGAACATTTAGCTTATTTCGCATTGATTGGTGCTTTTGGAGATATGCAAGGCCAAAATGGTTTTACAGGTATTAATAAATTTATTTTAGACGATGGATTAAATGCTGGAAATGTAGAAATTCATGAAGGTTTAAAATTGGTTTCAAAAAGTTCAGAACCATTATTTAAATCATTAGCATATACTTTTTCTCCTGCATTACCTGGATTAACAGGTGACTTTGAGGAATCTATGGGATTTTTAGAAAAAATGGGATTATCTTATGGTATTAAATTCACTGATTTAGAAGGTGAAGAAAGAGATATTTTAAAAGATGAGCTTATTAAAATTAATCCTAATATTTTTGGAGATATTTATTCTGTTCCTAAAGAAAATAAATTTTTAACAGATTTAGAAGAATATTCTTATATTCTTGATGCATGTGGTAAAAATAAGAAGTTTGGGCTTGGTTTAAGTATAAGTCTTGGTGAGAGAGAAAAAGCATTAAATGTGGCTTTGGATCTACAACGTAAATATCGTGATCAACTTGTTAAAGGTTTAGAGTGGATAAAAAAAGAGGGTGCTGTTAATTTAGATTATATCCAATATCTTTATAGTGAGGATAAAGTTTTAAAATCAGTTATGGGAACTATTGCAAGTATTGGAATTTCTACATCTATTTTAGATGTAAATAAACCTGTAATTGGTATATCTAGATTGGTTAATGATATTAAAATTTCTGGTAGAACCACTAGAGAATTAGTTGATAAAGGTGTAAATCTTGGAAAAGCATTTGATGATGCATCAAAAAACTTTTCAGGTCAAGGTGGGGGACATGATATAGCTGCAGGGGCTATGGTTCCTTATGAAAGTATGGATAACTTTTTAAATATTGTTAATGATATTATTGAACACCAATTAAATAATTGAGGTATAAATTATGTATTTAACTCAAGAAGAAGAGGATATGTCTAATGGTGAATATGGGGAAACTATTAGAAAAAGTATGGATATTTTAATAGCTCTTGGAGAAATTTATGAAGCATCTAGTTTAGTGGATATTAGTTCTGCTCAGGTTTCTGGAGTTTCATATAAAACTATTGGGGATGCAGGATTAGAATATTTAGAAGATTTAGCTAGTGATAAATTTGAGTGTTCAAATGTTAATTCTACATTAAATCCTGCAGGGACTGATTTAGATAATTGGGAAACATTTGGTTTTCCTCATGATTTTAGTATTAAACAAAATAAAATAGTTGATGCATATGGAAAACTTGGAATAAATACTACCTGTACTTGTACACCTTATTTAATAGGTAATGTTCCAAAATTTAAAGATCATGTTGCTTGGTCAGAGTCTTCTGCAGTTTGCTATGTAAATTCTGTTATTGGTGCGAGAACTAACCGTGAAGGAGGGCCTAGTGCTCTTGCTGCAGCTATTATTGGGAAAACACCAATGTATGGTTATCATTTATATGAAAATAGAATAGCTACTTTATCCTTTGAAGTAAATACTAATTTAAAACCTATTGATTATGGTTCTTTAGGTTATATTGTCGGTAAACAAATTGGATCAGGTATTCCCTATTTTAAACTTAAAAATAATCCTTCTAATAATGACTTAAAAACTTTAAGTGCTGCTCTTGCATCTTCTGGTGCTGTTGCATTGTATCATATTGAAGATATTACTCCAGAATATGAAAATTGTGAAATTGAAGATAAAATTACAATTAGTGAAAATGATATTATTGAAACTAAAGAAAATTTATCTACAACTGATAAAGACCCCGATTTGGTTTGTTTAGGTTGTCCTCATGCTTCATTAGAAGAAATTAAAGAAATTGCTTATTTTGTTAATGGTAAAACTATTAAAAATGAATTATGGGTTTGTACTTCTATTAATATTAAAGCTGCATCAGATAGAATGGGTTATACAAAAATGATTGAAAAGGCAGGTGGACATATACTATGTGATACTTGTATGGTAGTAGCTCCAATTGAAGACATGGGATATGAAAGAATCGGTGTAAATTCTGCAAAAGCTGCTAACTATGTACCATCTATGTGTGGCCTAGATGTAATTTACAATGATCTAACTGAACTTGTAAAATTTGTTTAGTTTTTTATGGTATGGTGTTTTAGATGAAATGTATAGTAATAGGTGCAGGAAATGCTGGACGTCCTGTTGCAAGATTATTAAATTATCAAAATCATGATGTTACAGTTACAGATTCTAAAAAATTTACAGACTTTAATGAAGATGCACAATATTTTTTAAAATTAATGGAAAATGAAAATATTAATATTAATTTTGAAAATAATAATTTTGACATCAATGATTACGATTTAATTTATTTTCCACCGTCTTTACCTAAAAATTCTTCACTTTATAAAAAAATATCTAGTTCTAATATAAAAATTTTAAAAAATGAAGAATTAAGTGATATTGTAAACAGTCTTATTAATGTTGATATTATTGGTATTACTGGAACAATGGGTAAAACAACTACAACTTTTTTAACTGAAAGTATTTTTAAAAAAGCAGGTTTTAAAACTTGGACTTGTTCTTCTTTAGTTTATAACCTATTAAGTGAAGCTATTATTAATGATATAATTGAAGGTAAATCTAAAAATTGTGATGTAGCTATTTTTGAATTACCTCATGGAACTTTAGGTTTATTATCAACATTAAATATTAAAATAGGCCTTCTAACAAATCTTAATGGAGACCATTTAGATGAATTTGAAGGTTCTATAGAAAAATATATTGAAAGAAAACTTATTTTAGAGAAAAATTCTGAAAATTTTATATCCAATAATAAATGTAGGGATATTCTATCTCCTATTAGGAAAAATACATATTATTATTCTATGATAGAAGATTTAAATGGATTTAATGTTAATTTTATTGGAGAAAGTTTTAAAGATTCTTTATCTGTAAAATATGATTTTGATGATTTAAAAGGAAATTTTAAAACAGATTTTTACATGATGAGTTATTTTTTTGAAAATGCTCTTGCAGCTAGTTCAATAGCTTTAAAATATGGAATATCACAGGAAAATATTGTCAATGCACTTTCTAACTTTAAAGGATTACCTGTACATATGGAGTATCTTGGGGATTATAATGGAAGGAAAGTTATTCTTGATGCAGCATTTTTAGAAGAAGGGATGAAAAAAACATTAGAATACTTTTCAAATGATAATTTAATTTTATTTTTAGATCATTTTGATACATCTACTAAGAGAGATAAAAAAGATGTTGGAAAACTATGTGGGGAATATGCAAGTGTTATAATAGCTAGTGCTTATAATGAATTTAAAAAAGAAGTTGAAATTAATTCTGCTTATGAAATATTAGATGGAGTTCAAAACCCTAATGTGGAAAAAATTGCTTGTGATACAATTGAAGAGGCTGCAGAACTTACTTTTAAATACTCTAAAAAAGGAGATGTTATTTTACATATTGGCCCTTCTATTGCAGCTTCACGTGAAATAGTTACTAAAAAGATTAAAGAAGGTATTGAAAGTGGAAGTAAAAAATATCAATAAAAATGATTTTACGCCTAAGACAACATTTGGTGTTTTAGGAATTTGTGGGATTGTTGGAAATTTAGTAGCTAGAGTCTTAAAAGATAAAGGATATAATGTTATTGGCTCAGATTTATCAAAAAAACATGATTGTAAATTTTTAAATTCATTAGATAGTTATGATATAAAAATATATTATGAATCACATCCTGAAGAATTTTTTAATAATTCTGATTATATTTTTTACCCACCTGGAATTTCAAAATCTTTAGATATATTTAAAACGATTAAAGAAAAAAATATTCCAATTTTAGAGATTGATGATATTTTCCAACTGTTTAAACCAGAAAAACCAGTGTTAGGAATCACTGGTACTAATGGAAAAACAACTACAACAATGCTTCTTAAATTTATTGCATATGAGAATGGATTAAATCCTTCAGAACATAATTTACTAGATATGCAAGGTAATTCTGATTATATTCCTGCATTACAAAGTCTTTTAAAAGGGGATGTAGCTATTATAGAAGTTGGTACTTTTGGAAATAAAGGGGGTATTGATTTAACTACTAAATTATCAAAGATGGATTGTGGAATCATTACAAACATTACCCCTGATCATTTAGAACTTGGAAAAGACTTCATAAATTATGCAGATATTAAAGGAGAGATGATTCAAAATTTAAATGGAAAAAAATTAATTGTAAATTCTAATGATCCAACAATTATGGGATTAATAAAAAAAAATAATTTTAATGGAGATTTAATAACTTTTGCAGTTGATACAGTTGTATCTAAAAAATCAAAAAAACAATGTGTTTGTGGAAATGATATGAATATTAATGAAATTATTTCTGGTTCTGGTTATTATGAATGTGTTTGTGGTCTAAAAAACATTAAAACAAATTACACTGCATATGATATAGATTTAAAAAATAATTCTTTTTTATTAAATACTCCTGAAGGATACTTTGAAGTTAAAATGCTTCTTGAAGGAATGCATAATGTTTTTAATATTACAGGAGCTATTGTTGCTAGTAGAGAATTTTTAAAACTTTCTTATGATGATATTCTTAAATCTATTTCTGAATTTAATTCTGTTCCTGGTAGAATGGAAATTATGGGTGTTATTAATGATAAAAAAGTTATTGTTGATTATGCTCATAATCCTGGAGGTGTTGAAACAGTTTTAAAAGAATTTAAAAATATTTATGGGGATTTTACCTTAATTTTAACAGTTTCATCAGAATCAGGTTTTAAAGGTGATGAAAAAATATTTGATATTGCTTTAAGATTTGCAAAATATATTATTCCAGTATCTAAATCTTCACAAAAGGTAGCTATTTCTAAAATAAAAGAAAATCAAGATTTAAAAGAAAAAATAATATTAGAGGATATGGAATCTGACTTTGAAAAAGAAGGAACACTTGGTGCAAGAAAAGAAGACGTAGTGAATGGATTTAAAAAATCATTAGAAACTGATACTTCAACAATAATAGCTATTGGGGAAGCAGCAGTTAAATTTAAATCACTTTTTAATATTTAAATTACTGATTCATTAATTTCTTCTTCATCTACAATTTCAGGTTCGTCATGTGAAAGTAATTTTCCACCAAAGTATTCAATTAAAATAGCACCTACTGGTGCAGTAACTACAATAGCTATACCTGTTATAGCAAGTATTACTTCTCCAGAAGCTACACCTGCTGCAAGTGGTAAACCACCAATTGTAGCCTGAGCATTAGCTTTAGGTATATAAGATATCATACAAAATATTTTTTCTTTATTACTTAAATCTGTTTTAATAAGAGAAATATAAACACCAACAGCTCTTGCACATAAACCTAATGCAATTATTATCATCCCGGGGATGAAGATTTCAGGAATCAAATTTAATCTAACTTGTGCACCTAAAAGAACAAAAACAATTATTTCTGCAAAGAACCATATATGTGAAAATTTATCAGATAACTCTTTACCTATTTTTGGTAATTTATCAACAATTAAGAAACCAACAACCATAACTCCAACTAAACCAGCTATAGGGATGAAATTTTCAAAAATATCTTCTAATGAATTTAAAACTATGCCTACACCAAGTACAATAAGTAATTTTTCTATACTTGTAAAATTCCACCTTCTAAAAATAAATAATACGCTTATACCAAATATGATACCCATTATTATTCCAGTTATAATTGAAATAGGAATCCCAATAATATCTCCCGCTAAATTAAGATTTCCACCTGTGTACATTCCTAAAAATGCTGAAAAAATAGTAATAGCTACTACATCGTCTGCAGCAGACCCTACAAGAAGTAAAGAAGGTATTCCTTTTTTAGTTCCATAACCTTTTCTAATAAAATTTAGCATCCTAGGTACAAGAACTGCAGGAGCAACAGAAGCTAAAATAAAACCAAGCATTCCTGATTCAATAAATCCAATTCCTAAAATAAAATGAGCTACAACCATAACAAATAATCCTTCCATAACTGAAGGTATAGAACTCATTTCTACTGCAGTTATACCAATTTTACGCATAGAGTCTCTATTTATTCCTAAACCTGCTCTTATAAGTAGTATAATAATTGCTAATGTGGAAATTTCCTGACTTAATCCAAGAAACGCACCATCTATAATATTAAAACAAAATGGTCCAAGTAGAATACCTACTATTAAATATCCTAAAAATGTAGGAATTTTAAGTTTATCTAATACTTTAATAGCTAATACTCCGAGTATTATAATTATACCTAAACTAATTATTATATTTCCCAATTTACCACTTCTATTATTTTATAACACAATTTAAAGTAAATAAATTATTTTAATTAAGAAATTTATTATATAAGTTATAGTTTTACTTTAAACATATATACATTAATATGGATTACTATTTAAACTTATTCAATTTAAAATTTAAATATATTATAGTGTGTTACCAAACTTTTTCATATAATGCATGTTTTATTTATATATAGATATTAAATTAATTAAAAAATATTAGGTAATCAACTATAATTTAAATTAAAACTATTAATTCTTGATTTAATTATCTTTTTCTAAGCCAGCAGCTTTTCTTAGTTTTTTACCTACTTTTTCGATTTCTTTAGAATCTTCTGCAGATCTCATTTCTTTAAGGTTAGCTCCATCAGTTTGATTTTCTTCAGCCCATTGTTTTTTGAATGTTCCATCCTGAATTTCTTTTAAAACTTTTTTCATACCTTTTTTTGTTTCATCAGTAATAATAGTTTCTCTTCTAGTTAAACCACCATATTCTGCTGTATTACTAACATCTTTCCACATTCCAGCAAACCCTTTTTCATAAATTAAATCTACGATAAGTTTTACTTCATGACATGTTTCAAAGTAAGCTATTTCTGGTTGATAACCTGCTTCAACTAAAGTTTCAAATCCTGAATTTATAAGCTCAGTAATTCCTCCACATAAAACAGCTTGTTCTCCAAACAAATCAGTTTCTGTTTCTTCTTTAAAACTTGTTTCAAGAACTCCTGCTTTAGTTAAACCTGTAGCTTTTGCCATTCCAAGAGCTAGTTGTAATGCGTCACCAGTTGCGTCTTGTTCAATGGCTACAAGGCCTGGAATTCCAAATCCTTCTTTGTATGTTCTTCTAACCATGGAACCTGGCCCTTTTGGTGCAAACATGATTATGTTGACATCATTTCCCGGTTTTATTAGTTTAAAATGAATATTATATCCGTGTGAAAAGGATAATGTATTTCCACTTTCAATATAAGGTTTAATTTGTTCATTGTATACTTTTTCTTGAATTTCATCAGGTAATAAAATATGAATTATATCTGCTTCTTTAGATGCATCTTCAATAGTTTTTACATTCATTCCATCTTCATTAGCTAATTTCCATGAAGAACCATCTTTTCGTGCACCAATAATAATATTTAATCCACTATCAGCCATATTTCTAGATTGTGCTCTACCTTGACTCCCATAACCAATAACAGCTATTGTTTTATTTTCAATAGCTTTATTATCAACATCTTCATCATAATACATTTTCATTTTATCTCTCCATACAAGATTTATTCATTAAAATGTAATAAATCATATATTTACAATTATCATTTTTGTAATTAATAAAACTTTGTTAATGTTCTCTTTTGTTTTAAATATATCATTTGAAAGTTTTTTTGAAAAATTATAAATAAAAATTTTAAATCCATTATTAAAAAACTTCTTTTTACTTTAAGATAATTATTTAATCTATTCATAAAAATATTATTTATATTAATGTTCAAAGAATAAAATTAAAAGTACAATAAAAATATTTAGTTTTATGTGATAATTTTTAATGTTATTTATATTGAATTAAGCAAAAACATTATATTATATGATAAACATAATTTTTTGTAAGATTATTTTAATAGCTACTATTAATATTATATAGTTATTTTTCTATTTTTCCTTTATTTGTAGTGCTTTTTTTAAAATAAACATTTAAATTTAATTTTTTACTAATTAATCACAAGGTGTATAATGAATAATAATAATGAAAATTCTAATATTAATATTATTACTGGAGATCCAAAAAAAGCAATTAAAAAGTTAGCATGGCCTATAATGGTTTCTATGTTTCTTTTAACTGCTTATAATTTAGCAGACAGTATTTGGGTAGCGGGACTTGGGCCTAATGCACTTGCTGCTTTAGGTTTCATTACTCCTTTATTTATGGTTGTTGTTGGTCTTGGAAGTGGTTTAGGTGCAGGTGCTAATTCATTAATTGCACGTTCAATTGGTTCTAAAAAGAAACACATTGCTGATAATACAGGAGTTCATGCAATTATATTTACTCTTATCATTTCAATACTTGCACCTATAATTTTACTTCCTTTTTTAAAGGATATTTTACTATTAATGGGTGCAGGAGATGCAACACAAGCAGGATTAGATTATGGATATATTGTATTTGGGTTTTTAATTGTAATTTTATTCTCCTCTGTTGCATCAGCTATTCTAAGATCGGAAGGGGATGTTAAAAGAGCTATGTATGCTATGGCAATAACCGCTGTTTTAAATATTATAATTGATCCAATTTTTATATATACTTTTAATATGGGGATGGCTGGTGCAGCAATAGCTACAGTATTATCAGCAGCAATATCTTGTATTGTTATGGTTTATTGGATATGGATTAAAAAAGATACTTATCTATCTTTAGGTTTAAGTTCTTTTAAATATGATACTTTTATTGTTAAAAATATCTTAAAAGTAGCTATTCCTTCTACTGCTGAAAATTTTGTTTTATCTATTCTTGGATTAATAATGAATGGAATGTTAGTAATTGCTGGAGGTACTGTTGCTGTTGCAGTTTATACTGCTGGTATGAGAATCTTACAACTATTTATGATACCATTAATCGGTTTAGGAACAGCTATTTTAACTGTTGTAGGAGCTGCTTATGGTTCTCATAACTATGAAAAATTAGAATTAGGATTTAATTACACTATAAAATTAGGATTTATTATTTCTGGAATTTTATCTATTATTATGTTTGTATTTGCTCCACAAATAGCTTTAGTATTTACATATACTTCTTCAAGTGCAAATTTAACTCCTCAAATAACAGAGGTGTTAAGATTCTTATGTTTCTTTTTACTTGTTTTACCAATGGGTATAGTTTCATCCATGGCTTTTCAAGGTGTTGGAAAAGGTTTTACTTCACTTGTAATAACAATATTCAGATCTTTAGTATTTGAAGCAATATTTGCATATATATTTGGTATAGTGTTAGGATGGGGTGTTGTTGGAATGTACTTAGGTGTTGTTGTTGGATGTGCATTCGGTGCAGTAATTGGACTTATATGGGCTAAATTATTTATTAGATCCTATAAAAAAGACATGATTATTAAATTTGGAAATAAAAATTAATTAAAATCTTTTTTTATTTATATATTATTTTTTTTATATTATGAGTCTTGGCCAAATATGTATATTATTTTTTGAAAGTTGCAGTAGAAGGCTGCATTTGGGATTTAGAATTTTGTCTAATCTTTGAAAATAATGGTCAATGAAACTGGCCATAAATCATTGAAAATTATATGGGTAAATTAAAAATCATGATTTTTAGAGTGAACTTTGGAAATTTTTCCTGAAAATTTTTCTCAAAAAAGAGTAGTTTCCTTAATTGTTTTAGTGTGTTTTCTTTTTGATGTTTTTTCCTTTGAGAATATAGTTGTTTTATATTATAGGAACTTGCCATTAAATGCAATTCATTTTGTATCTTTTCTTTTCCTCGTTGTTCTAATTCATTT
>Ga0334894_1001384_pt1 | contig 20910 bp, 20 predicted proteins | sample GraSluR3_MG_6_FD_207225 | JGI IMG/M metagenome (GOLD analysis project Ga0334894, IMG submission 207225) | Sludge microbial communities from methane-producing bioreactor in Wageningen University, Netherlands - Granular Sludge_12_05 R3 | ecosystem: Engineered > Bioreactor > Anaerobic >... | reverse complement strand
AAACATAAATGATGCTGAACAAGAGCAGATCAGACTAGAGATAAACAACAAGCTAAGGATAGATGGCTCAGCCCTGGAGCAGATGAGGCTTCGCACACAGGACCAGATAGAAAACAGGTTTATGGACCTTGAGAATCACTGGTCAAGAGATGAGGTTGGGAAAGCCTATAACTGGGGATTTGTTAATGGATATCCAGATGGAAGCTTCAGACCCGAAGGAATCATATCAGGTACAGAGGGAATCCTTATGCTGACCAGAATGATGAGCACTGTGGCTGCAGGAATTCCCGGAGAACCAGACCCTGATGACGTGGACTGGGACAAGGTTCCTGAATGGGCCAGAGACCAGCTGAGGGAAGGTCTTGCATTGGCCATTGCAAACCAGAGTCATCTGTATGGGGAAAGTCAATTAAACAGGCTTCAGTTTGCAGTCATGATGGCTAAGGCAATGGGAATTGAAAATGGTATGCCACCTGAAGATACTGTGGTATTCCTTGATGATGAGGGCATCCCACCTGCTGAACTTGGCTATATCTACAGGCTTAGGGCATTAGGGATTGTCCAAGGGGATGGAGGTAATTTCATGCCCCAGAAAAGACTTACAAGAGCAGAGGCTGCTGCCATGATGAACAGGGTCATGATGACGCTTCGGTCAGCCCCAATAGAGTATTTTTATGATCCAAACATGTTAACTGTAATGCTGCATGAAAATCCTACAACCGGTTACGGCTGGGATGTCCAGTTTAAGGAAGGTGAAATTCTAAAAATTGAGTCTGACGAATTTGTTCCATTTGCTGTGGCACCGGATGTTGTGGGCTCAGGTGGAGAAAGAACCTGGGTGTTTGTGCCTGAAGGTGAGGGTGTTGAGGAAATAACCTTCTCATATTACAGAAGCTGGGAAGAAAAAGAAACAGCAATCGATGTTAGGGTACTGACAGTAGAAGTGGATGAAAATATAGAAATAACCAATGTTAGGTAAACTAGAATCAAACATAAGATATTCTCCAAGTGGGAATATCTTTTTCTTGTTCGCCCAGCATGGGCGTAATCTAATCGGTGTAAGACCATAGTGTGCCCTGATAGTGGGAAACACATAGCCAATGACAAGGGTGTCCATCGCGAGGTGGAATCTGAAGGAAGTCGGATGGCAAACCTCTGGCCTGACGGACAGAAATCACATATAAGGCATGGTATATCGGGTAAGGTTGCAAGACAAACTGAAGCCCAATAACTATCCGAAGATATGCTATGTAAATGTGGCAGGTAGATGGAGGAAAAGATTACGCACCTTAACTGGGGAGGTCTGTACGGTATGCTATGCTTAGCGATGGTGATTTCGCTACTTAGTAACCTTTATCGAAAGATAAAGCTGAGCGTACAGAAGTCAGTTCGAGCCGTAGTATCGAAGAAGTCTATGAAAGTAGATGGAGAAAAGGGCTCGACGGTTGAGATAGGACAGATGTTGCTTACCTGACTCACGAGAATAGCAGTTGCTCGTAAGAGGTTACTCACTTGAAAATAGATTGGAAATCAACGACAAACAGTGAGAACGCTTAGTGAAGATGGATAGGCAATACAAGGCATAGGCACATCTTATTTTCAACCGAACCGCCGTGTACCGAACGGTACGCACGGTGGTGTGAGAGGACGGGGGTTAGTCGCCCCCTCCTACTCGATTGCGCAAAAATAACATACTAAGAGACAATACGAACACTATCTTAATATTTTCTGAGATAAGATTTAGATGAGGGGAGGTCTTATCTATGGAAGTATTAGCGGTCGGGTCCATAGTTGCACTAATGATTCTGGGATATTTTCTGATGGATAGGATAGACATGTATTTTGTTAAGAACACAGAAGCCAGAGAGGGAATACCTATAGATAGGAGGACGATACTTGTATATACGGACTGTGAATCAGAGGAAGAGATATGTCAGGTATTTGAGAAAATGAAGTTTTCATACTATTTAATTGATGATTCAAGAATTCCTGAAAACATTGAATTTAAAACATTTTTCGCCTTGTCGGAGGATGATGGGGAGAATCTCTTCCTGTCCAGGATGGTAAGGAAAAGGAGCAAGAATACTTGGGTGGTTGCTAGGATAAACGATTATATATATGCAGACATATACAGTAAGATTGGAGTTAATAAGGTAATAACAGGTGATGTAACTCGGGATAGGATAGTTGAAGCTCTTCAGGGGGGTGACCTTCAATGATTAGGGTGACCAGGCTTGGAGCAAAACAGACCTTAGCCATTGGCTTTATGGTTATAATACTAACAGGGGCCCTCCTTCTGATGCTTCCTGTTGCCAACAAGAACGGTGAGTTTCTGCCATTCCTTGATGCCCTCTTCACATCAACATCTGCCACATGCGTTACAGGTCTTGTGGTTTACGATACATGGTCCCAGTTTACACTTTTTGGTCAGGTGGTCATTCTCATACTTATTCAGATAGGTGGTCTTGGATTTATGACCATAGCAATACTGTTCTCAATGGTACTTGGGAAGAGAATTGGACTTAGGGAAAGGTCCTTTGCCATGGAAGCTGTAAATTCGTTGCAGATCAGTGGAGTTGTGAGACTTGTTAAACATATTATCATAGGAACCTTGATATTTGAGTTAATTGGGGCTATCGTTCTTACAGCAAGGTTTTATGGTGTATTTGGAGACTCCCGTGCGATTTGGTTTGGGATTTTCCATTCAGTGTCTGCATTTTGCAATGCCGGCTTTGATCTTATGGGGAGCATGGAGCCTTATTCAAGTCTCACGGGCTTTTCATCGGACATAACAGTAAATTTCACAATAATGGCTTTGATAGTAACAGGCGGTATTGGATTTGTAATCTGGGAGGACCTCTTTGTACACAGGTTCAAGTTTAGGAAATACAATCTTCACACCAAAACAGTGTTGGTGTCAACCATTGCCATGATAATAATCTCAACCACACTTTTCATGTTTATTGAAAAAGATGCCACATTAAGCGGGATGGGGACAGGAGAAAGGCTACTTGCGTCCTTTTTCCATTCCGTAACCCCAAGGACAGCTGGATTCAATACAACCGATACAGGAGCATTGAGTGAGGCAGGGACAATGCTTACAATGTTTCTTATGTTTATTGGGGCCAGTCCCGGTTCAACTGCTGGAGGAATCAAGATAACCACCTTTGTTGTAATAGTTCTTTCCGTAATAACCCACTTGAGAAAATGCGATGATGTCAATGTATTTAATAGGAGACTGGATGCAAGGGTTGTAAAGAGGGCATACTTCAGTGTAACCTACTATTCGATCCTGGTAATTGTTGGGTGTTTTCTTATTGTAGCAAACCAGGGAATCCCCATTAAGGAAGCTCTGTTTGAGACCTTGTCAGCAATAGGTACGGTGGGACTTTCCACAGGAATAACAAGGGAGCTTTCAACGTTTTCAAGAATAATAGTGGTAATTCTTATGTATACTGGAAGACTTGGAAGCTTGACTGTATTCATGGCAGTGACTGAGAAGAGAAACATTAGAAAAGTCAAGAATCCAATGGAAAAAATAATAATTGGTTAGGAGTGTTAATATGAAATCTGTGATGGTTATTGGTCTTGGTAGATTTGGAACCCATCTTGCCATAAAGCTTGCAGAATTGGGAAACGAGGTGATGGTTGTGGATACTGACGAGGAGTCTGTTGATAAGATTGCCCATCTTGTTACCAAAGCACAAATAGGAGATTGCAAGGATGAGGATGTTTTAAGATCTCTTGGAGTAAGTAATTTTGATATCTGCTTTGTATGCATAAGTGAAAATTTTCAATCGTCTCTTGAGATTACATCCTTACTTAAGGATCTTGGTGCACCCTATGTTATATCAAAGACCGACAGGGATATACATGCAAAATTTTTACTGAAAATAGGTGCTGATGATGTGGTCTACCCTGAAAGGGACATGGCCCAGAGAACAGCTGTAAAATACAGCTCCAGTCTAGCACTTGACTATATTGAGCTGACAGAGGAGTACGCAATCTCAGAGATCTTTGTACCTGAGAGTTGGAAGGGGAAGACTATCACGGAGCTTAGTGTCAGGTCTGTGTACAACGTCAACGTAATAGGCTTTAAGATCAACAGTCATGTTACACCAATGATAGATGGTGGCTATACATTTACGGGGGAGGAGCACATCCTTATTGCAGGCAGCAAAAAAGATATATTAAGATTGATGGAAAAGAAATAAGGTCATGGTATACTGTAAAAAAGGAGCTGATTTTTATGGTATTGCGGACTAAGTCAGGGAGACAGGGAAACTGGCTCAAGACTACAATAATTATCGGGATATCCATACTTGGTTCTCTGGGCATAAGCTATTTGGGAGTTGCCAAGGAGAGCATAATCATGCTGCTTTTGCTGGGTGTAATATTTTCAACTATTGTTACCAGCTCCTCCATGTGGGGAATAATTACCTCAGTGGTTAGCATGATGGCCATGAATTTCCTTTTTACCGAGCCAAAATACACCTTTGTAATATATGATAGTGGTGACTTGGTTTTGCTATTGTTTTTTCTTATAACTGCTGTTGTGTCTGGAACCATAACATCACGACTTCAACAGGAGATTGAGCTTGCTGAAAAGAATGAGCGAACCACACAGGTTCTTTATAAAATCGCATCAGGCTTCATTGCCATTAGCGGCGAAAAGGACATAATAAACAGGGCAGGTTACTTTATTGAAAGCTACACGGGATTAAAAAATGAAATAATCATATATGACGATGAAAAAGAGCAGGAAAATGCCATAGGTATAAACAAGGATTATTTTATAAAGAGTTCTGAAGGGATACTTGGGAAAATTAGGATTGAAGACCATGACAATATAAAGGACAAGCAGACTGAAATCATAATACAATCAATTGCAACACAACTTGGGATTGCATTGGAAGGAGATAGACTTTACCTTGAGAGGGAGAAGATCAGGGTCGCCATGGAGAAGGAGAGGCTAAGGGCTAACCTTTTAAGATCCGTATCCCATGATCTGAGAACGCCACTTACGGCACTCTCTGGTGCCGGCAACCTTCTGGCTGAAAATTTTGAGCAGCTTGATGATATTGAGAAGAAACAGCTGGCAACAGATATAAGCGAAGAAATAGGATGGCTTACCAACCTGGTTGAAAATATCCTGAACATGACGAGAATCAATAATGATCAGCTTATCCTAAGAAAGGAAGAAGAGGTTGTTGATGATGTGGTAAGTGAAGCTGTATCAAGAACCAAGAGAATCCTAAGGGATAGGAGCTTTACGGTAACTTTGCCAAAAGATGTGATTTCAGTGCCCATGGATGGCAAGCTCATTGTGCAGGTTATAGTCAACCTTCTTGAAAATGCAGTCAGGCATACCTCCAGAGACAGCTCAGTAAGCCTGGATGTCAAAGTCTCCAGAAAGTTTGTTGAGTTTACTGTTAGCGATACAGGAGAGGGGATAGATGACAGCATCAAGGATAGTCTCTTCGACAGGTTTGTAACCCTGGAGAAGGGGGTTTCAGACGGGAAGAGAGGGATTGGCTTGGGGTTGACAATATGCAAGGCCATTGTGGATGCACATGGCGGTCGAATCTACTGGAAAAGAAATTCTCCCAAGGGATCAAAGTTTGTTTTCACACTTCCAATGGAGGAGGATGAGGATTGAATAATTCAAGAATTCTAATAATTGAAGACGACAAGTACATATCCAACTTTATCCAGGTGTCCCTGAACAAGGATAATTATGAAGTTATAACGGCAAGCTCTGCAGCGGACGGTTTGTTTAAGTTTTCTTCATATAATCCTGAAATCATAATACTTGATCTTGGGTTGCCTGACAGGGATGGTCTTGAAATAATAAAAGAGCTCAGGGAATTCAGCAGCATTCCAATTATAGTTGTTTCAGCAAGAGGCCTTGAGAAGGACAAAATCGAAGCACTTGACCTGGGTGCCAGCGATTATGTTACAAAGCCTTTCTTTATGGGAGAACTGATGGCTAGGATAAGGGTGGTTGAAAGGTCAATGTCAAATGTGGGATCTGACGACCAAAAAATCTTCCAATGTGATTATCTCACTGTTGACTATGAAAAGAGAAAGGTTCAGATTCAAGGAGAGGACATCCACCTTACGCCCCTTGAATACAAGCTGTTAAGGCTACTGATAGATAATAGGGGGAAGGTCTTGACCCACAACTATATCATCAAGCATGTATGGGGATATTCTGGTGAAAGCGACACCAAGAGCCTTAGGGTGATCATGGCCAACCTAAGAAGAAAAATTGAAAAGAACAATACCAGCCACAGGTTCATTGTGACCGAGGTTGGAGTTGGATACAGATTCACAGATGAGTAGACCACCTTTGGGAAATCCCAGGTGGTCTTTCGCTTTCTCTAGATAAAACTATTGAACATATTACAAAAATATTTACAAAATATGGTTCATAATTGGTTTTTTTGAGTATAATTGTAGCATACAGAAATTGGGAGGAGTGAGGGCATGACAAAGAAAAAGGGATTTCTATTATTGGGAGCAATCATTGTAGTAGCTGCATTGATTTATTTTTTTGGAATTAATGGATCATCAGGGATAGAGGTAAGTACAATGGAGGTTGTGGAGGGGTCCATACAAGAGAATCTTGACATAACCGGTAAGGTGATATCAGAGGACATTCAGCAAATATTTGTACCAGCTGGCACGAAAGTCCTCCAGGTAATGGTCAAGGAGGGGGATATGGTCAGTAGGGGTGATACCTTGGCAGTACTGGACCCATCAGAACTCCAGACAAGGGTGGAAAAGCTAAGGATAAACCTTGAGCAGGTGGAGGCAGACCTGAGAATGACAGGAGGGTCTGCAGACAGACAGATTCTGCAAAATAATCTGCAGAAGGCACAGGAGTCACTCTCCACTGCAGTTAGAGACTATGAAACATCAAAGGCAAAGCTGGATGACATGAGGGTTCTGTATGAAAATGGAGCTATAAGCCTGGCTGAATTTGAAAATCAGGAGAATGCCCTTAAGAGCCTTGAGTCAAGTGTAAAGTCAGCAAGCTTGAATGTAGAGGATGCAAGATTAAGGTATTCTGATTTTGGAACAAACTCATCCAGTACTGCGGGAAGTCTTGAAAGACAGAAACGATCATTGCTTTTGGACATTCAGCAGCTTGAAGACCAAATTGATGATACCAGGATAATTGCAGACCTGGATGGTACTGTTGTGGTATTGGATCTGGTAGAAAACAGGACACTTGGCAGGGAGGCAGAAGTAGTGGTTCAGGATACCTCCAAGTTCCAGTTTGAAGCCCTTGTAACCCAGGAAGATGCAGTGAACATCCAACGAGGTCAGGATGCAACCATCAAGGTGTCTGGACTTTCAAATGAATATACTGGTAAGGTAGTGGAAATTGGCAGCAAGGCAGAGGTAGACCCTTCAAGTGGAAGCAGTACTCCAAAGGTTAAAATCTCCATTGAGTTGAATGAAGTGGATGAAAGACTGGTTTCAGGTTTTGATGCAGATGCCCAGATCACAACCGGGATGGTCCAGGATGTCTTGGTGATTAAGAATGAAGCCATTAGGGAAGATGACCAGTTGAGATCATTTGTGTTTAAGCTTGAAAATGGAATTGCCGTGAGGAAACCTGTAACAAGAGGCATTACAGACAGATATTTGACTGAAATAATTGAAGGCCTTCAGCTGGGTGATATAATAATCCTAAACCCACCACTTGAGCTGGAGGATGGAAGGGCTGTAAGCGTTATAGAATAGGAGGAAGGGCATGAATAAATACTACGAAGAATTTATGGAGCTTTTCTCCAAGAACTTGAAGGACAGGTGTGTAATATGGGCACTGGAACAGGTAAGGGAAGGAAGGTTAACTATACCTGAGCTATACAGTGATGTGTTGGTTCCATCTCTATACAGTATCGATGACTGTCCAGAGGACAGCCCTGGTTGCATTTGGGATGAGCATGTGAAAACCTCAATCATCAGAACAATAATTGAGACACTTTATCCCACAGTGATTAAGCTTGCTGGGGAAAGCGAAAAAAAGGGGAAGAAGATTGTTCTAACCTGTCCTGAAAAAGAATATCATGAAATAGGTCTTAGAATAGTGGCTGATTTCTTTCAAATCAATGGATACGATGTCATCTTTGTTGGCAGCAATACACCCAGAGCTCAGATTTGGGAGGTAATAAGGTCTGAAAAGCCGGATTATGTGGGGATCAGTGTAACTGACCACTATCTGCTTTCTGAAGCTAAGAAGATTATGGAAAGAATCAAGGATGAGTGTACCAAGGATGTAAAGATTCTTCTAGGAGGGCAGGCTTTCAGGAAAAATCCTCACACAGTGGAGGATTTTGGGGCAGATCTTTACATTGAGACATACGAGGATGTCCTTTCCCTGGGAAAGGGGGAGGACAAATGAGACTAGCCTTTAAGATTGCACTAAGATTTCTTAAATCAGGAAAAGGTCAGACCATCCTTATTGTTTTAGGAATCTCAATTGGAGTTGCTGTCCAGCTCTTTATAGGATCTCTGATTCAAGGTCTACAGATAAACTTGGTTAACACAACTATCGGAAGCTCATCCCAGGTTACAATAACCTCCACAAGTGAGGACAAGCTTATTGACAACTGGGACAGGACACTGTATGAAGCAAGTCTGTTTAGTCCCGATGTAATCAATGTTTCAGTAGCGGCCGATGGCCCTGCAACAATTGACTATGAAACCGACACTGCACAAGTCCTTATAAGGGGCTTTAATATTCAGGACTCAAATGAAATATACAAAATCCAGGAAGGGATCTATGCAGGAAGGGTGCCTGAAAGGAAGGACGAAGTTGCAATAGGCAGGGAGTTGTCACTACTTGCAGGAATTGAGACAGGTGACAGAATCCTGGTTCTGAATCCTGGGGGAGGGTCAGCACGCTTTGATGTGACCGGGCTTTATGATCTGGGGGTATCCTCCATTAACGAATCATGGATTATAACAAATCTTCAGACCGCACAGGATTTTCTGGGTATGGGAGACAAGGTCTCTTCTGTTGAAATGCAGGTTTCTGAAGTTTTTGAAGCTGATATAATTGGAGAAAGGATAGTTTATGCCCTGTCTGATAAAAGTCTAAGGGTAGATAACTGGAAGGACCAGAACCAAAGTCTTCTGAGCGGACTTAATGGACAGAGTGTATCAAGCTACATGATACAGGTATTTGTTCTGGTGGCAGTTTTACTGGGTATATCAAGTGTACTTGCCATATCCGTCGTACAAAGGTCAAAGCAATTGGGAATATTGAAGGCAATGGGAATCAAGGATCGTGAAGCGAGTCTGATATTTGTTTTTCAGGGTCTGATGCTGGGAATACTTGGAGCAATCATGGGAGTGGCCTTTGGATTTGGATTGCTTTATTCCTTCACCAAATTTGCAGTAAATCCAGACGGAAGCCCAGTTGTTCCAATATATATAAACTACGGGTTTATAGCCTTGTCAGGTATGTTTGCAGTGGCATCAGCAATGATAGCATCATTGATACCAGCAAGAATTTCCTCCAGACTGAACCCGATCGAGGTGATCAAGAATGGCTGATATAGTAAGATTGGAAGAGATAGACAAGTTTTACGGAGAAAAAATCAAGACCCAGGTACTTTTCGATGTGAACCTGACCTTTGAAGAGAATAGCTTTAATTCAATTATTGGACAGTCGGGAAGCGGAAAGAGTACCTTGCTGAATATCGTCGGGACCTTGGACAAACCAACAAACGGAAGGGTATATATAAACGACAGGAGAACTGACACCATGAACCCTGTGCAGCTGGCAGACCTTAGGAATAGGACCATGGGATTCATTTTTCAGTTCCATTACCTTCTTCCAGAGTTCACTGCAAAGGAGAACGTCCTTATGCCAAGCAGAATCATGAATTACCAGGTGACCACAGAAATCAACCAGTGGGCAGACGAACTGATGGATTTGACAGGTCTTACCAAGGTCAAGAACAACATGGCAAATGCAATGTCAGGTGGCCAGCAGCAAAGAACAGCGATTGCAAGGGCCCTTATAAACAAGCCCTCCATAGTGCTGGCGGATGAACCAACGGGAAACCTTGACTCAGATACATCTGAAAACATCTATGGACTTTTAAGGGACATAAACAAGGAATATGGAACCACCTTTATCATAATTACACATGATCAGAGGATAGCAGAAAAGACTGACCGTATAGTGGAGATTAAGGATGGAAGGATTAATCTTGATGTAAAGAGATAGGCATAACAATGCTTGTGGGGAGTGAAGCTTATGTTTACACAAAAAAGACTTGATCAGGCTTATGAAGGTGCCCGGCTAGAGTACTTCGACGATAGCTCAAAGTATGTGTTCATGAGTGACCACCATAGAGGAGATGGTGGAACATCAGATGAGTTCACAAAGAATCAGAATGTATTCCTATTTGCCTTGGACCACTACTACAAAAATGGCTTCACCTACGTGGAAGTGGGGGATGGGGATGAACTTTGGGAGCAACCAAAGTTCAAATACATCAAGAATGCCCATTACGATGTGTTTGAGAATATCAAGAAGTTCTTCTACCATGATAGGCTAATTATGCTTTATGGCAACCACAACATATATCTTAAGGACCATGATTACGTCAAGAAGTATTACTATTCCTACTATAACGATTTCCGGGAACAGAGATTTGATTTTCTAAAGGGGCTAGTGCCAATTGAATCCCTTGTTCTTAAACACAGAAAAACCGGCCAGGAAATACTTGTGGTCCATGGTCATCAGGGAGACCTGGCCAACGACCAGCTGTGGTTTCCAACAATGCTATCACTAAAGTATTTTTGGAGGTTTATGCATTCCTTTGGAATAAGGAACCCTGCCAGCCCTACCAAGAATGTATACAAGAGACATAAAATTGAAAAGAATTTCAATAAATGGATATTGAAAAATAGAAAGATGGTCATATGCGGCCATACACACAGGTTTAAGTTCCCAAGAACGGATGATTTGCCTTATTTCAATACAGGCTGCTGCATCTACCCAACCACCATAACTGCCATCGAGATGGAGGGTGGTAGGATCCAGATTGTCAGGTGGAAGATGAGGGTGAACCAGGACGGCTTGCTCCAGGCTAAAAGGGAGGTTATCAGGGGGTCTGAACTGATTGGTAAGTACGATATAAGGGAATAGGTTGGGAGGAAGGGTTATGGAAAACGGAGTAATGCTTCAAGGATTTGAATGGTACCTTCCAGGAGATGGAAGCTTTTATAAGATGATGGTTGAAAAAACTGAAGAGCTTGCAAATGCAGGCTTTTCCGCTGTATGGATCCCACCCGTTTTTAAGGGGATGGGAACTGAGGATGTCGGTTATGGCACATACGACCTTTATGACCTGGGTGAGTTCCAGCAAAAGGGTACAATAAGGACAAAATATGGAACAAAGCAGGAGCTCTTACATATGATTGAAAGGTTCCACAACAAGGGTGTGCAAGTTTATGCAGACGTTGTGATGAACCACAAGGCAGGTGGAGATAGGCAGGAGAAGTTTATAGCCATTCAGGTGGATTCTCACGATCGGAACAAGGAGATTGGAAAACCGGTTGAGATAAGCGCTTGGACAGGCTTTGATTTTTCTGGAAGAGGAGGTGAATATTCAAGTTTTAAATGGAATTACAATCACTTCAACGGTGTTGACTATGATGACCTTACGGGAAAGAAGGGCATTTTTAGGATAATTGGAGAGAACAAGGGATGGAATCTTGGGGTTTCTGTTGAAAGGGGAAATTATGATTACCTTATGTTTACAGATATCGACCACGCACACCCGGAGGTAAAGGAGGAATTCAAGAAGTGGGCAAAATGGTTTATCCAGGAAACCGGAATCGATGGATTTAGACTTGATGCGGTGAAACATATAGACATGGCCTTCCTAAGGGAGTTTGTAAATGAGGTTAGGGAATATGCAGGCCAGGATTTCTATGTTTTGGGAGAGTACTGGGTGGACAACATGGACTGGATAGAGGAGTTTCTTGAAGGGACATCATTTGGGATAGATGTTTTTGACGTACCCCTTCATTTTAGGCTCCACAGGGCATCTATAGAGGGGGACAAGTACGATTTAAGGACAATTCTTGATGAAACACTTGTATCAAGGTATCCAAGTGAAGCCATTACTTTTGTGGACAACCATGACTCACAGCCTGGACAGTCACTCCAATCATGGGTTGAACCTTGGTTCAAGGAAATCGCTTACTCCTTGATATTATTGCGGAGCAAGGGCTACCCATGTGTATTCTACGGAGACTATTACGGTATGGGTGGAGAATATCCGTATGAGGGAATGAAGGAGAGCATCAATAATCTCATCCACTTAAGACAAAACTATTGCTTTGGTGAAGAGGATGACTATTTTCAGAATCCAAACCTGATTGGATGGGTGCGGAAAGGCACTAAAGAAAATCCCCAAAAGACTGCTGTTGTCATTTCCAACAAGGAGGGTGGCAAAATAAGGATGTTCATGGGGCATGAATTAATTGGGAGGGAATTTTTGGATAATCTGGAAAGAAGCAGGGATACTGTTGTCATAGATGATGAAGGATTTGGGGAATTCAGCACTCCACAAGCAGGTGTAAGTGTATGGGTTTTAAAGGAATAAAAAACGGCTTTTTCAAGCCGTTTTTATCATTTTAGTTTTCCTCTGCAGTCTATTGGTATCTCCTCAACAACATCCTCTCCTGAAACCAGGTAAAGGCTATCGTAAAGATTTACAACAGGGCAGATATGATTGGGAATAATCCTGACCCTGTCTCCCACCTGGACCTGGCTACTGAACTCCTTGTTGTAGATCAGGGCATGTTCATCATACATTGAATCGATGTATACCTCTTGGAAGTCTATCAGTTTTCCCAGGCCTTCAGTGGCAGTTATGCCCTTTGCCCTTTTTTGCATGGTCAAACCCTTGGCCCCAACATCCAGTACAACCCTCTCTTTTGTTGGTTTACTCATGACTGTTGCCAGGACAGTGGCAGAATTCATTTTGAGATTTCCAACAGCATTTGCCTGGGATGCATCCATAAAGATGTAGGTCCCTGGTCTAATTTCAGTCACTCCTTCTAGAATTGGGAAATCATTTATCAGCGAGGGAGTGGAACCGATGCTTACAGTTGATGGAGGGAGTCCAGCATCCCTTGCTATATCAGCGAATTTTAATGTTCTCCTTTGACTTTCAAGGTGTATTTCCCTCAATTCATCAAGATTATTTGCTCCGTAGGAATGTCCATCGTGGGAAAATATACCCTTGAACAGAATTCTTTCGGAAGACTTGATGTAAGTTATAAGTTCAATAAAATCATCTTCTTCAATTATGCCTGACCTGTTTTCTCCTACCTCGATTTCAATCAGTACATTGGCCTTTTCATCTTCCTTGAATACCTTTTCTATCATCTTGGCCTGAGCTATGGAATCCAATCCGAAGGAGATTTTGGCCGACTTCTGAAGAGATTTTATTCTCTCAAGCTTCCTCTCGCCAACTATCTCATTGGCAATGAAAATATCCTTTAGTCCTGCTTTAGCCATGACCTCTGCCTCACCAACCTTGGCAACTGTTATTCCAGCTGCACCCTGGTCTGCCTGGACCAGGGCCAGGTAGGATGATTTATGGGTTTTTGTGTGTGGCCTAAGAGAGACATTATTACCATTTGCATATTCTTGCATTCTAATAATATTCTGAAGCATAATATCCTGCCTTATAAGCAGAGATGGTGTATCAAGATCATGAATTTTCACTGTGTTCCTCCTTTGGATAAACAATATTAAAACCTATATACCCAAAACAAAGATAATATCCAAATTGGAGTTAAAGGGGGAGTTCTCAGGGTAAATTACAACTATAGAATGGAGGAGTGCATATGAAATTGGCGAGCATTATATCATGGATGGGTGTTGGAGCAATGTCCTTGGCACTGTATCACGGCTTTATGTCAGGAGATTTTTTTGCAGATGGAGGGATGATACTTGACAATCCATGGGGTATAGTCTCCTTGGTTGATCTGTATGTTGGATTTATAATATTTTCCATGTGGATATTCTTCCGGGAAAAGAACATCTATATTTCAATACCTTGGATGGTCGCAATTATGGTATTGGGTTGGCTTGCTGGGAGTCTCTATGTTGCATTGAATCTGGGAAGGAACAAGGGAGATTGGAAAAGATTCTTTATGGGATGGCGTAGTGATGAAATTTAAAGTGAGGGGAATCATAGATGAAATAGCTGATGAGGTAAAGAATGTTATTGGTGGAAAGACCATAGGGGCTATTGTTCCACCAATAGTCTTTGTGCTAATAAACAATCTTTATGGACTCATCCCTGGTGTGGTTACAGCAATTTTGGCCGCATTGGCTTTAGGAGTTCAAAGATATCTAAGGGGTGAGACCATTAAATATGCTCTAGGGGGACTTGTGGGGGTAATAGTGGCTTCTGCATTTGCCTATTATGCAGGTAATGCTGCTGATTACTTCCTCCCCCGCATTCTAGGCAGTGGAGCTCTTTTTATTGTTTCATTCCTGTCTGTGTTGGTGGGAAAACCTGTAGCTGCACTGGCTAGCCACATTTCCAGAGGCTGGGAAGTGGAATGGTTTATGAGAAAGGATGTGAAGCCTGCCTACAGGGAGGTATCCATTGTTTGGACAATCCTATTCCTGTTGAGGATGTATCTTCAAATTCAACTTTATCGCGGCGGAGACCTTGTTCTTCTAGCATGGGCAAATACATTGCTTGGCTTTCCTGCAACCATGTTGGTGCTTGTCCTCAGTTATATATATGGGACCTGGAGATTGAAAAACCTAAAAGGTCCTGGAATTGACGAGTTCAGAGAAGGGAAGACCCCACCGTGGGAAGGTCAGAAAAAAGGTTTTTGATGAGGTGAGGGTATGGGTGAATATGGAAGAAGGCTCATAATTGTGTTTTTGGTCCTTACAGTGCTTCTTTTGCTAATGGAGTCATGTGGAATAGATGGCAATCTTTTGACCTTTGCCCGATACCTGGTGGTATTACTCCTAAGCATGGCTGCATACCTTAAGAGAGGGCCTAACCACGAGCAGAAAGTGCTACTCCTGGCCTTTCCTTTAATGTTGATTGGAGACTTCTTTCTGGTCGTATCCTATTCCATAGGTGGATTTCCCGAAAACTTTAGATATGCAGGCTTTATACCATTTACAATAGCGTACTTGATAATTACAAGAATTTATGCAAAGGGATTTAAGTGGAATCCATGGTTGCTCTTACCTACAGTAATTTATGGATTACTCCTTATGGTGGTTGGATTTTTAATATTCCCACATCTAACTGGTTTACAAAGGACCTTGGGATCAATGGTTGCGCTGGCCCTTACATCAATGGCATGGACAGGAGCTTCCACAGTCTGTAGTGGGTACTACAGTAGAAAAACATCAATAATGATGGGACTTTCAGGGTTCTTGATGCTAATCTGCGATTATGGAGTGGCTTTTGATCTGTTTTATCATGAAGTCTCGATCATAAGGATTGCCTTGCCTCTTAACATAGTTTGGTTGGCATATATACCAGGGTGGACCCTTCTGGCCTTGGTGGTGGCCCAGGGAGATATCTTTGCCACTGTTTATGAACAGTAAAAACAGGTATATAATAAGTGAGAGGAAAGGTAGCCAAATGTTTTATTTACTTAGGGTATAAAAGGGGGAGTATCAATGGAACATAGAATTGAACCAGGCTTAATCAAGGACTATAGGAAGATCACAGGACCATCAGATGGTACAGACCTTCCAGGGTCACTGGAACTGTCATACCTTGTTTCAACTCCTGCAGTTGTGAACATGGTCATTGAGGCATCTACAGAGATGCTAGAGGATCTTCTCCCCTCAGATTACACAACGGTGGGAACACACATAGAGTTGTCACATGAAAAGCCTACCCTGGTAGGGGAGCCTATCAATATCAGGTTAAAGGTGGATGAGGTTGAAAACAACAAGATTTTTATCGTGATTGAAGGATTTGACAGTCAAGGTAAGTTTCTTAAAGGAAGATATGAAAGGCATATTGTAAACAAAAGCAGACTGATGCAGCAAGCATACGGGAGATTTCCAGACTCAACAAGTGGGTATTGACAAGCTAAAGGAGCCAGGATATTTGTCTTACAAATATTCTGGCTTATTTTAATTGGTGTATTTGTAAGAGTAGACAATTGAATATATTTTATCAAAATCATATGGTTGCTTTAATATAGAAAACCTTCAATATATAAACAACAAGTATCTTTTTCTAGCAAACCAGTGAAGAAAAAATGGGACTTTAGTCGAAAATTAACACAAACATACATATATACAAATGTTTAAATGAAAAAAGACTTGTGGAAAAGGAACCTATCTGTTATAATCGTAGATGTTAAATATATATCAAACAATACATAAAATGGAGGGTTTAAGAATGAAGAAACTATTAATGCTACTACTTGTATTTGCGCTAAGCTTCAGTATGCTAGCCGGATGTACGCCAGCTGAGGAACCAGCTGAGGAACCAGCAGAAGAGCCAGCAGTAGAAGAACCAGCAGAAGAGCCAGCTGAGGAACCAGCAGAAGAGCCAGCAGAAGCTGGGAAAATTGCCAAACTTGGACTTGGACAAAACATTTCAACTGCTAAGTCAAAGGCAAAAGCTGACGATGCAAATGCACAGGCACAGGCAGATGTAACTATCGCTGCAGTTGGATTTGATGCAGATGGCAAGGTTGTAAGTGTTACAGTTGACGTTGCTCAAACAAGAGTGGCTTTTGACGAAAACATGGCAGTTACATCAGACAAGGAAGAGCTTGTTAAGAGCAAGAAGGAACTTGGTCCTGACTATGGAATGGTAAAGGCTTCAGGTATCGGCAAAGAGTGGTTCGAGCAGATGGAAGCTTTTGAAGAGTGGATGATAGGACAGACAGTCGAAGAGATCAAGGCCCTTCCAGTAAAGGTTGTGGATGATGCTCACCAAAACGTACCAGATGTGGAAGATCTTACATCATCAGTTACAATAACAGTAGAAAGCTATTTGGCAGCAGTTGAAGAGGCATGGAACAATGCTGTTGATGCAACAGGAGCAGAGACTGTTGGATTGGGTATTGAAACTCATATAAACAAGTCAAAGGATGCTACTGCAGATGCAGGAGCACAGGCACAGGTTGACACATACATGGCTGCAACTGCCTTTGATGCTGAAGGTAATGTAGTTGCTACAATTATCGATAATGCACAGGTTAGAGTAGCATATGAGCTTGACGGAAGTCTTGCAACTGATACTTCAGTAGCAGGCAAGACCAAGCATGAGCTTAAGGAAGACTACGGAATGGCAAGAGCATCAGCTATTGGAAAAGAATGGTACGAGCAAATGGAAGCTTTCCAAGAGTGGATGGTAGGTCAGACGGTTGAAGAAATCAAGGCAATGCCAGTTAAGGTTGTTGATGATGCTCACCAAAACGTACCAGATGTGGAAGATCTTACATCAAGTGTAACAATAACCGTAGAAGGTTATATTGCAGTTGTTGAAGAAGCTTACGAAATGGCTAGATAATTAAAACTGAAACAATGGAGTCTGGGAAACCAGGCTCTGTTTTTTTATCCAATGTTGTGATAAAAGGATTTTCAAGGGTATGTTAGATGTGGAAGGCAATTTATCACAATAACAAGGGAGGATGTGCAATGAGATTTTGTTGGACCACATTGACTGTCAACGATATTGACAAATCAATTGAGTTTTATTCTGAAATTGTAGGGCTTAAGATTGATAGGAGGTTCAATGCAGGGCCGGATACGGAAATCTGTTTTTTAGGGGATGGGGAAACCAAGCTTGAGTTGATATGTGACGCAGATATCAGACCAGACTGCCTGGGGGAAGGCATGTCGATGGGCTTTGAGGTTGAGTCGTTGGATAAGCTAAAAGACCTTTTGGACAAAAAAGGTATTGAGGTCCATAGTGGTCCATTCCAGCCAAACCCTCATATTAGGTTTTTATTTGTGAAGGATCCCGATGGGTTCAAGGTACAGTTTGTTGAAAACATATAATTACTGGTTTTAAAAACAATAAATCGACCAGCTTTTTCTAAAAGCTGGTCGATTCTTACGAGTTACTGAAATTCATCTTCCTTTGGAAGGGAGGTGAAGTTTTGAGTGATTCGGGAGTATATGTCAACGGCATTTACCAAATCCTCTATTTTGATGTGTTCGTTTTCAGTGTGTGCAAGGGAAAGATCCCCAGGTCCAAAGACCACTGTTGGAATATTTGCATATGTCTTTAGCAAGGCCGCATCAGACCAACCAATACCTCTGGTGATGGTGGGCTCATAGCCCATTACATCCTTGATTCCCTCTCTAACTGAGGTAACAATGGATTCGTTGAAGGATGTAATCAGGGGAGGGTGGTATAGTTCAAGAACACTTTCAGGTGTGACCTCTATTTTTGCATTGAACTTTGGATCCTCTTCCTTCAGCTTGTCAATGATATCCTGGTACTCTGCCAATACTGTGTCCTTGTCTTCTCCCGGTATATATCTTCTGTCAATCCTAAGGATACATTTATCGGCAACAGTACTCTGCTCGGTTCCTCCAGTAATTGTTCCAAAGTTCATCACCGAGCCACCCATGTACTCGTCGTATTTTTCCCTCAGGACAGGATAAAGGTCTTCCTTGACCCTGCTGATAAAGGTCATTGCATGTTCAATCGCATTGACTCCAAATTCAGGTCTCCCACTGTGTGAGGCCTTTCCGTAGAAGGTTACATCAAACCACTCCAAACCCCTGTGGCCTATGGCATACTCGTAGTCTGAGGGCTCACCCACAATTGCACCATCAGCTGTGATATCTGATTTTACTATATATTCAGTTCCTTCACTTTTACCCTCTTCGCCGATGACTGCAGTGAAGATGACATCACCTCTTGGAACATAGCCACTTCTTTTCATTGCAACCATGGATACCATAAAGGATGCAAGGGCACCCTTCATGTCCACAGATCCCCTTCCATAGATTTTCCCATCAGAAAGGGCTGCCGCAAAGGGATCAATGGTCATATTGTAAGGCAAGACCGTATCCGTGTGTCCATTGAACATTAGTGATTTCCCATCCCCCTTGCCTTTAATTGTAGCTACTACATTGGGTCTTCCGTCCACAACAGGGTGAAGCTCCGAATGAATCCCATTATCAAGAAGATAATTGTGTATAAACTCTGCAATGTTTCTTTCAAATCCAGGAGTATCCTTATGGCTGGGTATCCTGACCAGGTCTTGTGTAAGGCTTATCAACTCAGCCTCAGTAAAATATTTTCTTGGGTCGAAGTTCATTTCTGTCAAAATATCACTTCCTTTCATAAATACCTTTATAATTGAAAAGTTTGACGGCTTTTTTTAAATGGTAGGGTATTGAACCAAAATGCCTCTTAAGCTTAAGGTCAAGCTTTTTAAGGTAGTCCTCCATGATGCTTATCTCATCCAGGCTGGGAATATAATCACCATACTTGGACTTTACAAAAAACTGGGTTGCCTGCTTAAAACCAAATTTACCAAAGTCGTGAAACTTGTGGGAAATCCTATTGGAATATTCAAAATGAGTTTCTCCTGGACTGCTCCCATATCCCAACCTTTCAACATGCTTGGTCATCTCATGATAAAGGTATAGGACCTTGCTCCTGTTGTCAAGGCCTTGGTAGGACTGCTTATCTTTCCTAACATGGTATATTCCCCTTAAGAATCTACCCATCACCACTAACGTTATCACAAGCAGAGTAAATAATGCAAATGATGAGGGTGTCCATGAGGGATTCTCCTTGTCTGCACCCTGTGTACCAGGTGAATCCCCAGTTACATCATCTGAATCTTCCCCTCTTCCATCAGCAGACTCAGGATCTCTACTTCTGCCATCAACTTGGTCAGATTCAACATCTTCAACAAGCTGGGGATTATAATCCAAGAGCCTGGCAGGAGGGTTGTAGGCAGGTGTTGCTTCCAGTGTAATCCACCCAACCGGCTCTATATAGGCCTCTACCCATGCGTGGGCGTTGCTGTTTCTGACCTCTTGTATACCCTCATCGGTTTCCGGACCAATAGTAAAACCTTCCACATACCTGGTTGGAATACCTTCAATTCTCAATAGAACAGCCAGGGAAGTCGCAAAATAAGTGCAATAGCCCTCCTTCTCCTGGAAGAGGAAATAGTCAACAAAGTCAGTGTTTTCAGGGACATGGGGTACATCCAGATTATATTCATATGACTCCCTTAGGTAGCTTTCCATTGCAAGCGCCTTATCAATACCTGAATCCAGCCCATCTGTAATTGCATTTGCAAGTTGGATAGTCCTGTCTGAAATTGTGTCGGGAAGGTTTAAATAAGGGTTGGGATTCATTAGGTCATCTAGGCTTTTATCCCTTCCCCTTTCAACCTGGATTCCATAGGCACGTGGGATGTAGGCCCTGACGAAATAGGTTTGGCCTGCATAGACTCCGTCTGAATAAGAAAGTGAGAAGTCACCATTTACAAGCAATCCCAAACTGTCTTCGAAAGTGAATGAGTAGGGTTGGAGTGGACTAAATACAGTTGTTGAGGATAATCTAATATTTGTGATTGAGAAACCAGCCTCCCTATAGTAAAGTGCTTTTTCCTCATCTGACAGACCTGAAAAATCAGACCCCTCCTGTACCAGTTCAAAAAACCCAGGGTCTTCCATCCAACCTGTCCCAGTATATGTGTGCCTGACATTGCCACGAAGGTAATTTACCCTGTCGCCACGGATACTCATAACTAGAGTATCGTCAATCTCAACCGGGCCACCCAGAAGGGAGGAGTCATCCTGAAATCCTGTTGTAGAAAAGTCAAAAGCTAGGGCATCACCAGAAACCCTTCTGGCACCTTCTCCTGAACGCA
>Ga0334894_1001356_pt1 | contig 21244 bp, 19 predicted proteins | sample GraSluR3_MG_6_FD_207225 | JGI IMG/M metagenome (GOLD analysis project Ga0334894, IMG submission 207225) | Sludge microbial communities from methane-producing bioreactor in Wageningen University, Netherlands - Granular Sludge_12_05 R3 | ecosystem: Engineered > Bioreactor > Anaerobic >... | reverse complement strand
CGAAAGCTTTTTTCTTTATCCATCATTGATCTTCTCCTGTTTTAAATATTTGAAAAGGCGCTGAGTCATAATCGCCCAGCGCCTATAAGGTATTAAGCCTTCATCTGCAAAATGCTAACAGCATTAGGATGTATCAGTTTGCCATCAATCCTCTCATGGCCTGCAAATCCAATCTGCCTCCGTAATACATACAGCTCATTGAAGCGCTTGATGGAAAGGAGCTGGCGCTCCAAGATCCAGTAGTAGGATAAGTCCTCAAGCACGATGGGTTTTGCTCCTGCCATAATGTTAGGCATATAGGGAGATGTGATAACAGGCTTGCTGAAGATGCTGTCATTATTTGAGTTCCAGAGATTGTTGCCAGTATCATCCTTTAGGGTTCTAATATGCATGGCGGTATCATCGCGCATCAGAAAGGCTGCATTTAGCGGTGTTCTGCCTTTAGTGAAAAGTAGAGTTTTATGACTTCATCATGTGAAATGTAAGTATCTACCTCGGTAGACACGGCACTGTTTGCTGTAAGAATACCAGTGGGCTGTTTTGTTCCATTTCCGTTAATAAAGAGGTTTTCCTCAGCTCTGCCTAAGCGCTTAGCAAAATCACTGCTCTGGTATTTCTCAAGATCGAAGTTTGTATCCAACACGAAGGATTTGTTCAATCTGGACATGCTCGCCAGCTTATAGGACTTTACGGGGATTTGCGTAAAGGTATCCCCACTTTCCGGGAATGCTTCACTTTCTTCAAGCAATTCTGATTCTCCGGTAGATGAAATGGCTTGTATTATCCCATCACTTACAGATAATTTGACAAGGGTTGCCAGCCTACGGAACAGATTTTCTTTTGCTATAGCGGCCTCTAATTTGCTTCTTGATTCCTCCAGCAACACATAGGAGACAGATTCATAGCCTTCCTGGATGTCATGATAATCCGGTGTTTTGCTCTTCATAGAATTTCAAAATGAGTAGTTGTAATTTGTTGATAGTTTCATAGTTGATTTCCTCCAAAATTTGTTTTTGTAATTAGATAAAGGGGGTAGATGCAATCGACACCCCCTTGGAAATAATGGTTTTAAATTTTCGACTAATACCCCGTTTGAAACCACGACTTTTTGCGTGATGACCCCCGCCCGTTGTTCAGAGAAAGGCTGTGAAGATTGAAGCTCCCCCTGGGATCAAAGACACATGGGTAATAAAAGCCTTTCGTTTCAATGGGTTTTCAACTTTGTAGCAAGATGTAGCAGGTAAAAACTAAATTCTCTATACGAGAGCGTTTTTTCTTATAACCTGTTTTACTTGCTACAAGCTGCTACACTGTTTTTAAAGAAGAAAAACCGCCTCCTCGGTCAACTTGTAGCCGATAAGAAGTGTGATTATTTCACCACTCTACCACTAGAAAACAGTGTCATATCTGTAATAACCGGCAGATAATTGGTATTAATGTAGAGCTTAAATTTTGGTGTGAAATCAAAAGAGTTCTCGTGGAGAAACCTTGCATTGAGGCTATCCCCACCGATCATGCTTTTTACCTGGGCAGCATTTAACACTAAGCCTCGGCTAGGTTCTGAAATATTTACAAATCTTATTCCTGAAAGCATGGCAATATCCTCACTGGGACAGGAGCTGTTATTGTTGTTTTTCAAGCTGATGGTCTCCGGTCTTGCGGTGCAGCCATAGCGCCTAACACCCTCATAATCTTCTCGCTCAATGTGACTTTTCCATTTCTTGTAATAGCTCCATAGAGCACAAACAGGCATTCATATCGGGTATCGCCACTAATGCCATATACAAAGACTTTTTGTAAAAATGTTGTTTTTTCTTTCTCGCCGCTCATCCTTTATGTTTAGTGCATAGGTAAGTAGTTGATTGGCCTGAGCCTAACATAACTCCATGACCTTGAGGTTGCCGATATCCGGCTTCCAGATTCCATTTTCATAGCAGTACCACTTTTTTCTCTCTGGAACATATCGGGCTTTCGATCGGTAATAATCGGCAAAGAGCCTGCTGGCTCCATTGTTTGTCCAAGAGTAGCGGTCATTATTTCTGGTTTCAGATCCCCAAGGGTTAGACTCCTTAGTAAGAAGTCCTCTTTCGCTGTAGACTGTTTCCCGGCCGGCTTATATACTTCTAAAACACTGGACATTACTTTTTCCATTGTAAGCATTCCATAGGTGCTTCCGGATTGTTGCCTGTCCCATTTACTCCGCATTAAGCCGCTTTTCCAAAAAGCCTGTCCATCTGATGGACATCCTTGCCACACCAGAAGGCAAGCATACTGCATAGAGCAAGATCAGCTTCACTTTGGGAGGCATAGCCTTTTAAATCTCCATTCCATAGTGCCTCGAATTTTTTGCCATTCATTGATACAGACGCCTGTTCAAGCACCGATTCATCCGTCAGATAGGACTCCGTTTCCCAATCTACCGCTTGTCGTACTGGCTTAGGGGCCACCATGTATTCATCTAAAATCGCTTGAAGTACACCAGACTTTTCACTTATAGCACCTCCCCGAAACACACTCCCTGTTACCGTTAAAAACCTCGTAGTTGCCCCTGAAACATAAACTTCCATTCCCAGCTTCTTGTTGTTCACATAATATTTGTTCATGTCATAGTTAAAGCCGGAGGCCTTGAAATAGATATGCAAGCCCTTGCCAGATGGACTATATTCCATGTAGCAATCGCTAAAGGCATCAACAACATTTTGGGATACAGAATTTAGCTCTCCGGCATCGTCAAAGAAATCGTCTAAATCAACGCCGTAGATACCACTGCCAACTAAGAACCCAATACCGTCATAGCGGTCAATTACAGCCAGTACGGAATGAAAATCTTTGAATGTGTTTGGATTATTTGGTCTTGCCTTTCTCTCTGTCACAGGGTTATAGGGGATTTATTGTATTTCGCCTTTAACTCTTTCATATCACCAGCAGCAGAACCGATTAACGTTTCTAAGCTCTGGCGGTAGATTTTCATATTGATTGTTCAGAAATTTCACCTCCTTAGCCTTTGAAATTGCCCAAAACACTACCGTTCCTGCGGACTTGCCTTGTTTGACATAGCCTAGTTATCTTTCAAGGAATACGCTTGGAATCATCGTCATGGCATATTCTGCTAGAAATATCTCTTGCGTTTCGGGGTATTTAGTTATCAAAGAACAGTTAAGGAGAATTTCTACCCTCAACTATAAGCGAAAGTTCTGGTTGATTCGAACCCCTGAACTCGTAATTTATTATTGAATAGGTAGCCGATCGAGCTAGACACCCTTGTAAAAAGAAATAACAACTTCATTTAACAGGTGTAAAAGTGAAAATTGATAATGTTTTTATGCTTTTATCAATGAGAACATATAATTTAATATTGTTATCAAGTTATTTTTAGTGATATAATAATTTATAATTTGCAGGAGGTGCAAAAGATGGCGATTAGTTATAACAAGCTATGGAAACTATTAATTGACAAAAATATGAAGAAGAAAGACCTGCAACGTCTTTCCGGGGTTAGCCCTGCAACCATTACAAAACTTGGTAGAAATGAAAATGTAAATACAGAAATACTTCAAAAGATATGCACCGCTCTGGAATGTGACATATGTGATGTTTTGGAGTTTATTCCGGATAAAATTGAGAAAGGAAAGGCGGATTGATATAATGATAAAAGATATTTTGAATGCTAATGAAGGCACCACACCAAACAGCAAAGAAATGGCGGTGTTAAAAGAGACTTTCCCGTCTTGTTTTAAAGCAGATGGGTCATTTGACATTGAACGTTTCAAGGAATTTTTGAACGATAAAGTTAAAGTTGATGGAGAAGGTTATGAGTTGAAATTTTTAGGAAAAAATTATGCCCGCTTGCTGGCTTCAGTTGATACTACAACTGTTGTGGTACCAGATGTGGAGCATAACACAAAACCAGAAAATATAAATAGTGAGAATATCTATATAAGTGGAGATAACCTTGACGCATTAAAACATCTTTTGAAATCCTATTCTCGGCAAGTAGACTGTATCTATATCGACCCACCATACAACACAGGGACAGACGGGTTTATATATAATGATAGCTTTAACTTTACTATTGATGAACTATCTGAAAAGTTAAGTATTAGCGAGGAACAGGCACAGCGTATTTTAGATCTAACAAGACGCGGTTCTGCTTCTCATTCTGCTTGGTTAATGTTTATGTACTCTCGTCTTTTGCTTGCTTTGGATTTGCTAAAAGACGGTGGTGTGATTTTTATTTCTATTGATGATAATGAGCAAGCGAATTTAAAATTATTATGCGATGATGTTTTTGGTGAAGAGAATTTTGTTTCAGACTTAACATGGGAAAAAAAGAAAAAGGGGTCTTATTTAGCCTCCGGCATTACAAATATCAAAGAAAGTATACTTGTGTATTCGAAAAAGAAGGATCACTTTCGTGGGTTGATAGGTGAAGTAAACCATGAAACAGAAACATACCCATGTGTTAACGCATCTAATTCACGTGATATTAGAGTAATCCCTTCTGGCATTGAAAGTAAATACAGGGAGAAGAATTTTTTCCTTAAGAAGGGTGAAATCATATCCGATACAACAATGAATTTGGTTTTACACTCTGATCTAGTTATTAAGGATGGGAAGTTAGCTCAAGAACTTATTATAGAAGGAAACTGGAGATACGGACAAAATGCAATGGAAAAGTATGCCTTGAAAAAAGAGCTGTATATCACTCGTGACTTATATTTACGCAGAATAGTAAAAGAACCAAGGTATAAAGGACTAAAAGATTTGCTTCTTCGAACAGGTGAGGAAGATCAAGACAGATACTCATATAACTTTAACTATAATAATCTACAACTTGGTGGGTGGGGATCGAATGAAGATGCTGATGAAGAGCAAAGATTGCTTTTCGGCGAGCAATCTTTAATGAGCTACCCTAAACCAGTATTACTTATAATGAAATTACTTGCCTCTTTGAGACAAGAAGAACTTGTGGTATGTGATTTCTTCGCTGGTTCTGCAACAACTGCAGAGGCCGTAATGCGTTCAAATTTATGCAATAAAAAACACAAGTATATTCTGGTGCAATTGCCGGAAGATATAGATAAAAAATACCTTAACTCAACTGGTGAGGATAAAAAGAATGCAGAAAAGTTAATGAACTTTTTGGACAGCATAAAAAGAAAGCGAACCCTTGATCAACTTGGTATTGAACGAATAGTTCGTTCAGCAAAAAATATCAAAGAAGAATATCCTGACACAACAGCCGACCTTGGCTTTAAGCACTTTACGCTTATTGAACCTATTGATAATACAATAGACAAGTTAGAGAAATTTGACCCAAATGAAAATACAATGTTTGCTGACAAAACCATCCTAGATGATTTTGGAAAGCCTACAATCCTTACCACATGGCTTGTTAGAGATGGCTATGGTTTAACTTCTAACGCTGAGGAGTTAGATTTTGCAGGATATAAAGGATACTACGTTGATAAACATCTCTATCTGATAGACACTGGACTGTCGAATAAAGCGATTGAAGCTATTGTTGTGAAGTACGAGGTTGATAGGGATTTCAATCCAGAAAATGTGGTTTTATTTGGTTATAGCTTTACCTGGACAGAGATGGAAGCACTACAAATAAACTTAAAGCGGTTGAAGGATACGGAGAAAAACCTGCGTATTAACTTCGACATCCGTTATTGATTGGAGGGTATGGAATGGAACTTATCCTACAACGAGAACTACCACATCAGCAAAAAGCTGTAGATGCTATCAGCAAAGCATTAGACGGCGTGAATATTACCGCGCCCAGACAATTTTATGAAAATCCATTGATAAATCTTTCAGACCCTAAGTTGACGGCGAATATCCGAGAGATTCAGAAAAATATTCCTGCAGAATATCGCAGCAGTATTCCTGTAGGTGATTGTTTGAATCTTGATATAAAAATGGAGACAGGTACAGGTAAGACTTATGTCTACACAAATACCATCTATGAGCTTCATAAGCGATATGGAATCAATAAATTTATAATTGCAGTGCCTTCCCTTGCCATTAAAGCTGGCACATCACAATTTTTGCAGGATGAATATGCAAAGCGACATTTTTCAGATGTATGTGGATATGGTACAGAAATTGAAGTTGGTGTACTGGAATCATCGAAAAACAAGAAAAAAGGACGTTCATACTTTCCGAGTGTCGTCAGCGATTTTGTGAAAGGTTCTTGCCAGAATACTAAGAAGATATATGTACTGCTGGTAAATATGCAGTTGTTAGTTGTTAGAAAGAATGGATTACTCAGTCGTGACGATTACGATTATGGTGTAGAAGGTTTCTACAGGCCTTTTGATGCGATTAAAGCTACACGTCCATTTGTGATTATCGATGAACCTCACAGATTCTCTCGTGATCAAAAGGCGTTCAAGGTTATCACTGAGGAAATAAATCCACAAGGGGTTATTCGATTTGGGGCTACTTTTCCTGAAACGTCCACTGGTCGTGGAAAGAATAAAATCACTGTCAAAGACTACCAGAATCTGCTATATGATTTAAACGCCTGTGAATCTTTCAATCAAAATCTTATAAAAGGTGTAACTAAAGAGCATTTTGAGCCGGTATCAAAGCGCGAAGAGAAAATAAAAATAACTTCGATCTCCAGCAGGGATTCTGTTTCTTTTCAGTATAAAAAGCGTGATAAGGCAACGAAAACCTTTACCCTAAAGAAGGACGATTCCCTTGCTATTATAAATGAGGCTTTTGAGGGAATTACGGTTCACGCCATCAGCACCTCAACAGTGGAGTTTTCCAATGGTATTGAAAAATCGACTGGAGAGGAGCTGGATGTAGATATATATATGACGTCTTATCAGGAACAGATGATGCGTCTTGCACTGGAACGTCATTTTGAGATAGAAAAATCCAATTTTACCGGTCGTAAGTTCAAAATAAAAACCCTTGCACTATTTTTTATTGACGATATATCTTCTTATCGCCCAAGTGAAGAAGGCAAAGTGCCATACCTTTTGCAAGCATTTGAGAGAATGTTAAAAGAACGTATTGAATCTATATTATCTACCCTTGGGGAGCATGATGCAGAATATAAAGAGTACTTAGAAACAAGCCTTGCTAATATTTCATCTTGTCATGCTGGATATTTTTCCCAGGACAACAGTGATTCAGATGAAGATATTGCGAAAGAAGTTGATACCATTCTACATGGGAAGAAACAGCTTCTTTCCTTTAAAAATTCAGATGGTAGCCATAATACGGTGCGATTCCTATTTTCAAAATGGACGCTTAAAGAAGGTTGGGATAACCCTAATGTATTTACCATAGCTAAACTACGCTCTAGTGGGAGTGAAAACAGTAAGCTCCAAGAGGTCGGACGTGGTTTGCGTCTTCCTGTGGACGAAAATGGAAATCGAATCTCAAATGAGGAATTCCAGCTCAACTATATTGTTGATTTTACAGAAGCTGATTTTGCAAGGCGATTGATTGATCAGATAAATGGAGAGATTCCACAAGCTTCTTCTATAAAAGAAGAACGTCTGGAAGAAGTAGCTAAAAAACTGGGATTAAGCTCTGATGAACTCTTCGATTCGCTCTATGATAAACACTACATTGACAGAAAAATGAATATAAGGCCTGATACCAGAGATGCATTCTTTGCTGAATACCCAGACTTTGCGACAGGATTAACCTCCGGAAAAGTTAAAGATAGAAATGTTATTAAGCCAAAACCTGTGAAAATTCGTAAAGCTGTATATAACGAGATTCGAGAACTCTGGGAAACAATCAATCAGCGTTACTTGCTATTTTATGATGCGGATTTGGATTCTGATATGGTTAACGTAGTTTTATCATTACTTGAAAAACCTGGTGTATTCACAGATGTGGTTATGACCAGCTCACGGGACATTATAAAAAGCGATGGTTCAGAAATGATGATCGTTTCTGATACTGGTGCTCAATATCTTGTATCAAGACCAATTCATTACAATGAATTCTTAAAGAGGATTATGAGAGCTACAAATATACCCCTTAAAATTTTGCATGAAGCAATGTGTGAATATGTAAAACACCATGGAACTATTAACCATCAACACATTAATGAAAGCTCCGTTAGTATGTTTATACAGCAATTTCAAGAATGGAAAAGCAATAATTTGCAAGGAAGATTCCACTATGCCAAGAGTAATACGCCTGTTGGGGCAACTGCTCTTTCATATGCTGACGGAACACCTCGTGACGAGATTACACAGGGGCGTATTGGAACCAAGATAGTACCGGGAGCGCCAAGCGAAAAGTATTTATATGACGCCTTTGCGTTTGACTCCCCATTGGAACAGAAAAATATTATGTCAGACGTCGAGGAAGTCATTGTATACGGCAAAATTCCTCGGAGCAGTATTGCCATACCAACTATAACCGGTGGTATGTACAGCCCTGACTTCATGTATGTTGTAAGAAGAGCTTCTGGTGAAAAAGAACTGAACATCATTGTTGAAACCAAGGATGTAGAAGATAAAAACAGTTTGCGTGGAGCTGAGGAAGCAAATATAGAATGTGCGAAAGTTTTCTTTGAAATGTTGTCAAAAGACGGATACACTGTATACTTCCGCGATCAATTAAATAATAAACAGATGGCACAGATTATTAAGGAAGTATTATCAGCATAATTTGGGTTAGAAGGGGGAAATTAGATGAGCGAGTTAAGACTATATTTTTCAGATTTTTTTGAGATAGATAAGGATGTAATTGAATCATATGGTGCGATTAATATATCGCTCATCAATGATTTGCCACTTTTTATTGATCCTTTTCTTTTGTTCAATAGTGAAAAAGAAGAATATCAGAAGATACATCTTAAAATTATCAGGTACTTGTTATTCTTACAAAAACAATCAGAAAAATTCCCAAAGCCCCCTTCAGGTATGATGGGATCTTGGTATCTATTCCCTGAAGTAAAGCAAACGTGGATTGGCTTCAGTTTAGATGGAAATTCAGGGCGTGGACTTGGTATGAGGTTTGCAACAAGCCTTCACGAAGGGCTACAAACTATTTTCAAGGATTTTGGCAAAGAAACTATAACAAAAAGTCCACATCTTGAAAAACTCTGCCTTATTAGCCCATTAGTTGGACGAGATAAAATTAGTGACTTTACAACGAATTTTGCTAAGAAATATTTGTTAGAATATACAGCGCGTTTTGCGGTTGAATATTTAAACCCATCTCAATGTAAAAAGTTTAATGTATCAAAAGTCGATTTTAATTATGAAACAATGACTTGGATGTCAAGAGAATATTACCTACCCTGTTTTGATGATGATTACATTTTACTGACTCCCAGGGATCTTTTAACTCGGGATGATACATTTATTAACCGTTCTGATATGATCAGCAACTTACAAAACATTGCTCCATCTATCGAAGATTCAACAATTAGATTTGAACTAAACAACTATTTCATGAATGTTCTCTCTAAGAAAAAGAAAGAAATGTCAAAGACTGAAAAAGACAGGGCTGCTACATTGTTGATACGGGAACACCCTGAACTTATTGATTATTATATTAAGTACAAAGAGGAAAAAGAAGAAGAAGCCACTTCAATTAGTAAGCAAGTTGTAGGAGAGGTAAAACAATTATTTAATATTCAGTTACAAGACCTAACTCGAATTCTTTTACAAGAAACAGATTTTTATAAAACTAAAGCAGATTCCTATGAAGAAGCTTACAAAAGAGTAGTGTTTTTGAAGTCTGTTATTGAAGACATGGACGGATATCGCTTATTCTATTTAAATGGCAAACCTATTAAGCGTGAGAGTGATTTGCAAATAATGTATCGCCTTGTTTGGTTTGCTAGTGATATGGATGTAAATCGCGAAGTTAATAATGGTAGGGGGCCAGTGGACTTCAAAATATCTAAAGGTTCTATGAATACCACTCTAGTTGAATTCAAATTAGCTTCTAATAGTAAGTTAAAAAATAATCTCGCAAAACAGGTTGAAATATACAAGAAAGCAAGTAGTACCGATCGCGCTATCAAGGTTATCCTATATTTTACAGAGAATGAGTACAACAAATTAACAACTGTTCTAAACGAGCTTGGTTTACAAGGTTGCAGAGATATTATTCTAATTGATGCTACTGACAATAAGCCATCTGCATCCAATGTAACTATATAAATAAACCAGCCACTACAAGTACTTACACTTGCTTGTGGCTGGTTTATTCGTTTCCGCTTGAAGCTGTTCCCTTTGTTTTCTATTAAATCCCTAAGTGAAGGCTTCTTTTGGAGAGCTTTTTTAGTACAAACCATAGGTTGAATCAATATCCTGTACAAAGATGATACCATTGCCTGGTTCATCTATTTTCATATCAGTGCTTATGGAGGATACTATTCCGTCTGTCAGATCCCTTTGGGAGATTATCAGTACGACTTCCTTTTCGGGTTCAATCTCCATGCCAAAGACCTTGCTGGTCTCATGGATTCCAGATCCCCTGCCGTTGATTATGGTGGCACCCCTTGATCCTGCCTTGTTTGCCGCATCAACCACCATTTCTCCCTTTCCCTTGTCCACGATTGATATTACAAGATTGTATTCTGCCACCTCTTCACCTCTTTCCACATTATCATTGCATTTCATGGCCTTTGTACCGAAAATTCCCCTGATGGAAGTGCTAAAGGCAATTCCATGATTTGGTTTCCTGAAGTTGAACCTTCTGTCCAGCTCTTCAAGTGCAGCTTTGGAGGTGTTGGAATCTGAGGCCATTAGGACAATTTCCTTTCTGGCTTCATTTATTCCAAGAAACTCCAAGAGCTGGTTTTTGATTGTTCCTGTTCCCAAAAGAACGGTTCCACCGGTGACACCATGCTTTTTTGCATGCTTCATTATCTTGCTGGCCATACCGAAATTGACAATAACTGTAATTAGATTTATTTCATCAAAGCATTTTCTGTCATCGATCACTTTCAACCCCCTCCTTTCTGGAATTTATACTGAAGAGCATCCCTAGTATCTGCAGGGTTAGAATTGGCATAAGCGCAACCATTGCAATCATGCCAAAGCCATCCAAAAGGACATCGGCCCAGGGTATGGCCTCAGCTGCCCCCTGTGTGAAGGCAAGGATGAAGGTTGCCGTCATGGGACCTGTGGCAACCCCACCGGCATCAAAGGCTATACCTACAAACAGCTTGGGGACAACATAGCTTAGGCCGATTGAAAGTGCATAGCCCGGCAGCAGATAGTGCCAGAGCTGGATGCCAGGTACCACAATCCTAAGCATTGACAGGCCAATTGCCAGTCCTCCACCAAGTGCTAGGGCAGTTAGAACTGCTCTTCTTTTTACATAACCGCTTGTGACCTCCTCAATCTGATGTGTTAGAACATAGACTGCCGGTTCTGCCAACATGGTTACAATTCCCAAAATGGTTCCCATGAGTATGAGAAAATAGTAGCTTTCCCGGGATGCCAGGGTGTATCCAATAATGGTTCCAACATTCATAAATCCACCATTAACCCCCATCATAAACAGGACCAGCCCCAGGAAAGAATATACAAATCCCTTGAGAAGCCTCCCGAAAGCTTTTTTTTCAAGCTTAAAGCTTATCTTTTGAAGGAGTACAAGTAAAATCAGCAAGGGAGCAAGAGACATCACACTATCCTTGGTGATGCTTAACAGTTGGGATGAGAAGGGTTCAATGAGTGACTTGGTTTGGGGCATCGTAAAGGCGATTGTGGAGCTAAGCTCACCGGTGTCTGAAAAGATGCTTAAAATCATCACTGACATTATTGCCCCCACAGATGCAATTGATACCAATCCAAAACTGTCCTTCTCTCCAGCCTTGCTGTCCTTCTTCAATGCCGAAACACCTACAGAAAGTGCCAGTATGAATGGGACTGCAAGAATTCCAGTTGTCGCCCCTGACGTGTCAAAGGCTATTGTCAAAAGCTGTGAAGGCGTAAATATTGCCAGAAGGAATGTGATCCCATAAAGAACAGTCAAAACCTTGTAAAGGGGAATGTTGTATACAATTCTCAGCATTCCCAAAGCCACCATCACTGCAAGTCCCAGGGATACAACCACCAAAAGTGTTGTGCTGGTTATGCCACCGTTTGTTACCGCATCCACTTGGCTTGCAAGCACCAAGAGACCTGGCTCCGCTATTGAGATGAGAAAGCCCAGGACCAGTCCGGCCAATACAACAAGAAACACCTTGTTTGAGGCGGAAAGGGTTGCCCCCAGCAGTCTGCCAAGAGGAGCGATCCCAATATCCACACCAATAAGAAACAGGGTAAGTCCCACCACTATTAGAAAGGCACCGAAAATAAAGGTCAGAAGCATTGTTCCATCCAGTGGGGTAAGTGTAAAGTTAAGTAGTATCACTATTAAGGTTATGGGAAGCACAGACAAGGAAACTTCCTTGAATTTATCCAACAACAGGTTCATTTGCTCACATCCAGTTCTATCCTAAAGGACCTTCAGGTCATCTGAATAGTTATATACCCAAGTTCCCCCATAAGTACCATTTGAATGGTACAATTTGAATTTGTCCATCAATTGATAACAAAAATCAAAAACGTAACATTTGTTACTGAATCTATGATATATATTAGTGTAGAATGGACAGAGAGAATAAGGAGGTTTTTAATATATGAACAAATACTTTGATCCCAAGGAGAAAGTATACGATATAACGGAAAGGTACCCGGAGACCCTTGATGTATTTGCAGCAAACGGCTTTGAGCACCTTAAGAACGAGGTGATGCGAAAGGCAATGGGCAAGACAATAAACCTTGAAACTGCCTGCAAAACCAAGAAGGTCAACCTGCAGCTTTTTGAGCAGAAGCTGGTGGATGTGATCGAGCAGACCAGGGGATCTGTTGATGCAACCCTTAATCAGGCAAGGGAAAAGGGTGATGGTGAAGTGAGCATCCTTGGAGTCTTACCATGTCCCGTAAGGATCCCATTGATGGAAAGCTTCACAAAATGGCTCCAGGACCACGAAAAGGATCTTGACTACAGGATTGATTATGAGCTTAAGGCAGCCAACATAGGCGTTGATTGGATAAGGGATGAGATGGAGAAGGCTACTGCAGATGATATAGCCGACCTTTTCATGTCAGCCGGATTTGACCTTTTCTTTGACGAGAAGCTTATGGGCAAGTTCAAATCACAAGGTGTATTTAAGGACATGTCAGGCTTTGAAAGCCTGAACAGGAATTTTGACAATGATAGGATATCCCTTAAGGACCCCAAGGGTCAGTACACAACACTGGCTGTTGTGCCTGCTGTGTTTCTGGTAAACTCCGAAGAGCTAAAAGGAAGAGCGATGCCCCTATCATGGGAGGACCTTTTAAGTGGAGAGTTCGAGAATTCAATTTCACTGCCACTGAATGACTTCGACCTTTTCAATGCCCTTCTCTTGAGCATACACAAGGAATTTGGAGAGGATGGAATAAGAAGGCTTGGAAGGGCCCACATGAGAAGCATGACTCCAGCTGAGATGGTTAAGTCCAATGTTAGAAACACATCCTCAGGAATACCTGCCGTTACAGTAATGCCCTATCTGTTTGCCAAGATGGTAAGGGAGGAAAGTCCACTTAAACCGGTATGGCCCAAGGAGGGTGCAGTCATTAGCCCCATATTCCTTCTTTCCAAAGAAGCCAGCAGGGAGAAGGTAAAGCCCCTTGTGGACTTCTTCATGTCAAGGGAGGTTGGTCAGATGCTGGCCACAAGCGGTAAATTCCCTTCAACTCATCCGGAGGTTGAAAATGGGCTAACAGAGGATCAGGGCTTCATGTGGATTGGCTGGGACTATATCAACAGTCATCCTGATCTGGGAGCATTGATCAGGGAGTTGATGGATATCTTCAATGAGGAAGCAGGTGTGAAATAGATGAATCTAGTTATATTTTCAGGTCCTCCCTCATCAGGGAAGACCAGTATAATACTAAAGACAATTGAAGCCATGAGAAAGAGGGACCTTCAAGTAGGTGTTGTAAAATTTGACTGCCTGAGTACAGATGACGACGTCCTTTATGAAAAGGCAGGAATACCTGTCAAGAAAGGTCTTTCAGGAGCATTGTGTCCTGACCACTATTTTGCCTCGAATATCGAGGAGGTTGTCCAGTGGGGAAGGAAAACAGGACTGGACCTTCTCATAACGGAGTCCGCAGGACTTTGCAACAGATGTTCACCCTACATCAAATCCATCAAGGGGGTGTGTGTGATTGACAACCTTTCAGGGATAAACACACCCAAGAAGATCGGGCCTATGCTCAAGGCTGCAGACATTGTTGTGATCACCAAGGGGGACATCGTATCCCAGGCTGAAAGGGAGGTATTTGCATCAAAGGTGAATTCCGTAAATCCAAAGGCCATGACAATGCACATAAACGGCCTTACAGGGCAGGGGGCATTTGAGTTAAGTACCCTCCTATATGATGAGGATGAAGAGTTGGAGACGGTGACGGGAATGGAGCTCAGATATCCTATGCCATCGGCTCTTTGTTCATACTGCCTAGGGGAGACAAGGATCGGAGACGACTTCCAAATGGGAAATGTTAGAAAGATTGAGCTGGGTGATATGGATGAGTAAATTGACAATTGGCCAAATTCTGGATAAGTATCCCTTTGCCATGAGCTATTTTGTTGAAAACAAACTGGATATAGAAGATCATAAGGATAAGACATTTGAGGAGTTCCTGAATGGATTCACCCATGAGCAGGTTGAGGATCTGGCAATGGACAAGGATGAGCTTCTAGGGAATCTTGATATTTTCATAAATCAGATGAAGGAGTTTCTTGGAATAAAGGAGGAGGTTGGAGTAAGGTCACTGACTATCCTTCCAGGGTTTGACAAATCAGGCGAACCGGAAGGTTTTAATGAACTTACAATCAACACCTCGCAGATAATTTCAATCGTTGGACCCACTGGAGCAGGGAAGTCAAGGCTTCTGGCGGACATTGAGTGGACGGCACAAAAGGATACCCCAACCGGAAGGAGCATCCTTATAAATGATGAGCTTCCAGACAAGAAATGGAGATTCTCATCAAACAACAAGCTGGTAGCACAGCTTTCACAAAACATGAACTTTGTCATGGACCTTACAGTAATGGAATTCCTGCAGCTCCATGCTGAAAGCAGGCTGGTTGAGGACATAGAAGGGACCATTCAAAGGATAATCCAGGCAGCAAACAGTCTGGCAGGGGAGAAGTTCCAGCTGGACACTCCAGTGACAGCTTTGAGTGGAGGTCAATCCAGAGCCCTTATGATTGCAGATACTGCAATACTTAGCTCCTCTCCTATCGTCCTAATCGATGAAATTGAGAATGCAGGTATAGACAGGAGAAAGGCACTAAATCTTTTGATAGACGAGGACAAGATTGTCCTAATGGCAACACACGACCCCACATTGGCCCTTATTGCAGACAAGAGGATAATCATCAGAAACGGTGGGATAGCTAAGATCATTGAAACGACAGAAGAGGAAAAGGAGATTCTGCTCAGGCTTGAAAAGATGGATACCTACATCCAGAATATGAGATCAAGCCTTAGGAATGGGGAATCCTTGAGTATATAGCTGAAAGAAAAATAATCGGAAGAATAATAGGAGGAGTAATATCATGCATGACGGATGTACAGGAAGTTTTGGAAGCGGTAAGGCAGTAGTTGATAAAATAAGATCAATGGGCTTTAACACAAGACCCATGCCACCAGGAGTTACAATTAAGTGTATAGAGTGCGGCAACGATTTTGAAATGACCCACCTTGAAACAAAATGCCCAAGCTGCGAGATGGTCTATGGAGTGACGCCATGTTCGACAGCCTATCCTGAAAGGATTAAGGCAGCAGGAAAGAATTATTAGGCTTGTCATAGCTTGATAAGCGCGGAATTGATTAATTCTCCCCCATATCTAAGGATAGGGGGAGTTTTGTGTTTCTTTCAACCATTGTCTAGGAGAATCAAGTCTGGAGGGCTTTAATGGGACTTGGGAAAATAGGGGTCAGGTCAAGTTATATGTTCATTTAAAGGCATTCTGTTGTATAATTATACAAAGGAGGGATTTGATGGAATTAAAATTAGACCAGAAAATTGTCTTGGAGTTGAAGGAGAAGGGTTATAATGTTGAAGAGATGAAAAGGATAATTTTTGACGAGCTTATGGAGTATGATTTTGAGGGTTCCCAACTATTTGACCTGTTTTTTGAGCACAATGGAGAACAAATGTTAGCTCAAGGTAAAGTTGGTGAAAATGGTGTTGCACGCTGCTACGGTGTGTTCACAAGTATAATGGTAATTGAATCAGAACAATAGCCAGTAAGCCCATAAGAAGATTTTTTGTTCAACAAAGAAACAAGGGGTCCAAGAATCACTTGTTTTTATGAGCTTTGTTGGTATGAGTAGCTTAGGGTATAAAACTATTCTTATAAAGCAAGCGGTAAAACAATTCCAACTGAATCTAAAAATGGCTAAACACCGTAACCGGTTACCTGAAAAAAACATGGCATAACCAAAAAAATGAGGTTGTGCATGGGTGTATTTTTCCACACAACTTTTTTCACCAATGGTAACGTGTGTTACGGTGTTTGCACTGGGTATCTATTATAATAGTCCTTGTGAGTAACGTTAGAGAAAGTTTTTAATAAGGAGGAATTGATAATATGGCTGAGAATAAGATGTTTTGCTATCAGTGCCAGGAAGCGGCTGGTGGAATTGGATGTACAAAGGTAGGTATGTGTGGAAAGACAAGTGAGGTTGCAAACCTTCAGGACCTTATGATCTACGGACTAAAGGGACTTTCAGAAGTGGGCTTGAAGGCTGATGAGATCGGTTACAAGATGGAGGGACTTGACAGACAAATAATTGATGGCTTGTTTATGACAATAACCAATGCAAACTTCGATAAGGACAGATTCTTTGAAGGTATCAAGCTTGTACTTAAAAAGAGGGATGAACTTAAATCAGTACTTAAGGAAAAAGGCGTGGACCTTTCGGAGTTGAAGGATGCAGCAACATTCACCGTAAACAGTGACGATGAGATTGTATTCAAGTCAAACAGCGCTGAGGTAAGTGTTCTTACAACAGAAAACGAGGATGTTAGATCACTTAGGGAATTGATAATCTACGGACTGAAGGGAATGGCAGCATATGCTGAGCACGCTGACAACCTAGGCTTCGAGGATGAAGAGATTTCAAAGTTCATAAGAAAAGCACTTGTTGCAACCATGGATGACAGCCTGAGCGCTGATGACCTAGTTGCCCTTACACTTGAGACAGGTAAATTCGGAGTTCAGACCATGGCACTTCTTGACAAGGCCAACACTTCAACCTACGGAAACCCTGAGATAAGTGAAGTTAACATCGGAGTAAGAAGCAACCCGGCTATTCTTGTATCAGGCCACGACCTGAAGGATTTCGAGGAGCTTTTGGAACAGACAAAGGACAGCGGAGTTGACATATACACACATAGTGAGATGCTTCCAGCAAATTATTATCCATCATTCAAGAAATATGAGCACTTTGTAGGAAACTACGGAAACTCATGGTGGATGCAGAAGGAAGAGTTTGAGAAGTTTAACGGAGCAATCCTGTTTACAACAAACTGTATCGTGCCTCCAAAGGCAGAATATGCTGACAGGGTCTACACAACAGGGTCATCAGGATACCCAGGCTTCAAGCATATACCAGACAGGGTGGACGGACAACCAAAGGATTTCTCAGAAGTCATTGAGCATGCAAAGAGACTTCCTGCGCCCACTGAAATAGAGACCGGCAAGATAGTAGGCGGATTCGCTCATGCACAGGTATTTGCCCTTGCTGACAAGGTTGTTGAGGCTGTAAAGACCGGAGCAATAAAGAAATTCTTTGTAATGGCTGGTTGTGATGGAAGACAAGGCAAGAGAAGCTACTATACTGACTTTGCATCCGCTCTTCCAAAGGATACTGTAATCCTTACTGCAGGCTGTGCCAAGTACAGATACAACAAGTTGAACCTTGGAGACATCAATGGAATACCAAGAGTACTTGATGCAGGACAGTGCAACGACTCATATTCACTTGCAGTGATTGCCATGAAGCTTAAGGAGATATTCGAGCTAAACGATATAAACGATTTGCCAATAGCATACAACATTGCATGGTATGAGCAAAAGGCAGTTATTGTATTGTTGGCACTTTTGTCCCTTGGAGTGAAGAACATTCACCTTGGACCTACATTGCCGGCATTCCTGTCACCTAATGTTGCTAAGGTATTGGTTGATACATTCGGAATAGGTACAATATCAGATGTTGAGAACGACATCAACATGTTCCTAGGAGAAGCAGCAAACGCATAATCTCCCCTTATTTATAGAAAACCTCACCGAAATACTTTCGGTGGGGTTTTTGTGCTTTACAAATATCTATTTTCATCATATAGTACTATTGTTGTCACAAATATAAGAGAAGAAGGTAAGAAAACAAGATGATACTCAGTCAAAAATTAGAGATGAACAAAACCAAGGTTTTCAGGAAATTGTTTTTCATAGTACTTGGAAATCTCATGTGTGCAGTTGCTTTCAATGCATTCTTTATTCCCAGCCAGTTACTAAGCGGGGGTGTAGGTGGTATTGCCCTAATGCTACGGTATCTTTTGGACTTTCCAACTGGAGTAACCGTGTTCCTGATTAATGTCCCAATTTTTATCATTGGGGCTAAGATGGTGGATCGGGAGTTCATAGTCTATGCTTTTATTTCAATGATGACTTTTTCTACACTGCTTACAGTGACAGAAGATATCGGAAGGTATTTTGTTATTGAGGATATTATTCTTGGAGCTGTATTTGGCGGGGTATTGAATGGAGTGGGCATGGGCTTGATGTTTAGGAACAGGCTATGTCAGGGTGGATTGGATATAATTGCAACCATAATAAAGAAAAAGTTCAATCTTAATATCAGCACAGGACTGATGATCCTAAACACCACCATCGTTTCTATCTCCTCAGTGCTGTTTGGATTTTCATCGGCAATGTATACAATAATCGCCATGTATGTGGGCTATCAGGTGGTGGACAAGGTTCAGATGGGTTTAAACGTTAGAAAGAACGTGTTCATAATATCGGATAAATCTGAGGAATTATCAAGTGAGATTTTAACCAGACTTCACAGGGGAGTGACTCTGCTGGAAGGGACAGGGGCCTATACAAAGCAGGGCAAGAAGGTTATCTATTGCATTGTAAACTCAAATGAGGTTGTTAAGCTAAAAGCACTTGTGGATAAAATTGACCCTACGGCATTTCTAACCATCAATGATGTGGTTGAAGTCAGGGGCAGTGGTTTTGTGAATGAGGGAATCTAGAAGGTCAGGATGCTAATATCCTGACCTTCAATTTTTATTTTTAAAGTAAGGTCTCACTTCATCCCTAATGGACAAATGGCGGCCATTGTTCAAAATCAGCTGTTATCAAACTGCAAGATAAGGGTAAATACACTAAGATAAGCAGCAAAGACTGGAGGATAATATGTTCACTAATTGGTTACTTAAAAAAATTCTCAAGGACAAAGTCAACTACCAGGATCCCGGAACAAGAAGAAGCGTAGGTTATCTAGCAGGGATTGTGGGAGTTATTGTAAATATATTGCTTACAATCATTAAGATAACAATTGGATTGCTCATATCTTCCATTGGGGTGGTGGCTGATGGAGTCAACAATTTGGCTGACTCGGCGTCATCCATAGTCACCTTGGTGGGCTTCAGGATTTCAGGCAGGCCTGCAGACAAGGAACACCCATATGGACACGGAAGGGTGGAGTACATCTCCGCAATGATAGTGGCATTTATGGTTATCATAGTTGGGGTTCAGTTTATTCGTTCCTCTGTGGAAAGGATCATTGAGCCCAAGGCTGTGCAGTTTGAGATAGTAACATTCTCCATACTGGTGGTCTCAATTCTCTTTAAGATATGGCTGGCAATATTCAACAAGGATCTTGGTGATAGGATCAATTCCAAAGGATTGAAAGCTACGGCTACAGATGCCATGGGTGATGTTCTAATAACCTCTGTGGTTGTGTTATCCATTTTGCTTGGCCAGATCACCACACTGCCGGTGGATGGGGTAGTTGGAGTGATTGTATCTCTGTTCATAATATTTGCAGGATACAATCTGGTAAAGGATACCATGAGTCCCCTTATTGGAGAAGCTCCACCTGAAGGAATGATTCAAGGAATATATGAGGATATAATGAAGTACAGATACATTACTGGAGCTCATGACCTGGTTATTCATACCTATGGGGCAGGCAGGACAATGGGCACCATAGATGTTGAGTTTCCCGCATCAATAGATGTAATAACCATACACGATGTTATAGATCAGGCTGAGAGGGACATTGGAGACAAGTATGATATGACCCTGGTAATTCACATGGATCCCCTTGGACCTGAAAGTGAAGAGAGATACCAGCTGAGGCAGAAGGTAAAAAAAATCATCAAGGAAGATGACAGGGTGCACTCAATCCACGATTTTCACATATTGGGCGAAGGGAAGGATAAAACTGTTGAATTCCATGTTGTTGTAACCGACGGCAAGCTTTCAGGAGACCGAGATTATAACAGCCTTAAGCAGGAGCTGGAAAAAGCTGTTGATGATGAGATTGATGGATTTGGTTGCAGAATAATTCTAGATATTGATTTTCATGGGGAGAGGGAAAATGACATATAAAAAGAAATTGGATATGATTGAAAAATATATACGAAGTGGTGAAAAAAAGAAGGAGGAGTTTAGAGTCGGAGTCGAAATGGAGCACTTTGTAATCTGGAGGGACTCTCTGAAGTCAGTTTCCTACTACGGAAAGGACGGAGTCGAGGAAATCCTCTTGGAACTTTTACCAAATGGCTGGGTAGGAACCTATGAAGATGAACATCTTCTCGGACTCAGGAAGAATGATATTGCAATAACTCTTGAGCCAGGCAGTCAGCTTGAGGTTAGCATAGACTCCGCAAGGGATATAAAGGATCTGGAGAAGGGCTATCTTGAGTTTTTAAATGAAATAACACCCCTTCTTGAAAGGAGAAATCAGGTGCTTGTAACTCTTGGGTATCATCCTGTGACAAGGATAGACGAAATCAAGCTGCTTCCAAAAAAAAGATATGATCTAATGTTCAATTATTTCAATACAAAGGGTTCACATGCACATAACATGATGAAGGGAACAGGTGCATTCCAGGTGACCATTGATTATTGTGACGAAGAGGATTACCATAAGAAATTCCGGGTGCTC
>Ga0334894_1001352_pt1 | contig 21257 bp, 24 predicted proteins | sample GraSluR3_MG_6_FD_207225 | JGI IMG/M metagenome (GOLD analysis project Ga0334894, IMG submission 207225) | Sludge microbial communities from methane-producing bioreactor in Wageningen University, Netherlands - Granular Sludge_12_05 R3 | ecosystem: Engineered > Bioreactor > Anaerobic >... | reverse complement strand
CTAATTCAGATACAATTCCTATAACACTCTTTCCTTGAAGATACATATTGAAAATCAGCCTTACGTTTTTCGCCTCTTTCTCGTCAATTACCAGCTTACCTGCTGCATCATTTTTATACCCATAACACTTTCTGTTATATAGCTTCGAAGTGCCTTGTGCTGCATGTTGTTTAATACCCCATTTAATATTGTCGCTGCGGGATTCATTTTCTGCCTGAGCAACTGCCTCGATAATTGAAATCATCAAGTCATTATCTGTATCAGCTGTATCAAGTACTTCCTGTTCAAATATAACACGGACTCCCAGAACCCTTAGTTGGTTCAACGCATCAAGAATCTCTACCGTATCTCGTCCAAATCTGCTAATGCTCTTGGTTAGAATAATTTCTATATCATGTGACTTACAATCCTGCAGCATACGAGCGAACTCTTTACGCGAAGATCCAGTCTTGCTTGAAGCAATATCGATATAAACATCCACCAAATAACCATTTTGGATTGGCTGCTGTTAATCTTATAAGAGCCGATACCTGAGCAGTTAGACTCTTCAGCTGATCAACACTATTTGTACTCACACGGCAGTAAATGCCTACACGTTTTTCTCGCTTTATAGGCAATGGTGGGATAAAGTGAATTGTTTTATTATCAGCCACAGCAAAACCTCCCTATTTCAGGTTTCTTGCCAAATTGGAATTTTCCAATACATTAATTACTATCTCAATTAAATAATTAAAGCACTTACATATATTTCTCTTTATATTCCTGGGTATGCTCAATCAAACAAATACGAACTCCGTTTGGATCCATAACAAATGTCATACGCCCCACTGTCGTCGGAATGACAGGTCCCGTAGTTTCATATCCTTTTTCTTTTAAATACTTGATTGTCTCATCAAGATTATCTACATCCGTGCCTACAGAATAAAGCCCAACTTCAAAATTTGTATTTTCTATTAACTCAATGCTTGCACCATTTTCACTTTTCATAATTGTGATGGTGCCGCCATCGGGCGAGTCTACGTGATAACCTTCTTTAAAGCCCAACACATCCCTATAAAAATTGATAGATTCCTCCAAATTTTTCACGATCATTGTTGAATACTGTACTTTAATTTTCAAAATATTTCACCTCACACTTTCATCTTAAGCGATATTATCTCTATTGCAAATTCTGGTTTATTGCTGACTATATATCTTGCTATTACTGGTTTGTAGAGCTAATATGTGATACTACCAAAGGAGGTATCGTCATGAATAGCGACAAACCAATATTACACATATCGATTTATTACCGTGGCAGTTCCAAATCTAAAGCTGAACTCAAAAAACAATTGTCCAGATATTCTAAGAGACTTTTGCGTAATCCGTGGGAACCTTCCTTGGATATTTGCCTGGATACTCTTGATGCACAAAAAGAACAGCAAGTCCTCCAGGAACGTACATACGATACGGTCATCACCTATCATATGAAACAACCATTAACAACTAATCAAAAATTATACACTTTTGTTGTTTTACTCATCAGCCTTTCAAGGCAACGGTTATACGAAATCAATCCTAATTCTAGAGCCGAGGACCGGATGCTCATTTCCATCACGCCATCAAATACTGAAGATCAAACCAGAAACGACTATGAGATTCAATGGTCACTCGGACAATAATTTTCTCAACAGCTAACTATCATTATCGCATCATTCATTGATATTGATTAGTCTATTACACTTAAAAAATCATTACTGACCACACAACCTCAGCAAATCTAAAAAACATCTAAATTGACCACACGCAAACCCAAAATATCGAAAACATCAATTTCGACTTCTCGTCAAGCACTGACATCTAAATCGACCACTCTCAAGGGTTTGCGCCTGTTTTGATATATTCCCACGAAACGGAAAATGTTCATTTTTTATGCTCCGATTTCAAACTCAAAAACACACAAATGGCTTATATATTGGGCCTTACGAACCCCTACTCTTTCACCCTTGACATCAATACCACCGTCTCAACGTGTGCTGTCCAGGGAAACATGTCTACAGGAGTGGCTTCTTCAAGGTGGTAGCTCCCCTCGCCAAGGGCTTTAATATCACGAGCCAGAGTAGCTGGATCACAGCTAATATAGACTATTTTTTTCGGTTGGTGGGTAATCAATGTCTTTATCACATCCGGATGACACCCGGCTCTGGGAGGATCCAGAAACACAACTTGAGGGTCAACGGGCAGACCCTTTTCCCATTCCTCTTCCGCTTTTCCGGCCAAGAAAGATATGTTCACCATTCCATTGAGAATGGCATTTCGATTGGCATCCAAGACGGCATCCTTTTCTATCTCGATGCCCAATACCTTCTTCGCTTTTTGGGCGGCAAATAATCCAATGGTACCTACCCCGCAATACAAATCCAGCACTTCTTCATCCCCTGAAAAATCAGCATATTCCATGGCTTTTTGATATAGCTTTTCCGTCTGAAGTGGATTAATCTGATAAAAGCTGTTGGGAGATACTTCAAACTGCATGCCCATCATGGTGTCCAGTATTGTCCCCTTCCCAGCAAGAACGTTGATTTGATTCTTGCCCGGAATTTTATGACACACACTTTCCAAAGAGTATTTACCATCTACAGGCGGTACACTGTTGGAAGGAGGGGGCAATAAAGCGATTTTTTCGTCCAACTCTATTATCAACTTTTCCATGATTGCCGGGGGCATTTCCATGCCGATGAACACCACCATCACCTCACCCGTATGAAAAGCGGTTTTCACCACTACCTGTTGGAGATTTTTCCCGAAATGCCGTAGATAAGGTCGCAATACCTCTGCCACCAAATCTACCGGTGGGGCTTGGAGCATACAATGATCCACATCTACCACCTGATGGGTCTTCTTTTCATGATAACCGATGGTTTGCAGTAACGGATCAATCTGCAAAATCCCCTTATTTCGATAGGCTATCGGCTGTTCCATGGTTATTATCGGTCTCACCAAGGGACTGGTAACACCTCCAATTCTCCCAATCTTCTCTGCTACCTGCCGTTGTTTCAAATGTCCCTGCGCCTGGTAATTATAATACTGATACGTGCATCCCCCGCAAACCCCTGCATGGGGGCAGGCCGCCTCAATCCGGTCCTGAGAAGGTTCCAGCAACAAGATTTTTTGAGCAAATCCATAGGTCTTCTTCTTTCGTGTGATGGACACCTCCATCACATCCCCCGGTAACGCGTCCTCAATAAATAAGGCAAGGCCATCCGCCCTGCCTACGCCGTGACCTTCATGGGAAACATCCTGTATTCGCACTACTTTTCTATCGTCCGTTTTCTTCATTATACAATTTCCTCTTTCCCATACTTCAAGACCTCAACATCTGTGGTCATTAACAAGCCTTCTTCCATCATTTCCCGAATTTCCGGAATGGCTTCTACAATTTTTTCCGGGGAATCAATTATTTCAATGATAATCGGAAGGTGAAAAGATAGATCCAAAATTCTTGAACTGGATATTCTTTTTTCTCGGCCAAATCCTTCGATACCTCTGGTTACCGTGACTCCCGCCATACCCATTTCTGCCAGTCTCTGGGTCAATGCGTGATACAAGCTATGCCCCTGATAGACTGCATCTTCTCGAATATACACCTTCAAAATCTTACAATTTTTAGGAAGCATTTCAATCGCTCCTTTCTTATAAATATAGCCGGGTCAACCATCCAATGGCAAAGGCTCCTATACCTAGTACCATGGTTAATGTAACATATAACAATGCATTTTTGGTTTCATTGTCCTTGATCAATGCAACACCCTCATACATGAAGGTGGAAAACGTGGTAAACCCTCCCAAAAATCCATCCGCTAGCAAAGCGTTTGCGGAACCTTCCAATCCGGAGGCTAGGACAACCCCTAACAAAAAGGCACCCGTAACATTCACGGTAAACGTTCCAAAAGGATATTTATAACCACTCCTCTGAGAAATCCAGACTCCAATACCATATCGACTAGCACTGCCGAGGGCACCGCCAAGAGCTACCCATACCAAGGTCATGATACATCACCCCCGCCAGAGTTTTTCCCACTTCTTGCTCCTATGCGGTTTAGTATAAGATCTCCCCCCACCATTCCCGCACCTGCCGCCAACAATCCAAGGGATACTGACAGTAATAGGTATCCCATGAGCAGAGGAATCATCTCATTCATCCAAAAGAACATGGTCTCCTTGGAAAGGGTACAAAAGGTGGTAAACCCCCCGAATAATCCCACCGCAATCCCAGCACGATAATGAGAACGAATCCTGGTTACTTCAACGGTGATAGTCACAAAAAATCCTAATAGAAAAGCTCCTAGGATATTTACCCCAAAGGTACCCCAAGGGAAATCTCCTGGAATGGCAGCGCTCCAATCTCTTATGATAATTCGAAGCACTGAGCCCACAGCACCACCTACCATGACCCAAATGACTTTTATCATTTGGCCTTCTCCCGGATCTGGGCCGCAATTTCCTCAATCTTTTTTAGTCGGTGATTGACGCCGGACTTCTTGAGAGACGGTTCCATTCGCTCTCCCAATTCCGCCAATCCCACCTCCGGATACTCTTTTCTCAATAGGGCCATTTCATGTAATTTCTCCGGCAAAAAGGAAAGTCCCCTCTTTTCCTCGATTATCCGTATTGCCTGAAGTTGTCTCTGTGCAGTATTGACGATTTTATCCGTATTGGCATCGTCACAGTTTTTCAGTCGATTGGCGGAATTTCTTAAATCGCGCGCCAAACGAATCTCTTCATACTTTAACAAATGCCCATGAGCTCCTACAATGTTCAAAATATCAATGATTTGCTCGGATTCCTTCACATAAACCACCCATCGATTCTTTCTTTGGGTCACCTTGGCATGAAGGTCCACAAAACTATTAATTAATTTTACCAGATCTCTGGCCAACACTTCCGTATTAAGCACAAACTCCAAATGGTACCCTTTTTCCGGATTGCTTACCGTTCCCGCTCCTAGGAAGGCCCCCCGCAAATACGATTTTTTGCAGCATTTGGTTTTCACCAAGCCCTCATAGATTCCGTCGGTCAAGGTATCGAATCCCTCTCTTACCATGAGGATTCCGGTTTCTCTCAAGATTTTCTCGCCAATCTGCCCTTCCGGATCTACCACTTCCATCTGATAAAGATTCCCCTTCCGCAAAGAGGTGCCGGGTGTAATCTCCATCTCCATGGCCACACCGTAGTATTCCCGAAAGATTTCTTGAAAGTGAGCCGCTACCTCCAAATTGTCCAAAACAATGATGGGTGTCATTTTCCCACTTCGAATCCGAACACTTCCACATACCCGAACAAAACCGGCAATTTCTGCCAGCATACAGCATTTCTTGTCTAGGCTAATATGAGCCAGTTCCTCCTTAATATCTGTGGAAAACGACATAAAGTCCCCCTACATTCCCCTATACCTTCTCGATATTCACAATTCTTTCCACATCCAGCCCCGCATCTAATGCACGCTGAAGGCCTTTGGTAAACCCCCCAATACGTTTGGGGCTGTGGGCATCGCTGCTAATTGCAAATTTCACGCCTGTTTTGCCGGCTACTCGAATGTCTTCCACATCTAAATGAGGATGCCAATTGCTAATCTCCATTAAAGTGTCCGTTTCTTCGCAAGCTTTGGCCAGCGCCAATATATCAAATGGCCCTTTATCTCCGGGATGCGTCAACATAAATATATTGTTGCTATAAAGTGCCCGAATCACCATTTCTGTGTTTCGAACCAACAGGCTTCTGGTTTTGGCCCCTTCCATGGAGCGATTCTGATCTCTTTTCATTTTGGCCGCCGCAAAGTTTTCAGCCGAAAAGGCTCCCATTATCCCATAATGATATCCGGCCATCACAAAATCGAAAAATTCCATTTCTTCCGGCTTTACGTCTAGGAAGTTTCCTTTCGTGGTGATATTGGCCTCCACCCCAAAACGAATTTTGATTTCCGGATAAAGGGACTGCAACTTTTCAATTTGTTCTTTAATCTCTGCCATTTTCTTCATCCGCACACCATATGTCAGATGTCCCGGTCCGTGCTCGGAAATGGCCAACTCCTTCAACCCTTTACGAACCCCTTCTACAATATTGTCCTCAACGGATCCCTTTCCATGAGAATAGGTGGTATGGGAATGGTAATCCCAAATCATTCGATATTCCATAGTCACTCTCCTATAATTTGTACTTCCGGTTCCAAATCCACCCCAAACTGATCCTTCACAGTGAATTGGATTAAATGCATTAACGTAATAATGTCCTCTGCCGTGGCCTGATTTTCATTGACGATAAACCCGGCATGAAGAGGAGATACTCTGGCACCTCCTACAGATAGCCCTTGCAAACCTGCATCCTGGATTAGCTTTCCAGCAAAGTATCCGGGAGGCCTCTTGAAAAAACTGCCGGCACTGGGCAAATCCAGTGGCTGTTTGCTGCGTCTTAATGCCATCAACTCCGCCATTTTGCTGTCAATATCTTCTTTAATCCCGTTGTTCAGTGTATATTCAACCCGGGTAATAATATCCCCGCACCGTTGAAACACACTGCTTCTGTAAGAAAGCTCCATTTCTTCTCTTTCATATACCCTTTTGGTTTTCCCGTCTCGTGACAGGGTGTGAACCCGATTCATCACCTGCTTCATTTCCCCGTCATAGGCCCCGGCATTCATAAAGGCGCCCCCGCCAACCGACCCCGGAATCCCATGTGCAAATTCCAATCCGGTTAAGCTGTGCTCGGCAGCAAATTCTGCCACAGCACGTAAAGATGCTGCTGCGCCCGCCACAACTCGGGTTTCCTCTACCTCCATATTCAGGAGCTCTCCTCCCATTTTAATCACAGTACCCGGATACCCGCCGTCCTTTACCAATAAATCCGTACCTGACCCTAAAATCAAAAAAGGCTCCCCTTCTTTTGTCAACAAGGTCAGCACCGTCGCCAACTGTTCCACATCCTCCGGCACTAATAGGTACCGACAGGGGCCTCCTACCCGAAAAGAGGTGTACTCCTTCATGAGGGCATTCGGCATGATTTGATGAGGGTTTAATACCTCCAAAAGTCTCACTTGGTTTATCATGAATCCATTGTTCCCCTATACTTCTTCCACAAAATAAACAAAGTCTTGCGCTTCTAACATATTCATCATGTCACTTTTTTTCATGCCTTTGGGTATTCGGACAGTAAAATAAAGGCTTACCGCATTAGCAGTCATCGGGGCATCATGGCTTAAATGTACATTACAAACAGAAATCCCTGCTTCCATTGCATGGTTCTTGAATCCTTTTAACGCGCCGGCCGAATAGATTTCTGCATAAAGATCGATAATCCTGGATTTTTCATAGAAATATCCTTCCATCCTTGGAAGAAGAGCCAACGCCATAAAGATTAAAATGGCCGCTAAAACGGCGCCGAAATAGAAGCCAATTCCAATGGCCAGTCCTAGACAAGCGGAAGCCCATAAACCGGCCGCTGTAGTCAACCCCTTAATTCGATGTCTTCCCGTAACAATAATGGTGCCAACACCGAGAAAGCCTACTCCGGTAATCACTTGTGCCCCCAAACGGGCCATATCACTACCCACACCCAGATACAAAACGATGTATTGGTTGGTCATCATGGCCAAAGCCGCCCCTACACAAACCAATATGTGGGTTCGAAATCCTGCAGTATGCCCATGGGTTCCTCTTTCTAATCCAATCACACCACCCACTAAAACGCATAGTACCAACCGTATGAACACTTCCCATACCGTAAGACTGTTGCCTCTTATCAATAATTCATTGAGATAGGTCATGGTATCCATCCAGCCCATTATCCTTTCTGTATTCCATGATTATAGCGCTATCTTCTACATTCTAAGATAGTATATTATAGCACAGGATAAGAGATTGTGGTAGAATCAAGCCATAGGAAGGGGGTGGAAAAGTCTATGGAAGAGATGTCACTTTATCGGGAAATCAAAAAGAAAAAATTGATTTTGGAACGCCGAGAGCCCTATAAACCCGCTGTAAAATCCATGATTCAGGAAATGAACCTTTCCGATTGGATTTCTTCTTCTCTTCGACTGGATGGAAGCACCCTTACTCTTCCCCAAGTCCAAGGCATTCTGGGTGGAACAGTGACCATGAATGCGACCTTGGAAGAGCATGCCCTGATTCACCGCTATCTTAAAGCGATACAAAAATCCAAAGAGTACATTTCTTTGGATTATCAATTAAATGAATGCCTTATTTTTCAGCTATACAATCTCTTGACCGGGCTGGAAACCCATCACTATCGAAAGGGGAACCCTATATTAATCCCCCTATCTTACAATCCCCCCCATCCACAGGAAATTCCCGAGCAAATGGGTATTCTCTGCCATTGGTTGGCCACAGACCAGGAAGAAACCAATCCCATTCGCAAAGCTTGTCTTTTGCACCATCGATTCGTTGAAATATATCCTTTTGAATATTACAATGAGGCCATGGCCCGTTTTCTCTTTTATTATCTCCTTATGAAGGAGGGGTATCCCCCTTTCTCTATCAGTCTCAGCGAAACAGAATACAACAACTCCTTGGCAAAGTACTTTCAAAACGAAGATATTCAACCCTTCTATCAACTGATGGAACGAAGCCTGTACCATAAAATGGAGGTGTTAATTCAACTGACACAAATGGATTAAGGAATGCGAACATGGTATGAAGGATATTCGGTCTCTCACTGGCTACAATAAAAAAGTGCCGTTTGTAGTGTTACACTACATTCGGCACTTTTTCTTTTTTATACGGGATACACCTTGTCTTCATGATTGATCATGCTGGAATCCAGTTCCAACAACCGTCCTTCTCTTTTCTTGAAAAATTCCTGAGCCGGGCCCGGGAACAAGGCTTGTGTTAGCACATCTTCTTCCTGAATCATCCACGGAGCCGCCTGCTTTTTGATTTCCGCTAATTCCGGCTTAATTAAATCTGCAGGTCGAACCGTAATTTGCTCCTCATCTCCGATAATCTTCTTCACAATTTCCTCTTTGATGGGAACAGTGGTCTTTCCGTACATACCTTTCACCAACATTTTTACCTCGTTGGGTACCATTTTGTATCTTTCCCCAGTGACAATATTCAAAACGGCTTGTGTGCCAACGATTTGACTGGTGGGTGTTACCAGAGGCGGATATCCCAAATCCTCTCTCACTCTGGGGACTTCCTTCAATACTTCATCAAACTTATTCATGGAATTGGCTTGCTTTAATTGGCTTACCAAATTGGATAACATCCCTCCCGGGATTTGGTACATCAAGGTATTGATGTCCACGCCCATCAATTTGGGATCCATTAAACCCGATTCAATGTATCGGTCTCGAATGGGTTTGAAGTATTCTGCCACCTGATCCAACAGGTCCATATCCATGCCGGTATCGTACTCCGTTCCTCTGAAAGTGGCCACCATCGGCTCTGTGGAAGGTTGAGAAGTACCTTCCCCAAAGGGAGATATGGCAGTATCTATAATATCCACACCAGCTTCTGCCCCTTTGAGATAAGTCATACTGCCCAATCCACTGGTGGCATGGGTATGCAACTCCAAGGGTATTTTAATGGCACTCTTAATATCCTTCACCAACTGGTACGTATTAAACGGATCCAGCAATCCCGCCATGTCTTTTATGCAGATGGAGTCTGCACCCATACTTTCGATTTCCTTGGCCAGTTGAATGAACACTTCATTGGTATGCACCGGACTTATGGTATAGGAAATAGCACCTTGTGCCTTCCCTCCATACTTTTTGGTGGCTCGGATAGCCGCTTCCAGGTTGCGCGTATCATTGAGTGCATCAAAGATTCGAATGATATCGATTCCATTGGAAATGGCCTTGTTGACAAACTCATCCACCACATCATCCGCATAGTGTTTGTAGCCCAGTAGATTCTGCCCCCGAAGCAACATTTGAAGATTTGTTTTCTTGATAATTTTTCGAAAAGTCCGCAGACGATCCCAAGGGTCTTCATCTAAAAATCGTAAACATGCATCGAAAGTGGCTCCTCCCCACATCTCCAACGCATGATATCCTACATTGTCCATGGTCTCCAAAATGGGAACCATCTCTTCGGTCCTCATTCTAGTTGCAATTAGGCTTTGATGCCCATCTCGCAAACCAGTTTCTGTGATTTTCACTTTTGCCATTGATCCCTCTCCTCCTTACTTTCGAAACGTACCTTCTCCCACGAATCTTCTATTCAGATCGTCAGGCCTTATTCCCATTAATATATTATGTATATTGTGAAACGATACCATAATCCAACGTCTTTTGTAAACCCTATTTTTTAAGATTATTCTCCCTTGAATTCCCCGGATTTTCCTCCGGTTTTTTCCACCAGTCGAACATCTGTGATTCGCATGCCTCGATCAATGGCCTTACACATGTCATAAATGGTTAAAGCCGCTACTGCCACTCCATGAAGCGCTTCCATCTCAATTCCTGTCTTGCCATAGGTAACAGCCTTGACAGAAATATGAATGGCTGAAGATTCCGTGTCTGGTATCATATCCATTTCCACTCCTGAAATGGGGATATTGTGACACATAGGTATGGCTTCCCATGTCTTTTTTACAGCCATAATTCCCGCCGTCTGAGCGACGGAAAGCACATCGCCTTTTTTTAACGTGCCTTTCAGAATTCGTTCCAGAGTCTCTGGTTGCATATAAACGGTGCCCTTGGCCACCGCGGTTCGCTGGGTGTCTTTCTTTTGGATCACATCCACCATTTTCGGCCGTCCTTGAGAATCCATATGTGTCAGGTCTTTCATATTGTTACCCTCCGATTTTGTTCATGTTCCGATCAACGGACTTTTTACCCGGCTCCAGGTGATGTCGTTCTTCCTTGGACAAAATCCCCTCCTGGAGGGCTTTTTTTACCATATTTTTTCGATGAATAGGATCATCTGCCCCTGCTCTTAATGCTTGCTTCAAATCCTGCTCCTGATTGGAGTGAAGGCAGGTCTTTAACTTTCCATCTGCTGTCACTCTTACTTTATTACAGGTTGCACAAAAGCAATGGCTCAATGGACTGATAAAACCAATTCGCCCTCGGGCTCCCGGATAAGTATAAAGTTCGGCCACCCCTGATTCCTCCGGAGAAACATTCACTGGTCGCAATGCCGGAAGTTTTTTCATCATTTCTTCTCTGGACATATATTGCTCCGAAAGTTGTTCGTTTCCGGAAAATGGCATCAACTCAATAAACCGTACCTCAAAGGGGTGCTGCATCGTCAATTGAACAAAGTCAACGATTTCATCATCGTTAATACCTTTCATAATCACCACATTAAGCTTAATGGGAGTTAACCCGGCATCGGTCGCCGCATTGATTCCTGCAAACACATCATCCAAATTCCCCAGTCTGGTAATTTCCCGAAAGCGGCTGTGTCGTAAAGAATCCAAACTGATATTCACTCGGTCCAGCCCTGCTTTTTTCAAAGGTGCTGCCAAATCGCCCAGCAAAGCCCCGTTGGTAGTCATTGTTAGTTCTTCCACCCCGGGAATCTCTTGTAAGCTCTTAACAAAATCCACCACACCTTTCCGGACAAGAGGTTCCCCGCCCGTTAATCGGAATTTATGTATGCCCAACTCCGTAGCTGCCTGAACAATGGTTTCCAACTCTTCATATCTTAGTATACTTTCATGACCCACATCTGGAATGCCTTCCTCCGGCATACAGTATTGACATCGGTAATTGCATTTATCCGTAATGGACAGTCTCATATACTGTATTTCCCGACCATAATGATCAATCATCCCATCTTCCTTTCTACCTTCGGTCGCTGTCATTCAATATCTGTCGGAGGGTTCCCCCAGTGGGATTTTCTTTTTTTGTTGCTTCGGGTTGTGCTTTAAGATATATAGCGGATCCAGTTGCTACTATTTTTCCGGTTTTGGCGCTTTTTCCTTCCAAAGTATAGTGAGAAATTCGCTTCCCTAGAGAGATCACTTTGGCAGTCACCAGCAGATCATCCCCAATATTCACTGGCTTCAAATAGTTGATATCCAAACTCACCGTAGGAATGTAATGAGTTTCCGTAAAAAACCGTGCTACGGCTGATACTACCATATCAAAAGCGACAGCCACCAAGCCCCCTTGTAAAAACCCGGCTCTATTTACTTGCCATGGCATCATGGGGAACCGAAAAGTCATGAATTGCTCATCGAACGAATAGACCTCAATCTGGCTCTTCATCAACCCATTGATACTATCCTTTTGCTCTATATTATTTTCATACAGGGTTTTCTCGATATACTCCCCCATTTTTTCTTGAGAACTCACTGGTCAACCTCCTTGAACAAATTCTCCGGCCATATATAGGTCATGACCCCGCTCATTGTAAAAAGGGCCTCGGCCCCTTTATCTTTTACCATTATATATGAATATGGGCTCTTTTTCTACTGTTTTCCTTTTTGCCTACTCCCCCCCATTTTGTCTTTTCCACTCACCTCGGTTTTGAAGAATTTACAAATTATTAACCAGAATGACCTTTTGCTTTTAACATAAGCCCTCCATAATAAACACATACCCGATGAAAAACATTAAAGATAATAGTTATGAAGCCGATTAAACCAATCGATTCCGTTCCTGCCCTCGAAGATAGGCTTTCCAGTTTTCTAGCGCTTCGGCAATAAGCTTCTCCCGAGTTTCCAAAGGAACCCAGGCATGATGAGGTGTAATGATGCAATTAGGAAGACCCATTAATGGGTTGTTTACTTCTTTCTTTGGCGGTTCCACCGTGAGTACGTCGATGGCAGCTCCCCTTATTCTACCACTCTTTAAAGCTTCGGCCAAAGCGTCTTCGTCGATCAATCCACCTCGTGCGGTATTGATGAGAAAGGCATCTTTTTTCATTTTTGAAAGAAATTCTGCATCTATCATCTTTTGGTTGTCTTCGCCCAATGGACAATGAAGAGACACCACATCTGCGCCAATAGTAGCTTCTGGGTTCTCCCGATATCGCACAACCTTCATTCCAAAAGCCTCCGCAACCCTTGCCACATTTTTCCCAATCGCCCCATACCCCACAATTCCCATAGTCTTACCATTTAACAGAGATAACGGCCTCTCCCAAAAACAATCGTCTGGCTTCTCGGACCAGGCCCCTTGCTGTACCCGCATATTGTGAAATCCCACTTGATTGGTTAATTCAAGAAGAAGCGCAATGGTATGCTGGGCAACCGCGTCCTCCGCATAACAGGGCACATTGGTAACTGCAATCTGCTGCTCTTGGGCGCTTTCTAAATCTACATGGTTGTACCCGGTACACAGAATTCCGATATATTTCAGGTTTTTCGCTTTCTGTATCATCTTCCGATCCAAATCCACTCCATTCACCCATACCGCATCGGCATCTGACATTCTCTGAATGGCTTCCTCTCTACTGGAACGATCATATACAGCCAGCTTTCCTTCTTCCCGGAATGAATCCCAGGACAAATCTCCCGGGTTGGTAGTGTATCCATCCAATATCACTAATTTCATATTTTCTACCCCTCTCTCGCTTTTCCAATAACCGGCATTAAGCGTTTCGCCAAGATGGCCGCCAGTACTCCGGTAATGGCATCCCCGGGAATGACCATGGCAAAACAATATAGAAATAATGCACCAACACTAATCGGAATGTGAATCACATAGTTTGAGATCACATAAAAATATGCAGCGCCTATTGCATAAATTATCAGAACCCCGATGCCAACCGCCAGCAGCAACCTCTGGAAGGAAGCTTTATGATTTGACGCTGCTGACCAGGCAATTTTGCCAGTGGCATAAGCGCCAAAGAAAAACCCGATGATATAACCGAAAGTCGGCCTAAAAATGTACCCAAAGCCGCCACCTTCGGTAAAAACCGGCACCCCAAATAACCCCAATAGTAAGTAAAGCAGGGCACTATATGCACCAAAACGGGGTCCTAACAACAGCCCTGCCAACACCACAAAAAACACCTGAAATGTAATGGGGACCAGAGGAGTGGGAATCCGAACATAAGCCCCAACTGTAATCAGGGCCGTGAAGAGTGGAATCAATGTAATCCCTTGAATCCCAATAGTTTTTTTGTTTCCTGTCGACCAATTTCTCATTCTTTCTCTTTCTCCCTATAACGAATGCTGACTTCCCCAGAGAGAAGCGCCTCTCGTTGCCCATTTTCTTTGATGACCACCAGCCTACATTGATCATCAATTTCTACTGCGTTGGCCTTCTCTCTGGAACCGTCCCCTCGATGAATCCAAATATCTGTTCCCGTCACCATGGATCGATACCGGTACCCTTCCAAAAATTTCTTTTTCCTAAGTTCTAGATATCGAGTCCAGAACTGCGTTAAGACGGCTGCCACCAACTTATTCTTGATATCCACCGGATATTCATCTTGCTGAAATAGTGGACCGGCAATTTCTTTTAATGCTTCCGGGAAGCCCTCTGGCGGCTCTTTTATATTCATCCCAATTCCCAACACCGCATATTCCAGTCCGCCGGTTTCCAAATCCATAGCGGCCTCCGTAAGAATTCCGCATACCTTCCTTCCATCTACATAGATATCATTCACCCATTTGATTTTCGAATCTTTGCCGGACACTTTTTCAATGGCTTCACAAACTGCAACAGCAGCGGCAGCGGTAATCAACACCGCATCCTGCATCTGTATCTTGGGGCGAAGTAGAAGGCTGAAATAAATGCCAGAGCCCCTGGGAGAATAGAAAGTTCTTCCCATGCGCCCCTTCCCGGCATCCTGTCTCTCCGCAACGATCACTCGTCCCTCCATGCCTTTTTCATCCTTCAATATTTGATTGGTGCTATCTACTTCTTTTCTTACCTCTATGGTGAACACCGAAGATAAGTCTCCCAAATACTTGTTGATTCCCTGGGGGGATAAAATATCCGAGTCCTCCTGTAAGAAATATCCTTTCCCGGAAGTGCCTTTAATGGGGTACCCGTGTTCTTGTAACCTTTTCACCGCTTTCCATATGGCATTTCGGCTTACTCCAAGAAGATCCGCTAACTCCTCTCCGGATAAGTATTGTCCCCGTTTTTCTTCCAGCAAGAACAGCAATTGATCTTGAACTCGCATGAAACACCCTCCCGTTCCAACCATACCAACTGCTAAGAAGATATCAATAAAAAACACCATTGTCAACCATTAATATCATAACGGGTGACAATGATGCCTATGTATCCATGTGCCGCACAAAGTAATAGCAACAATCCTTCTAAGGCCTGCAACAAGGTGTTACCGGGCGAAAGAACGGGCTGGTATTTTCCCCCTCTTCTATCTGATTGATGAGGGTGTATGGGCTGGGCATTTCATTGTTCGCTTGCGCATAGGCTACCATTCCACCAATGGACACTCCACTAAAGACAACCAACATCGCCACCCAAAACATCGCCTTTTGATAAAATTTCTTTTTCATATCCTATCCCTCTGTTTGAACCAACATTTTGCAATCTACTTTCTATTTTCTAATTTATACCCTTCCAAAGGATAGAATAAACTTGCTCCCTTTCTCCGGATTGTTTTCTGCTGAGAGCTTCATCCCATGCCTTTCGGCTATCTCTTTTGCGATGGCCAGCCCCAATCCTGTGCCTTGCAGATTTTCGTTGGTCTTCTCTTTGTAGAATCGATCAAATATATGGGGTAAATTTTCCTCGCGGATTCCCGAACCTTCATCCCAAACCCACAGTTGGTCTTCATATAGAGAGAGACCTACCTTGCCTCCCGTCGGGGTGAACTTAATGGCATTATCCAACAGAATCAGCAATAATTGTCTCAGTCTGCCGTAATCTCCCGAAATAGGTGGTGGGGAGGATGCCATATCATAAGCAACATGAATTCCCTTTGCCTCCCCCAGCCTTTGTGCAGTATGAACTGCATCCCCACACAATTCATTCCAATCAACGGGAGCTTCTTCTAGTAAAAATTCCGGGTTCTGTATTCTGGTAAAATCTAGCAAGTCATCCACTAATCTTTGGAGAAAGAGGGTGTCCTTGAGCATTTGTTGATGGTAAGAGGATACCTGTTCTTCCGAATCCACCACGCCATCCATCAAAGCTTCCAAAGATCCCCTTATAACGGTTACCGGCGTTCTTAATTCATGGGAAATGTTGGCCACCAAATCTTTGCGCATTCGCTCCAGTTGTTCTTGTGACTTTCTGCTTTCCTCCAGACGGTCTCCCAACAAATCGATGGTAACCGCCAATTCCCCAATTTCGTCTTTCCTGCGAATCCCGGTTTTGGCACCGTACTCCCCTGTTTTCATTTTTTGAACCACTGCCGATATATCAATCAGGGGCTTGGCAAACCCTTTTGCCAGCAGCAAGGCCAGCAATATGGCTAGAACAAGGGCTATAACCAGACTGAACCCAAGGATTCGTAATCCATATGTTGCCCCTTGGGTCCCACCTTCTACCGGTTCATGAAGTAGCAAAGCACCGATAATAACACCATTATTTTTAAGGGGCACACCGACTGTCAAGGTGGGTGCTTCAAAAATAGACTCGAAGGCTTCACTAAAAACGGATTCGCCTTCCATTACCTGCCGAATCATTCTTTCCGCATCCGGCGGAAAATTTTTATCCAGAAGGACTTGGCCTTGCTTCCCGGGATTCATGGTTACACCCAGCCCTTCGTCAACAATCCATACTTCCCCTGCCACCATGTCCTCCAGGACACGCAAATAAGACCCATAACCTCCCTGACGCCCCATGGGTCCCATGGTCATTTGTTCACTCATGGAGGAAACCGTATCTGCTATCGCCCACGCTTCTTTTTCCATATTTTCTTTGTATATGCTCAAGGTCTGATTTTGAAAAAGGGTGGTAAAGATACTGCCAACCACCAGTGCAAAAAGGAGCAGCACGGCCGAAAAATATATTGCCAATCTGATTGCCAGTTTACTTTTCATCCTCAATCACCTCAAATTTGTATCCCACACCCCAAATGGTTTTGATTTCCCAACCAGGATGTACCTCTTGATCCAGCTTCGCCCTCAACCTTTTAATATGCGAATCCACCGTTCGGGTATCTCCAAAATAGTCATATCCCCATAAACTGTTGAGTAGATTATCCCGTGTGAACACTTTGTTTCGATTGGTCGCCAACTGCCAGAGTATTTCCAATTCCTTTTTTGTCAGAGTAACCGGATTCCCTGCTACCGTAACCCGGTAATCATCCAGGTGGATGGTCAGATTATCGTAAGAAAAAGAATTCGCATGGTTTGAATCCGACTCTTCCGGCGTCATTCGTCGAATAACCGCTCTCACCCGAGCCATCACTTCCCCGGGAGAGAACGGCTTCACGATATAATCATCCGCTCCAATGTCCAACCCCATTATTTTTTCAAAATCCTCATCTCTGGCGGTAATCATTATGACGGGGGTGTTATGCTTCTTTCGAATTTCACGGCAAACCTCAAATCCGTCTATCTCCGGCATCATCACATCCAAAAGCACCACATCCGGATGAGTTTCTTCAAAAAGCTTCAATGCTTTTTTTCCATCTTCCGCCAGCCAAACTTCGTAACCTTCTTTCTTGGCATACTCCTCAAGGATTCCTGCAATCTGTGGATGGTCATCGGCAATCAACATTTTCATTTCTTCTCTCCCATATAAGGTCCCCGTTGCTTATTGTTTCGTTGTTCTCATTTTACCATCTAATTATGGCAAAATTATGACGGGTTTCATGAAAAACCATTTTTTATTTTCAATTTTGCCCTACTTTTGACACATATGATTGTTAGAATCACATCATAAGCTACCACTCAAACATATTTCAAAAGGAGTAAATATTATGAAAACACGAAGAATATTAGCCGTTGTAACCGCCTTGGTTATGGTTTTAGGGATTACTTCAGTAACTGCATTTGCCGGAACATCCTTTTCATCTCCCGCAGAGCTGCTGGCTTCTTTAACCGGTAAAACCGTCGAGGCCGTTACGGAAGAAAAAGGTGACGCCGATAAAACATATGGGGCGTTGGCCCAAGATGCCGGTGTCTATGAAGGTTTTAAAACCGGGATGCAGGACCTGAGAGAAAACCGAATTCTCGAAAAGGTAGAAAATGGAGACCTTACAAAAGATGAAGCCGATGAAATCCTGGATGCCATTGCAGAACGAATGGCCACCTGTGACGGAACCGGTCTGCAAGGAACGGATCAGCGGCTGGGTCTAGGTTTTGGAAATCATATGGGTTCCAGAAATGGTGAAAATAGCGAGAACGGTGAAGGAAATCAATGGAATAAAGGAAATGGCCAAGGAAATCAATGGAATAGTGGAAAATAAAATGATTGCCTGTACAAACTTCTCCATTCTGCATTCTCATAGCTGACATAAAAGCCCGAGAAGATATTTATCCTATCTCCCGGGCTTTTATCTTGAAATTTCTTCATAAGCTATAGCACTTGACTTATAAATTGTTCGACCAAATAGGGGTCGAACTGGGTGCCTGCCCCTCGCAACAACTCATCCACCGCATCTTCATGAGAAACAGCCTTACGATAGGAACGATCATTGGTCATGGCATCATAGGCATCCACAATGGAAAGAATTCGACTGGCTAAGGGGATATTCTCACCGGACAATCCTTTGGGATACCCCGTTCCATCCCACCATTCGTGATGATACAGTATATATTCTGCAATATGCCCCATTCCCGGTGTGGACTTGGCAATTCGATATCCGCTTTCCGGATGTTTATACAATTCGGCCCATTCTTCCGATGTCAACTCTCCTTCCTTCGTAAGGATTTGTAAATCTACCCGAACTTTTCCAATGTCATGCAGCATGGCAAACAATTGAAGTGCTACCAATTCTTCGTCGGTCATATTTACCAGTTGCCCCAAGGAATACGAGTGCTTGGCCAAACGTGCCGCATGTTCTTCTGTCTCGTTGCTTTTTTCAAATAATGTGTTCTTCATGAAAACCAGAGACGAGCTGTGGGCACTATTAAAGTCTAGCAACTTTTGCTGATACATAAATTCTTCCGCTTCCTTAATGTACTGTGTCAAAGGCTTTTCGGCTATGGTCTTTGTGGCATACCCTACGGCAATGCTGGTAAAGTGAATGTCGTTATCCACCGCCTCTACATACCCTTGATATCGCCTTCGTATATATTGGATTGTCCTCTTGGTTTCTTCTCCGCTTTTGTTGGGAAAAATAATGAGAAACTCATCTCCTGCCACCCGGCCTAAAACATCCGATTCTTCGATAGATTTTTGTAAAATGTCCCCAATGGCCTGAATCAGTCGATCTCCTTCCCGATGGCCGAAGGTATCATTGACCTGTTTCAGTCCGTTGATATCTGCCACCAACACACTGATGGGAAGGTTATGTTCTTCGTCTAAAAACTCTAAGGCCTGCTCCACATAGGCTCGATTATATAACCCCGTTAGTACATCATGATGGTTCAAATATAGAATTTCCTTTTCCCGTTGTTTTCTTTCGGTCACATCCCGGCTAATGCCAATCAACCCGATGACCTGACCCTTGTCGTCATAATAAGGGGTTTTTAGAGTTTCCAGCATTCGGGGTTCTCCGTGCTGTGTGGGGTATAATTCTTCGGAAAGTCGATATTTTTTTGATTCAATCAACTCCCTGTCCACGTTATAGAACTCTTCCGCCATGCTCTTGTCGAACAACTCATAGTCGGTCTTCCCCAGGATATCTTCTTTATACTGGCCGGTGTACTCTTCGTAAGCACGATTGCATCCTCTATATACAGAATCCCGGTCCTTATAAAAAATAAGATCCGGGATGGAATCAAACAAAGCCGTTAACAATTTTTCTTTTTCTTTTGACTCTTCAGTGGCTTGCTGCATTCCGCGCAGGGCCGGGTATATCAGAAAGAAAATCAAAGCCGCGGTTATCAGAACATAGGCCAAGCCTTTTACCGTGCTGAACCATGCTAGGTCCTCCGCAGATTGGTAGATACGAAGGGCTATCGCATCGCTTAGTACAATCCATAGACCACCAAACACCAAATATATTACCGTAATAAAAACCGCCTTTTCCAAAGCACTATGAAAAAGACGGAACTTATTTTGTTTCCCTATCTTGTTGGAGTGTTGATTCTTTTTCTCTTCGAAATCCGACATGGTTTCGCCCTCGAATCATAGCCAAAGTGCATCTCTAGAAAAAGTCTCCCTTTCCTTTTTCACAACGAATGGGATTCTTTCCTTTAATATACTACTTTTTGAAAGGAGATTCAATCCATACCGCACCTTCAAGTTGTCAAACCCCACAAATCATTTGAAGGAATCCTTTCTCGATGGTAGAATGGTATTGCAGTATCTCAGAGGAAGAGGAGTCCATTCATGCATCTACATCACATTCAATACGCCTTGGAAGTGGAGCGTACCGGTTCCATTACACAGGCTGCGGAAAACTTGTATATGAACCAACCCAATCTCAGCAAAGCCATCCGGGAACTGGAGGAGCAGATCGGTTATAAGATTTTTAACCGTACTCCAAAAGGCATTAGCCCCACCCGAAAAGGCGAGGTTTTTCTCCTTAGATCCAGAAAGATTCTTCAAGAAGTACAGGATTTGGAATTGCTATTTTCTCCGGATGAAACCCCCTTGGGTCTTTCCATTCGAATCCCAAAGTATTATCCACTTTCTCAAATCCTCACCAAACTAATCCAGCATCCCGACTACCAGAGACTTTCGTCCTGGGAGGTTTTGGAAATGGACGAAGATGAGGTGATTCAGCAAGTTCTGGAATGGCAAAGCAATTTGGGAATTCTGCGATATCCTTCCATGCATGACCTCTATGTACGACAACATTTAAAAAGCAAAGGGTTGGATAGCAGCCTATTGGCCCACAATGGTCGATATTTGATTTTTTCAAAGAAGAGCTCTCTCGCAAAAAATCTTTTACTTCAGGAGGCAGATACACAGAAACTAACAGAAATCCAATTACAGTTAGAGTCGCCTCGCTTCCTCCCGGATGACCCATCCTTAGGACGAAAACGAAAAAAAGAAGGTTCATTAAGCCCCTCCTTTTGGTTTGGTGATCTTTCCACTGCCCTGGAAATGATTCATCAGGACTTCACCACTTACTTGGTTTCTCCCTCTCCTTTCTCGGACGGAATTTTGCAACGATACCAACTTCTTCAGGTTCCTCACTGGGATGACTCCATTCGTTACATGAATCGTCTTATCTATAACCGCTCTCATCACCTTTCGGAAATTGAGGAAACCTTTATACTACAGGTGCTTCAAACCTTTCAGGAAAATGGAGCCACCCTGC
>Ga0334894_1001332_pt1 | contig 21501 bp, 19 predicted proteins | sample GraSluR3_MG_6_FD_207225 | JGI IMG/M metagenome (GOLD analysis project Ga0334894, IMG submission 207225) | Sludge microbial communities from methane-producing bioreactor in Wageningen University, Netherlands - Granular Sludge_12_05 R3 | ecosystem: Engineered > Bioreactor > Anaerobic >... | reverse complement strand
TCACTTTTTTGCCAATCTCAAATCCTAATTTTTGAAGCCATTTCCCCTGCAATCTTATTGCTGGAACAGCCTGGTATTTATAGCCGCTTTGGGCACAGATCTTCAGCTTGCGGTGTGTTTTAGTCTCCAAACGATATCGTTTGATGGGGTCAAAACATTGCTCAGGATAGGAGATTTTATCAAGCACGTTATCTAGATTGCTTCGATCCGCTCTCGAGTGAAGATCCAACATTGAAAAGAATTGCACCAATTCATCATCTTGATAATTCATGGCGACCTCCCCTACTTAAGCCATAGCAATACCCAGTTAACTCGTTACAATATATAGAGTTAGAAATACAAACGTCAATGAGAATCGAATTCAAATTGTTCATATACTCTCCTTTCCAGCTCTCTTACATTGCTGGTACCGTAATAACGCATCTTCAAGCACGAATGCTTCAAATCTGTGCGACAAAGAGAGAGAGTCACGAACGCACATACGCACCATACTTTAGTGTTGACAATAGTGTGTATCACACAGTATTGTGTGTCCATGAGGTGCTTATGAAAGAAGAGACCCTGTCAAATTTCATCTCGGAACTCAACCGTGGAACTTATACACTCTGCGTACTTAGCCAGCTGACCAGACCACAGTATGGATACTCACTGCTGCAGAACCTTGCAGAAAAGGAGATCCCCCTGGAAGCGAATACGCTGTATCCCATGTTGAGAAGGCTGGAGAGTCAAGGAGTACTCGAAAGCAGCTGGGACACCACAGAGAGTAGACCAAGAAAGTATTATCAACTCAGTGCGGCAGGATCCGAACTCTATTCGGCACTCAAACAGAGCTGGAAGAGTCAACAGAAGACAATCCATGCGTTGATGGAGGAGGAGAGCCATGCATGAACTGATTGAACGATATATTGCAGAGACAGTGAGATTTCTGCGCCCACAGGAGCGAGAAGATGTAAGAATCGAGCTAGCTTCCAATATTCTGGATATGCTAGGAGAGAATCCCAACGATGCAATGGTCGAGAGAACCCTCCTTGAGCTAGGAGCCCCCTCCACTCTTGCGGCGAAATACCGAGGAAGGGAGCGGTGTCTCATAGGACCGAATACGTTCGACTTCTACCTTATGGTCCTCAAACTCGTGACCGTAATCGTCCTGACCGTCACACTGGTCCTTACCATTATCACATTCTTTTTTGAACCTGTGGAGTTGAGCATACTGAATATGGTCGCCAAAACCATCGCAGCCCTATTCAGTGCCGCTTCCGGAGTATTCCTCTGGGTCACCATAACATTCACCTTGCTCGACTATTTCCAGATCAATATGCAGAAAGAGACCTGGAACCTCGAAGCTCTTTACAATCTGGATGCGGCCTCCACGAAAGAGATCACCAAGCGTGAAATCTACACAGACCTGATAGGATTGACCCTTTTCATGCTCTTTCTTGTCTTTGTCTATACGAATAGCAACCTGATCGCGATCCATCAGAGGGATTTCGAACCTATCCCGCTTTTCATGGCACAACCACTACGTCCGTTTCTGATTGGATGGATGGGAATCACACTGCTCAACTTCGCTGTTTCTATGGTGAAAATGCTCAAAGGGAGGTGGACAACTGCAGTGTTCACTTTGAACACGCTCACCGAACTGATCGGCATCTTCTACTTCATCTTTATCGCGACTCGCTGGAGACTCTATAATCCGGAGTTCCTTACCTTCTTCAACACCACTATGGAACGACACCAGAGCATAGTAAAAGCCATAGCGGTTGCACTGCTCATACTGACACTCATAGGAATCGGACACGAAGCATCCATCACATTCAGGGGCGAAAGTCGAAAGAGATTCCACGAAAATGGCGAGCAAGAGTAGTGGCCTTTTGGGGAAATTCTGGTACGCTATGCAGGGAGGGAGAAACCATGAACCATATCACCGTACTTTCGCTCGGCGGCTCGATCATAGTTCCCGATGCCGTGGATCACGAATTCCTTTCACAGTTCGTGTCGGCCATGCAGAGCTATCTGGATGAAGATGCCGGTCGCAAAATCATCCTCGTCACAGGCGGAGGAGCACCTGCAAGAAACTATCAGAGGGCATACAACGCCGTGTGCAAAGCTCCAGATAGCGACATGCTCGACTGGCTCGGAATCGCAGCCACCCACTTGAACGGTACGCTCGTGAAAGCACTCTTCTCCCACTACTGTGCGGATCCGCTCGTAACCGACCCGACAGGTCCCATCGCATTCTCCAAACAGGTATTGGTCGCAGCTGGTTGGAAACCGGGATTCAGCTCCGACACCGACGCTGTCTATCTGGCAAAACGCTTCGGAGCGAAACAGGTGGTGAACCTCTCGAATATCAGCAAAGTGTATACTGCCGATCCGAAGATCGATCCGAAAGCGACCCCTATCGATTCCATAAACTGGGAAGATTTCAGAAAGATGGTCGGAGACACCTGGATTCCAGGCAAGAATGTACCATTCGATCCAATTGCATCGCGAGAAGCCGATGAAGCCGGCCTCCAAGTCGTCTGTGCCGACGGTAGAAATATCTCAAACATGCTGGCCATACTCAGGGGAGAACCGTTCGAAGGGACTACGATCGGGTAGCATCGTCTACAGTCTGGCCCCTTTTCAACTGAAGGAACGCCTCCAGCGGTTCGGCGAATGAGTCCGGAAAGGGGTTGTCTCGAGTGAAGTTTGGAATCCAGGGAATGTTCTCTCCAAGCTCCTGCACAAACCCATCTTCAATGCCAAGCTCCTCCAGCAGTGCAATGAGACGATCATAGACCGGCTCATCCACAGGAGGAAACTCATCCATACCATGCGGAGGAACGAACTGCACCATAAGTGACAACCAAGCCGACTGCTTCGCACGCTCGGAGAACCATCGGAGCACCTCCTCGGTGGCCGAGAGACACCCCGGAAAAAGCAGATGTCGAATCACCGTCCCTGTGAGCACTCCATCTTCCATGGTAGTCTTCGGATGCCACTCGAGAATCGTATCGATAACCTGCTCGATATACTGTGCATACCGAACCGTTCCGCAAAAACGGGAGGCAACTTCATAATCGAGTGTCTTCATATCGATCAGATACGTATCGATATACGGGTCAATCAGTTTCAGCGCATCGACCGATTCGAAGCCCGAGGAGTTCCATACCACAGGGAGCGAGAATCCAAGCCTCCTTGCATGCTCGATACCCTCCACGATACCTGGAATGAAGTGTGTGCCCGTTACGAGATTTGCGTTCGCTGCACCCAGAGATTCAAGTTGGACAAGTAGCTGGGAAAACTGGTGTGTGGAGACCGGCACCCCAAATCCAGACCCTCTTCCGCTGATCTGACAATTCTGACAGTAGGCACAGTGGAGCGGACACCCTGTGAAGAAGATCGTTCCTGAACCACGATCTCCTATCAAAGGAGGCTCCTCTCCTCGGTGTAGGCCCATCCACGCTATGCGCATAGTAGCAGTTTCACCGCACACTCCCCGCTCCCCAACGCTCCGATTGACTGTGCACTTGTGGGGGCAGAGTTCACACGAACCATACCCGATTTCCCTATCGCTCATTCACACTCCTCGCATCCTCTCGGCTTGACCAGCAACGCTAAATATATCATGTTTGTCTCCATGGGACTACGCAGGTATCTCAAGAACAGAGAACTCAGAAGACTCGGAGAGGATCGGTACATTCTGTGCCTCGATGGAGGAGGCATGCGTGGAGTGATACCTGCAACGATTCTCGAACATATCGAGGCTGCTCTCCGCTCTATGGGGGATGACCGACCGCTCTACTCCCACTTCGACCTCATTAGCGGAACCAGTACAGGGGGCCTCATCGCACTTGCTCTGACCAGCAGGAATCGTGAGAATTCACTGCTTTCAGTTCGGAGGGGGGCTCCTGAATCGAGCATGCCATCCACCCCAGCCGAGAAACGGGGGAAACAGTTGCTCAACGTCGACCCAGGCCCCGATATTAAGCGGATAGTCGATATCTACCTGAAGTATGGTCGGATCATATTTCCCAGAAGCCAGTCGCTCTTCCAATTGCAGATGATCGGTCAGCTGTTCACTGAGAAGTACGACGACCTCTCGTTCAACCAACTATTGTTCGACATATTCAACGAAGCTAGAATCGGGGAGTCGCTCACTCCCACCATGGTAGTGACCTACGATTACGGCAACGATCGCCCCTATATCATCTCGAGCTATCATACCGGCGACGTTCCGGTGAGAACCGCAGCTCGTGCTACCAGCGCAGCCCCCACCTATTTCAGTCCCACGACACTGTTCGACCCGGACAAACGCGAACCCGTCTCTCTGATCGATGGTGGTGTGGTCGCGAACAACCCGGTACTCTACGCCTACCGAGAAGCAAAGCGACTCTATCCAGATGCAAAACGGTTCCATGTACTCTCGTTGAGCACCGCAAGCGCCCCCTACCGACTCGACCCCGGTCGTACCGGCAGTGGAGTGATCAGCTGGCTCGACCCTGCGAAAGGAGCTCCAATCTACCGGATCTATGCATCTTCCCAAATGAACACATCCAACGATATCGCATCTGCAATCGGGGACCTAGAGTATATCCGGGTGCATGGGGATCTCGGGAGGAAGGTGAAGCTTGATGAAACGGATCCACTGATTCTTTCCGAAATGATCAAGACAGCTCATCGAATCTACCAAGAACACGAGGAGTCGATTCTCTCGTTCTGCAAGGAGTTCGTGCAAAGACCGGTGCACCCCCCCCGCCCTCTTTTCACACCACCGGGAACAACGGAGGATGCACAGTGAGTCTCATGAGTCACCAACAACAGCTGTTGGAAACCCATATGCGCCAATTGTGCGATGAACTTGATCACTACCTCGAGGATACTTTCGGAGACCGATACCCCCTGCATCCGAACAGACCTCCGCGAGGGCGAGCGGCCCGAGTGGCATACGATGGACTGTTCAGCACAGGAACCAAATTCACCCTTGGGTACGGAAGTGAGCATGGACGAGGCTACCTTGTCGATATCGAGATGTCTACGCTGGAGCGGGTGAAACCCGAGGATCGCCAGGAGATAGAGGAGGCGGGGATAGCCTTTCTCCGTGATCAGCTACCGGTACACTTTCCCCACAGAAAACTCTCGGTCGTCAAAGATGGCAAGGTTTACAAGATTGTTGGTGATTTCTCACTCGGATCGCTGTAGCAGGCGATCATCTCTCCAATATCCTCAGAAACATCCCGAAGAAACCTCAGAAGCGATGAGACCCGCTCTCCCCGTATAGTGTCGCTTACCGCGCGGATTATAGTGACAGGCACGCCAGCACGACGAGCTGCCGTGACGATGGCATAGCTCTCCATATCCACCGCATCGATATGCAATGCATGGTGGATCCACGGCCTCGCATCCATATCCTCGATGGTTACGAAATGATCGGCAGTTCCCAAAGTCACGCCCTCATGCACGGCACGACCCCTGAATCGGGTGACACGCTGTTCAGGCCAAGAGGAGAGCATATCCGTATTCAGATCCCCTATTCGCTCTCCCTCCGCTCCATAGGTATTGGCACGGGGAAGTCTGAATGCACGGAGATCCATATCGTACTGCACAACTTTTGCGGGAATCACCAGATCTCCCACCGAAAGATGCTGCGAGACCCCTCCACAGATTCCAATACCTACTACATGTGAGGGTCTGTACCTGACAATGGCTTCATACGCCCCCACGCCCGCAAGAACTTTACCCACTCCAAGCGAAACGGTTCTAAACAGTTTGAGAGCGTCACCCTGCAACTCCCTCTTGGAAGAGGCGACCACGAGAATCACGACACCTCCCGAACCAGATCGGCAATGATGAGCTCGACGGCGACTCCCATCCTCACCGGCACAGCAGCACGCCATGAGCGGTGCACAGCTGTACTCACCAGCTCAGAAGATCGCTGTACAGCCGTATAGAATGGCGTACCTCGAACCAGCAAGGCACAGAGGATACTTGCAAAGAGGTCACCACACCCGGGAAATGAGACTGGAGCATACTGTTGTCTAAAGTGTCGGATCGTCCTCTCTGCCGCATCGTATGCGACAACGAGGCCGTCACTTCGATCCATCACACTGGTAATGGCTACTCGATCCGGACCGAGATCACTCAGACGCTGCGCCCAGATACCGGCTGTCTCCAACGATAGAGCGGGATCGAAGTCCTCTCCAAGCAACAGTGCCGCTTCGGTTACATTCGGTGTGATGACATTCGCCTGAGTCACCAGGTGTTGCATCTTACGCATGAGATCGGCAGTCATGGGCCCGTAAGGCTCTCCCTGATCCCCCATGACAGGGTCGATCAGCACAATTGGATCGGCAGAGTTCGACCGTTGCCAGTCGATCAGCGAACTGACTGTTTCAATCTGGTGTTGCGAACCAAGGAATCCAGAATAGATTGCATCGAAGTGTAGCTCGAGACTCTTCCAGTGGTGCAAAATCCGATCCATGGTCTCGGTCAGATCCACATAGGCATAGTCGACGAATCCATCCGTCTGTGTAGAAAGCAGTGCAGTGGGGAGGATGGATGCTTCTACCTGAAGTGCTGCTAGTGTGGGTATTACGACGGTAAGTGAGGACTTCGCGTGGCAGGAGAGATCGTGTATGGCGGCAACCGTTTTCATGCTGGCTCTACAGTACCAGTCTTGCCCGAGGGAGACAAGGGGGATATACTCGCTTATGAAGGAGTCGATGCGTATGCTATACACAGATTCACGAACAGGTTTCCCTATCGCCGACGTCGAAATCGATCCACTCTCCGGGTTCCTGCCAAGTGCACAAGAATTGGAATCTGCCTATCGGTCTATGATCATCAGTGCCTCTGGCTGGAGGAAGGTATTCGCCGCTTCCGGTAGAGAGGAAGACTCATCGCCAGAGATATCACCTGCCGACCGTTTTCTTGTCGCACTTGCAGCAGAAGCGTTCTATCGAGAGAGACGCCCTGAGAACGTGATCATAGGCATGGACACGCGACCTACCGGTCCGGCGATTGCCGATGTCGTGTGCAGGATCCTCATCGCTCATGACGTCTCGATTCGGCACACATTCATTTCGGCAGCTCCTGAAATCATGGCCGCAAGTACTACTCGAGAGGCTACCGACTTCTTCTATATCTCCGCAAGTCACAACCCCATAGGTCACAATGGATTCAAGTTCGGGTCCCAGGGAAAAGTAGCCGATTCAGAGGAGTCTACCGGGGTCATTGCAGCCTTCAGAACGTTACTCACCGATCCGGAGAGCACCACTTTGGTGCAACAACTCAGTGCTTCGATCGATACTTCACACTATGAAACCATCCTCCGAACAGGTGAACAGGAGAAGCAGCAGGCACTCGTAGATTACGAACGTCTGGTACTCGATATTGCCACCGATTCGGAAGATGAGCTCATATTTGGTGATCTGATAGCCGATTTAAGACACGATATTGCTCAGCACCCCATTGGGATCGTGGGCGAGCTAAACGGCAGTGCCCGCACACTGAGCATTGACCGGCCATTCCTCGAAGCCCTTGGGATAAAGACCCGATTTCTCAACGATGAACCGAGACAGATAGTCCATGCCATTGTTCCCGAGGGAGAAAACCTAGAGATGTGTAGAGCGGCTCTCGAGCAGGCGCATGCAGAGGATCCGGCATTTGTACTCGGGTACGTTCCGGACAACGATGGAGATCGGGGAAACATCGTCTACTTCGATGAACGGACGAAAGTGGCGAAGATTCTCGGGGCGCAGGATCTGTTTGCCCTCGTGGCGACCATTGAGCTGAGTCTGAGCAGAACAGACACGAACAGGCAGGCGATCGTGGTCAATGGGCCGACTTCTCTCATGATCGACCATGTAGCGAGGCGTCTGGGCGTTCGCGTATTCCGAGCCGAAGTCGGAGAGGCGAACGTGGTGAGCCTGGCAGAGGATCTTCGCACACGTGGGTATACGGTACGAATTCTCGGAGAGGGCTCGAATGGTGGAAACATCACCCATCCAGGCAAGGTGCGCGATCCACTGAACACGCTCATGTCATTGATCAAGCTACTCAGCTCTCCTGAACGATTTGCACAGATCATGGGAATACCGTCAGATCAGATAGCGAACGATCGCCCCTCGATGGTGCAAGCTTTGTCAGCTCTTCCTGCACGTACGATAACCGGTATGTTCGGAAAAGAAGCCATGATACGAATCTCCACCACCGACCATGGAGCGTTGAAGCGGGCATATGAACGGGTGTTCCTCGTGGACTATGCACAGCGAAGCGATGAGTTGGAGGCAACGTTCGGTATTCATGGATGGCGAGAGGAGCAGACAGAGGGGTTGGAGCTCCGTATAGGCTGTGGATCGGCATATCGCAGACCGCCGATGCGAGGAGGCCTCAAGATAGTATTCAGCGATGCCGAGGGAAACGATACCGATTTTATCTGGATGCGTGGTAGCGGCACAGAGCCGGTTTTCCGTCTCATGGCAGATGCCCTCGGACGAGACCAGAGACGTCACGACTATCTGCTATCGTGGCAGAGGAGTCTTATCGAACGAGCCGATGCCCAAGTCGGATCACAGTCGTGACAGACCAGCTACAGCAGCTCCAATGGTCGGTGAATCATCGATATGGACAAACTTGACGAACCGATGGTGTTTTCGCTGCAGGAACTCGGTCACATACTGTTCAGTGTACCGCGGGAGATTCTCTGTCTTGTAGTAGGTTGTCCCATCTGCATTGATGCACACCGGATAGCGCGGATTCGCACCTGCCGATGATTTGATCACCGCAGCGCTGAGGTTCACCGCCGTCAATTTCGCAGCACGGGCTATGATGGCATCGAGTATCAGATAGAGAGCGACACCATCTGACTCGTTCGTTATACATGAGACGAGGTCGTAGTCCACATTGTGTGGCATTTCCAGATAGTGACTCATCCGGGTCGTGTTCAGTGGAGCTTTCGTGATGAACCGTTCTGCGAACTCCTCAGAGAGGATTCTCTCGGCAATGGCCTCCTCAATTACCACTTGGCTGAACGCTCCGAGATAGGCCCCGCTGATCATCTTCTCGAAGTGGTAGTTCTCCGGTTGTTTGGTGCTGTTGATGAACCGACGATCAAGTTCTCCCGGTATCAAATCGTAGTTGCCGGACTCGACATTGATGATCTGGTTACCACCACGCTTCTCCGGCAATTTCCCAATCCGTTCATTCTTCTCCACATAGGCGGTGTTCGTACCGGTACCGAGGATGAACCCGATATAGCCATCGTATGGGGAGACTCCCGTCGAGGTCTTCCCGGCAAGGAGCGTGGCAACCGTGTCGTTCACCACTGCAACTCGCTTTCTCGACACATCATGACCTCTCCGTGCCAGTTCATCAAGAAGCGACTTGCCCACAGGCATACCGATCACTTCAGGAGCCTTGATCTCCTTTGAGAACACGAGTGGAATGCCGTCGTGCTCCTCGGTGATCTCCGCAGCGTAGGAGAAACAAAAACCGATCGAATCACTCTGATCCAGCAATGGTTCGACCTGGTCTGCAAGGGTCGAAAAGAACTCCTTTGCAGAGACCTCCCTATGTACACCCGGCATGCCGCTTTTGTGGAACGAGTCTATCGTCGGACGAAGTTGCTCATCGAAGGTGACTACACAGGTGCGGAAATTGGTCCCTCCTGCATCCAGGACAATCACCTTTCTCCCTGGTTCTATGATATTATCTGCCTGCGTATAGGTCGGAATCATGGCTAGAGACCCAGCTCCTTTCGCCTCAAGCCCAATCTCCATTTCCTGAAGAAAGTTGTCGCAACACTCCTGCATATCTATGGTCTCAGGTGCAATACTCCACTCTTGCAAGAAAGATTCTGTACGTGACACTGTGTGTTTCATGGCGGCCCCCGGCAGGTGATGGTGCTCCTATTCTAGGCTAGAGGATGGTATCTGTCCAGTTAAGATGTGAGAAGTTGTCGGTGTGGATCAGAGAATCCGCTTCAACAGATCAGCACTATCCACGCCAGCAGGAAGTGGGAAGAGTGACTGCGCCACCTCCAGGTAATCCAAACCATTCGCGTGTACGGTAAGGGGAATGATCGCCGATCCTGCTGGGCCTTCGAGGGGAATCACGAATGAGAAGTCGAGGATAAACGGCCTCGTGAATCGTTGGCCATCGACGAGTACTTCACCCCTCCCCTCGTATCTGAATGGATAGGGAGAAGAGAGCCTCAGGGCCTCCACCACACCGCTGAGAATCACTTCACCCTCAAACAATGCCTGCGGTCTGAGATACTCGATCATCCGGTAGTAGTCGGGCATGATTCTGACCACACTGGTAAACAGAGCTTCGAGAAAACCCATCTGCCGAGGTGCAGGAGGGGGACTCTCCAACACAATTCTCCTCAGGTAGCCGATATCTGCCCGATCCAAGGTGAGTGAGAAATTGGCGAAACTCGCATCGGAGATGAATTTCGCTTCGCTGAATGTGATAGGTGAGTCGAGATTCTGAGCCGCGGTAGTCGCTGCAGCTGCAACGAGTACCGACTGAAGCGCCACCTTTACCTCCTGGGGCTGTGGCACATCGGCAGTCATGCCTCCCTTGTATCCCAAAGCTGCATGCAACGGTCCACTGAGAATCGGTAGCAGAACCAGTAGAGATATCCACATTCGTAGGATCTGACGCACATTCGTATCCATATGTTCATAACAGATACCATATTATGCGGGTACATACCAGCATATCACCGGTCAAACACTCCTGAAATCTCGCCATCTTGCCTATGTGATCGGAGTTCACTTCCAAGAGACCTCCAGGGTAAAGAAGGAGGTATCCCCTGTGAAATAGGGAAGCTCTGTGGTACATTATGAGGATGAAACGGATGGAAACTTTCTTCTGGTACGATCTGGAAACCTTCGGACTGGACTCCCGGTACGATCGAATTGCTCAATTTGCGGGTGTGAGAACGGACTCTCACCTCCAGGTTATCGAAGAACCGGTGATTCTCTACTGCAAACTCTCAGACGACTACCTGCCCGATCCGCTCTCGTGCGCCGTTACCGGCATAACTCCGCAGGAAGTGGAAGAGAAGGGGTTGCCTGAACAGGAATTCATAGCACGGATCAACGCACTGTTCAGTGAACCAGGAACCTGTGCGGTAGGCTATAACACGATTCGATTCGACGATGAGTTTATCAGAAACGCGCTGTTCAGGAACTTCTTCGACCCGTATCAACGAGAATACAGCGAAGGACGCTCTCGATGGGATATCCTCGATCTGGTCAGAGCAGCTCATGATCTACGGCCAAATAGAATCGTCTGGCCGGTGAAACCCGATTCAGGACGCCCCTCATTCAAGCTCACCGATCTCACCGAAGCCAATGGGATCGCTCATGAGCAAGCACACGATGCCATGAGCGACGTCTGGGCGACGTTGGAACTTGCTAGATTGATCAAGTTCAGACAACCGAAACTATTCAGTTACTACCTTGGCCTGAGGGACAAGCAGCAGGTGAAACGGAAACTCAGCACACCATTCGGAACGCCGGTCATCTATACCGCTGCCGAGTTTACTCGCGTCGAGGGGTGCTCAACGATTGTCATCCCCATCACCACAGGAACGAAAAACACCAACACGATCTTCGTCTTCGATCTCAGACACGATCCATCACTGCTCATCTCCGCCTCACAGGCGTTCGGAGAGCTAGAAGCGATTCGTGAGACCGAAGAACAGTTCCGTACGATAGCACAACGGGGACGAAAAGCACTGCAGCAGGAGACGAATCTGGCTGAATCGCTCAAAGAGACGACTAGTGCTCTGACCGAAGCTGCAGACTTGCTGGCAAATCTGCCGAGAGTCGCTTCTGCATCGGAGAGACTACTCAGAGTCCCTGGGCTGCACAGGATATCGATCAACAAATCACCTTTCATCTCTCCCATGAGCATCGTGAACGAAGAGCCCGATATTCTCTTTCGATTGGGCATAGATATGGATCGGTGTGAGCAGCACAGAAAGCAGTTGGTCGAGCACCCTGTGGTTGCAGCTCATGTGAGAAAGGCCGCAGACCTCGAAGAGTATCCCACAATCGAGGATGTCGATCTGTCCATCTACCAACGGTTCTTCAACAACGCCGATGCGCATCGATTCACTGAGATTCGAAACGCAAAACCGGAAGATCTCTGGAAAAGACGATTCAATTTCGACGATCCGCGTGCGTACGAGATGCTTTGGCGATACCTTTGTAGAAACTGGCCCGAATCGTTGGATGACGAACAACGGGCCCGGTGGAAGAGTTTCTGTGCAGAGAGGCTGTACAACCCACCTGGAAAGACCATCGTGAACCTCCAGTTCTTTGCAAGAAAGGTCGCTGAGCGGATGGAGTCCAAAGAGATCGATCCCAAGGAGAAGCAGGTGATGGCAAGTCTCGAACAGTGGGGAAGAGCACTCTGTGAGCGGATCGGCATCCCCTATCCCCGATGAGGACCTGCCCCCATAGAGGCTCTGACTCGTATGAACGCCTCTACCGCCGCCTCGATATCCTCCACACTATGTGCTGCTGACAGTTGCACTCTGATCCTCGCTCTCCCTTTCGGCACCACGGGATAACAGAATCCGATCACATAGATCCCCTCCTCAAGTAGTGCATCGGCCATGGCGACCGCTTTTGGCTCATCGTAGAGCATAACCGGTACAATCGCCGTCTCGCCAGGGACGAGGTCGAATCCTGCATCGTGCATGAGTTGTCTGAACAGCTGTGCTCGCTTCATGGTCTGCTCCCGGTAGGGATTATCATGGGAAAGCAATTCGAGCACCTGCAATGTACCTCCGGCAATCGCTGGGGCGAGTGTATTACTGAATAGATAGGGACGTGCCCGTTGTCGTAGAAGCTCTATGATAGGAGCTCTTCCACTTATACACCCTCCGCTTGCCCCACCGAGAGCTTTCCCGAACGTCGTACTGATGATATCGACACGCCCCTCTACATTGCACAGTTCAACAGTGCCTCGACCCGTCGATCCGATATAGCCGGTTGCGTGGGAATCGTCTACCATGACAAGCGCCTGATACTTCTCTGCAAGTGCACAGATCGTACGAAGGTCGGCGATATCACCATCCATGGAGAACACACCATCGGTCACGATCAACCGCCGCCGATACTGCTGAGCATCTTTGAGTTGCTCTTCAAGCTCCTGCATATCACTGTGTGCATACCGATATCGATTGGCTTTGCACAAGCGAACACCATCGATGATCGATGCATGATTCAGAGCATCGCTGAGAATCGCATCCTGCCCATCGAGCAGTGGTTCGAACACCGCACCGTTCGCGTCGAAGCAGCTTGAGAAGAGAATCGTATCCTCGGTTCGCAGGAAATCGCTCATCTTCCGCTCGAGCTCCTTGTGGATCGTCTGTGTTCCGCAGATGAACCGTACAGACGAGAGCCCATACCCCCACTGTTCCATCGCCTTGGACGCAGCCTCCACCACAGACCGATCATCACTGAGTCCAAGATAGTTGTTCGCACAGAAGTTCAGCACCTGCCTTCCATTTACCGTGATCACCGCTTGCTGCGGACTCTCCAGAATTCGCTCCTGTTTATAGAGTCCCTGTTCATGAAGCTCGGATACGAACGTTTTCAATTCCGTGTAGAGTGTGTCACTCATCATATCTACCACCCTCCCGTACATGCCGATCGCGAATCACCTGGAGCATGTCGGCTGTCATGCTTGCCAGATCATAGGAGGGTTTCCACCCCCACTCGACTCGTGCAGCGTAATCCTCCAGACAATCGGGCCAGGAATCGGCTATCGCCTGCCGCACCGGGTCTACCCGATAGCTTATCGTGAAATTGGGAATATGTGTACGAATATAGGCTGCCTGTTCCTCGGGACAGAAACTCATTGCCCCGACATTGAACGCATTTCGGTGCCGAAGACGAGCCGGATCGGCTTCCATGATCTGGATTGCTGCGTTCACGGCATCGGGCATGTACATCATGTCGAGATAGGTGTCTCCCTGCAGTGGACACTCGTAGTGACCCTGTTTGACTGCGGCATAGTAGATCTCCACGGCATAGTCCGTCGTCCCTCCTCCTGGAACAGTCAGATTACTGACGATACCAGGATACCGAACCCCTCTCGTATCGACATCGTACTTATGGTGATAGTAGTCACAGAGCAGCTCGCCAGCGACCTTGGTGACCCCATATATGGAGGTTGGTCTCTGCACGGTATCCTGCGGTGTGAATTTCTTCGGAGTCGATGGTCCGAAAGCACCGATTGACGAAGGGGTGAAGAGCGAACAGCGGTGTTCCCGAGCCACCTCGAGAACTGTAAGCAGTCCGTTCATATTGCAGTCCCAGGCGTATTGCGGGTTCGACTCGGCAGTCGCCGAGAGTATCGCTGCCAAGTGGTAGATTGTATCCACTCGATACCGTTCGACCAACTCTCCCAGCTGTCTTCCATCTCTACAGTCCACCGTGTAGTATGGACCGCCCTCGGAGATGGCACTCTTCGGATCGGGACGGATATCGGTGAGAATCACCTGAGCATTCGAGTACTCTCTTCTCAACTGGATCGCTATCTCAGAACCGAGTTGTCCGAGTGCACCGGTAATCAATATCTGTTTCATGCACCTACCCCTCTTCAGCAGGACGAACCGGGATCGATTCCATGGTTTTCTTGACAACTGGCATGTATCGTCCTACAATGGTCATGTTCACTATACTGAACATATTTTAGTATGTCAAACAAGTTGGAGCAGATATGGAACATCCACCGTTGATCGGTAAGAACATTCAAAAGCTGCGCTCAGCACGGAGTCTCACACTGAACGTACTCAGTGAACGGTCTGGCGTTTCGAAGGCTATGCTCAGTCAGATAGAATCGAACAAGGTGAATCCGACGGTTGCGACCGTCTGGAAGATTGCGCGCGGGCTAGGTGTCGATCTACACGACCTCCTCGATACGACAGGAGCCCCGAAACGAAAATTCACTGTGAACCGAAGCGATGCCATCAAGGAACTCGATACCGATGAACATGGGGTCACCATCAAGGTGTTCAGCCCCCTTGAAATGGCCGGGGATCTGGAGATCTACCTCCTCCTGTTCGATCCAAACACCGCGCTTCCGAGCGAAGCCCATTTTTCCAACACCGAGGAGTTTCTCACAGTGATCAAAGGGACGGTGACCGTAACCGCAGGAGAGAATGTCACGAAACTCCACAAAGGGGATTTCCTCGCCTATCACGCAGACATCGACCACACGATCGCAAACAACGAAGCTACGAACGCCGTCGTTCATATGGTGGTGAGGTATCCGCCCAATCAGGCATAGGCACTGAAGGACCAGAAAGAGAGATACCCTCTTGTCGTGCAGTCCAATCCATGCTTTTATGGTGATGATGTATCCAAAAGAGGAGGGGTCTCTATGGAGAAGAGGGGCGAACCGGGCGTTTCAATCATGGCCTCATACGGTGTTGGGAAGTTCCTAGCCGAGTTTCTTACCGGCGCATTCGGTGCAATCGTGTTCAAGTTCTACGAAACGGAGGTAGGCCTCTCTGCCGGATATGCCGCTGTGGCAACCATACTCTACTCCGTTTGGAATGCAGTGAATGACCCTGTGATCGGCTATGTGACGAACCGAAAGGCCCCATTCTCACGACTGCTCGGACGTCGATTCCCCTGGATAATCCTCGGTCTGCTACTCAGTGCTCTCAGCTTTGTCCTAATCTTCTCTGTACCCGAATCGTTGCGAGCTGGGGTGCAAACCCGTCCCATTCCCGTATTCATATGGATGGTGTTGACTATCTGTCTGTTCGATGGCTGCTACTCTCTCTGGGAAGTGAACTACCAATCGGTCTACCCGGACAAGTTCCGCTCTCAGCAGATCCGTACCAAGGCAGCAGCGATCAGCACTGCAGTCGGAGTCCTCGGAATCGCGGCCGGATTCGTCGTTCCTCCCCTATTTTTCTCCTATGGCGATATAGGAAGTTATCTTACCAGCGGTTGGGCAGTCGCTGCATTCACCGTTGGTGGCATGCTCCTCATCATACCGGGTATTCATGAATCGAAGGAGATGATTCATCGATTCGTGAAGCAGCAGGAACTGATCAAGACCGAATCGAAACAGGAACATGCCTTCTTCCCATCCATGATTCGGGCATTGCGACACCGCGATCTACTTGCATTCATCCTGCTCCTGTTCTTCTATCAGTCTGGAGCCATATGCATGACCGGAAGTGTTCACTACGTCGGAAACTATATCCTCAACGTACCAAGTAGCGGGACCACAGTCATATTTGCAGGTATGCTCATCGGAACACTCGTCTCCATACCTGGGTGGGCGTTCCTCGCTAAACGACTGAGAAACAACCAGCGGATGCTACTGATCACAGCTGTGGTGATGGCGCTGTTCTCCTTCCCCATGACGTTCATCTCTTCGGTGACTGGATTCACCGTCTGGATGGCTCTCTGGGGACTCGGATTCGGGGGTTTCTGGACATTCATGGGGCCCGCCATGGCAGATATCGTAGATGCGATCGTAGTGTCGGACAAACGACGAGATGACGGTATTCTCATGGGAATCAGAGCCTTCTTCATGCGATTCTCATACGCCAGCCAGGCAATCGTTTTCTGGCTCGTGCATCGCCTGACCGGATTCGGTACGGACCCGACATCCCCTACAGCACAGTTCGGCATAAGCCTCCACATGGCTGCCATCCCCTCGCTCTTCTTCCTCTTGGGCGCTATCGTGTTCTACCGTATGAACACCCTTACCCTGCAAGGGATTGAGGAGAATAAACGCATACTGGCCACGCTGGACATCTGATAGGCGAAATCGTTATACTTGGTTCCCACAGAGTACAGTGCCATCTCAGGGTGGAGCTGTATTTCTCAAGGAGTGTAGCATGATAGAGATCCTACAGAGATTCGAACCACAGTTCAACGAAATAGAGAGACGCCTTGCAGACCCCGAAATCATGAAGGATATCAGTGAGTACCGCGCCGTGATGCAAGAACGAGCCCACCTCGAACCGATTATAGAGACCTTACGCACACTCCGATCCCTCCAGGAGGAGATCTCCGCAGCTGAGGTGATGATGAAAGAGGAGGACGACGATGAGCTCATAGCGATGGCCAAGGAAGAACTCTCCTCGCTCAAAGAGAGAAAGGCCGTGCTGGAGGAGGAGAGCAAGATGCTCCTCGTCCCCCCCGATCCCATGGAGGGGAAAAACATCATCATGGAAATTCGTGCCGGAACCGGTGGCGATGAGGCAGCCCTCTTCGCTGCAGATCTGTTCAGAATGTACACCCATTTTGCCGAGAGCAGACGGTGGAAGATCGAGATCATGAGTGCCAACGAGACTGGAATCGGAGGCTTCAAGGAGATCATCTTTTCTATCTCGGGTAAAGATGTGTATGGAAACCTGCGCTGGGAGAGCGGCGTGCATCGGGTTCAACGAGTTCCTGAGACCGAATCGGGGGGAAGAATTCATACCTCAGCGGTTACTGTTGCCGTTCTTCCCGAAGCTGAAGAGACCGATATCGAGATCCGACAGGAGGAGCTCAAGGTCGATGTCATGCGTTCAAGCGGTCCTGGAGGACAGTCGGTGAATACGACAGACAGCGCCGTGCGTCTGACACACTTGCCAACCGGTCTCGTAGTCATCTGCCAGGACGAGAAGTCACAGATCAAGAACAAGGCGAAAGCCCTCCGAGTACTTCGATCCAGACTTTTCGAGCTCGAGGAGGAGAAGAAAGCACGTGAACGGGCAGATAACCGAAAGAGCCAAGTTGGTTCGGGAGACCGTTCCGAACGAATCAGAACGTACAACTTTCCCCAAAACAGACTCACCGACCACAGAATCAATCTCACCCTCTATAAACTCGACCTGGTCATGACCGGACAACTGGAAGAGGTCGTCGCCGCACTCAGACTCGCAGCAGGGGAAGAGGCGCTGAAGGAGCTTCAATGATTCGAGTTGGAGATGCCTTGGCACAAGGGACGAAAGCGATACAGACGAACCAGGTCTCCAAGACCCCATTGCTAGATGCATCGCTATTGCTGAGCCGAATTACCGGACTGTCTCGGGAACAACTCTATGCCAAATCGGACGTAGCATTGAGCGACGAGGCCGTGAGCCAATACCATCTGCTGGTGAGCAGACGGTGCGAAGCTGTGCCGATAGCCTACCTGACCGGTAGTCGCGAGTTCTACGGGAGAGACTTTCGTGTGACTCCCGATGTCCTGATTCCCCGGCCAGATACGGAAATCTTAGTAGAAGTAGCTCTTTCATTCCTTCAAGGAAAGCAGAATCCCGAGGTTCTCGACTTGTGTACCGGAAGTGGTTGCGTCGGTGTCTCCTTGGGTGCAGAAAGGTCCGATGCCCGTATCACCCTCGCGGATATTAGTGCAAACGCCCTCGAAGTGGCACGGTCGAACGCGCAGGAGCTGCTCGATGACCAACCGATTATCGTGCAGTCGGATCTCTTTTCCGAACTCAAAGGGAAACGGTATACGCTTATTGCATCCAATCCACCCTATCTGACAGAATCGTGGTACGATGGTACTGAGCCCCACGTGAAGGTAGAGCCCGAGCTTGCCCTTCTTGGTGGAGAGGAGGATGGATTGGCAATTATCCGTCGGATCGTTTCTGAGGCTCCCGAACATCTGCAAGATGGTGGAGCGCTCGTTGTAGAATGTGACTATCGACAGGTTGAGACTGTGATGCTTCTCCTTACCGAACGGGGTTTCACAGAGGTGGGCAGCGAGTCCGATCTCGCTCAGCTCGAGCGGGTTGTCCGGGGGATCTGGCATGTATGAGGAGTTGACCAACAGGTTCGTGCAGAAGGCATTCCGCTATACTAAAGCAGAACAGGAGCGTATTCGTACCGCCGCCGAGTTTGCCTGTGAATCGCATGGGAAACAGAAGCGACAAAGTGGTGAACCCTATATCATACACCCCTATGCGGTTGCAGAGATCCTCATGTCGATCCGAATGGATGTCGATACGGTGATTGCCGGCATTCTTCACGACACGCTCGAGGATACCCCGGTGACCTTTGAGGCACTGGAAGAGCGGTTTGGCAGAACAGTTGCAGATCTCGTTGAGGGTGAGACGAAGATCAGTACGCTGAAGGTGAAGAACAAGAGTCAGCAAGAGGCGGAGACTATCCGGAAGATGTTCTTCGCCATGAGCAAAGACGTCAGGGTGATTATCATAAAACTCGCGGACAAGCTCCACAATATGCGAACGCTGAAACACCTCTCTCCGGTTCGTGCCAGGGAGATCGCAAACGAGACACTCGATATCTATGCACCGCTAGCCGACCGATTGGGCATGTCGTGGCTCAAGGGAGAACTTGAGGACCAGTCACTGAAGATCCTCAAACTCGAAACGTTCCAGTATATCGAAGAGTACCTGCTCTCTAAAAAGAGCGAACGAACGGCATATCTTAACAGAATCGAGAAGATCCTCTATCGCGCCTGTGGTGAGCAGGGTCTGGCCTCTGTAGAAGTACAATCCAGGACCAAACACACCTACGGCGTCTACATGAAAATGAAGAAGAGGAAAAAAGAGCTTGAAGAGATCGGTGATATCCTCGGAGTCCGGATCATTTGCGATACAGTAAACGAGTGTTATACCCTCCTGGGCCTGGTACACAAACTGTGGCCTCCGATCGAGGGTCGTTTCAAAGACTACATAGCCATGCCGAAAGCGAACAACTACCAGAGTCTCCACACCACGGTTATGGCTCTTGACGGTCGCCTTCTCGAGGTACAGATTCGCACCCGAGAGATGCATGCTACAGCCGAGTACGGTGTTGCTGCACACTGGGTATACAAATCCGATACTGGTGTCGCCGAAGGGGCATGGATGCAGAGCGACAGCGAACAGTTCACGCGCATACTCCACAAACTGAAGAGCTGGAGCAACGAAATCGAGCAGTCCGAGAGTTTCCTCGACGATATCAAGGGGGAGCTCCTCAAGGACACGATCTATGTGTTCACTCCGCAGGGACACATTGTCGAACTACCAGCGAATGCCACTGCACTCGACTTCGCCTACCACATTCATACTGAGATCGGCAATCACACTACCGGAGCGAAGGCCGATGGTTCGATCATTCCACTCAGCCAACCATTGAAGAACACCCAGGTCATTGAGATTCTCACCAGCCCGAATGCACATCCGAACATCAACTGGCTCAGACTTGCAAAGACGACGAATGCACGAAAGAAGATCAGATCGTGGCTGAACAAGAACGATGACAGTCTCATAATCGACAAGAATATCATAGCCAAGAAAAAGGTCGAGACGCCACCTCCGGTCGAGCAGGAGCAGTCTCCTCAGGTAGCCGAGGACGAGATAGTCCGATCGGTGCTCGATCCAAGCAGAGTGACATTCAAGGTTGGCGATGAGAAGAATCTGATGATCTCGTTGGCAAAATGCTGCAATCCCAGGAGGGGAGACGCCATTATCGGCTATGTTTCGCGTGGCCGCGGGATCATCGTACACCGGAAGAACTGCCACAACCTCAAGCACATGACCGAGATCAAGGAGCGGAGCATCGAAGTCGAGTGGGAGACTGCAGTTCCGAAGCTTACACGGAGATTCCGTGTGGTCAGTCGCATCACGCAGGATCTTTTCGCTGAGATCGAAGGTGCGATCCGCAAGTTCAAGGGCCACCTGATCGAAGGACGCCTCGACGATGGAGAACAAGATAGACTGATCGGGAGCTTCACCATGGAGGTCGCAAACGAGGATGACTTTAAACGGGTGGTGAAGAGTATCAAGGCTATACCCTCCATCATCTCCATCACCCCTCTCTAACGCATCTTCAATCGAAGCGAGCCAAGCCCTAATATCCCTCTTCCAGCACACGGAGAATCTCGGGAAGCAGTTGCTTCTTCCGAGAGAGCACTCCTTTGAGTAGATACTTTCCAGGCGATTCGTTCGGGTAGATCAACGCCTTCTCCTTCCTCGGATACTCGGTGCAGAGTAGTACACTGTTCTCCTTGATCACATCGGTGACTAGCAGCATGGACCAGTCGAGGCCATACTCACGCCGGGTCGCATTCAGTTGCTGCAGGTAGGAATCTTTCACTTCGTCCACCTGCTCCAGCGTGGTAACCTCCACCTGACCGATTCCGAATCGAACCGAGTTCTCCTCGTAGATTTTGAAATCACCCTCGACGACTTTCTTCGGGTTCGCCTTTGTGAGAACTGAAGCTGCGCTGAACAGGTCCTCTCCAAATAGTTTGACATCGTCGATTCCAGCGAGCTCTGCCAGTGCTTCGACCGCAATCGTGTCGTGCTGGGTCGTGGTCGGACTCTTTAGTATCACCGTATCTCCTATGATACCCGCAAGGAGCATGCGTGCGGTAAGCTGATCGATGGGGATGCGCCATCTGAGGTACTGGTGATAGATGATGGTGCACGTACTGCCTACCGGTTCGGAAGCGATGAAGATCGGTCTATGGGTTTTCTCGGCATCGAGCCTATGATGGTCGATGATCTCCATGATATCGGCT
>Ga0334894_1001331_pt1 | contig 21513 bp, 16 predicted proteins | sample GraSluR3_MG_6_FD_207225 | JGI IMG/M metagenome (GOLD analysis project Ga0334894, IMG submission 207225) | Sludge microbial communities from methane-producing bioreactor in Wageningen University, Netherlands - Granular Sludge_12_05 R3 | ecosystem: Engineered > Bioreactor > Anaerobic >... | reverse complement strand
AAAAGCCTTGCCCAGGCTTCACCGGCGGAAGGCGGGACCGGCGCTTCGATCGCGGTTCTCAAGGACGGCGGGTAATGTCTTCGGATGTGGAGAAGGTCAAGCAGCTCTCCGATGTGGTCTCGGTGATAGGCCGCCACATGGACCTCAAGCAATCCGGGGCATCATACAAGGGAATCTGCCCGTTCCACGGCGAGAAAACCCCCAGTCTGCATGTCTTTCCCCGAACCGGTACCTGGCACTGTTTCGGGTGCGGCGCCGGAGGCGACGTTATCGCCTTTGTAATGCGCTACGGAAGCCTCTCCTTCATGGATGCCCTGGAGGAGCTTGCGGACCAGTGCGGCATCACTCTCGAACGCCGGGGTTCCGGTCCGGAGACTGGCCTGCTGGATGTTCTGAGAGAGGCCCAGAGGTGGTTCACGGAACGCTTCCGCTCCAGGGAGGGCGCCGCCGCCAGGGAATACATTGAAAGCAGGGGGCTTTCCCATGTGGCGGAAACCCTCGGTGTGGGCTTCTCCCCGGAAGGCCTCACGAACCACATGAGGGGCCTGGGTTTCAGCGATTCCCAGATCGAGCAGGCGGGCCTGAGAATGCCGGGCCCCCAGGGCTTCCGGGACAGATTCAGGAACAGGCTTCTTTTCCCGATAAGGGACCGGAGGGGCAGGGTGGTCAGCTTCGGGGGCAGGGCTTTGGGCGAAGGGGGCCCCAAGTACCTCAACGGTCCGGACACGGATGTCTATCACAAAGGCAGCGTGCTGTACGGGTTTTCCGAAGCGGCTTCAGCCGCGAGGGAAACGGGAATGGTCATTCTTGTGGAAGGCTACTTCGACCACGCCAGGGTTTTCGCTTCAGGTTTTCCGGCGGTGGTGGCCACCTGCGGTACAGCCCTTACCGATGTGCAGGCCCGGGTGCTTAAAACCATGGCCGAGGATACGGTTATCTGTTTCGACGGCGATCAGGCCGGAATCAAGGCCGCGGTCAAGGCTGGAATGATGCTTCTCTCCGCCGGAGGTTTTCCCCGGATTGTCAGACTGCCGGATTCCATGGACCCGGATGACTTCATCGACGGAAAGGGCATGGATGCCTTCATGGACCTGGTGGAGCGGGCCAGGGGCCCCGTTGGTTTCTGCGCGGCTCTTCTTGGCGGGGGTTTCCCGGGGGGAGTCGCCGGTGTGAGAACGGCGAAAAGGCTTATGGAAGTGGTGTCCTCCGCGTCGGACCCACTGGTCAGGGAACAGCTTCTCCTGGAGGTGCAGTCGATTACCGGTTACTCCCGGTCAGCCCTGGAGGGGCACCTCAGGTACAACGCGGAGCCCGGCAGAATTCTGTCCTCCCCGGACCGGGAAGAACTTGACAGGGCCGACCGGGAAATCATCGCCGCCGCCGTTGGAGGCGGCGCAATAGACTGCAGCCTTCTTTCATGGCTTACGGTGGGAGACTTTCGCTCCACAGCGGGACGGGGCTTGTTTCTTGCTCTGCAGAGGCAGATGGAAGAGGGCTGCGCCACGGTGAACTTCGGGCTTCTTTCACCGGAACACGGATCCGTCTGCTCGAGACTGGCCTCTTCCATGACCGGGATGAAGGCCGGTGACCGGGAGAAAATCATGAGAAGGGTTGAAAACGAGAGACTTGCCGCGCTCAGAGTGCTGCTGAAGGAAAGGCTTCCCGGAGCAGGACCGGAAGAGAAGATCGACCTGCTCAGGGAGCTTCAGAAACTGGACAGACTTAGGCATGCGGGAAAGGAGTAGCCCACAGTGGATGCGCTTGGTTTTCTCCGTCGCACCGTGAAAAAGGCTGGTATCAAGGATTCCCGATACTGGGAGGATCTTCTTGAGGGGATGCGGAGACTTCGGGATGACCTTGAGGGGATTCTGGGCACCGATAACGGAGAAGGCGAATGGCAGGAGCGGCTCAGCCGTGAACTGAGCGGGGCTCCTCCCGAGAGGAAAGCCAGGCTTCTTGAGCTCAGGGATGCCCTTCTGGACATGGAGGAAGTTCTGATTGTGGGGCACCTGAGGCTGGTGCTTCATGTGGCGGCACGATACTTCGACGGCGGCATAGGCTCCATGGAGGACATAGACATAGTTCAGGAGGGGTGCCGGGGGCTGCTTACCGCGGCCAGAAGGCATGATCTGAAAGGATACGCAGGCTTCAGCACCTATGCGGTGTTCATCATCAGAAGGTGCATCATTGAAGAGGTCAGCAGGCAGTCGAAGCTGGTGAGGGTACCCAGACAGATGCTGCGCAGGGGCGCCAGGGCCAGAAGCCTTCTTGACTCCTTCGTTGCGGAGCACGGGCGGCTTCCAACCCTGGAGGAGATGAACTCATGCTTCGATCTGGAGATGGACTGGCTGCTGGCCCTGTCCCTTCTTGATCTGAACCACGACTCACTGGACTGCCACTCCGGCCGTGAGGCTTTCCCGGTTGACAACCTTCCGGACCGGCCCGCGGGCCAGCCTCACCTTGAAGTGGCGGAGGAAATGGAAATGAAGAGGCTGGCGGAAGCGGTCCTCGGGCTTCCTGAGAGAAGCAGGATGATTCTCGTGCTAAGGATGGGACTTCACGACAACGGAGTTGTAACACTCAAGAATGTCGCGGAGATAATGGGCATTTCAATCGAGAGGGTGAGACAGATTGAGAAAGAGGCTCTGGAAAAGCTCAGGGTTAATCTCTTTGCTGGTTCTGACAAGCTGCTCACCTGAACCCGCCGCCGCAGGGGAGGACAGCAGGGCGGTTGTCTTCGGCCCCTCCCTGGCGGAGATGTTCCACGAGGGCGGCGCCTGGAGCAGGGTGGCGGCGGTGGACGCATATACCAGCTGGCCCGCCGGAGTGGAATCCCTTCCAAGGGTTGGGGGATATCTTGATCCCTCTCCCGAGGCGATTGCCGCCCTGGGCGCCACCAGCATTCATTCAGTGGGATGGAACCTGCGGCTCTCGGAGCTTGCGGCGCAACTGGGCATTCCGTACCATTCCTACAGTTTCGATACCCTTGAAGATGTGTTCGCCGCCTGCGACTCTCTTGAAAACCGATACCCGGAGGTTTCTTTCACCGCCTTCAGAAACCGCCTTGACCGGGTGTTCCGCGACCACAGGGGGCAAAGCGGTGGAAGCGCGGCGCTGGTGGTGTTCCACGGCCATGACGGCAGGTTCACCCTGGCGGGTAAAGGCACTTTCTACCAGGGTCTGCTGGAGGGGATCGGATGCTCGATTGCCGCCCCGGAGACGGGAACCTACCCGGATGTATCCGTGGAGGGCATACTTCATCTGAATCCCGACGCCCTGGTGTTTCTGGCGCCGGATCAGGAGTACCCCGATGAACTCCTCGCAAGGCAGAGGGCGTTCTGGGAGGCCAGGGGGTTTCCGCCGGAGAGGGTGTTCGTACTCAGCGATGATTTCATGCTGATACCCGGGGCAAGGCTTCCGGATATCGGAGAAAGGCTTGCGTTGTGCCTGAGCTTTCACTGAAGGGCTTTTCCGCAGGGTACCGCCGGGGAAGCGCCGCGATAAGCGGCCTCGATTTCACCCTGCCCGGTGGTGAGATATGGGGTCTTCTGGGTCCCAACGGCGCGGGCAAGAGCACTCTGATGAAGGGAATACTGGGTTTTCCATGGCTATGGCGGAAGGGCTCGGTGCTTGCGGACGGCAAGCCCTTTGAAGGCTTTTCCGAAAGGGAAAAGGCCTCCCTCATCGGCTACCTTCCGCAGGACCCTCCGGTCCCCCAGGGCCTCACCGTAACCGAAACAGTCCTTCTGGGGCGGCACCCCTTCCGAAGCCCCTGGGCCACAGATTCGGCCACAGACCGCGAAGCCGCCAAAGAGGTGATGGAGGAGTGCGGAATACTCCACCTTGCGGGCCGGCTTACGGCAAATCTTTCCGGGGGTGAACGGCGGATGGTCTTTCTGGCGTCGGTGCTGGTTCAGAAACCCATGATCCTTCTTCTGGACGAGCCCGGGAGCGGGCTGGATTACAGGCATACCGCCATGCTGTGGGAGATACTGGACAGGCTGGCATCCAGGGGCGTTTCGGTTTTTGCTTCAACCCACAGGCTTGCCATGGCCGGAGAGCACTTCTCGGGGGCGATGTTTCTCAGTGGAGGGCGGTGCATTGCCGCGGGAAGTCCGGAGGAGATCTTTACTCCCGGCATCATGAGCGCTGTTTATGGAATCCCCCTGTCGGTGACCAGGGATTCAGGCGCCGGAGGATGGTCGGTGTCCTCCGCCGGTGACCGATGAAAGCGCTTAGATGGCTGGTGCTGCTTCTGGCGGCTGGAATCGCGGTTTCAGCAGTGACGGGGCCCATGGGTTCCTCGGCACCCTGGAGCGTGGTCATCTCCCTTCGTCTTTCCAGAACCGCTCTTGCGATTCTGGCCGGCGCTTCACTGGCGGTGGCGGGGGCGGTGCTGCAGGCTGTTCTGAGAAATGTTCTGGCTACGCCATACACCCTGGGAGTCAGCGCCGGAGCAGGGGTAACCGCCGGGGCGGTAATTCTTTTCGGAATCGGCATATCCGGCTACTGGGCCTGCCTGGCGGGAACCGGCGGCGCTCTGGCGGCTACACTTCTGGTAACCACCCTTGCCGGCAGGGGAAGCAGGGAAGGTTCCACGCTGATTCTTGCCGGGGTTACGATCAATGTTCTGGGAGCCTCGCTCCTGCTGCTTATGGAGTACCTGAGCCCGGCGTCCAGGCTTATGGAGATCGTCCGCTGGATGATGGGCGACCTGGCCGCCGCAGGCTATTCCAGGGTGTTTTACCTGCTTCCGTTCACCGTTGCGGGAACCGCAATGGTTCTCCTGCGCACCGGCACTCTGAATCAGATGCTTGCGGGAGAAGAACTGGCGGAGACCAGAGGCGTAAACACCCGGCGGGAGAGAGCCGTGATGCTCACCGCCTCCGCCATCCTCGCCGGCGGAACCGTGGGCGCCGTGGGGCCGGTGGGTTTTGTCGGGCTTGTGGTGCCCCATGTTCTCAGAAGGATTACCGGCGGCGACTGCCGAAGGCTGGTGCCTCTTTCAGCCCTGGGCGGAGCGGTGCTTCTGGTGTGGTCCGACATCGTAAGCAGGATAGTGGTGAGCCCCGGCGAACTGCCGGTCGGGATCATCACCGCCCTGATCGGAGGCCCCTACTTTCTACACCTGCTGCGGAGCGGTCCGGATCACTACTGATACGCGCCGGTTGCCCTCAGCGAATCGATCATGGTGTAGAACTCTTCCCTGCCGTCGTGGATGTCGGCCCGGCTTCTCAGATTACCAATGAAATTCCTGCTGAAACCCTGGCCCTTGCCCTGCTCAAGTGAGACATAGATGGAGGCGATCATGCCGGGGTTGTCACTGAAATCCGGAATCGATCTTGAAGTTATCTCAGCCAGGAAGGCCACGCCACCGTTGACGAAGGGGCCTGTCGGTGTGAACTCCGGGGCGAGAATGCTGGCATCCGCAAAGCCATTGGAACCCAGGAGACCCCGGTAAAGCGCTTCTTCGGATTCGGCCCACACCCTCACGGACATCGGCGAGAATACCTGGGTTGTGTAGAGCTCCAGCGAGTCCGCCTCGGCCAGCATGGACAGAGACTCACCGGTCTCGCGGCACCTGGCCAGGGCCATGGCGGCCATGGTTTCTGCCTCTTGCGACTGAAGTCTGGAGTAGGCCTCGACGAGAAGCTTTCCGCTCTCAAGGGCCTCGTCCAGGGTGAGGGCTCCGCCGGGGCTTCGGGAAAGCCTTCTGGCAACGGTCAGAGTGGGGTAGCCCCCGTCATAACTCGGGTTGTAGAAAACGGGGCCTATGGAATCGGTCCACACCGTATCCAGGGCGAAGGCCAGCATGGCCTGACTGATTCCTGATCCCACTGGTGTGTCTGCGGTTACAGTCATCTCTCCCCAGTTGGTTATCATCAGGTCGTCTGTGATGAAGGGATCCGATGTTCGCAGCAGTTCGGTTCTGAGATCCTGCATGGTCCACAGGGCGTTTCTCAGAGCGGCCCGGCTGGGCAGGGAGGGAAGCTCCCAGTGGACGATGACCAGGCTGTCTTCGAGACCGGTGGGATCAGGGCCCGGGGCCAGGTGAAGAAGTTCGACGGAATGGCTCGCCATCAGCCCGCTCTGAGGTTGGGAAAGAGACCTGCCGATGAAGGGTGCCGAGAGGTGTCCCGGGATCAGTTCGAACTCCCAGCCCAGGGATTCAAGCATCTGGCGCCGGGTAAGGCTGAGGGTGTCCGGGGAACCGCCGCCGGACATGGCCAGGGAGTCCACCATACGCAGGGAGTAGGCCTGGTCTTCATCGGTTGGAGATACAATCACGGATACAAACCGTATCTCCGCCCGGGGAGGCAGGTGGAAGAGATCGGGGTTGTCGTAGTAGAACCGGAGAAGATTCTCTTCGTCGGGAAGCGCAGGGGTTGCCCTGAAGGGAATGTACCGGGCCTGGATCTGGGTGTACATATCGCCGGCGAGGAAAAGGGCTTCCGCCCTGGAAGTCATCCTGAAAAGGGTGATGGCGGAGTCGAAGCGGCCTCTGTCCGCCTGAAGCAGAAGCTGGTACGCGGCGGTTCTGTAGTTCGGGTCATTCCGGAACTGCTGAAGGTAGGTGTCGGGGTCGGGTATCCCCGCGAGCCTTATCTGAGCCCTGATCAGGTGATCGGCGAGGCCGGCGTGGACCGGTTTCCAACCCAGGCGTTCCGCGAACTCCCTTTGAATCTGCCTTTCCACGACAAGATCGAAGGCGGCTTCGTTGATTTCGTTGTAAAGAAGTATCAGCTCGTTGTCAGGGTCGGGGTTGCCCGAGCGTTCCAGATGGTTTTTCAGGGACGAGTACACCTCGTTCCTGGCGGCGTCGAACACTCCCGGCAGAATGCTCACTCCGTTCACGGAACCCATGACCATTCGCTGGGCCCTGGCAGCCCGGCTTCTGCCGGAGCCCCAGTCCACGAAAATCATGACCACAAAGATGACAATGATCACCACAAGGAATATCTTCGCATTATCCCGGAACCAGGAAAGCATTTTGAACCCTCCGCTGTGTGTGGGTAACTGGCCGGGAAAATACACCTGAGTCTGGTGTTTCTGCAAGCCCTGAAGGATCGGCAATGCTTGTAAAGGACTTCGACAAAGCCCTGGAACTGGCGGAAAGCACCTCTCCCGGTGGTGTTTTCGTGGTGGCGGGCGAGGAACCCTACCAGAGCCTGAGGCTCGAGAAATCGCTGGAAACCAGAGCCAAAACCCTGGGGCTGGAGGCCGCCAGGCTCTCGGGAGACATGGTGCTTCCGGGAGTTGTAAAGCGGCTCACCAGCGAGGGCTCGCTGTTCAGTGCCGGAAAGTTCATTCTGATCAGAAACACCGATGAGATTCCACTGAAAGCCCAGCAGGAACTCGTAGAAGCGGTCTCTCAGAAGGATTCCCAGCATCTCTTCCTTCTGTTGACCCAGAAACAGAGCCTGAATACCGCCTTTCTGAAAAAACTCGGTGCCTGCGCCACTGTCTTCCAATGCTGGGAACCCTTCCCGGGAAGAATGTGGCCCTGGACGAAAAGGCTTTCCGGGGAGATGAGGGTCAGGCTGGACCGTGAAGCCTCGGAGACCGTCTCCGCGCTCTCCTTCGGAAAACTCATGAATCTCGCCGGAATCATTGAAAGGATTTCCATTCGATACGGGCCGGACGCAACGGTCACCTCCGAAATGGTTCTGGCCTCATCCGGCGCCCTTCCTGAATGCAATGCCCTGGAAATGACGAATCACGCCGTTTCATGCCGAACCGGGAGTGCCCTTTCCATGATGTCGGTTCTGCTGTCCTCCGGCGAGGAGCCCATCAGGCTTCTGGCGCTGATTCATTCCCAGTGGGTTCTCGCGGCGTGCGCCGCTGGAATTCTGGAGAAGGGCGGGGGAGAGTCACAGGTGGCGGCAACCCTGGGAATCAGCCCGTACCGGGTCAAACAGGTTCTTGAAATGGCGCGGTTCTGGCGGGGAAGGGCTCTTGCGCCAGTGGCAATGTCTTTTGCGGAAACGGATATGAAACTGAAAAGGGGCTGGGATTCCCTTGAGGCACTTGCTTCGTTTATAATTGCCTTGACATTGCACGGTGGATGATAGACAGTTATCTTTCTTTGCGTTTCCGGTATTGTCCGCCTGTTTTTGAACGCACTCTCTGTAAGGAGGCGAAATGGCCGAAGTGCTTGAAGCCAGGATCCAGAAGCTCCTCGACCAGCGACTGGAGTTGGTTGATCGTCTTTCCAACCTCGATTCGCTGAAGGACGAAACCAATAACAGGGTCTACATCCGCATCAAGAAAGACTATGAAGCCCAACTGGACGAAGTCCTGGGCAGCATCGGCGAAGAGAAGGGTGCTCTGGTATCCAAGGTCGAGGAACTGACCGCCCGGATCGACAAACTCGAAAGAAGCCACCAGGAGCAGTCCGACGCGGTGGACGAGCTTCAGATTCGTGCCAGGCTCAGGGAACACGACGAGAACGACCCGGACTTCCAGAAAAACCTTGAAAGCGTCAAGAACGAACGCAACAAAACCGCCAACGAACTCGACCTTCTCCGTTCCGAGCTTGGCGAGCTTCGCAAGGTTCTTCGGGATGTGGACGAGGCAACCCTGGGCAGAGCGGCGGCTGCTGCTTCCGCCAAGGATGCCGATGAAGACGACATATCCGACTCCATCGACGAACTCGAACTCGACGACGAGATTGAGCAGTCGGTTCCCGACGGCGTGAAGTGCCCTTCGTGCAATCATATGAACCCTGCTCAGAACCCGTTCTGCGAGGAGTGCGGAGCCGCCCTCGGCGCCGAAGACGAAGATTTCGCAGACGATTTCGATCTCATCGACGACGACGAGCTGGACCTGTAAGAAGCTTTGCGGTTTAAGGTATAATGGGGGCGATGGGCAACCGTGGCCCCCTTTTCATATCAGCAGTTCCAGGATCTGAACCGCATTCAGAGCCGCGCCCTTCCTGAGGTTGTCGGCGGTTATCCAGAACTGAAGCACCCTTTCATCGCCGGGATGATTTCTAAGCCTTCCAACCCAGACCGGGTCCGTGCCTTCCACGGTTACAGGCTGAGCACCCATGGGAAGAACCCGGATGCCCGGCGAACCGTCGAGAAGCTGTTCCGCTTCCTTCCAGTGCACGGGGTCATGGAATCGAACGGTTACGCTCTCTGTATGCCCCACCGTAACCGGAACTCTTGCCGCTCCCGGGAAAACTGGAAAGACGGCGTCCATGATCTTTGCGGTTTCCCGTATCAGCTTCATCTCTTCGTCTGTATAACCGTTGTCCTGCGGTTCGCCAATCTCGCAGAGCAGGTTTCGGTGAAGGCGGTTTTTGCCCGGTGGCAGGGCCTCATCCCGGGTCAGGGCCTCAAGACCCCGGGCGCCGGCTCCGGAGACGGACTGGTATGTGGAAACAGAGACCCATTGTATGGGTTTCATGCGGTTCAAGGGCGCCAGAGCTGTTACCAGCTGTATCGTAGAGCAGTTGGGATTGGCTATCAGCGCAGGTTTCCGCGGAATTGCGCCGGAATTGACCTCTGGAACCACCAGCGGCACTCCGGCGGACATGCGGAAAGCCGAGGAGTTGTCTATGATAGTGGTGCCCATGGAAAGACAGGGGGGGATCCATTCCCTGGCCACGGAGGAACTGGTGGCTCCCAGGAGAATGGTGCCCTTTTCCAGAGCTTTCGGGTTTAGTATTTCAACGGGTACGGATTCTCCACAAAAGGAGATGGTTCTGTCCCCGCGGCCCCGGGAGGCGAAGGCTTGAAGCCTGCCAAGAGAAAGGGATCTTTCCTGAAGAATTTCGATCATCTTGGACCCCACGAGACCCGTTGCTCCCACCACACCCACGGTAAGCACAGGCATACCTCCTTGAATCTTCTGTTCGCGCTGGCCTTCGCAGTGCATATGATAATCAACGGAGGATGCTCCGGAATTCGCAGCACCCAACCCGGGCCCAGGCAAGGCGCCGTGCCTTCCGCCGGGTCACCCATGAGCAATGTCGAGACTCCGGTCATTCCCCTGGTTCCCAGGGCAACCCGGGGTCATCCCGCCCCGCTGAGAATTCCGCAGGGCGTTGCGGAATCCAGCGATGTCCATTACTCCCATGAGAACTGCCCGGCGGATCAGGACCTCAGGGGTCTTCTGGAAAGGGTGCTGAGAAGCGAAGGGGCTCCAACTGAGTTGGCCGCCCTGGTCTGGGTGGAAACCCGGTACTCGGTTGGAGGGTACTCCTCCGCCGGTGCCGCGGGCCCGTGGCAGTTCATGAGCGGCACCGCGAGGTTCTGCAATCTTCGCATGGCGGACAGGGTGGATGAGAGGTATTCATGGGTGGCTTCAACCAGAGCCGCCTCCAGATACCTGGGCTACCTGCACGGAATGTTCGGGGACTGGAAGCTTGCCATAGCGGCGTACAACTGCGGCGAGGGCACTCTGCAAAGGGCCCTTTCCGGAGGGCGCACCACCTTCGGGGAACTGAGCCTTCCAAGGGAGACCAGCTACTTCGTACCCCGGTTCGCCAGGGCTCTCGAGGCGTACAATCAGCTGGATCCCACAGGCGACGGTCTTTCCGTGATTCTGGTGCCTCCGGGCATTGATCTCCGGCTTCTGGCCGCCGAGACAGGGGTTTCCCCCGGTGTACTGGCAGAACTGAACCGGGGCTATCTTGCCGAAACCGTTCCCGCAAGCGGTGACCGCTGGGAGGTGGTGATTCCCACGGAATTCGCTTCCGTTGCGTTCCAGACCGCCTGGATCATCGACCCGACCCACTATCTGGTCAAATACGGCGACACCTGGGATTGCATTGCCGCAACCACCGGGGTTGACCGGCAGAGGCTTTTGGATGCCAACAGCGGAACTGACCTTGTCGCCGGGGCAATTCTGAGCCTGCCGGAAAGCAGCCGGACACCTGTCAACACCAGGGCCGCGGAATCGTCGGGCTTCTTCAGGTATACGGTTCGTTCCGGTGATACCCTTGGGGGCATCGGGAGCATGGTCGGCGTCTCTTCCCGGGAGGTTGCCCAATGGAATGGTATTTCCACAGGTACCACGATCCATCCCGGGCAGACCCTGATGCTCAGGGGGACCCCCCCGGCGGCTTCCTCCGGCGGCGGCTTCGAGATGGTCACCGGAGGGGGGAGGCTTACACATACCGTGGTTTCCGGTGATACCATCTGGGATCTTTCGCGGAACTACGGCGTTTCGGTCGAGCAGATTCAGAGGCTCAACAACAGGACCGACTCTTCGCTGTCTATTGGAGAGGTTTTAATCATAAGACCGGAGTAGGGGGATATGGCTCTATTCAAATCAAAATCGCAGAGAATCCTTAAGAAAGCCAGGGATATGGCCGCCGGGGACATGGTCGACCAGGCGGCGGTTCTGATGGAAGAGGAGATCGAAAGCCTTCTGGAAGAAAAGGATGCGGCAAGGCAGGTAGTGCCGTTTCTGATGGACATCGGCCACCCTGACCTGGCTGCCAGGCTTTCCGAGCGGATAATCAAAGCCCACTCCGACCTTCGGGCGGGGGTTGTAAAGCTGCTGGAGGAGAAACTGGGGCATTTTTCCCGCTCCACGGAACTCCTGCGGGTGCTCTGGAGGTACAGGCTTCGAAGCAAGGATTACAACGGGATGATCGAGCTTCTTTCCACCGTGGACCGGCTCACGGAATCAAGGTTCACCGACAGCATCGAAGCCGCGTACAACTCCCAGGGGAAGTACTCCGGCGAAGATCTGAAGAACCTGGAACCCTGCCTGGCAATGGCGGTGGTGCTCTTCAGAAAGGGAAGGCCGTCGGAGGCGGTTGATGTGCTGGTCGATGCCGCGGAGAGATCATCCTTTCCCGACGAAAGCCTTTCCCGGCTCAGCGGCTGGATAGCGAACCGAACCGGCGGGACCGACATGGAGGTCAACTTCGGCCGGATCAGGATTCTTGTCTCTCTGTCCGACACCGAACGGGCCATATCCGAGCTTTCCACCCTGCTCCAGGCCGAGGGTGAGATACTGGAGAAGGCCATCGCCATCACGGAAAAGAGCATTATTCCCGCGGATCCCACCGGCCGGGCTTCGGTGGTTCTCGCAAGGCTGATGGCCGCCGGAGGCCGGGTGAATGAAGCCTGTTCGGTCCTGGAGAGGCTTCTTGATCGTGACATCGATGGAAACACACTGGAGCAGGCGGCGGCGGGAATGGTGTTGGCGGCTCCGACCAGCGCCCGGGCGCACCTTCTGCAGGCAAGGCTTCGATTGTCCCGGAACGAGATCACCCAGGGCATCGACTCTCTGAACCGGGTTTTCGAGTGCCCCGATCTTGACCAGGCACCGGTGGCGGAGGTATGCAGGAGCGTCATAGAAAATGGAATGGACCGGGAGGGCAAGGTTACCCGAAGGCTGGGCGAGTTCCTGGTTGACAGAGGCTCGGTGGAGGACGCGGTTCAGGTGATACCTTCTCTGATGGAGCAGGACCCGGAGTGGGTATTCGGCCAGATTCAGAAACTGCTGCAGAAGGAGAAGACCAACGCGTCGGTGCTTACCCTGCTGGCGGTTCACAAGCTGCTGGCGGGAAGGGAGGGTGAGGCGGGGGCGACCCTTCAGCATCTTTCTTCAAGGAAGGACCTCAAGTCCCGCTCGGACATCGCGGCGGTTCTCTCCAGGCTTTCCCACCTTATGGACCGGTTTCCAAGGCTTCGAAGGTTCCGGGCTTCAACCACGGGCGCAATGGGCGATTCCAGCCAGTCCGCCAAAGACTGGATCGCTTTGCTTCTGCAGGGCGAGCGGGTTCCTGACCGGGGGCTTGTGGAGATATTCGACAGCGGTCTTGCCAAGGAGCATGCCCAGGCCATCCTCAGCTCCGGTTTTCATCCCGACACCCCGGCAGGTTTTCTTGTTCAGGCTTCCGCCGCGGTTTGCGTCGACGATGCCGTCACCGCTTCCCCGGCCATGACGGAAGCGGTGAAAGACCCTGCTGTCGCTGCCAAAGTTGCCGACCTGGTTTCCGACATCAGGCTCAGTATGCTTCAGAAAACCACCACAGAAGGATTTCTGCCCGCCTTGAACGATGCGGGAAAGGGAGGCGTGGTGGCGAAGCTTCTGCCGTTGCTGGCTGAGCCGGGGGCCAGGGAGGACTGGATGGACGCCCTGGCTTCCAGGGTCGATACCGGCGACAGTATCGAAACAGCGATCTTCAGGCTGGAGTATTTCATCGAATCCGGACATTTTGGAACCGCGGCGGTGTCCGTTGAAAGGCTGGAGATACCTCCGGGTCCGGTGGCCGACCTTGCGGACGGTTGCAGGGCCGCCTCCTCCGGCGACCGGGAAAAGGCCGTCGAACTCCTGTCTTCCGCCGCGGCTGAAAGCAGCACCGCCCCCATGGCCAGAACCGTGCTGGAATACATGGCTTCCGAGGAGGCATCGGGCCCCACGGCCATTGCCCTGGCCCAGTCCCTGGTGAACACGGGAGATGTTTCCAGGGCGGCGGGAGTTGTATCAGGCTCCCTGGATTCACCGGAGGTCGGGGCTTTTCTCGAGGAGAACTGCCCGAGGCATGTGGACGCATGGGAATTGTGGAAGCTTCTGGCGCTGTCAAGACTTCTCAAAGGTGATGCCGGGGGCTTCAGAATGGCGGCCACCACCGCATTGGAGAAGAGCGGGGCTCCCGCCAGGGAACTGGTGGAGGCGGCTCTGGAGTACGGCGCCGGAAAGACCGACACCGATACCCTTCTCTTCGGCGTGACCAACGCCGTCAAGTACAGCACCGGGCTGGATGTGACGGAAGAGGTCTGCCAGCTTCTCCGTCTTGCCCCGGGGCTCCACAGCCGATTGTCCGTTCTCGAACTGAGTCAGCCGCCGGTGAAGGCCCTGATGGGTGTGGTGATGGGAGACCCGGAGCTGTTTCTTGCCGATGGGGCACCCCTGGATCTGAACCCTCCGGCGGAGTCGGTTGATCAGTGCATAGAGCAGTGGGCGGGTGACGAAATGTGGCAGGCACTTCACAGGCTCATGCTGACCTGCGATGCTTCCAACTTGAAAGACAGGGCTCACCGAATCCGTACGATTCTGGCGGGCAAGGGCTTTTCGGATGTTGATTCGCTTCTTTTTGAGGACGCCAGGGCGCAGCCGGCGAACCGGCTGGATTTCTGGAATTCGGTGGAAACCGACGAGTTTGTTCAGAGGGGTCTTACAGAGTTCTTTTCGGAAGGCTCAAGGATACAGCGGGATGAGGCCGACGCCGCGGGAAGGGCTCTGGCCCGTTCCTTCATTGATGGAGAAACCGTTCTCGCTTTCGCCACCAGGCTTGCGGATTCAGGTGTCGATAACCTTGCCGAAACCATTTCCCTGCTTCTGGACAAGGCCCTGCAAACCCGGGAGTCCGATGTTACTCCGGGTTTCATAAGGCTTCTGGCAGCGGGAGGAAGGGTTCGCGAGGCGTACCGGAAGGCCAGGGGAAACGATGAACTGCTTGGAATACTGAGGGAAACCCTGGCGCGACGGAAGCAGTTGGACATATCCGCGGAAAGCGCCCTCTGGAACAGTGGAAAAAGGGAGGCCGCCTGCGCCGGCTGGCTGGCCCTCTACAGACAGACCCGTGACCAGAGACACCTTTCCGAACTGCACTGGGCGCTTTCCCAGATGGGTCTTGCAGACGAGAAGGCAGCCCTGGAGAGATTCATGGAGGAAAGACACCCTGGCTGTGAGCGGGCTTCAGGCGCCGCGGGAGGCCGGGGATGGATTCTCAGCGATCTGAAAACAGGAAGAAGGCACTTCGGACGGGGGATGACCAATGGCAGATAACCAGGTAACCGTTGAGCAGCTCCTCAGGGGGTTGGGACAGGCTGTGCTTCAGTTGTCGGAAAAAATGGATGTTCTCGTGGAAAAGCTGGACGGTGTCCGGGAAGAGGTGGCGAAGACCACTCCAATGGCGCCGCCGGGTGAAAGCTTTCTCGAGGCCCAGTTCGGTCGTGTCGAAAGCGCCCTGGCTGTTCTGGGCTCCCGGGAGGTTCCCGAAGTTGGAGCCGGCGCTTCCGACCAACTTGTCCGGGGGCTGGCTGAGTTGGAAACCTCCATCGGGAACATGTCTCAGAGCATGGGGGAGAAGCTGGACGGAATCGCCGCGGGAATCGCCGGAAATCAGCAGGAGAAGAGCGCCCCTGAACTCCGCGACGAGATTGTCGGGCTGGGGGACAGGCTTGAGAAGGTTCTGGGAGAAGTGAACACCGCGGTGAGGGAAACAGGGGAACAGAGCGCCATGAGGATATCCGAGGCGTCGGGGGTGATCGTTGAAGCCATCGGAGCGCTTCCAGATTCGGTGAAGGCGATGAAACTCTCGCTGGAAGAGAAAGCCGATGCCCTTCGAGCGGAAACCGCCGAGAATCAGAGGAACACCGAAAAAACCCTGGAATCCATAGAAAAGACTGAGAAAAAAACGGTTGAGGCGGTTGAGGCGGTGAAGAAGGAGCTTTCAGAGGGCCTGAAAAACCAGAAAAAACTGCTGGGTGAGATGCAGGAGGTGACGGAGAGGTTCGCCGGAAAGGCCATGGAGGACGGCATCAGCCAGCTGAACCGAAGCGCCATTCACCACTACAACATCGGCGAATACAATGCCGCCCTCGAGGATCTGAAGGAAGCGGCCCACCTTGACGGAAACAGGGCCGAGATCTGGTGCAACATGGCCCATGTCCAGGCGGCGCTGAAAGAGGACACCGACGCTGAGGCCTCATTCCGGAAAGCCCTGGAGCTTCAGCCGGATCTGGACCAGGCGGTATCGGGCCTGGGAGTTCTGCTCCTCGCCGGGGGAAGATCGGAAGAGTCCATCTCCTTCCTCGAGGGGTTCATCGGAGAAGAAACCTCCTCAATACGGACAATGATAGCCTACAGCCGGGCCCTGGCCGCGGCGGGCCGCCACTCCGACGCTGTGAACACCCTGGAGAGGGCCGCGTCTCTGGCGCCGGAAAACCCTGAAGTAAGGGACGAACTGGCGGCGTACACCGGAGACGGAAAGAGTTGAGAACAGCCACAGCGATTCTGATCCTTCTGTTGACCCTTCTGACAGGGTGCGGAAGCGTGCCTGTTGAAACCCCCCAGGAAAGCCCGGAAACCCGAAGCCTGAGGCTGGCCGGCATGGCGGACAGCCTGGCGGCACAGGGGCAGTACGCTGAAGCTGTGGAAGCCTATGTCACCTCAGCGATGCTGCTTCCTCCGGGCGATCCCCGAAGGGCGGTGCTGGCCCGGAAGGCCGCGGCGGCATCCCGGGAGCCAAACCTGACAGTGGCACGGCTGCTCATCGAAAGCCCGGATTCCGTCACGGTATTCGAAGCCCTACGTCTTGGAGGAGGGGATGTCGCCCCGGAGCTTGGCCCGCTGGTGCTTTCAGGTGAAGCCCCGTACGGCGAGTACGCGTCACTGGCGGTGGCGGAGTGTCTGGTTAACGCAGGAAGATTCGTGGAAGCACGGGAGTTTCTCACATACTCCGGGGACAACCTGCCCGGCAGAGCCGGAACAGATCACCTGATTCTTTCCTACAGGGTTGCCCTGGGAACCGGCGACACCTCCCTGCAGGAAACTCTGTGGCGAAGGGCGGAAGCCCTTGGAAACAGCGAGATGTCCGCCGCCATGAGGCACCACCGGGGAATGCACAAGCGCAGCATGGGATATGAGGGATGGGAGAACGATCTTTTGGCGTCCTTCGATCTGTGGCCCGCGGGGGACATGCACGCGGCGGCGTACGCGGTGCTTCGGGAAACCCTGTTCAACGACCCGGTCATGGCTTCCTCGGTGGCGGAGAATTTCTACGGGGGAGGGCTCTGGAACGAGCTTTACGAAATTGCCATCCGCAGCCCGAATCCCCCCCCGAATCTTCACTACCTGGCGGGCCGAACCAGAGACCGTCTCGGTTTCTACCGTGAGGCGGCGGACATGCTTTCCGAGCATCTCCGCCGGTGGCCCCGGGGCGCGGAAGCTCCGGACGCCGCCATTAACCTGGGCAGAAGCCTGGCCGCCCTGGGGATGGTGGAAGAGGCTCTGGATGTGTTCGATACCTATCAGGAGAAGTGGCCCTCCCATGTCCGGATCAGCAACCTTCCCTGGTACAGAGGAAGCCTTCTGGCGGAGAATGGCCACTGGGAAAGGGCTTTGCCCTATTTCAGGGAAACCATTGCCCGGTATCCGGGAAACACCACGGCGGACGATGCTCATTACTACCTCTGCGTGGGGCTTATGAAGACAGGCGATCCCGGAGCCGCCCAGGAATTCTCGTCCTTCATCGAAAGATGGACCCAGAGCGTCTATAGGTCCTCGGCAAGATACTGGTATGGAAGGCTGTTACTGGAAGCGGGGGATTCCCGGGGGCAGAGCGTGCTGCAGGGCCTCGTCGCCGACAGCCCCGAAAGCCTTCCCGCGGTTTTCGCCAGGGAGTATCTGAACCTTCCTCCCTGGCAGCCCCACTACACCGGCGAACCCCTGGAAGAATGGATGACCAGGAACAACCGGGCGCCGGCAGCGCCACCGGAAGAAGCCCTTGCCGGCGCGTATCTTTCTTCCGTCGGCCGGAGGGCCTGGGCGCAGGATCTCTTCCGCGCAGCGGAGAGCCGGGTGGGTGGCGCTTTTCGACTGGGCCCCTTCTACGCCAGGCACGAGATATGGGAAAGGGGGCCCTGGGCCGCTTACACAATGTGGAGCCTGGAGGGAAGTGAACGCCCGCTGGAACTCTGGAGGCTTCGCTACCCCAAAGCGTGGGAAGCCCAGGTCGCCGAAGCCGGCCAGCGATACCACATCGACCCCCTTCTGATATACAGCATCATGAAACAGGAGAGCGGCTACTCGCCCTGGGTGTACTCCACCGCAGGCGCCAGGGGCCTTCTGCAGATGATACCCAGCACATCGGAGTATGTGGCGGCGGAAAGGGGCTGGGAGGGCTTCACCCCTGACATGCTTTACATCCCGTCGGTGTCCATCGAGTATGGCATCGCCTGCATATCCTCCTACAGGGATCAGATGGGGGGAGACATCAGGGAAACCCTGGCCGCCTACAACGGAGGGCCCCACAACGCCCTGCGCTGGGGTGCTGGAAGGGTCGCGCCCGAGGAGTTCTTCGGAAGGATAACCTTCAACGAAACCAAGAAGTATGTCGAGATCGTATCCCACAATTACACGATCTACAGATCGATTTGGCCATGAAATCCCGGTGGACAACCGGCGCCGGAACGTCCCGCTTCACAAACGGGCAACGGACAGCAGGTTGATTGCCGCGGTGGGAATTCACATTGTTGACCTTGCGGTCTTCCGGAAGAAGCTTACAGACCGCTTGATATCCACGGTGTTTCTTCCCGAGGAAGCCCGGTATGCCGGGTCCCGGGCCAGACGCCACGAGAGCTTCGCCGGCAGATTCGCCGCGAAGAAAGCGGTGTTGAAAGCGCTGGGATGCCGGGATTCCGGCATGATTACTGAACTGAACCAGGTGGAAGTTCTCAGAAACAGTGATTCCGGAGAGGTTTCCATTCGACTTCATGGAGATACCGCCGCCGCCGCGGCGAAAATGGATGTGGGTACCGTTCGGGTTTCCATCAGCCACAGCGGAACCGTAGCGCTGGCCATTGTGGTTCTCGAACACAGGCAAGAACGGAAGGGGCTGTCTTGAGCAACATCGGAAGCTATGAATCAAGGTTGAACAGTTTTGACTGGGGCATCGCCCGGGATGTAATGGGATGGAAGGAAGGCGAGCTTCTCAACATCGGCGCCATCTGTTCCGACAGGGTGTGCGACCGGGGCCTGGCTGACAAACCGGCGCTTATCTGGGAAGGCTTCGGCGGAAAGAAAAAGACCTTCACCTTTGACGACGTAAGGGTGTATTCCAACGGATTCGCTGATCTCCTGCAAAACCTTGGCCTGCAGCCCGGTGAAAGGGTCTGCGTCTTCATGGACAAGATTCCGGCACTTTACATATCCTTTCTGGGCGTTTTGAAAATGGGCGGGATAGTGCAGCCCCTTTTCAGCGCCTTTGGAGATGAATCACTGGAAGTCAGGCTTGCCGGGGCTGGAACCTCCGCCATTCTCACCACCCAGAAGCATGTGAAGAAGGTCAGGGCAATACAGGACAGGCTTCCGGCCTTGAAGCATGTGATAGTGGTGGAGGGCAACCCTGAAAAACTTCGGGAGGGTGAACACTTCTACGATTTTGAAAGCGCCCCCAGGGTCGAGAGCTTCAAGTCCTGCGAATCCGGCCCCGAAACCCCGTCGGTGCTTCACTACACATCCGGCACGACCGGTCAGCCCAAGGGCGCCCAGCATGTTCACAGCTCGGTGTGGGGGCAGGCCCTCACCAGCCACTGGGTTCTCGACCTTCAGGAGAACGATGTTTACTGGTGCACCGCCGATCCCGGCTGGGTAACCGGAACAAGCTACGGCATCATTGGCCCGTGGAGCCTCGGCATAACACAGTGCGTGCTGGATTCCGGGTTCACCAGCGCCCGATGGTACCAGTTCATTCAGGACAACAGGGTAACTGTTTGGTACTCGGCCCCCACCGCCATCCGCTCACTGATGCGGGACGGCGAGGAAACCGTGAAGAAGTTCGACCTTGGGTCCCTGCGACATCTGGCCTCGGTGGGTGAGCCGCTGAACGCCGAGGCGGTGATCTGGAGCGAGAAGGTTTTCGGCCTGGCCTTCCACGACACCTTCTGGCAAACCGAAACCGGTTCCATGATGATAACCAATTACCCCGGCATGAAAATCAAGCCGGGATCCATGGGCAAGCCTTTCCCGGGCATTACCGCCACGGTGCTGGACCTGAAGACCCACGAACCACATACCGAGCCCGGCAGAGTTGGTCTTATCGCCTTCCGTCCCGGCTGGCCTTCGATGTTCCGGCAGTACTGGCAGAGGCCGGACCTTTACCGCAGCAAGTTTCCCGGCGCCAGGGAAGACGCCACGCCCGACGAGCTCAGGCAGGACCAGTCCCTCTGGTACGTCTCCGGCGACAGGGCCAGCATAGACAACGACGGTTACTACTGGTTCGTGGGACGGGACGACGATGTGATCAACACCGGAGGTCACCTGGTGGGCCCGTTCGAGGTGGAATCGGCCCTGATCGAGCACGAAGCCATCGCGGAAGCGGCGGCGGTAGGCAAACCCGACGAGGTCAACATGGAAGTGGTGAAAGCCTTTGTCACCCTCAACCCGGGTTACGAACCGGGAGACGACCTCGAGCTTTCGATCATGAACTTCATTCGCAAGAGACTCTCCCCGCTGGCCATGCCCCAGGAGATCGAGTACCTGGAGAAACTGCCCAAAACCAGGTCGGGCAAGATACTCCGCCGCTATCTCAGGGCTCTGGAGTGGGGTGAGGACACCGGCGACCTTTCCACCCTCGAGGATGACTGAAACAGGGCAACAGCCTGAAAGGAAGAAAAAAGATGGAAGGCATGAAAGACACCGTATTGCAGTACGTCATCGAAGAATACGTTGACGAGGATGACGAAATGGACATCGACGCCGACACCCCGCTGATCTCATCGGGACTGGTTGACAGTTTTTCGATGGTATCCCTGAAGGTGTTTCTCGAGAAGAAGTACAGCATCAAGCTTCCGGACGACGAAGCCACCCCGGAAGCCTTTGACACCGTGAACTCCATTTGCGAACTGGTGAAGAAGCACCAGGGCTGACGGGAGCATCAGGAATGGCATACAGCGACAGAACCAGAACCGTGTTTGCAGGGGAAATCGAGACCATTCGGGAAAAGGGCCTTTACAAGGAGAAGCGTTTCATCTGCTCTCCGCAGGACGCGGAAATCGAGGTCGAGTACCCCGAGGGCGCACCGAAGAAGAAGGTGCTCAATTTCTGCGCCAACAACTACCTTGGGCTTTCCAGCCATCCCGATGTGGTGGCGGCGGCCCACCGGGGGTTGGACCAGAGAGGCTATGGTATGAGTTCCGTCCGGTTCATCTGCGGAACCCAGGACATTCATCGGGAACTGCAGGACCGGGTGTCGGAGTTTCTGGGAATGGAGGCCACCCTTCTGTTTCCATCGTGCATGGACGCCAACTCCGGAGTTTTCGAGGCAATCCTCAGCCCCGAGGATGTGATCATCGCCGACAGGCTGATCCACGCATCACTGGTGGACGGCATCCGGTTGTGCTCGGCGGAGTACGACACCTTCAAACACATGGACATGAAGCACCTGGAAAACAAGCTCATTCTTCACAAGGACAAGAGGAACAGGTTGGTGGTTACCGACGGCGTTTTCTCCATGGATGGTGATCTCGCTCCTCTGGATGAGATGTGCGCCCTCTGCGACAGGTACGACGCCATGATCCTTGTGGACGAATCCCACGCCTCGGGCTTCATAGGCAGAACCGGCCGTGGCACCCACGAGCACTTCGGCGTAATCGACAAGGTGGACATCATCACCACAACCTTCGGGAAGGGCCTCGGTGGAGCCTCCGGAGGCTGTGTCTCCGGCAGGAGGGAACTCGTGGAGCTTTGCCGGCAGAAGGCGAGGCCCTACCTGTTCTCGAACTCCATGGCGCCCCCGATCGTTGCCGCTTCCATAACCAT
>Ga0334894_1001321_pt1 | contig 21634 bp, 22 predicted proteins | sample GraSluR3_MG_6_FD_207225 | JGI IMG/M metagenome (GOLD analysis project Ga0334894, IMG submission 207225) | Sludge microbial communities from methane-producing bioreactor in Wageningen University, Netherlands - Granular Sludge_12_05 R3 | ecosystem: Engineered > Bioreactor > Anaerobic >... | reverse complement strand
GTGTTGGGGGGGCATTGTCTCCCCATGAAATTAAACACTGGAATATCACCTCCTCAATATAAGGTATTCAAAGTACCAAAAAAAGTTCTGAGAAGGATGAAAAAATAACCGGCTGCAAACCGGCCGGGCTGCATAAGGATACGGATGACGGCAGGCAGGCCGAAGGATACCGGCTTGTCTAATAAAGGGAATTGGGTTATGCTGTCGAATTAGAATACTATAAAGGCCTAAGGGGAGGTAGAAGCCAGGTGAAATCGCGGGTTCTTTTTGTATCGACATACCCTGAACTGACAGCAATGGCAAGGGATATTTCCCAAAAGCTGGGCATACCTTTGAATATATATGAAGGCGGAATAATGAGAGACGGCCACCTGTATGCCAGCGAAAAACAAGATCAACTGGATGTCATAATAAGCTGCGGTGCCACAGCGGCTGCCATAAAGGAACTTGTAACCATACCCGTTGTCTCGGTGGAAACCGGCACGGTTGATTTTCTGAACGCGCTAATAAAGGCCAAAGAGTATGGAGACAGGATCGGTCTTGTCAGTTATAAAAGCGAGAAACTCGAAAATCTAGAAAGCCTAAAAAGTGTACTCAATATTGACTTCATAGATTTTCCGTATTCAAACAAAGAGGAACTGGAAAAACAGATGGAAGATGCATTGGGCTTTGAAAAGCTTACGGTAGTCAGCATGGGTAACTGTGTAACAGAGGTCTCCACGAAAAAAGGTCTAAGGGGCGTGCTGATACGTCACAGCAGAAAGTCTGTGGAGCAGGCTATAGTTGCGGCAAAGAATATAAGTGATTTGGGCAAAAGGGAGAAGGAAAGGGCCGAGAGGTTAAAGGCGGTGATAGACTATTCCGGCGAAGGCATAGTAACCACCGATAAAAATGGTATAATAACAACCTTCAATCCGGCAGCCGAAAAAATTTTCAGCTTATCTGCAGCAGATACAGTGGGGAAACCTGTCGGAAAGCTGGCACCCGGAAGCAATTTTGATATATTCTGCGGGGAAGGCAAACAGGAACTGGGAAGGCTTATCAAAATCAACAATGCACAAACAATCCTGAACAGGGTGCCCATTGTTGTGGACGGTGAGCAGACGGGTACCGTTTTTACCTTCCAGGAAGTCTCAAGGATACAAAAGCTGGAGCATAAGGTAAGAAAGGAACTGTATACCAAAGGACTGGTGGCAAGATACTGCTTCGGGGATATAATAGGCAAAAGCAGTGTCATAAAGGAAACTATAGAAAAGGCCAAAAAGTTCGGCAGAACTTCCACAACGGTGCTGATAGAAGGCGAGACCGGCACCGGTAAGGAGCTTTTTGCCCAAAGCATACACAACATAAGCCCCAGAAGGGATGGGCCCTTTGTCGCAATTAACTGCGCGGCCCTGCCGGAAAACCTGTTGGAGAGTGAATTGTTTGGATATGAAGAAGGAGCCTTTACCGGGGCCAAAAAGGGAGGAAAACCGGGACTGTTCGAACTGGCGCACGGCGGGACCATTTTTCTTGATGAAATAAGCCAGATTTCTCCAGGGGTTCAAAGCAGGCTTTTAAGGGTACTGCAGGAAAGAGAAGTGCTGAGGATAGGCGGGGAATACATTCTCAACGTGGATACCAGGGTTATAGCCGCCACCAACAGCAATCTGTATGATTTGGTACAAAAGGGCAGCTTTCGGGAGGATTTGTTTTTCAGAATAAACATACTTAACCTGAAGGTTCCGCCCCTGAGGGCAAGAAGGGAAGATATCCCAATGCTTATAAGGCATCTTATTTCAATCGCCAACAACCGGCACGGTGCCGGTATAAGCGATATCACCGAAGCCGGTATGCAGCTTCTTAAAAAATACAGCTGGCCGGGTAATGTCAGGGAACTTGAAAATTTTACCGAAAAGATGGTTATACTTGCCGGTCATCCTGTGATAGGTGCGGATTTTATTAAGCAGCTGCTATCTGACCATGTTGTTTACAGGGATACGAGTATCGAGAAGGCCGGCGGAAGGGATGAGCTGATAGAGGTTAGCATCGGCCCTTTAAGGGATATGGAATTGCAGATAATAAAAGCCATGGGCGACAGGGTGAAAGGGGATAAAAAACTACTGGCCGAAAAACTCGGAATCAGCAGAACAACCCTTTGGAAGAGGCTCAGGGAACTGGAAACCGGGGACGGGAACCAGTAAGGCATATTTTTATTCCCCATGTTAAAAAAATAAACATACCCTTATGGTTTATCAATAATCCTAACAAACTATAGGCCCTGCATTTGAATGCAGGGCTTTATTACTAAAGCAAGTATAAGGCCGGGTACAGGTTTGGGGGGGGACAAGCTTCTGCGGGAAAAGTGGTATGGATTTTGCTACTAACAGTCTGTTAAGAACGCCAAGAAATAGTTTACTTTGCCATAACACACCCAAAGATTGGAATTACTTACCGAAAGGAGCGGGAAGTATGTACAGGATAACAATAAACAGGTGTTGGTGCAAGAAGTGCGGCATATGTACAGAGTTTTGTCCCGCAAATGTATTTACCCGGGAAGCGGATGGTACGCCGGTGGCAGCCCACCGGGAAAAATGCACCGGCTGCAGGATATGCGTATTGAGATGCCCGGATTTTGCACTGGAAGTGGAGGTGGACAGCGATGACGGAAATAGGTAAATTCAGGTTCATTCAGGGTAACCATGCCATAGCCGAAGGGGCTTTGGCAGCGGGGGCAAGGTTTTTTGCCGGGTATCCCATAACCCCGTCCTCCGAGATAGCTGAAATTTCCTCCAGGCGCCTGCCGGAAGTTGGGGGCGTATATATACAGATGGAGGACGAACTGGGCAGTATAGCAGCGGTAATAGGCGCTTCCGCCGCCGGGAAAAAATCCTTCACCGCCACCAGCGGGCCGGGGTTTTCGCTGATGCAGGAAAACCTGGGCGTTGCGGTGATGGCGGAAATCCCCTGCGTGATAATAAATGTACAGCGGTCGGGGCCCAGCACCGGCCTTGCCACAAAACCGGCCCAGGGTGACGTGATGCAGAGCAGATGGGGGACCCACGGCGACCACGGCATAATTGTATTGTCGCCGTCTTCGGTACAGGACTGTTTTGACCTTACAGTAACGGCCTTTAACCTTGCGGAAAGATACAGGACGCCGGTGGTGCTGCTGACGGATGAAATAATAGGACACATGCGGGAAAATGCATCACTCGGGCAGCCGGGGCCCGGTGAACTGACAGAGCGGGAAACGCCCGACTGCAGCCCGCGAGACTACAAGCCCTTTGAACTGAACAAAGGCAAAATAGCTCCCCTGGCGGCCTATGGCAGCGAATATGTTTTCAGAGTGTCCGGCTCCGCCCACGACGAGTGGGGCTTTGCCTGTAGCAGTCCGGAAAACGCTGACAAATTCATAAGGCACTACACAGAGAAGATAGAAAAAAACAGGGAAGATATCATAATGACCCGTCAGTACAACCTTTCGGATGCCGAATACACCATAATAACCTTCGGCTGCAGCACGAGGTCCGCCCTGGAGGCAATGCATTCGGCAAGGGACCGTGGAAAAAGAGCAGGTGTGCTCGAACTGATTACGTTGTGGCCCTTTGCCAGCGACAGGGTAAAAGAGGCCTGCCGTAATGCAAAGGCGGTAATAGTGCCCGAGATGAACCTCGGCCAGGTTATAAGGGAGGTCCAAAGGGCGGTAAAGAGGGACATACCAATAGTCGGTGTCAACAAAGTGGACAGCCGGTCAATAACGCCAATGGAAATACTCGGCAAAATCGAGGAGGTGGCAAAATGCCTGTAAAGAGATATACAGACTACCTGCTGAAGGATAAACTGCCGGTATTCTGGTGCGGCGGCTGTGGCAACGGAAACGTATTGGGCTCGATACTTCGTGCCTTTGCAAAGCTTGAACTGGAAAAACGCGATATAGTGGTGGTGACCGGTATAGGATGTTGGGGCAAGGCCGACGACTATATAAGCACAAACACATTCCACGGTACCCACGGGAGGGCCCTGGCCTTTGCCACCGGGGTTAAGCTTGCCAATCCAAGGCTTAAGGTTGTAGCGCTTATGGGGGACGGTGACGGTGCCACCATAGGCGGCAATCATCTTATACATGCGGCACGGCGTAATGTGGATATAACCGCTGTAGTGGTAAACAATTTCAACTACGGCATGACCGGCGGCCAGTATTCGGGGACAACGCCGGAAAACGCGATTACTTCCACTTCAAGGTGCGGGCATATTGAAGAAGGTTTTGACCTGTGCAAGCTTGTGGAAGCGGCCGGGGCACCCTTTGTGGCAAGGGGTACTGTATACGGCATAACGCAGCTTGACAAGCTGGTGGAACAGGCCCTGAATAAAAAAGGGTTTTCCTTTGTAGAAGTAATCGCGCCCTGCCCGACCCATTTTGGCAGGCTAAACCGCATGAAAAATGCACCGTCTATGCTTAAGTGGATTAAGGAAAACAGCATTACCATAAAGCAGGCCCAGAAGTTAACCGACCCGGAAAAACAGGGCAAGTTCGTTACAGGTAAATTTGTGGACAAAGAAAGGGAAGACTACAGCGCCAGGTATAAAAGTCTTCAAAGGCTGGCACAGAAATCGGCGGAAGGGGGCCTTGGCAAATGAAAGAAAGGTGGGAGATAATACTAAGCGGAGTGGGGGGGCAGGGTCTTATCATTAGCGGTACCATACTTGGTGAAGCGGCTGTAGTTTATGAAGGTAAGAACGCTACCCTTACCTCTTCATACGGAACCGAAACCAGGGGTACCTTTGCAAAATCGGATGTAATAATTAGTACCGGGAAGATTTATTTCCCGGAGGTGACAAGGGAAGACATTATACTGGCGCTGGCCCCTGCTGCCTATGACAGGTATATATCCTCCATGGACAGGGAAGCCATGCTTATTTACGACAGCGGCCTAATAAGCGATGTTAGGGAAACGGAGGTAAAGCAGCAGGGTTATCCTGTTACAGAAACTGCACGGCGGTTGGGAAATGCTGCCGCAGCCAATATAGTAGCCCTGGGGATTATCGTAGGAATAACCGGCGCGGTATCCGAAGATTCGGTGGTCCGTGCAATAAAAGATGCTTTTGCCAATAAACCGCAGGTTATAGAATTGAACATAAGGGCCTTTGTGAAGGGAATGGAAATGGCAAAGGCATAAACAAAGAAACAAAAGCATATTATTGAAGGAATCCCGCGGATTAAATAGAATATATAAACAAACATCCTGCGGACTCACATCATGTAAAGATTAACAGCCTGCATTTCATGTCCGAACGCAGGCTTTTGTTCTAGTATATTAGAATTAGCCAGGGCCTGTATCAAAACTGAAGAGGTGATGGTAATGAGTGACGGTATTCCCAGGGTACTTATTGAAGCTCCAGCCGGTTTCCGGTTGGAAGACGGTACAGGTATCCTTGAAACCGACGAAAAAGCAGCGCTGACCGTTGATGAGGAGGGTCTGAGTATAAACTACGGCCTGGGCAGTGCTCTTTTTTTCCCGCTCCGGGATATCAGCAGTATCGAGGCCGCCGATTACAGTATAGTTTTGGACCTTTCCCCGGGGGAAAAACTGGTGCTGTATCACCTGGGATACAGGTACGATGATTTTTGCAGGGTGCTTAAAAAGGCATGCAGTGAACTATCCATAAACGATTACCTTATGAAGGAAAGCATGATAAAGGAAGATGTCCGCTCTTCATATATTAACTACAATGCCGCCGGTGAGCGGATTGAAGAAGGTAATTGCCGGATCCGGCTGTATGAGACGGCTGCGGTAATAATCCGGGAAAACGGTGCTGTTACACGCCTCATATACAGTTTTATAAATGGTATCCGACAGGAGGACTACCGCCTTGACATAGAGATGGAAACCGGTGAAAAGTGGCGGTTTGAAAAGCTTGGCAGAGAGTTTAGCCCCCTGCTGAAATCCCTGTCGGATGCGTTAAGCGCCCTTTCGCTTAATACCCAGCAGCACTTAAGACAGCTGCTTCCGGATGTATCCCTTTCTGTTATCCGCAAAGCGGCGGAGCTCCTAAAGGATGGCAGGGCGGCCCAAAGGGCGGACCTGGAAAACATACACCCGAGCCTGTGGATTGAACTGGAAAAGCGTCTTGAGATTGCGGGGATTAAGGATGAATACGATTATCTTGTGCCGCTGTCCGACGAAAAAAGGGTATGCATAGGCTTCAAAAGGGGACTGATGGGCGATTTGACCGGCGAGTATATCTGGTTTTTAATACCTGTATACAGCCGGGACGAAAGCCTGCCCGGAAATGTGGTTGCCATGGAAGCTTCGGGCGACGGAGGCGGTAAAGCTACATATTTTTTCAGGATAATGGACAGGGACAAATACAGACAGGCAAGTGACAGGGAAGAGCTGGCGGCTAAAGCCGGTGAGTTTATGCTGCAGCTGAACCGGTGTATGCTTGAGATAAACTTCAGAAGGGAACCGGTATACCTGGCGGATGAAAAGCTAAGCCAGCCGGCCTATTCGAAATATAAGGAATCGATAAAACAGATGCCTGATTTGAAGATCCTGAGAGAACATTTTTTGGGAAGGGTTTTTCATCGTTCTCCCGAACAGTGGAAGGAGGATGTGACCGACATCATGCGGTTCAACGTAAATACAGACAACAACAAAGCCAAGTGGAAAGAGTCATTCAACGGGGAATAAAAAACAATTAGGAGGTGAAGCCTGTGGTAGGATATAAACATCCCTGCCGTTACTGTAACGAATTTATCCCTCCGGATTCAAACTATTGTCCGGTATGCAACAAGGTTAATCCCCTCGGGCAGCTGAGATGTCCGAAATGCAAAAGCCCCGTAAGAAAGAGCTGGTCAAGCTGCAGCCACTGCGGACTTTCCCTGTCAATTACCTGCCCCAATTGCGGCGGCAATACTTTTTTCGGGGACTACTGTGGCAATTGCGAAGAAAGACTGTTGGTTACATGTCCCAACAGCAAATGTAACACGGTACAGCCTCCTATAAGCAAAGTATGCATAAAATGTGGGCAGCCACTTTAAAAAAAATAAAGGAAAGGATGGATATAAAGTGACCCTGAAAGCCTTTACAAGTAATTATGCTGACAACAGCACCGAAGCGGGTTTCCAGTTTACATTTTTCTGTGATATTTGCCGTGACGGGTATAAAACCGGTTTCATCGAGTCCAAAACCCATAAGAAGGGTAATCTGATCAAAGGCCTGGGAGCGGCCGCACGACTGGGAGCCTATGCTCTCGGAAAGCACAGTATTGGTTATGGTATTGACAGGGGTTCGAGTGTTATAACCGAGCGTTTCAGAGGCATGTCCCCCGAATGGCATAAGGAGCATGAAGCGGCCTTTGAAATTGCCCAGAATGAAGCCAAGGGACATTTCACCCGCTGCCCTAAATGCATGAAATGGGTATGCGAAACCGACTGGAACGAACAGGAAGGCCTGTGTGTGCTCTGTGCACCGCGCGTTAACGTGGAAGTGGCCGCTGCCAAGGCGGAAAAAATGGTTTCGGATGTAAAAGCAAAGGCATCCCGGACGCAGGTGTTCACCGGTGAAATTGAAAGCAAGCAGACCGTATGCCCACGGTGCGGCAAACCGTCCGGGGAAGGGAAATTCTGCAACAACTGCGGAGCGAACCTGTCCCTTGTAATATGCGAAAAATGCGGTACCGAAAGTCCTGCGGGCACAAGATTTTGCGGAGAATGCGGAAACAGGATGGAGTAGGAGGGCGTTTGAAATTGAAAAACCAATCGGGGCATAGTATTCACGGCAGAATGGAAGTTGTTAAGGGGGACATCACCCGTATGCAGGTGGATGCCATAGTTAACGCAGCAAACAATTCGCTTTTGGGCGGCGGAGGAGTTGACGGTGCCATACACAGAGCCGCCGGCCCTGAATTATTGGAGGAATGCAGAACCCTTGGCGGCTGCGAAACCGGCAGGGCCAAAGCCACAAAGGGATATAACCTGCCCTGCAGGATGGTTATACATACCGTTGGCCCGGTATGGAGGGGAGGCGGCCGGGACGAGCCGAAGCTGCTTGAAGCCTGTTATAAAAACTCCATTGAGCTGGCGGTGAAAAACGGTGCCAGAACGGTTGCGTTCCCGTCAATAAGCACCGGGGTTTACCGTTACCCCGTTAACAAAGCCGCATCTGTCGCCTGCCGGGCTGTGAAGGAGATGCTGGAAAAGTATTCTCCTGAAAAGCTTGAAAAGGTATACTTTGTCTGTTTCGACGATAAGACCTATAAAGAGTACCTGGACCTGCTGTCTGTTTAAGCTGTAAACAGGTGTAAGCTTCCGGTGCTTGATTGAAACCAATTTTTGATTGAAGGAGGTCATCCCCACCGATAAAGGTTGGCGGGAGCATGCCTCCTTTGTGTTACATGCCGGCCATTTTCCTGCATTCGTCCGCGCATGTGCGGCAGATATCCGCACATTTCCGGCAGTGGTCGTCCTTGAACATATCGCACTCCTGTGCACACCTGTCACAGACCTTTGCGCACAGCTGGCAGTGGTCCTTTGAAAATTCTCCGAGCATTGACATGGTTGAAGCCGACATCTGGCACATCATGGCGCATTCCATAAGTATACTGATGCAGTTTTTCCTTGCGTTGAGATCCGGCTCATTCAGGCATGCAGAGAAACATTCATAACAGGCCTGTGCACACCTGGTACAGGCATCTATACATGCCTGGTATTTGTTGGTTGCCATAGTTACCATTCCCATACGTATACCTCCCCGAATTTTTGTATGCATAGTATATTGTTTGGATTTAGAAGTGTTTTATTCAGGATGCAAAAAACCTGCGCCCGTCTCGGGTATGGTGACATCACGAATGATTTGAAAGCTGCGGAATTCGGCCTGAATTTTGATATAATGTTAACCGGAGACCGTATTGAAGCTTTAAAAAACTTGACCTGGTTTTGAATGCAGTGTTTGGTATCGTAAGAAAAACGAAAAAGGAGATGGTTATGTGTTGGATTTAGTGGCCATTACCGGGGCGGGGATTTCAAAGGCCAGCGGGATACCCACCTTTGTGGAGATGGGGGATGTGCGCGAAAAGCTCAGCAGGGATTATTTTCGCGCCAATCCGAAAGATTTTTATAAAATAGTACTGAGTATGAAAAAAAATATAGACGGGGCAAAGCCCAATACGGCCCATATGGCGCTGGCCGAGTACGGGATACCGGTTATAACCATGAATATAGACGGACTACATACAAGGGCGGGAAGTAAAAATATACTGGAAGTACATGGAAACCTGGACTACGTTGAATGTCACCGCTGCAAAACCAGGCACGGGTACCATGGGGTGGAAGAATCCATATACTGCAAGGATTGTGGAGACGTGTACCAGCCCAATGTTGTACTGTACGGCGACAGCATACGCCATTTTTATGAGGCTGTCGAACTGGCAAGCTCCTGCAGCCAGTTGCTGGTGGTGGGCACTTCGTTCTACACCTCGACGGTGAATGTTTTTGTGGACAGCGCACGGATGGCAGGCGTTAAGGTACATGTAATAAACAGGGATGCGGAAAACGAAGTCCCAGAATTTCTTAAGACATTAAGCAGCAAAGCATAGATGTTAAGAGGAAAAACGGCAAAGGGCTGTGTATAGGTTCGTATCCGAATAATATTACTGTATTTTCAGCATGCTATTGGTATACCTTAGTTTGCAGACCCCGGGGAGTGCTTACATGGACAGGAAGAAACTTATTTCAAGGCTTAACTGGTTCTTTAACCTGGAGTTAAACCAGGTGGATTTGTATATTTCCCAGAGCAGATACAGCAAAGACCCCTATGTTAAAATCGCCTTTGAACGGATAGCATATATCGAGCAGCAGCACGTTGACAATATTGCGGACAAGATTAAGGAACTCGGCGGAAAACCAAGCAAGGCAGGGGATGTCCTTGCTCCGATACTGGGCAGTGCAGCCGGTACCATGCTGTCGGCCGCCGGGCTTTCCAATGTGCTGAGGGTCAATATACTGATTGAGAAAAAAGCGATGAAGGATTATAAAAAGCTGATTCATCAACTGAAAAGAACTTACGGCGATATACAGCTTGTGCGGCTGCTGCAGCACAACCTTTTTGATGAAGACCTTCATACCGCCTGGTTCCAGGGGGAACTGTCCAGGCTAAAGAATTGAAACAGCATTAGTATTTAGTATATGATTGCTCTATGGGGATGGACACCCTGAACGTGCTGCCTCTACCCGGCCGGCTGTCCACGCTGGCACTGCCCCCGTGCAGTTCCACCAGCTGCCGGGTGATGGCAAGCCCGAGACCGGGGCTTCTTTTTGCATTGCCGCGGGATTTGTCCACCTTGTAAAACCGTTCCCAAATTCTGCTGTGTTCAACCGGTGGTATACCGATACCGGTATCTTCAACCTCGAAGACAATTCTATTCTTTTCGGCGGAGGGGTATGCCCGCAGCCAGATGCTGCCGTCTTCCGGGGTATACTGAACAGCATTTTCCAGAAGGTTAACCAGTATCTGATGCATCCTGTCCCGGTCAGCTGTAATGTTTGGCAGCCTTTGGTTGATCTTCATTTCAACCGCGATATTTTTGCTGTCAGCGCGGGTTAGTATACTGTCAAAACTGCGTTGGGCCACTTCATGTACCTTGAGAGATTCCCTTTTCAGTTTCACGTCGCCGCTTTCTATAGAGGACAGGTCCATTAAATCTTGTAGCAGATGATCCAGGTACTTGCTGTTGTCAAGTATCAGATGCAGGTACTTACACTGGTCGTCGGCGGGCACCAGCCCGTCCAGCATTAATTCGGTGTAGCCTCGAATGGCGCTTAGGGGTGTTCTGAAATCATGGGAAACATTGTCCAGCAGATTTTTTCTAAGGACAGCCAGTTTCTTCTGTTCCAGTACCGTTTTCTCTATTTCGGCCGCGGCGTAATTAAAAGCACGGGTAATCTGGGCAATTTCACCGTCACCGTCCACTTTAATACGGCTTCTAAAATTACCCGCAGCCAGTTCCCTGGCAGATTTATTGATTGACCGTAGCGGTTGTGCAATTTTTTTGGAAAGCGAAAAAGCGATAAAACCTGCAATCAGGGTGGCACCTAATCCCGAAATCAAAATCAGCTTGCTTATATGGGCTATGGTATCCTCTATGCCCTTTAAAGGAGCATCCAGAGTTATTATACCCATAATTTCCTCAGGCTCGTTGTCTTCCTCAACCATTTTTGGTATCGGAAGGGGCATTGCCACCAAAAGGCGTTTTGCTTCCGGACCGAAGGCCTTTTTGGTAAGGGCGTTACCCCTGAATACCTGCTCCAGTTCCTGCTGTTCAAAATTCAGGGCCTCAGCGCCGACGTCGCCTCCGTTTTCAGGCTGAGCCCTGGCAACAACCTTTCCATCGGTATTCAACACTTTGATTTTCATATCGAAGGACTCGGCCAGGGGGGCAACTATACCGGGTATTGTTTCAGGATTGTTGTCTCCCAGAGAATCGTGGATCAGATTTGCCACGGTTTCCGCCTGCTGTTTTATTTCAAACTCCCTCATACCGTAGAAATATTTCTCCACAAGGTAGGAAAGCAGTGCGCCTATTGCTATAAGGGTAATTAGGATGACGACAAGGAAATTGACAAACAGCTTACCAAAGATGCTTTTTGGCCTTAAAACGCTCTTCATTTCGGCCTCACCTCAAATTTATATCCTATGCCCCATACAGTCTGAATGTATTGAAAACGTTCGGTATCCAGTTTCCGCCGCAATCTTTTTACGTGTTCGTCCACCGTGCGGGTACTGCCGGTATAGTCATATCCCCATATGCTGTTTAATATTTCATCCCTGGAAAAAAGCCGTCCCGGATGCTGAACCAGAAGTGCCAGCAGTTCGAATTCCTTGGGAGACAGCTCTATGGTTTTGTCGCCGCAGAGCACACGGTACCCGCTAATGTCAACGGTCAAACCCGAAACGGAAATTACCTTCGCCCTGTTGTATTCTTTGGAACGGCGGATGAGTGCCTGTACACGGGTGGCCAGTTCCCTGGGACTGAAGGGTTTCACGACATAATCATCGGCACCTACCTGCAGGCCCATAATTCTGTCGGCTTCGGACGTTTTGGCGGTGAGCATTATTATCGGAATTCTTCTTTGGGGGCCGCTCCGAATCCGTCGGCATACTTCCCAGCCGTCTAAAACCGGAAGCATAATATCCAGAATAACGACTTCATAATCGCTGCCATTCATCAGGTCCAGGGCGGTTTTGCCGTCAAAGGCTGTGTCAACCCGGAACCCGTCAGCCTTCAGGGCGATTGAAACCATCTCACATATATCCCTGTCGTCATCTACTACCAATGCTTTACCGGTCCATTTCATTCCTGCCACCATCCTAAGTTGGATTTTGTTCTAAATTATCCTTCGCTTATGCCGTGCCCGGCTCCTGCCTTGTCCGGCAAATATTTTTTTGGTAAATAAGGCCACCATGCAGCTTTGACTGATATAGCCTCATAAATGCTGTCCATGATGCCATAGACGGTAAAGTTTGAATTATTCCTTTGCCATGCAGCCATTCTTATTATTCCAAATGTAAGAAGTCCGGACAAAAGGAGCGACATCGTCCGGTCAAAGATTCCCAAAAGACCAAAGACATACAGCGGGACGAAAAAAACAATATAATGGGCTGTAAATATGAACAGCGCCTGTCTTCCCACATTAACCAAGGCTGTCACCGGGAGGCTACCCTTGAGCCCCGGGAGATTTAAAACATAAAGCAGCAGCAATACCGCACCAATGCCCGACAGCACAAAGGAAAGGCTCATGTCAATGCGCCGGATTGGCTGAAGGTAGCGGTTTATAAGTAAACCTGCCGACAGCAGGGGTAAACCCCACTTAGCGGTCCAAAACCCCAGGCCTTTATTTTTAAGCCTGTGCCCCAGATAAAACCCCAGTGCGTTAAGCCCTGTTACTGCCAGTAACGGGAAAGACCCCCTGAGAAAAACCGTAAAAAAACACCCGGGCAGCAGACCGACAACTGCATAGTGCCCCGCCATAATAATCAGCCCGCCCGCAAAAATAAATCCAACGGTTTTTGGCAGGCTAAACAACTTTCCCATCAGCACAAAAGCGGCGGCCACCAGGAAAAGAGATACTGCCTGGGCCTGCAGCACGCCCCATGTTTTGGACAGGGCCGCACCAATAAAAAACAGCTGTGAAAACTTTTTTGCGTAAATGGCAATCAGTGTGCCGGAGTCTGCCTGCGGTTTGAGCCGGGATACAATGGAAAGGTAAAGCGCTGCTCCGGATATGGTATAAAAGAAGGGTGTTGCCATATCACCTATGGAATTTACCGCAAACAGACTTATTATATCATGGGACCGGCCTGTATAAAACCAATGCAGCCCGTGGCTGAATACCATCATAATTATTGCAATGCCCCTGATTGCATCAATCGGGACAATACGCTCCCGCTTTCCGGTACAAAGCCCGGTATCTATAAAAATATTTTTGTCTGATGCCGAATTCAGTTTATATGCCATTTCAATCACCCTTAGGGTAACTGTAGCATACAGTTTTAAAACTCAATTCAACAAATTATAAACAAAATGTAAACTTTTGAAAATATACCCGGCCGGATTAAATCACAACTGCTTGTTTTGGGTGGCCAATTCCTTGGATACCGACTTTATGGGCTTTTTTTCGAGGCTTTTGATACCGTAATAGAACCAGATGCCGGCCAGTAAAGCTGAGAGAAAATCTGCAAAGGGTGTTGCATACAGCAGTCCGTCAATACCCCAGAACTTGGGGAATATGATGAGGGCAGGGATGAGCAGTATCAGTTGTCTGGTTAGGGTTAAAAACATTGCAGATTTGGCTCTGCCTATGGACTGAAAAAAGTTTGCCGCAACAAACTGGAAGCCTACTACCGGCAGGCACATAAACCATGTTACCAGTGCATAGCTTCCGAAATCCACCAATTCCGGCTCGCGGTTAAACAGCGAAATCAACTGCTCCGGAAACAGCCTTATTATGGTAAAACCAAGAACCACAATCACGGTTGCAGACATTATTGCGAGTTTTGTGGCGGTTTTTACCCTGCCGTATTTTCCGGCTCCATAATTATAGCTAATTATTGGCTGGGCCCCCTGTCTTATACCCATAATAGGCATCAAAAGCATGGTGCGCAGGCTGTTTATTATCCCCATACCCGATACGGCAATATCTCCGCCGTAAAAAAGCAGGCTTTTATTAAGGATTGCATTTAGTAGGCTGTTGGCAAGATGTATCAAAAATCCCGGTAGCCCCAGAAAGGTTATCCGTGTTACTATATTCGTTTTCAGTTTCATGTATTTTAATCGGAGTTTGTTTTTGCTGCGCCTTCCAACGAAGTAGGAAACCACCCACAGGGTTGAAAGCGATTGCGCCAGGACGGTTGCCAGTGCCGCCCCCGCCATGCCCATTCTCAGCACGTAGATAAATATAGGGTCTAACAGTATGTTTGTACCGGCACCCAAAAACATGGTAAACATAGCTATCCTGGGGCTGCCGTCGGCCCGTATAAAGTTGTTCATACCCATGCTGACAAGCTGAAAGACTGCTCCGAAGAAGATTATTCTCATGTATTCCACCGAATACGGCAGTACGGCGGGGCTGGCACCGAATAGGGACAGTATTGGCCTTAAAAATATCTGTCCCAAAATCATGAATGAAAGCCCCGAGATTATAAGCATTACAAAGGCGTTCCCCAGGGCGTTCCGGGCTTCCTGTTCCTTTTTTTCTCCAAGCTTTAGCGAAAACAGGGTTGCTCCGCCAATTCCGAACAGATTGCCCATAGACATAAGTATTATCATGATGGGAAAACATATGGTAATACCGGCCAGGCCGTAGGACCCCAAATCCGGGCTATTGCCTATAAAAATTCTGTCAACTACGTTGTACAGGGAATTTACCACCATGCCCACAATGGCGGGCACAGAAAACTCAACCAATAGTTTTGATACCCTCTCTATGCCCAGCGGGTTTTCATATTCCATGTCATAGTTCCTCCAGTGTATTTTTCAAATTTGTCCGTTCCACCTTGTCAACTTTGTTTTTAACTTTTGGCTTGCGTATTTGGATTTTCTATATATTCCATGAGAGTTTTGTTGCCGGCCTTAAATGCCTCCACTTTTTTATCAAAAAATATTTTTGCGGTGGCTATTGTTGGTGATGCCAGAAGCATTCCAATAATCCCAAAGCACCTGCCGCCTATGATTAGAGCAAGTATGATGAAAAATGGTCTTACTCCAACCCTGTATCCTACCAATTTTGGGTCCAAATACCAGGCATCTAACTGTTGAAGTGCAAACAGGAATATAAGTATTGTAACTGACATGGCAGGAGATATTGAAAGACCTATAAACGCTCCTACAACCTGGCCCACCAGCGGCCCTATATAGGGTATCATATTGGTTATACCTACGAATAAGGCTATCAGCCTGGGATAGGGAGCTTTGATTATCATTAACCCCACAAAAGCGATAAACCCGATTATCGAAGAATCTACGGCTTTTATTCCTATATAACGGCCAATCATTTTGTTGTATATTTTCATCCATTCTATGAGTTTGTGACCCCTTTCCCCTTTGAGGGTCATGAATATTAGGATTTTAGTGCCCTTAATCAGCCTCTCCTTGTCAAGAAGAACATATATTGAAATCAAAAGACCCAGGATAATCTTCACCAGATTTGTAGTTGCAAGGAATATCGAGGATATGGATCCCTGCAGGAACCTTGCAATTGCGATACCGGAACTTGCTGATAATTGTGAAAGGTAATCCAACACCCCTACATCCCTTAATACGTTGTAAAGGTTTTCATTCATCAACGCACTGTTAATCCACCCTTGAACTATTTGCATATACTTGGGTATTTCAGATGTTATGGAGATTATGCTTTTTATGATACTTGGCATAAAAAATACAAGAATCAATACTATTAAGCCGATCATAATCAGATAGGTTGATGCTATGGATAATCCTCTGCCAAACTTGAGTTTTTTCTCAAAGGTTTTCATTACCGGATTTAAGCAGTAGGCTATTATCAAAGAGTATATGAATGGCGACATAATAGAAATAAGGTTTCCCACCATTGCAAAGAAAACCTCATAATTATCTATTAGGATATATCCTCCCGTTATAACCAGCAGTAGTATTATTATATCCTTGTATTTAATATCTTTGTTGAATAGCATTTTGTATGCGCTCCTTTTTATATACAATGACCATTATATCAGCATTTTTCAAATATAGAAAGTAGAACTTTTCAACTGCAACCCTGGTGAAGGATAACATATTTGAAACCGATGGTATCAGTGCTCCGTTTGTTCTGGGATTATTAAGGCCAAGGATTTTTGTTCCAACTGGAATAGGTCAAAGGGAACTGGATTATGTGTTGCGGACTTATAAGCCCGCTGGTCTTTAGCGAGAACGGTATAAAGTCCCGAATCAGAAATGTGCTTAGGTATAAGAAGCCTGCGTTTTGGATGATAACTGCTGCGGTTGTTTTGGTGGCTGCAGTGGCGGTAGGGCTTACGGCCGATCCCGTTGACAGAGACAATTTTCCACCGGAGACAGGTAAATCCTATGATGGGAACCCCAACAGCTCCAGCTTGGGCCCCGGCAGAGCACAGTCGATGAGACCCTGCCGCCGCAGGAGTGGTTTGAACAGCTTACAATTGACGAGGAAACAACCGGGACGGAGTCAGTTTGAGAATGCATTCGGGCAGCGAAACTCCGCTTACCTAAATATAGAAACAAACCCGGCACATATGGTATGTGCCGGGAGCCTCATTTCTTATCAAAGGTTATTTTATGCTGTACTCCTCAAGTGTGGATGTACCGGTCATGCCTTCGGACAGGAATTCCCTCTTCACAAGGCCTATCCCTTCCTTGTAGTATTCATACATAACAGAGTGCTCGGTAGTGATTTCAATTTTTATGCAGCCCTCGAATTCCCCGGCCGCTGTATCCACCACCACGTCGGTTTCGATTATTTGTCTGTCTCCGTTTGAAGTCTCCCATTCTGTACCCACTTCAAGGGGTGCCTTGAGAAGTACCAGGTCGTCGTTGGGTTCCTCGCCAAGGAGATTGTTCCCGGCGTATTCCTCTCCCCGGAAGAAGGTGCGCACTATCTGGTCTTCTTCAAAGTGTAATACCGATGCGCTAACGGTACCGCCGTTGTCCTCCGAAATCTGGGCCCTGTCGCCGTCTGCAAACAGCACCTCGCGGCTGAACGAAGCGTACTCGTTTCCCTCACCCAGGTACTTCCAGGTGCTCCCCTCGGTCAGCGGGAAATAGTCCTTGAGGCTTAACTCATCGGGTTCTTCCTGAACGTCCTCATCTTCAACTTTCTCGGCTTCGGTTACTATTATTACCATTCGCAGGTCATTGTCCCATTCAACGTGTGCGCTCAGGGTCTCGCTCACAAACCGTGCCGGGATAAATGTTCGGTCATCTACAAGCTTCGCGGCAACGTCCAGCTCCAACGTCTCCTCAACGGGCGTTCCGTCCACGGTTCTTACCACCTTAGCAGCAGCTTCACCTATTACCAGTTCTATGTTTATATCCTCGGTAAAAACACTGACGGTGCTTGTTTCCCCGTCCCATTCAACGTCGGCTCCCAGTCCCTCCATTACACCGCGAAGGGGTATCAGAACGCGGTCGTTTTCGATAAAGGGTTCTGCATCGAAGGAGATCATCCGGCCGTCAAGCCTTACCCCAACGCTTAAGTCCTCGCTAATCACGTTGGTTTCCTCTGCTTCTCCGGCATCAACTTCCACATCCGGCTCTTCACCGGTGACAAACGGCAGCGTAACCGCCTGCCGGCCCTCAACCACCTTTACCATATCACTGCCGAATATTTCATAGAGGTGGCCCGCGTACTCTTCGCTGTAGGGCGTGATTCCTATTTCAATAAACCCGTCCCGGGGCCCGGTATGGGTAACGCCGAAACCTTCAAGCCTGATTTCGTCGGCGCGGTCATCAAACACATACCTGTCAATCTCCCTGTGCTTATGGTAGAGTTCCTCACTTGGGTAGCCCGACCGCCATTCTTCAATTACCCTATCCTCCGGGATCAGGTCCGAAACCGGTGTATCCAGGCCGATATCCATCGGCTGCTGTCTCGGATGCGACGGGGATACACCTTCCTCCGAAGCGGCCAGGACCGCACCCGGCGATAATAATGCCAAACCCAAGACCAAAATAAAGAATTTGAAAAGCTTTGCACTGGTCATTTACAACTCCTCCTTTTACAAATAATGAATTTACAATGCTGCTGCTGATTGTTCCAATTGCACAGCTTATACTTGTTTGACCAATCGGGCGCCGGGTTTGTTCCGTCAAGCATATCGAAGAAAAATGTTGGAAAAATCAACCGGTATGTTTATACTGGGAAAAAGACAAAAAACTTGGTATTAATAAATAATTTAACGGAAGGGGAGAATAAAAAATTGAAGGGTCAGGTTCACATAAGGAGCTACAGAAAAGAAGATATAAACTATATAATAGACAGGCATCGCGGCAAAGGGCTGGGACACCGGCTTATGAAAACAGTAATGGACTTTTGCACAGGAAAGGGGTACAGACATATATTTCTTTGGACTGTGGACACACTGGAGGCTGCACGCCATCTCTACGAGGTATACGGATTTACACTAACTGAAACAAAGGAAAACAGTACGTGGACAGATGATATAATAAAGGAGGAACGCTGGGACTTGTCACTGTAACAGTCCATTTTTGAATGGAGCCGAAATACATATGGAAATACTATAATAGCCTTACCGAAGAAGGCCCCGTCTGAGAAGGAACAAAAAAATGAGGTAGAGGATATGTATAAACCGGGCTATTTGGGACTTTTAAAAAACGGTGAACTGGAAAACAGGGTTATAAGATTTAAATCCATGCTGGAGAGCTGTGTGCTGTGCCCCCATCAATGCCGGGTAAACAGGACAAAGGGCGAGAGGGGTTACTGCAAAACCCTGGATAAAGCGGTTGTATCGGGAGCACAGGTGCATTTTGGGGAAGAAAGGGAACTGGTGGGCAAATACGGATCGGGTACGATATTCTTTTCGCACTGCAACCTTGCGTGTGTGTTCTGCCAGAACTACCAGATAAGCCAGTGCGGCGCCGGACGGGAAGTTACCGCCGCTGAACTGGCGGATATGATGATAAATCTGCAGAACAAAAAATGCCATAACATAAATCTTGTCTCGCCGGGACATATCGTTCCGCAGATTGTCGAGGCGGTATTTCTGGCTGCCGGGAATGGTCTGACCATTCCGGTTGTATATAATACCAACGGGTATGACTTGACCGATACCCTGGTTTTATTGGAAGGCATAGTGGACATATATATGCCTGATATTAAGTTCGCAGACGATTTGACCGCCCAGAAGTACCTGGGGGTAAAAAAATATTACTCTACTGCCGGAAATGCGGTGAAGGAGATGCACAGGCAGGTAGGGGATTTGAAAACCGATGAACTGAATACTGCATATCGCGGTCTGCTGGTTCGCCATTTGGTCATGCCCGGAAATATTGCCGGAACCGAAAAAATTATGAGGTTTATCGCCGGCGAAATATCAAAGGAAACCTATGTTAACATTATGGCCCAGTACTATCCCGCCCACAGGGCATACGGGTTTGAAAAACTGAAAAGAAAAATAACAAAGCGTGAATTTTCCCGGGCTGTACAGGCGGCTGCAGAGGCGGGGTTAAATAATATAAGGGCCTTTGACTGAAATCAGTCCTTATTTTTTGTTGACAATATAACATATGTTATATAAAATAACATATGTTATATTAAGTGCATTTTGAAAGGAAGGTGGTTTTATGATTCAGCCAAGCGTTTATTCCCGTTTCCAAATCATTGAGGCAGCTTATGAACTGGTCCGTGAAAAGGGGTGGGACGCAGTTTCCACAAGGGCTATCGCAAAACAGCTTGGCTCGTCCACAATGCCGATATATTCCCATGTGAAGTCGGTTGAAGAACTGGAGAAGGAACTGCATAAAAAGGCCCGCAGTCTCCTTAGGCATTACCAGCAAAAAGAATATACCAGGCATACTCTGCTGAACCTGGCGTTCGGGTACGTGACCTTCGCCAGGGACGAAAAAAACCTGTTTAGGTTTCTCTATCTGGACAGGCCGGATAAGGTTGACCTGGAGGATATTTCAACTATGAAGAAATGGTTTTTTGAAGAATTCGGAGAACGGGGCGATGAGGCAGTGGCGCTTCTAAAATTAGGTACTGCCGGGCAGGAAGATTTATTAAGGTATACCTGGATTTTTACCCACGGTCTTGCGGTGATGGTTAACTCGGGTGTTTTGGGCAGGTATACAGACCGGGTTATTCTTGAGCTGCTGAGAAACGCTGGGGAGGCATTCTATATGTGGAGTGTGGAAAAGGGAGGGGAAGGTTTTGAAAGCGAAAAGTAAATTCCGGGGATACGCAGGACGTTTCGTCCTTTTGTACACAATGGTTTATATTGTTACTGCCACGGTGTTTGTAGCAATACAGGATGTACTTCCGGAGGCTTGGCGTATTGCGCTTGATTTTTTCAAACCCTATCGGGCTTTTGACCTGTTGACAGTATTAGCCCAGGTGATGCGTGCAGGAATTATGGCACTGGTGCTTTACCCGTTTTACAGGATTATCGTCAGGGACAAAGACGGCCTGATTGTATTGTTTGGTGCATTATGGGGTCTTGCCATTCTGGGAAGTCTTGAACCCCTTCCCGGTACAATTGAAGGCATGATATATACCGAAACCACAGCCGTCGAGCATCTTCTGGTACTGGCGGCGGGGGCGGTCCAGGTGATGGTGTTCTGCCGGGTGTTCCTTAAATGGGAAAACCGCAGCAGCGCCGGTAAAAGGGGTGAAATACATGAATAGAAAACTTGCAGGTTATACCTCAAGATTCATACTTGTCCATGCAGTGGTATACTGGATTATTGGAGGGTTATTCTATCAGATTTCCGGGTATGAAGAAGCCCTGGATACAATGGAGGTTTTTGAACTTTACCGTCCACTGGAAAACATTGTAATGGTTGCGGCAGTGTTTTTCGGGCAGATAATCCGTGGTGCGGTTCTGGCACTTCTGGTATATCCATTCCACCGTGTGTTTATTGAGAAAAGGCACGGCTGGCTGCTGCTGTTCGGGCTGTTGTTCGGTCTGATGGTGCTGGGCTCACCGGTCTCTATAAGAGAATTTCTGGCCTCTGCGGCGGAGATTGATACTATTGCCGGATTTATTGAATCCTGCAAAATAGGAGTGCCCGAAATTATAGCCCAGACCCTGGTTTTCTCTATACTGTTTTTTGCATGGGAGAGAAAAAGGCGCCGCCCTATGAAGGCCAAATAGTCCACAGGAACGATACCGGTTAAGAACCTTGTCTTTAGAAGCCTTCTTGAAAAAAACTTATTATTGGATTAACATTAATACGAGGAGGGAAAAACAAAGAACGCATTCCTCTGCATAGAACTGGTGGATGAAAAAAGGACAAATAAATTTAACTCGGCCCTAATGGAATTGGCTGAATTGGTCTCAAAGCACCTGGGGGGTACGGTGGAAACCCACGTGCTGGACTTAAGCAAAAAAGAGATTGATATATACAATTGACCAAAATGGACATA
>Ga0334894_1001318_pt1 | contig 21654 bp, 18 predicted proteins | sample GraSluR3_MG_6_FD_207225 | JGI IMG/M metagenome (GOLD analysis project Ga0334894, IMG submission 207225) | Sludge microbial communities from methane-producing bioreactor in Wageningen University, Netherlands - Granular Sludge_12_05 R3 | ecosystem: Engineered > Bioreactor > Anaerobic >... | reverse complement strand
TTACACCACGGCGTTTTGGCTCGGCCTGCCCTGTTTTGGAGTTATACACATACTCGTACACAAAGAATCGGTGGTCAGTTTTCAGCCCCTCTTTCAACCCAATTTTAGCACGAAGGGGATGAGTTTCATAAAGAGGGGTTTTTACCTTAAACTCTTCAACGTCCATCTCGATGCGGTAAATAATTTCATCGTATGCCTTTTGGAGGAGTTCTTGCATTAGCTGGTCGTTAGACTTTGGCTTGGAGAAAAGCCCTAGCCCAGTATCGCTTTCGGCTTGCGATGAGGTAATGGTTAAAGACTTTTGGGTAACAGGAACGATTGGAATATCGAGCTGCTGGAATGCTTTACGCTTTCTGACTTTTTCCTCTTCGGAATCATCATCGTAAATCCAAGTATCGTAAAAGGCGTTTCGCACCTCATCGTCGAATTTTATCCTGTAAAGATACCCATTAGCATTGGCCTGCCAGCCCTTTGTTCCTTTGAAACCGGCCTCGGCCATTGTTTTGATGTTGGAGATATCGATAACAAGAATATAGCTTAGATTTACCAATCGGTTTCCAAAATCTTCAAGGGCAGCGTTTCCTCGTTTGCTAGTTTGTGCCAGCAGGAAATCGGCATCGGTAGCTGTAAACCTCCCACGCTGGTGCACAAGTTCCATGTCCATTGTACCATCGGGCTGCCTATTATACCATTTGGCAATTATATCTCTACCTATATTGGCGTTGTTAAGGTCTTGCTGAATTGCATCTTGAAGCCTGGTAATAGCAGCTTCTCTGCTAAACGATGCCTTTAGTAGTAAGTAGTCGAGATTATTGTTGTCGTACTTATCGGAGAATAAAACCGAATCGACCTTTGAGCGGGCAATCGGCCAATGATTTCCTGACTGGAAATCGATAAAGAAAGTTGTTAGGGAACTTCTGTCGTACGTTGTGGGAACCTTTTCTTTTATATCCTGCGCAAATATATATGAAGTTAGACACAAGGATAGAAATACTAAAAACGACCTTTTCATAGCTCTTTAAATTTTAGGGTTTGAATTATATACTGATCCAATACAATAATATAAAAGTAAAAAAAAATACAGCATAAAGGAGAATATATAAGTAATTTATTTGATGGTTCGTCAGCAAATTTAGGTTGTTAAACAAAAACTTAAGCACTACTACCATCGAAAGGGGTTTAAAACGGATGTTTAGGGGTGATTAGTTGTAATCTCAGGAATGAGGTACAAAAAAAGCCAGCTTGTAGCTGGCTGTAAAACATAAAAATAGGGTTAGTCGATGGTAAAGCCCATGAGTTTTGAAATCCTTCTTGGGACATCGGTATTATCAATCTGCCCACTAAACTCCTGACTCCCTATACCCTTTGCATAAAGAGGTACATGCGACGCGGTATGAGAATAGGTTGTCCAACCAATACCTGCCATCTCGTTGAGTATTTTCACAGAGGTAACAGCAATGGGATCGGCAGAGCCATACTTCTCTCTATTGCTTTTTTTCTGAGCCTCAGTTTGGCTAGCGGTGGATACATTATATGCCTCTGCGAGCCATATTTGCTGTTCGGCATTAAGTTCCGAGAACTTCAGGTTCATCATATCGTCTGACTCAAGCAGGCTAAGCACTTGATTGAAAGTTGGGCGACCGTTGTGCTGCTTTTTGAATTTGCTGACAAGCTCACTAAGGGTCTCAAGCGAGTGTTTCTGTCTGGCCAGCATTGATAGATTGGATTGGTACTTGTGCTCCCTATTACCCACACTTAGCCCACCTGTTTCATGGTCGGATGTAACAATAATTAGTGTCTCGCTGGGGTATTTGGAGTAGAACTCGAGCGCTACTGCAACAGCATCGGAAAATGCAACAACATCCATTACGGTGGTGGCGGCATCGTTATCGTGAGCAGCCCAATCAATCTTGCCACCTTCAATCATGAAGAAAAATCCGTTGGGATTATCAAGCAGATCAATTCCCATTCTCGTAATTTGGGCAAGGGTTACATCCTCGTCATCATTGTCAATCTGATACTTCAAGGTTGAGCTTGATGCAGGCGAATCGAGGGTGTACACAACCGATTTGTATTTCTCCTTCATGCTGTCATCAATCTCTAGGCTTGATGTGAAAAGGAAACCGAGGCTGTCGCCCCTAGCAAATATACTCCCTCGCGATGCCTCGCTTCTATTCCCTTCGGGATCGCGAAAACCGCCACCGGCATAAAAATGGAAGCCAGCGGTAATTAGGTCATGCGAAATTTCATGGTACATGCCTCTATCGGGTTGATGAGCGTAGAAGGCGGCAGGGGTGGCATGATCGATACTAACACTGGTTGCGATACCAACCCTGTATCCCTTTTGCTTGGCATAGTGGGCAACGCTATACAAGGTGTCGGTATGATCGTGTGTAAGTCCTATGGTATTAACAGAAGTTTTGTTACCTGTTGCCAAGGCAGTTCCTGCGGCAGCAGAACCAGTAATATAACGGTTTTGTGAAAATGTTTCAACAAAGCTCGTCACGGGAAATTCAGTAAAGGACAGATGTCTGTTTCCCTGCAGATTCTCGTGGCTGGCTAACAGCGCTTGGGCTGCCGTAATATGCTGTATACCCATACCGTCACCAATGAAGTAAAAGACATACTTAGCCTGTTGATCGCTTGAAGAGGGTTTACAACCGCCTAGAATAATAGTTGAAAAGATTGCAACTGATGCGAGTAAAAATTTTGTTGTTCTCATCTTACCTTGTGTTTTTTTGAGGGGGAACATCTAAAAGAAGAAATAGTTTGCGAAATATACGAAAAAAGGCTGTGCTTTGCGGCACAGCCTTTTCACTATTGAATGGATTTTACGTTTATTCGGCTCTACGCGCAGAGTAATTAATTTTAAGCGCGCTGGCTTTACGTAACTCCTGTTTTACATCGGAAACAATACCCATACGGGTTTGCTCGTCTACCTTAAGCGATGTGGTAAGGAAAGCTCTATCGGCCTCACTTAGGGCATCCCTTTCGGCAGAGATAAAGTCGCGAATGTCAACTAGGGTTTTGAAAGAGTCGTTAAGCTGTATCCTAGAGTCTGTTCCAAATAGCCCTTGGTACTGTCGTGCAGGTGGGCCTATGAAAATGTAGGATACCAATGACTTCTTCTCCAGCTTCACAACCTCGGTTGCTTCAGGAAGCCTTACACTAACCATCATCTCCGTTTCCCTCATGGTAGTACTTACCATGAAGAAGAAAAGAAGCATAAAAACTATATCGGGAAGTGATGCTGTGTTGATTGCAGGGGTTTCTCCCCCTCCCTTTTTCTTAAGAACTGCCATTAGTTACGTCCTCCTATACTTTTTGGTTCTGCCTCGGAAATTCGCAAGGGGTAGATCTTTTGAATAGCTTTCTGCTCGCTCTCAGGAAGGTCGTCATAATCCTTCCCGAATTTTGTTCTCGCCAGTTCATTTCGAAGCTCGTTGTAGGCTGCCATCAACTCGTTCTGTACAAGCATATACATACGGTATGATGTGCCCCTATCGTTTTGCAATGAAATAACGCCTCTTGAAATGCCAACAGTGCCAAAGTATTCCACTTCGGTGAACTGCTTTTCAGGTAGATTTGGATCGTCATTTGGATTGGCAATAAATTCCTTAGCCTTCTCCTTGAGCATATCTACTTCCATGGGCATCCCTCCCACCAAGAGACGGTCGCTCTTGTTAACCAGTACAGTAAGAATGTTCCTCTGCTTAACATCTTGCTCAACATCGGTGTTATCTTCAGGCATAGGAGGAAGCATTCTTGCCAACCCTGTGTCAACGTTCATGGTTGTAGTAACCAGAAAGAAGATTAGGAGCAGGAAAGCAATGTCAGCCAATGAGCTTCCATTTATTTCTGGTGTTTTTCTTGCCATGTGAATATTCTTTTAAAGGGTGAACATCAGGTTCACCCATATTTGCTTATCGATTAAAAATCCCTCGAACTCCTGTAAAAAGGAGCGCAAGAATAGCTGTGCCTAGTAGAATGTACGTGGCAATGATACCTGTGTCGGCAAGCCTAAGAACCGCAGGGTCGGAAAAATTTGGCTCCAACGCAGAAGTTGCAGTTACTATAGGTGTTGTATCTGCCAGCAGGTAAGCGGCTATAAATACTACTGCAAGAGCACCTAGGCTAATCAATACTTTTGCAATGTTCTTGGGGTTAAGGATGAAATGCACCAGAGGGAAAAGGACTGCTAAAACAGCCCCAACCAATAGGAGTACAATCGCCCAGTTAATGTAGGGTGTCGCAACTACGGTTTCCATTTCAGGCTCTGCTCCTGATATTCTCAAGAAGTAAATTAGAGCCACGATGATGGACGCTCCCATTATTACCCAAGAAATTATTTTTGTAATTAATGCTATTAATTTGTTGGACATGAGGTCTTATTTTTTAGCGTTATACTTCATAAGGATATCGATAAGAGAGATAGAAGCGTCTTCCATAGTGTTAACCAGCTTATCGATTTTTGACACAAGGTAATTGTAGAATACCTGAAGAATGATAGCCACGATTAGACCGAATACTGTTGTAATAAGAGCCACCTTAATACCACCAGCCACAAGTGAAGGAGAAATATCACCCGCCACCTCAATAGCGTCGAAAGCAGCGATCATACCGATTACAGTACCCATGAAACCGAACATAGGGGCGATAGCAATGAAAAGGGCGATCCAAGTTAGGCCACTCTCAAGCTGTCCCATCTGCACTGAACCGTAGGTAACTACTGATTTTTCAACCACGTCAATTCCTTCCTCAGCACGGTCAAGGCCTTGGTAGAAAATGCTAGCCACTGGACCACGAGTATTACGGCAAACTTCTTTTGCTGCTTCAACACCACCATTCTTCATCGCCTCTTCAACGCTGGCTAAAAGTTTCTCGGTATTGGTGGTTGCAAGGTTAAGGTAAATAATCCTTTCGATGGCAAGAGCCAGACCAAGGATAAGTACTAATAGTACAATACCCATAAATTCAGGACCACCTTCAATGAATTTAGTTTTAAGCTGCTTGTGTAGAGTTACCTCTTGCTCAACAGCCTCAACTGGTACAACTGCTGGGGCTTCTTCCTCAATAGTATCGGTTTCAACCATTGTGGTATCAACAGATTCTACAGTTTCATCTTGAGCAAAAAGGGTAGTTGATGCTCCAAACATCAGCATTCCGGTAACTGCAATTAATGCAAATAGTTTTTTCATGGTTAGAGTTCGTTAAATTATTACAATCGGATTTATTTAAACAAAATTACATTACTTTTTAAAAAATGCAAGCGGAGAGAGTGGGATTCGAACCCACGATACCCTTGTGAGGTATACACACTTTCCAGGCGTGCGCCTTCGACCACTCGGCCATCTCTCCAGTAAACATTACTATTCGCAACGCCATTTTCAAGGGCGCAAAATACAAAAAAAAATTAAACCCACCATAGTTAGCAAGATATTTCACCACTAATTGATTCCTGAACCTTCACTCGAAGTTCTTGTGAAGTAATATCTTGCCCAAGGATAAACATCAGCTTAACCACAGCGGCCTCAATGGTGATATCGTTACCGCTTACCACACCTGCTTTCTTGAGGAGCAACCCGTTGTCGTACTTATCCATATCGACCCCTCCTGCCTTACATTGAGTTACGTTAAAGACCAAGATTCCTCTATCAACCGCCAATTTTACACGCTTAATAAACCAGCTGGCGCTTGGGCCATTACCAGAACCAAAAGTATGTAGAATAACTGCCCTTACCCCAGGGGTTGCAAATACCGAATCAACTGCCGCTGGCGTAATTCCAGGGAAAAGGGTGAGTATGGCCACGCTGGTGTTAAAGTGCTTATGCACTACCAGGTCGTACTTATGCGTTGGGTAGTATATATAGGCAAAGTTATAGTTAATACTAATACCTGCTTGAGCCAAAACGGGGTAGTTATCGGATCGGAAGGCATTGAAGTGCTCGGAGTTGTGCTTGGTTGTCCTGTTGCCCCTAAATAGTTGGTTCTCAAAAAATATGGTTACCTCGGGCACAAGTGGCTGCCCGTTGCTCGTGGCAGCTGCAACCTCAATTGCGCTAATTAGATTTTCCTTACCATCGGTACGTAGCTTACCAATGGGTAGCTGTGAGCCTGTAAAAACTACTGGTTTGCTAAGGTTCTCGAGCATAAAACTTAATGCCGATGCCGAGTACGACATGGTATCGGTTCCGTGGAGTACAACAAACCCATTGTACTTATGGTAATTCTCCTGTACAATTCCAGCCAACCTAACCCAAAAATCAGGGGTAATATCCGATGAGTCTACCAAGGGGTTAAACGAGATGGTATCGAGGTTAAACCCAAACTTACGCAGCTCGGGAACCTCGTTCAGTATTTGATTGAAGTTAAACGGGGCCAACGCTCCGGTTTCGGGGTTCTCCTTCATCCCAATGGTCCCCCCTGTGTAAATAATTAGTATCGATGTGCTGGATGTTGCCATATACTAGCCCAGTTCGAGTGAGAAAAGCTTTTTGGCGTTACGTGTTGTACGGGCAGCAAACTCATCGGTAGGGACATCCAGAAGTTCTGCAACTTTACTCACAATGTACTTCAGGTTTGCGCTTTCGTTTCGCTTTCCCCTTTGGGGTACTGGCGAGAGGTAGGGCGAATCTGTCTCAACAAGAATCCTGTCAACATCCATTCGCGTCACAACCTTATCAACCCCTCCGTGCTTATAGGTTACCACCCCACCTATGCCCACCATGAATCCACCATAATCGGCAATCTGCTGGTAGTCCTCAAGCGTTCCTGTAAAGCTGTGGAAAACACCGGTAAGGCTGGAATCGTTCTCCTGATCGATGATATCAAAAATCTCTTGAAACGACTGGCGGGCATGAATAATAATGGGTAACCTCAGCTGCTTGGCCAGCTTAACCTGATACCTGAATGCCTCGCGCTGCTGCTGAATAAATGTTTTATCCCAGTATAAATCTATTCCGATTTCGCCAATCGCAAAAAACTTTTGCCTAGCCAGATGAGCATCAACAACCCGGAGTTCCTCCTCAAAGTTATCCTTTACCGACGTGGGGTGTAGGCCCATACAGGGGAAGCAATAGCCCGGGAATTGCTGGGCAGTAGCTAGTAAATCATCAACCGATTTGCTATCGATATTGGGCATAACCATCCCGCCAACTCCTTCGGCCTTAGCACGCTCAATGGTTTGGGCGCGGTCGTGATTAAATTCGCTTGCGAAGATGTGCGTATGCGTATCGATGAGCATTATGTGAACAGTTCCAATTATTGGCTACAAACTTAGCAAATGTTTACTTAATCGCTAATGGTTGTTTGTGGGTGATTTTGAGCTAGGCCCCTCAGGTACTAGTAGCCTTTGGCCAGGGCAAAAACCTTTCCTGGCCTACATTTTACAAGGCCAGCAAACTCTAGGTTAAGAAGAATTGACGATACTTTAGCCACAGGCATCCTTGTTTTAAAACATATAACATCGATCGACTCCTGCCCAAACTCCTTAATAATACCAAACACTTGCTTCTCCTCGGAGGTTAGCTCTGGAGCTAGCTGTAGCTGCTTTACCTCTGATTTTCTGGAGGATGATTCCCACCCCAGCTGGAACTCAATATCATCGGCCGATTCGATAAGCGCTGCTTTATTACTTTTAATTAAGAGGTTACACCCCTTTGAGTACTTGCCATCAACAGGGCCGGGAATAGCAAAAACCTCGCGGCTATAGGATTGGGCGATATCGGCAGTGATAAGCGATCCGCCTGTTTCGGCACTTTCGATCACAATGGTGGCGTCGGCAAGGCCAGCAATAATCCTATTCCGTTTGATAAAGTTGTTACGGTCGAATGGGGTTTTGGATGGAAAGTCGGTAACCAGCGCACCCGCCTCATAAATATCTTTAGCGGTAGCTCGGTGTACAGCAGGGTACATGGTGTCGAGCCCATGCCCCAGAACAGCCACAGTTGGTGTTCCATTGCGTAGGGCGGCTTTATGTGCGCAAACATCCACACCATAGGCCAATCCGCTCACCACAACGGGGTAATGCCCATTCTTCACCAAGCTATCGATTAGCTCATTGCATATCTCACGTCCATACTCGGTGATGCTCCGAGTTCCAACGACGCTAATCACTTTTGCATCATCTAAATTAAGATTATGCTTGCTTTTGCAGAAAAGGACAATGGGGCCATCCTCACATTGACGGAGGCGCTGAGGATAATCGGAATCGAGGTAAAAGTAAGTTTTGATACTATGCTTAACCACAAAGTCTACCTCGGCCTTCGCCCTATCGAGTATGGTTTGGTTAGCAATTTCGCTGGCTATAACAGGGCCTATCCCAGGGACCTTGGTAAGCGCCTTTTTACTCTGCTTGAATACTGCCTCTACCCCACCGCAGTAGGCAATTAACCGCTTAGCGTTGATACTGCCAATACGGGGTATCATGTCAATTCCTATTTGGTAAGCCAGCGTTTCAGCACTCATGGCAGGATATGCCTTTGGTTTATCGACCTAAAGAGGAACAAACTTGTTGAGGCTCTTGATGAGCTTGCTGCGCTCCGATTTGGTAAGCGCGCTAATGGGTATGGGCGGATACTTTACCATCTTTCCCTGATACTTTCGAAAAAGGACCATCTCCTCGCGAAGCTTTTTAAACTTATAACTAGTTTTAAATCCTGCAAAATCGCGCTTTGGAATTTCGTACGATATCTTATCGGACTTAAACAGGTTGAGTTGGTAAAATCGAAGGACTATCTTGTTCTCCTCATCGTTATACGAAATGAAGGCTGACGCGGTAAGCAGATGGTAAGTGTAGAAAACCACAAAAAACGACATAAAAAGAATGATGAAGGCCCAGCGGGGAATTCCGGTTAGCCCAACCAAAAAACGGTCGAACCCGGTAAAAAACAGCAATGCCACAAGCACTGCCGAAAGCACCGCCATGATTCGCTTCTGCATCTGAATCCTAATTGTTGTCTGCTCGTTATCAAACTTCATGTCGTCAGTGGATTATAATGGCTAACTACTAGCTTTTCTTCGCTTCAACTCCTGCTCAATCAGCGATAACTCCCTTCCTGTTTGCCCCTTAACCGAGGTGTTCTCCTGTGCTCGACGGATTAAGTAGGGCATAACCTCTCGAACTGGGCCATAGGGTATGTACTTGGTTACATTATAGCCAAGATGCCCAAGCATAAATGATATATTATCGCTCATTCCCAAGAGCTGGGAAAAAGTGATGCGCTTATCATCCTTACCAACATTCTCATCCTGCATGAGTTGGCAAAGCCTATTCACGCTCTCCTCATTGTGCGTTCCACAGAATATTGAGATGGTATCGAGATGATTAAATGCAAACTCTTGCGCATCGTTAAAGGCCTTGTCGGTATCCTCCTTGGTGGGGTGAATTGGCGATGGGTAGCCCATCCTCTGGGCGCGTTCGCGCTCTTTCTCCATATAGGCTCCCCTAACGAACTTCATCCCCAGCTTAAAGCCATTCTCCTTGGCATCGCGGTATGCCTCTTGTAAAAATGTAAGCCTATCGGTACGATACATCTGCAGGGTGTTATAAACGAACACCTGCTCCTTGTTAAACTCAGCCATCATATCGCGCACCACATCGTCCAACGCTTTTTGGTACCATGAGTCCTCGGCATCGATAAGAATTGGAGTATTAGCCTGTACCGAAGTGTGGCAAAGGGTGTGAACCCTTTGTTTGAACAAATCGAATTGTTCCGCCTCCTCTGGAGTTAGCGATATACCTTGGCTAACCTTTGTAAGAATATCAACATTAACAAGCCCTGTGGGCTTGAAAACCGAGAAGGTAATATTTGGATTATTGGCCGCATTGTGGATAGAGTTGAGAATTTCGGTATAGGCTTCCTCCTGTGATTTGAGCGTTCCCTTACCCTCAACGGAATAGTCGAGTATTGATTTTACTCCAAATTGTGCCAGGGTATTTACCGTGGGGATGCTCTCGGAAAGGGTTTCGCCCCCCACGAAATGGCTAAAAATGGTTGGCTTAACAAGCCACGCTATGGGAAACCGAATCGCGAGGGCAACCTTAAGTAATACATTGCCAAGGTTTACCAGCCATGGTAGGGCAATGGTTTTGAATAGAAAATGTGCCTTACGAAGCTCCTTGTTATTACGCCAGGCAAAGGCAATCTCGGTGTTGTTGAATATGTGCATTGGGTAAAATCCGTTAAGGTTAAATACAATGAAAAAAACCATCCAAAGATGATAAAATGAGTAGATAAAAGCAAGACTTTTGATTGCTAAACAACAAATTGCTGCAAAGGTTGGTGGGGTTACAGCCAAAGAAATAAGGGGAAGCAAGGCCTCCCCTTTCCATATACATAGGGTTATAATCCTTAGCCGCCTAGCTAAACTACCTGTACTCCCACCTTTTTAAGATCGTCCCAAAAGCTAGGATAAGATTTGGATACCACCCGGGGATTTTCCAGTGAAATCGTACACCCCTTGGCCACCAAACCTGCAAGTGCCATGGTTACGCGATGATCGTTGAGAGGTTTAAACTCAACCGTTGCACCCTTTGGAAATGCTGTTTTACCATCAAATGTGAGGGTCTCAAATTCGCCCCTCTTCTCCACTTTAAGCTTAGCTCCTACCCGCCCAAACTGAGACTGAAGTGCCATAAGCCTTTGGCTCTCCATACAATTCATCACCTCTACCCCAGCAAACCGGAAGGGCATTTGCAAAGCTACGCAGGTAGCCACCATGGTGGGCAAAAGGTGAGGGTTATTGGTGAAATCGTACTCAAGGAAATCTAGCTTACGCTGAGTTTTTGTAAGCACAACGCCATTCGGGGTTGGGGTTGTTTTAACCCCTAGCGGTTCAAAGAGTTCCTTTACAATGGCATCACTCTGAACACTTTCGGGATTTAACCCATCGATAGTGAGCTCTACTTTTGACGAGATGGCGGCCATTTGATACCAATAGCTTGCCGAGAGCCAATCGGCCTCAACGGTCATTGCCGACTCATCGTGCAGGTCGTTCTCAATAAGTATCTCATCCTTATTCCAATTACTATTTATTCCGAGGTATCGTAGTAATCTGAGGGTTTGCTGTATGTATGGGGAGCTAACCACGAGGTTTCTAAACTCAACCACATCATCGGATGATAGGGTGGGCGACAGCAACAATGAAGTAGTGATGAACTGGCTACAGATAGCTGCATCGACACGAATTATATTGCCCTTGATAGCCTTCCCGATGATTTTAAGCGGGGGAAATCCCTCTCGCTCAATGTACTTAACATTAATGCCCTGCTTTTGCAGCATATCAATCACATCGCCCACCGGGCGCTTGCGCATCTCGGCCGATCCGGTAACTATCCAGTCGCCCTTAAAGTAGCTAAGGAATGCCCTCAACAGCCTTATGGCCTTGGCGGGATCGCCAGCTTCGAGGGGCACCTCACCCTTACGAATCTCCTCGGCGAACACTTTGGCAGCATCCTTCTCGGAAATGGATTTTATATCGAACTTTGCATTCTTGAGCGCCCTAATTACAATATCCCTATTGCTAATTCTTTTAGAGGGCGAAAGTGATATGTTACCGAATAGCTCGCTATCCGGTTTAGATACAGTATAAACTTGCATGATTAAAAAATTATGTTTGTCCCAACAACCACCAAATTTATTAATAATAAAACTCAAAATGCCTAATATTATGGGATTATTTTTCAATGGTTCATGCTTATGACGCTAGGAATGTTGAACTTAAACAAAATATGCGGAAGTTCAAATATAGATTATTCGAGACATGTCATTTGTAACGCTTTTGTGATGAGGCATTCCCTAACTAAACCAAAAGGCAAATTCAACGGATGGGGGGGTTAACCAGTTTGGGAGTACGGAGCAGTGTCTTCATCATTTTGCATTGACCATCCCTGCGACCGTTGTCTATTCGTGTAATACATTCAGCCTATATTGGTTACACCCCTTGTTACCTGCTGGGCATTCAGCTGTCATGAGGTTTTCTACCGTCAGAAGGTTGTTGCAGGCATACTCTTTGCTTGGCTTAGGATTGTGCGGTAGCAATGGGGAACAAGCAATGTGTATTGCTGCGAAGCGAAGGGTTTCAACTAGTTTTTATTCAATGATTTAAATGGTTCCGTTATTCTTTCGAGAAAACTTGTTTTTCCTGCAAAAATCTCTGCATTTAGTTCCATTTTACCACTTATCTTGAATTCAGAACCATTTTCTTTTAGGATTTCGTTTGGCAATAATATTTTTGAAATATGACTATCCGTTTCGATACCAAAACACCGAATCGTCATTGCGAATCCGCCAGCCAGCGGATGAAGCAATCTTTATTTCACTGAATACGAATAGATTGCTTCGTCATAAAAAACACTCCCTGCCTGCCGTCTGCCTGCCGCCTGCCTGCCGGCAAAGGCAGGGCAAAGGCAGGCTCGCAATGACGTATTCTCTATATTTTAACTTTAGGTATGTTAGCGGACAATCATAAATAATAATCATAATTGACATTATTGCAATACCCATACGCACAATTATTGGTGGTATTTGCCCTATTGTGCTCCTAGCCTTTTCGCTTCTTAATTCAATGTTATCAGTTCCCCTAACCATATTAATATCCAAGGTCTAATTGATTTTTAACAAGTTGAAAATATGCCCCCCTTTTTTCAGCTAATTCTTGATGATTGCCAATTTCTGCAACTTTTCCATCAGCCAATACCACAATTTGGTCAGCATTTTTTACAGTACTTAAACGGTGTGCAACTATAACCACTGTTTTCCCTTGGTAAAATTCTTGGAGGTTCTCAACAATTACCCTTGAGTCCACTCCGAAAAGTTGATATTTTTTAAAGCCTTAAGAATGGCTTAAAAATTTTCTGTTTCATATTTTTAGATTTTAATCATTTGATCGGAGCCTAAAGGCTTTAAAATTGAAAAGGTTTTCTATGAGAAAGGTTAAAAGTACTGAAAGTAAAGTATTATTTACTTTTTCGGCTTCATTTTTTGCGATTCCCATGATATACTTAGCGATTCTGACGCAATTTATCCATGTGCATCGCAGTATAGCCCATATTTTGTTCTTGAAAAACCCTCTGTACTTCGTTTTGTCTTTTCGCAAAGGATATGCTAGCTGGTAGATGCTCGCTTCTACATTATTTCGCTTGTTGGCAATTTCTCTAGGTATTTGCGCTATTTCTTTGCGTAACACCTGTTTTTCTATCTCTTTATCAGTAAAGTAGCGGTATCCCTTCCCTGTTTTTATCCGATACTTACCCTTTGGAGTTGTCACCACCTCTACCTCTACATTCTCCTTTGTATCAATGCATCTAATGGTATGGTCATCTTTTGTCAGCTCGTATCGGGGTACGGCCCCCTGAAATCCTGTCAGGTAAAAATTGATGCCCTCTTCTCTTGTGAACGTCTGATTATCCTCGCTATGATACGCTCCGTCTGTGTGTATGTTGGTAATTTTATCCTGGAGGAGCTTCTGGCTGTTGGTCGTAGCTGGTTTTGTGAACTCATTATCCGCTTTGCTTGCTGGAGCCGTTTGTACGTCGGTAATGATATTCATGGGGTTATTCTCATCGCATGTTTCGGCAATATTATGGCTGTAGCCCTTCGTGTCCTCGTCATTTTTACGGCGATAATCACACTCTGGATCATGCGGTGATTGAATGCTTTTTGCAGAAATTTCTTTGTTGGCTTTTAGCTGAATGCCGGCATCCTCTTCTACATCATATTGCTCCTTAAATACCTGTTTAAGTGTTCCATAATCTGTACTTTGAAACGCAGTAATGGATTGAATGATGCTATAGATCAGCGTGCCAAGCTCCCCGAGTTTTTCCTTTACTTGCTCCTTCGTGCTGCGATACACTGTATCTGCTGACTTCTCCTTTACATAAGAGTCTAGCCGCGCGAGTTTTTCATCGGACAAAAGCTTGAAATGTTCCTTGGGTGTACTTTTGTAAAACAACACTAATGACTTGTGTACTAACTCATAACGGCTATAAAAGGCAATATTACTGCCTATCAGCTTACTATCCATGCGTAAGCTTTGACCGCTTACTTGATAGTCAATGATTTGGCCCTTGGTGATTTGCTGAAAACAGGCCTCCAAAAGGTCTATTCCTGTTTTTTTAAAATACTCACCAATGTTCTTACGAAATAAATAGTACGTCGATTCCGTGGGGACTGAATCATCCATGTTCACCAACCCTAATGCCTTGCGAAAGAGAAGGTTAAATCGAGCATTCTCAAACAGTTTCTGGTCACTACAACCCTCGCCTTCCTTGAGAATCATCATTCCGACAAGCACCCGAATGGGAGCGTTTGGCGCCCCGCTTGTTTCGGAAAAAAGAGGAGCGAACAGCGTTTCGTCAATACGCGATACAATTTCTTTGTAAAATATGTTATGCCACAAATTCTTGTCTTTGTAAATGCTGTTGGATGTCTTCGTAAGGTGCTGATAAACACCGCTGTACATTGACAACTGATGTGTGGGCTCTGTCTTTCTAAACATACGCTAATAATTTGTTTATCAGCCGTTAATCTAGCAAAAACATCTGACTAAACCAAATAAATTATCTCTTTATGTTTATCTTTGTTTGGTGAAAATTACTCATACTTTTCGGAGTGGACTCACCCTTTCATTATTAGCATCTAAAGAATTTGTGGCTTCGTTAAAAAAAAGAAAATGAATACTCAATGTTACACCCATTTTAACATAGCCTATTGATCTAGTGATAAATCTGTTGTTTTCATGAAATCTTACATAACAACCTATTATATAGCTAATTGTGATTATCTTAGGCAACACATTGAGTATCCATATATTTTTTTGCAGGTTGCCATTGCTTTTTGCATTAGACAGGCACAACCTGTTTTTATATTACGACCGAGGTAGAGCCTCGGCCGAACGAGGGGTTGGATGGGAAATCGTTTCAACATTTTGCTGTACTTTCTTATTTCTTATCACTTTCAAAGAAAGTATTTACCTTCGCCATTCTATGTTGCTTACCTTTGTTGAAAAGGTAAGTTAAGCGGAAAGCCAAACCATAAGTGTCACGTTTAAAACTTCCAACCTCTAATGCATCGTCATTAAAAATATAAGTAATCTCTTCTGAGGTTGCCAAACCACGCATGGCAACATATAAAAAGAGATTTTGTTTCGGGAATCGCTTCATTACATATACTGCATCTAATGAATAGTTAGGTTCTGCATAGCCCTCTGGGCTCAACATTTTTCCGTAATATCTGCCAAAACCACCTATTGCAAACCCCTTTGGTAACCCCATGGAAATAGATAAATCAACGATGTACGTAGTATTTTCTCTGGCAACGCCGTCACGTTTATACTCTTCGTAAAAAAGCTGAATGTCTGGCTCAACAGATAAAAACTTAAAAAGCTCAACTTTTCCAGAAAGACGTAAGCCTGCAAATATTCTATCTGTAGAGTTTCCGTAAGTTGTTGTTTTGAATGAATTTGAGTCGTATGATGTAATGGCAGATACCATGTTGCTGGTTTCATAGAAATACAGAGTGCTGTTGAAAGTTATAGGCCTTGTTCTGTATGAGTGAGACAATTCATAAGCGTTTCTGGTTGAGGGGGCTAGCTTTGGATTCCCAGTAATTGCGGTCATGCTATCAATCTCAATGCGGTAAGGCGAAAAAGCCCAAGCAGAGGGGTAATATGATGACCGACGATACTCTGCTTTTATTCTATTGGCATTGTTTAGCTGTTTCGAAAGAATTATGGTTGGGTAAAGAGCATGCTGGGTATTAGAGGGATGTGATGTATTGCTAAACTCCATTGCGTTTCGCTCAGCTTTTAGCCCAATGTTTATATCGAAGCCTTTTAGTCCTAAGTATAAGTCTGCATAAGCGTTATATCTTTGATTAGAAAAATCGTTCCCGAGAATTGCTCCGCTTAAAGTTCCACTGAACACTTGATAATAAGCTTGTGCTCCTACTGTCAATTTTGTTGTATTGCTAAGTAGGTTAATGTGCTCAACTTTCATGTTGACAGATTTCTTTTTACCATTTTCATCATTAACATGTGTCGGGGCTCCTTCGTATGAAAAGTCGGAATATTCATCTCCGTCCATATAGTGCAAATTGATATTTGCGCTAAGCGAATTGCCCTCCTTTGCTAAGTTGCGCTTATAGAAAACGGTGTAATTTCCAATAAAGTAATCAGTGGAATTATGTATAGAAAAAGGGGCAAGTGGTGTTGAAATACCACTGCTAATTCTTGTTGGTGTATAATACATAGTTTTATCAACTCCTGCAAGACTATTGTTGGTTGAAAAGTTAATAAAGTCGTTAGGGCTTGGGAAATAATCTAAATTAAGAATGAAGTTATTAGTTAGCTCAAATGGATTCTTACAATAACCCGCAGTGCTATAGGTTTCATTTGTAGTAAGGTTGTTTCGAATTTCAGAGGTTTCCCACGAATTATTGCGAAGATAGTTAGAATAAGCAATGTTTAAACGCATTTTTTTCCATCCAAACACAACACCAGTATAAGTATCAGCATATCGCCCATTGGCCATAAGTGTAGCATCAATATTACCCCAAAAACCTTTGCTTGGCTCTTGTTTAAGAATGATGTTAATTACACCATCGTAGTCAATATCTACACTTGATGGGGGCGATGTTATAACCTCAATTCTTTCAATATCCTTAGGATTAATTGAGCGGATATCAATAGATCGCCCAGTGTTTATTCCATTAATTAGTATTAATGAGTTCTCCTTTCCTTTAATTTTGGTTTCGAGAGTAATTGGATTCACCGTTATTTCAGGAAAACTACTCAAAATATCAGGTGTACCTATCGTTTTTGAAAGGATTGTGCTATCCACCACGTAGACAGTTCTGTCGAGCAGGTCTTGCACTTTTCGCTGTCCTGTTACTTGTACTTCGTTGATCAGGTTAACATCTGGTATAAGGGCAATGAAACCAAAATCTAAAGTCTTTTGATGTGGTTTTATGTTAAATGGAATTTCTTTCCGCTGGTAGCCAACATGGCTAACGAGCATCTTATAGCCATTTTTTATAGGCACGCTTGAGAAATTAAATGAAGCCAAGGAGTCACTGGCTATACCAGCAAATATATTGTTATGATTAAAATCAACAACCTGTATCGTTGCGTAAGGAAGTGGTTCTTGGGACAAACTATCTATAACCGACCCTTGTATTTGCATTTTTTGAGAAAATAACAAAAATGGGGAAGAGAAGAAAAACAAGAATAAAAGCAATCTTTTCATATTCGTAGTCCTTAATAATAAACAATTCAAAATATTATCTACTTATCGCAATAAATTTTTATGCTAAAGCTAACAAGAAAATTCATAATTGCTTAAATTGATAACAGCTATTCGCAATATGTAATGTATTTAGGCTGTGGAGGAAAAGGACAATTTGGAGAAGGGTAAAGCCAACTCTCTTCACCATACGAAGCCATTACATCAGTCCAACATACGCCAAGGTTGTATCGACAGTCCTCAAATTCAGCACATTTTGAGCATGCGCTTTCTTCTGGAAAAGAAGATTGGGGAATGAAAAATAAATTTTTAGCACGTTCGGAGTCCCATACATCCATTATTGAGTTTTCAAGAATATTCCCAATTGTAAGATTTTTATTAAAATATGACTTTTCGCACAAGGTAACGGTAAATTGTATGAGTAGTGGCAGATTGCGTGTTGCTTTCCTTTCAAACCGCTACGCAGTTTGAGCGGGCTACAAACCTTAATATTTACAACATCGTCTGCCAATACTTATACAAAATGTTACCAAACGAATTTGTATTTGTTCGACTTATTTATGTCAATTGTTCTATTAGTCGAAAAAGGAATAGCCAGTAGCGCACCTGACTATTCCTACAAGTCTAGAATTGATAAGATAGTGGAAGATAAAAACCGTAAAATGTAAAGCTTGCACCTGAACCACCTGAAAAAATCCCTGTCAATGATGGATTAATTCCAATTTTTCCAACATTGAAAGAAATACCCATAGAACTAATAGCGCCTAAGCCATAGGATGCTTTCAAGTTATGTTCGTCGACAAAAGGCTGTGTTCTATTATTTACAATACTTACATACTCTTTAAAAGAGAACAGCCCAACTCCAAAATCAGAAGTTAGACTAATATACCTACCCTTAATTTTGGGACTTATGCCGAGATAAACCCCACCTCCGTTAATATTATAGTCATGGGCATTAACTGAGCTAGGATCAATATATCCTAAGTCAATCTCATCAAATCCATTCATTATTAAAGCCCCGATAGTAATATCAACGTATTGATATTTAGTTGGGAAGTCAAGCTTAAAATTTAAACCATCAATATTAAGTTCGCTATTGTCAGTTGCATTGAGGTATTTTAACCTGAAGTAGCTGTCTTTATTTAGCTTGTTGTACATGTGAAGGTATCCAATTTGTACCTTTGGCTGATTTTTTTCGTCTTTCAAAACTTCATCTTGAGAATAAAGTTGAATACTCCAAAACAATGAAACGAAGAAAACCAAATAAATTTTGTAATTCATATTATTAAGATTTAGTTGTCAGATTCGCTTACCAAAACCTTTACTCCATAATTTGGAAATTCGAGCCATTGTTCTGGTTCATCAAAATAATTCAGGTATGAATTCCCGCATTTTTCACCTTTGTGACTAAACTTGATTTCATAATCAACTCCAGCTGCTACATCAAGTCCTGTTTTTAAAACATTCTTCTTGTTGTAGCCAACAGATGCTTTGAGAGTTAAAGTTCCAGAAGGCTTATCGTATTCCAATACTGTAAAAGTTAGCATGTCATACCAAAATCCAGGTTTCCAGTCAATAACTTTTTTCCCATAAAAAGTCTGAGAGGTACTACTTCTACTTGAGAATTGACAATTTATTTCATCTTGAACTGTATAAGGTGTATTTCCACCGGCATCAACATTGGTAACAGCTATGTAAAATTCAGGTTTCCCTGCCGGCCATCTTTCAATTTTCCAATCTGAAAACTTTATCTTCTTAATATAGACTGGTGATTTTTGTGATATATCACGATACGGTACTTGCACAAAGTCATACTTAGCATTAGATTCCCCTAATGATGTAACATGATTTATTTTATACACCACTTTCTTACCTACAGCTACATCATGGTCGAAATAATCTTGTTCATTTGCAGTGAATGATTTTAGAAATTGGTATCCACTAGTTACTCCGATTACATGTTTCGAAACTTTTGTTTCTAAAATGTATTGGCTGTGGTCATTTTGCCAACGCAACTCAATTTCATTTTTTGAGTTTTGAATCGCATCAAATGATAAAACAGGTTTCGGATAATTTGGGGCAGTCACAGTAATGTAATTAGAAGGAGAGGAAGTTTCTCCTTGATAGTATGCCATTACATAGTATGAATAGGAGCGGCTTGCCTCTACACTGTTATCATCATAACTTCTCTCATATGCACCTACAACAGTTTTAATTCTTGTATAACTTGATGTTCCTGCACTTTTTCTATAAACATAATATCCCGTTGTGTTAAAAGGCTTCGTGCCACTTGGCATTTCCCATGTTAATCTAATTCCCGATTCTGTTTGTGTACCACTTAGGTTGGTTGGAGTAGATGGAACTATTGGATAATCAGGGTCTGGCTCTAGGTCAATCAACCTTTCGTTTTCACTAATAACGATTACTGGTTTTGAAGGCTCGTTGATTACATCAATAGGCACAATATTACCTTGAGAATCATAACCTGTAATGGTTGTAGTTGTTGCATCGTCATATTCTAAGGGCAAAAAGGTAACTGTAGGAATATAATTCTCTTCATCCCAATCTTCAGCATGAACAGGAACAGCAATCTGCATGTCAGGGTATTTATTTGATAATTCATCAATAATTGATGTCGATGCTGATTTTTGATTTAATTGTCCCGATGCTGAATATGAATCTTCTAATAAGTCTTTAACAGTGTAATTGACCTTATCAGATTTTAATGTTGAGGGAGGTGTAACTCTTTTGTTGATTACTCTTTTTAAAATAACATCATAATCTCCATCAATCATTAGCAATGCTTCTTCTTTAATTACCTTACGAAAGCTGTGGTTTGTTTTAAGTGCATTACTTACAGCTTTTGCAAAATCACTAAAGTCAGCATTGTACTCATTGTCCTGAAAGAGTTGTTCTGTCATTAAAATGCTATCATCTTCAATTAGTTCATTTTTTTTACAAGCTTGAAAAATAAATATCATTCCAATGGCAAAAATTATTGCCTTTAAACTTAATAAGTTCATAAAACTCTTGCGTTTCATATATTTGTAAAGCTAAGGAGGTCTATTGCTAAATTTCCGACCTCCATAATTAAACATTCTTTTGAAGTCTCCATTTTCGGAATGTTTCAGCTTTTCGTGAGTTGGAGACTTCTTTCTTTCTACTCACATCCGTAATTCAAAATTTACTATTTTTTGATATTGAATTAGTTTCAAGGCTATTTAACTTGTATCCATAGTGTATCTTTTTTAACATGTTTGGTAACATCACCGTTAGGCAGTATGAGTAATGCACTTTGATTGCCTGTGCACATATTGCGTTTAGGGAAAATTTCACTTTTTACCTCAGCAGGCAGGCTAAATGATTTGTCCGTTACATTAACATCTGCAAAAAGCTTAAAATGGCATTCATCCCGTTTACTTAGAAGCAGCTCTTTAATTTCTTCAATATTACCAGATGTTAAGCGGAATGATAAGAATTCCTCTTGAGATTTATACTTTCTATACTAAAAATTAACGAAGTAATAACCGATTTTAACTTATATGATTATCCGCTTTAGTACCTATATCATATTTGCGTCATTGCGATCCTGACGTTCTTTGTCGGGAGAAGCAATCTTTAGCTCTGATTTACAACCAATTGCTTCTTCGGGAAAAGTACTGCCTGCCTGCCGCCTCCCTGCCGCCAAAGGCAGGGCAAAGGCAGGCTCGAAATATCAAATTCATTATTATTTTGTTGTATCATAAGTTTTTCATCACTTTAGGCATATTTGCGGATAATCATAAATTAATAATTAAGATGTCAATTACAAAGTAAAATCTACTGACGGTAAAATAATTACCGTCACTCTATTCTGAGATAATATTTCCTAAAAACATTACAGTATTCAATGCAGTGACCCATTTCCCTTAGCCTATTTATCATGTTTCTAGCAGTTTTATCGCTACAGTTAAATTTTTCACATATTTGTTTAGGTGTGTTTATCCAACCTTTTTCTATTGACTCTAGTAAATACTCAAGTCTTTTTGAATAAGTCAAATAGTCCATTTTCATAGTTTTTGTTTTTTAATCCTGTTTGCCATGAGCAAATGTGTTGCAGATTTGAGTAAAACTTTGCATTGGAGAATTTGTAACCCTTTTGCTATGGTCGGCTTCGCCTTGTTGGTAACACCCTGCACAAACCAGCTGAGAATTAGATCAGCTAGCTTGAGCAGGTGTTGTAGCAATGAAGATAGCACTAATCTATATTCGATTTACGATTTTTGGTTTGAGAGACAATCCTTCGCTATGGCTAACTATCGATGAGTGGACCTGAAACAATTGACTATACGGAACAGGTATAATGTGTCCGCAGGAAATTACCAGTATTGGATCGCTAGATATCCAGTATTCAAATACCTTCTCAACGTTTA
>Ga0334894_1001294_pt1 | contig 21931 bp, 25 predicted proteins | sample GraSluR3_MG_6_FD_207225 | JGI IMG/M metagenome (GOLD analysis project Ga0334894, IMG submission 207225) | Sludge microbial communities from methane-producing bioreactor in Wageningen University, Netherlands - Granular Sludge_12_05 R3 | ecosystem: Engineered > Bioreactor > Anaerobic >... | reverse complement strand
AATTAAAAATTATTAATAATAAAAGTGTACTTTTATGAAATATCATTTGTACACTATCAAACAATATAAAATAAGCATTGTATATCCTCAGAAAAAATTAAATTATCGGACACCTTGATAAATAAAATAATTTACAACTAAAAATGGAAAGTTAACCAACATTGAAACACTACTAATTTCTTTAACTATCAATAGTGCTTCATATATAAGAACTACAGATTCTAATGGAATAGCTAGCTTAAATATAAATTTAAATCCAGGCAGTCACATAATATCTTATTCTTTTGCTGGACAAGGTAGTTATTTATCTTGTTCTGGTTCTACAACATTAACTGTTTCACAAAAAGATGTTAACATAGTCCCTATTACATTATCTGTCGTTACAAAAACAGGGAACGCATATACTGTTAAACTAACTGATGAATCAAATAAAGCTATTGCAAATAAAGATGTTTATATTACTGCTAATGGTAATACTTATGCAAGAACCACTAATTCTGAAGGTGTGGCTAGTTTGAATATAAATTTAGATCCTGGGCAATATAGTTTCACGGTTAATTATATCCCCGAGGCAATTTCTATGTATATTGCAAATTCTGTTACTCATACATTTATTTCTAGTAGTATGGGATCAAATCAAGTACAAATTACTCCTCAAAAAACTTATGTGACCAAAGGTACTTAGTGGTTGTAATAATGATTTAGAAAAAGCTGTAGTTATATATGATTTAGCTTGTAAAATGGAATACAGAGAATATGGAGATGGATTTCAAAATGCACATAACTCATTTTTATCATATGGGGGTAATTGTTGGGATCAAACAAATGTTTTCATGGCAATGGCTAAATATGCAGGTTTAACTGTGAGAGCAATTACTGGTGTTTCAATCTCACAAAAGTTACAGGCAAGTTAACAGATTATTATTAAATGATATATATACTACTTAAATGATAGAATAAATGGGACTGTCAATTTGTTAGTTGATATAAATTTTAAAATTCCAATAATGTCTCAAATTAAGAATTAAAGTTATTAAATGAAATTAAATTTTAAAAACAACTAACATTTTGACAGGCCCTCGGACACCTTGTTAAGATAATTATTATATTATAAAAAATAAATAATTAATAAATGTATTAAATTAGTTTTATGTGATTTTATGAGAGATGTAAATATTTTAGTTGAGGCATTACCATATATTAAAAAATTTCATAATAAAAAAATATTAATAAAATATGGGGGTCATGCAATGATTGATGATGAATCTATGGCTTCAACTAGTAGGGATACTGTACTTTTAAAATATGTTGGAATGAAACCTATAATTGTTCATGGGGGTGGACCTGAGATTTCTCGATCTATGGATAAATTAGGTAAACAACCAAAATTTATTAAAGGACTTAGGGTTACTGATGAAGAAACAATGGATATAGTTAAAATGGTTCTTGTTGGAAAAATTAGTACAAATATTGTTTCTCAGATAAATTTACATGGTGGTCATGGTATTGGTATTTCAGGCAAAGACAGTGGTCTAATTAATGCTCGAAAAAAACCTGCACATAGAATTACAGATCTTGAAACAGGTTTGGAAGAAGAAATAGATTTAGGCCTCGTTGGTGAAATCGTTTCTATTAATTCTTTAATTATTCATATGTTTACAGATAATGATTTCATTCCAGTTATTTCTCCAATTGGAATTAGTGATAATGCTAATACTTTAAATTTAAATGCTGATACTGCTGCAGGTGAAATAGCTAAAGAAATTGATGCTGAAAAATTAATTATTTTAACTGATGTTCCAGGTGTTTTAAAAGATTCCGATGATCCTGATTCATTAATTCAAAAAATAAAAATAGATGAAGTTGATGATTTAATAGAAAAAGGTATAATTTCTGGTGGTATGATTCCTAAAGTTGAAACATGTGTAAGAGCTATTGAAGGAGGAGTAAAGTCTGCTCATATTATTGATGGTAGATTAAAACATGCTTTACTTTTAGAAATTTTCACTACTGGTGGTATTGGAACTATGATTTATAAATAGCTATTCTTTAGATATAATATCCTTATTGGAACTATGATTTATAAATAACTATTCTTTAGATATAATATCCTTATATTTTCTTTTTAAATCTTTTCTAAGTAATTTCCAACCATTAACTCGTGGAAGTTCATTTAAACTTATTATTTTTTTTGGAACTTTATATCTTGCAAGGTTTTCTTTTGCAAAATTTATTAATTTTTTTTCTTGGGGTTTATTTTCCCAGACTACAGCTGCAATTGGTAATTCTCCTCTATGACAGTCATCAATACTAAAAATAGCTATTTCTTTAACATCTATGTGATGAATTAATGTTTCTTCTACTTCAGTAGGATATATTTTCCATCCACTCATTACAATCATGTCTTTTTTACGATCTGTTATAAAAAGGCGATTGTCTTTATCAATATATCCAATATCACCTGTTAAAAACCATCCATTTTCTAAAAATGTTTCTTTTGTTTCTTTTTCCATATTCCAATATCCTTTAGCAACTGCAGGACCTCGAAGAGCTATTTCTCCATTGTCATACTTTTTTAATTCTTTTTTAGGATTATTTTCATCTACAATTTTTACTTGTGAAAAACAAACTGGATGGCCAACACTTTCAAATTTATCAGCACTTACATAATCTTCTGGCCTTATAGCTGTACCAGTTCCTATAACAATTGTTTCTGATAGTCCATAAGAATTTATTATTGGTATATTGTATTTTGTGTGGAATTCTTTCCATATCTTTTTATGTAATGGTCCACCTCCACTTATTATTTCTCGAACTGTTTTTAATTTAGATATTTTTTCATCTTCTAATTTTGTTAGTGAATGGATTACTGGTGGCATTCCTGTTAAAACACTTACTTTTTCATTTTCACAAATTTCTAGATATTCTTCTAAATCATAATTTTTCATCATAATGTATAGTGCACCTGCTCTAAGTGCAGCTATTCCCCAAGATAATCCTACATGAGCCATTGGATAAATTCCTAAATAAACATCGTCTTGTTTTAAAGTCAATACATCACATTCATTATGGATTGCTGTAAACCAATTTCCATGTGTTAGCATAGAACCTTTAGGTTTTCCTGTTGTTCCAGATGTATACTGTAATTGACACAAATCATTCCAACTAGTTTCTTCTGCTGGTAAAATTTCACAACTTTTAAATTCTTCTATATTTTTAATTAGATAAGAAGAAATATTAAGTTCTTTTAAAATATCCTCTGCATTTTCATCACTTATTATTAATTTAGCTTCAGAATCTTTTACTAGATATTCGATTTCAGGTAATGTAAAAATTCTATTTGTAGGAATAGCTACTGCCCCAATTCTCCAAATAGCTAAAATGGAAAATATGTATTCTGGGGAATTTTCTAAATAAATTAAAATATGATCTCCTTTTTTTATATTTTTACTTATTAATATTCTTCCAATTTCTGATATTATAGATAATATTTCTTTTGAATTGTATTTTAATCCATTTTCAATATTATAGAATACATCTTTTGATAATCTTTTTGCATTAGCATCTAAAAATGTTGTAGTGTTTAGTATTTTAATTCCTCCAATTATAATTTATTTTTTATTGCTTTAGTCATTTCTATAGTTGAATTTATACCACCTAAATCTGGTGTTAAAACTTTTTTCTCTTTTAATGTTTTTTCTATAGCTATTTTAAGATTTTTAGATATTTCGTACTCTTTTAAATAATCTAACATAATCGATACTGTTAAAAGCATTGCTGTTGGATTTGAAATATTTTTACCCGAAATATCAGGTGCTGAACCATGAACAGGTTCGAATAATCCATGTTCATCTCCAATATTTGCTGATGGAGCAAAACCTAATCCTCCAACCAGTCCTGCAGCCTCATCAGATAAAATGTCACCAAAAAGATTACTTGTAACTATAACTCCGAATTCTTGTGGTTTTCTTATTAGATACATTGCTGTTGCATCTACATAATAATCATTAGTTTTAATATTTGGATATTTTTTAGCTATTTTATAAAATGATTCTTTAAAAATTCCGTCTGTTTTTTTTAAGACATTACTTTTATGTACACATGTAATATTTTTGTAATTTTTATTTTCGCATTGTTTAAATCCTATTTCAGCTATTTTTTCACTAGCTTTTTTTGTAATTATTCTTAATGCATGAATTTCTTGATTTTCTTTTATGATTTCTTCTTTTTGAGAGTATAATCCTTCTGTATTTTCCCTAACAATTAAAAAATCTAAATCATCATAAATACATTTAACTCCTTTAAATGATTTTATTGGTCTTAAGTTAGCATAAGTTTTTAATTCTTTTCTAAGTGTTATTATTGGGCTTTTTTCATTAGGTGTTGATGTTGTTGCACCGAATAAAACAGCATCAGAAGATTTTGCCTTTTTTAATGTTTCTTCAGGTAATGTTGTACCTGTTTTTTTAAAACATCCATTACCTGCATTAGCTTCATTAATTGATAAATTTAAATTTAACTCATCAAGAATCAATTTTGCCCCTTCCATAACTTCTCTTCCAATTCCGTCTCCTGGAATAACTGTAATTTTGTACATAAACTCACTTAATTTTGTTCGCCTTTTATCGAAATATTTTTATACTATATTTAATATAAATATTGTTATTATTAGGATAAATAATTTATATTGTTTGATAATAAATGAGGTTTTATAATGGAGAAAAGTATTGATGAACTTATTGAAGATTTAAATGATGATGATGAATTTGTAGTAGAAGAAGCAAAAGGTCTTTTGGAGATGAGATGTGAAGAATCTACTGATCCTTTGATTAATGCATTAAAACATAAGAATAAAAATATTCGCTTAAATTCAGCTAATGTTTTAGGTAATATTAATGATACAAAAACTATTGATCATTTAATTAAATTATTATATGATAATAATAAACTAGTTAGAAGGGAAGCATCTACTGTTTTAAGTCGTATGGGGGAACCTGCAGTTGATCCATTGATAAAAGTTTTAAATGATCCAAATTGGAGAGTTAGAGGTGCTGCAGCATGGGCTTTAGGTAATATTAAAAATGAAAAAGCTATTCCTTTTCTTGAAAAACTCTTAGATGATGAAAGTGGCTTTGTTAAATCAGGTGCAAAAAATGCAATAGCTAGTATTCAAGGAAAGACTTAATAATTTAACTTTTAAAAACTAAGGATTTTATTTAGATTTAAATTCTAATATTCGATAATCAAATTAAACTAAATAGATAATTCTTATGTAATCTTTTTTAAATAAAAACTTTAAAATTTTTATTTTTATTATTATTTTCTACTTATAAATGATATTTATTTTTGAATTTTATTTAAAACTTTTTATTTTTTTTAAATAATCAAAATTAAATGTCACTTTTTTAACACTATTTTTCAGGAAAATCAATTACTCGGAAGTATATTTCCACTAGATTTATATACTGTAAGATACATAAAATATATTAGCATATTCTTAACTTGAGTTGTATTTTTCATATAATGAAAACTAACCTTTTAAAAATTTTAATTTTCATTATTTAGTAAGTTTTCAAATTAATGAGTAATTTAACATAGCTTAGAGTATACTAGGTGATTTTATGATTGTTATTGGAGTTTTAAATCTACAAGGGGCTGTTAGTGAACATTATGGAATCACAAAAAAGGCTATAAAAAACTTAAATATAAATGCAGAAGTAAAATCTGTTAGATATGCTGATGAAGTTGCTGAATGTGATGGAATCATTATATCTGGTGGAGAAAGTACAGTTATAGGTAAAATTATAACTAGGAGAGGAATAGATAAAACCATTAAAGAGAAAAAGATTCCAGTTTTTGGAACTTGTGCGGGAATGGTTTTACTTGCTAAAAAAACTAACTTCGATCAAGAGTTACTTGGTATTATGGATATTGAAGTTATAAGAAATTCATATGGCAGACAAGTAGACTCTTTTGAGAAGAAAATAAAATTTTTAGATAGAGATTTCTTTGGAGTTTTTATAAGAGCTCCTAGTTTAAAAGATTATGATGAATCTAAAAAGGATATTGAAATTTTATCAGAATTCAATAATGAAATTATAGCTATTAAACAAGGATGTAATATAGCTATTTCTTTTCATCCAGAATTAACTGATGATACTTTTATACATGAATACTTTATAAAGGAGGTTTTAAAATGTGTGGAATAGCTGGAATAGTTTATAAAGATAAAAAATTACATAATGTTGGAAATGATATGACTAATATGCTTGATGCTCTTCAGCATAGAGGTCCAGATTCAGCAGGATACTCGTTTTATGGTGGAACAGGTTTAAAAGAAGGAGAATATATATTAAAAATTCAAGTTAAAGATCAAAAAAAGTTACTTGAATCAGTTCAAGATGCTATAAATTTTGTAACTCCTATATTAAGTGATGAACAATTGCCTTCTGTTGGAGATTCATATATTTATAAATGTAAAGTGGAATTAGAAGATTTTTCAGAGTTAAAACCTTTAATATCTAGTGTTGATAGTATTGATGATGTTATTGTATTAAATGGTAGTCATGATTTTGAGATGATTAAAGACGTTGGTTCTGTTTTAGAAATTGCAGATCGATATGGTGCAAGAAAGGTTAAAGGCACTCATGCTATAGGTCATACAAGATTCTCAACAGAAAGTAATGTAGATAGATATCATGCACATCCATTTCAAACATATATTATTCCAGATATATCTGTAGTCCATAATGGCCAAATTACTAATTATTGGAATGTTAGAGATCCTTTAGAGCGAAAAGGACATGTTTTTGAAACTTTCAACGATACTGAATGTTTAGTTCACTATATAGCAGATAAATTAAACACTGGTTATTCTTTAGAAGAATCCCTTGAACAATCTGTGGAAGATATGGATGGTCCATTTTCATATATTATAGGAACTCCTCATGGTATTGGTATAGCTAAAGATAAATTAGGTCTTCGCCCAGGAGTCATGGCAGAAAATGATGAATTGTTTGCTATTGCTTCTGAAGAAATTTCTTTAAGTAAAGTTGTTGACACTCAAAATATTGAACAGATTTACCCTGGGGAAGTAAGAGTTTATGAGATTTAGGTGGTATTATGAGTAAAATAGCTAGATTAGATGCATCTCCTCTTTCACCAAGAGAGCTAAATTCAAAAGTGAAAGAGTTAGCTAAAACTAATGATAAAATTATCATAGAAAAACCTAGTTCTATGCATTATTTGGTTTCGGGATTTACTGATGATGCTGAAATTGAATTTGATGGTTCTGTAGGATATTTTGCCGGTACAATGCTTGATAAAGCAAATCTAAAAGTTAAAGGAAATGCTGGATGGTTTGTTGGCGATAATATGACTGGTGGTGAAATAATAGTTGAAGGTGGTGCTGGTGATGGAGCAGGTCAGGGTATCTATGGTGGAACTTTGATTGTTAAAAAAAGTGCTGGTGCTAGAACTGGAGAAATCATGAAAAATGGAACCATTATTATTGGTGGAAATTCTGGTTTTATGACAGGTATTTTCATGATGGGTGGACGAATGATAATTCTTGGTGATATTGGTGAAGATGCTGCTGAATCTATTATTCGTGGAGTTATTTATGTTAAAGGTAAAATTAGCAGTTTAGGAAAAAATGCTAAAATAGTAGATATAGATTCTGAAGATAAAAAAGAGCTTAAAGAAGTTTTAAATAAATATGATTTTTATTTAAAAGATTCAGAATATACTCAATTTAAAAAAATTATACCAGAGAGTAATAGGCCGTTTTATGGTTAATAATTAAAAGGAGGGAAAATAATGCCATTTAAAGTAGAAAGAGATCCAGTTTTATGTAAAAGGAGCTTTAATAGACCTGGTTGTTGTTGGTATCTTTGTGATGTTATTGATGAAAATATTTGTGGAAAATGTTTTTCATGCTATAATAATTGTCCACATGATGTTTATGAAATAATTGATGGTGAACCATATCCATTAAATCCAAATAATTGTGTTGGATGTAGAATATGTGAGGAAATGTGTCCAAATAAAGCTATTCGTATTAATGCTGTTGAAGAAGATCCAAGAGAGGCATGGGGATTTAGCGATGTATCAGAAATTGTGAGAAAATCAAATAAAGGTTCTTATAAAATTAGGAGTACTGGCGCACTAAGGGAAGTACCTAATTTTGATGATTTGGTTGTTATTCCAGCACAAGTTTCAAGACCTCCTTTAGATATGTACAGGGAGCCTTGTGGAACTGATGTTGTTTTAGGTAGTAGATATGCAGAGAATCCTTTAAAATTAAAAATACCAATAATGATTGGAGCTATGTCTTTTGGTGCATTAAGTAAAGAAGCTAAAATGGCATTAGCTAGGGGTTCTTCACTTGCAGGAATAGCTACAAATACTGGTGAGGGAGGAATGCTTCCTGAAGAAAGAGAATTATCTGATCAATTAATTGCTCAATATGCATCTGGAAGATTTGGAGTTTCTGCTGATTATTTAAATAGTGCTGATGCTGTTGAAATTAAAATAGGACAAGGTGCAAAATCTGGAATGGGCGGTCATTTACTTGGTGAAAAGGTAACTGCTGAGGTATCTAAAATAAGAATGATACCAGAAGGTTCAGATGCTCTTTCTCCTGCAAGACACATGGATATTGTAGGACCAGAAGATTTAAGCATGAAAATATCACAATTACGTGAAATTACTGAATGGAAAATTCCTATTATGGTTAAATTTGCTTCAGGAAGAGTTTCTTCTGATGTAAAAATAGCTGCAAAGGGTGGAGCCGATATAATTGTTGTTGATGGTATGCAAGGAGGAACAGGTGCTGGTCCTGATGTTATTATGGAAAATTCTGGTATACCCACTATTGCTTCTATAGTCGAAGCTGATAAAGCTTTAAAAGAAGTTAATTTAAAAGAAGATGTTTCTCTTGTTGCTGCAGGAGGTATTAGGTCAGGTTCTGATTTAGCAAAAGCATTAGCTTTAGGTGCTGATGCAGTATATGTTGCAACATCTGCACTTGTAGCTATTGGTTGTAGAGTATGTCAAGTGTGTTATTCTGGAACATGTAGAAAAGGAATAGCTACTCAGGATCTTTCTTTAAGGCATAGAATGGATTATAAAAAAATGGGTGTTAAAGTTGCTAAATATATTCAAGCTATGTCTCAGGAAGCATGTATGCTTGTTCAACAGGCGGGTAATACTCACTTAACAAAACTTGAGAAAGAAAACTTAAGATCATTATCACTTGAGGCTTCAGCTTTAACTGGTGTTCCTATGGCGGGTAATGATAAATGATTATTTGCTTTGTTTAGCTATACACAATTTACAAACAGCATTGGGATTATCTTCTTGTTTTTCTTTAACAGGACAATAATAAATTCCATTTTTTTCTTCTACTTTTAAATCTCCTGGAAATGGTGTTCCAACAGGGTGTATTGGTTCTTTTAAAATATATGTAGCATACATTGAGCATAATGCATAAATTAATGGGAATCTACTTTCTTTTCTTTCATTTTGTCTATCTTTTTTAAATTGTTTTCTAAGTAAATCAATAGATTCGATATATTCTACTTTATTGATATTCTTAGTATAGGTGTTATTGTTTTCTTTAATTTCTTTTATTCTCATGATGAAGTATTTTATATAAACCTCTAAGAATTTTTCACGATATTGTACTTGAACGTATTTTCCATCATCCTTTAAAATAGCTGTAGCTATCATTAGGTCAAAGACAGAAATTGTTTTTGCAAATTTTTTTAAAATATTAAGTAAATCATTTTGTAAAATATTATTATTTTTACTTAGATTTTCGAAACTTCTAAAAACCTCTTCATCATTATACAACTCGTTAAACATATAATCAATAAAATTTTTAATTTAAATAAATTTATTACTATGAAATTGGATACTGCACTTCTGTAATTAATTCGTCTTCAGCTACTTCTTTAGGACTATTTTGATAAATGTATATAGGAGCATCTGTTAATTTAAGATTGTTTTCATTTAAATAATTTGATAATTTATCAACAGTCTCAATTATTCTGTTATATGGTCCTTTATGTAATGTGCTTATTGCTGTATGTTCTGGAATTGTTAAAACTTTAATTTCATCATTTCCATTTATATATTCCTCTATTGGTATTCCAAATTCATATTTTATTTCATTATTTTCTTTATAATTTCTTGCAAATAAATGTCCTGTAATTGTTAAGTTATTTTCTTCTATAAATTCTATTAATTCTGTAATAATTTCATCCATATTTTCTGAAGGATCATATTGCCTTATTATAATATTTTGTTTCTCAATTTCTATTTTTTTCATAGTTTCATCTTTTTATGATTGAATTTTTTCTTAAATTTAATTATCTTCTAACATTATATTTTATATTTTATATTTTCATCTTTTTTAATTTTTTTAATTTTTTTAATGAAAAATTTATGTAGGAACATAAATAAAATAAGTTCAAGATATTATGATTACAATTACTAAGAAAGAAGAAATTGTTTTAAACAAAATTAAAATATTTCATTTAGAATATACAGATGGTGTTCCTGAAAATATTTTAAAAGAGGACTTAGAAATTTATGAACATGAATTAAATCAAATTTTAAAAGTACTAAATGAAAAAAAACTAATTTCTTATGAAAATAATGTTATTAACTTACTTGATAATGGAAAAACTATTAATGCTGTTGATTCTCAAAGTGATGTTAAAGATGCTGAGCTGGATCAAAAAGAAAAAGATTCACTAAATTTAATTAAAAGTATTGTTGATGATAATAATTTAGTTTCAAGATATATCTTAGAGGGTAATCTTTTGTATGGTGATTTGAAATTAAGTAATTTTAGAATGTACCATATTATTTTATCATTAGAAAATAAAGAAATTATTAAAAAAGTAAAAAAAACTGATGGAGAATATTATTTATTAATATAAGAAAAACAACCCTATCTTATTAGTTAAAGACTAAAAACATCATATTTATCAATTTAATTAATAGCAAATACTTATTTTACTTATTTTAATAATTTTTTTGATAAATTATTTAACCTGTAATTTTATATTATAATTTATTGGTTTATTTTTATTGGTTTATTTTTATTGGATTATTTTTTTTAAAGTATTAAGAATTTCTAAATTAATCATAACATTTATATATTTTAAATTATAATTAATTTATATAAAATATTTATTTAAAAATATTAAATTTTGTTATAAAGGTTTTTTTACTATGATGCGTATAAGTATGTCACTTCCAACAAAATTATTAGATGATTTTGATGAAGTATTAAAGGAAAGAGGTTATCAATCTCGTTCAAAAGGAATAAGAGATGCTCTACAAGATTATATTGTTAGATATCAATGGATGAATGAGATGGAAGGGGAAAGAATTGGTATTATAACAATTATTTATGATCATCATTACACTGGTGTTATGGAAAATCTAGCAGAAATCCAACACAATTTTAGAAATGAAATTAATACCAGTATGCATATTCATATGACTAAGAAGTATTGTATGGAAATTATTGTAGTTAATGGGGATATAAATGATATTAGAGAATTAACTGAGAAAATGATGAGGCTTAAAGGAGTTGAACATGTTAAACTCACTAGTACAGCTAATGGTGAGGATATAAAAGAATCTTAAATGAAATTTTTAACAACTCCTTATCATTATAATTTATTAAATGATTTAGATAGGTTATCTGTATTTTATGAAGGGATAAATGATTATTTTAATTACAAAAAACCATCTAAAGATTGTTTAATTTTTGATATAGGTTGTGGATCTGGGATTTTAACTTATTTTATTCGAAATAATACTAATTCAAAAATTATAGCTATTGAAAAATATAAAAAAGCTTTTGAAACTGCAAAACAAAATTTAAAAGAATTAGATAATATAGAATTAATAAATGAGGATATTCTCAATTTAGAATTTGATAAAAAAGCAAATTTAGTTATTTGTGAAATGTTAGATACTGCTTTAATTGATGAAGAGGAGGTTCTAGCAATAAATCATATTCAAAATTTTTTAAAGAATGATTTCCAAATTATTCCAGAAGGAATAATTAATATTGCAGAATTAGTTAAAACAGATAGAGAATATATTCATTATGAAGATGATTCTATTACAAATAATTATGAAGTTCTATCAAATAGTATTAAATATTCTGTTATTGATTTTTCAAAAAGAATAAATCCTAAATTTAAGGGTATATTAGAATTTAAAATAAAAAAAGATTCAATTATTAATGGTATTAAAATTACAAGTTTTACAAAAATTTTTAAAAATATTATTTCAGGACCTACTTCAATGATGAATCCTTCTCTGTTTATTCCTTTAAAAGAAAAAAAAGTTTATAAAAATAATATTATATCAATTGATTTGGAATATAGTATGGGTCAAGGTATAAAAACAATTAAAACAAATTTTAGGTGATATTATTATAAAAGATGAATTAAATGATTTTTTAAAAGATTTTGATAAATTGCTTATAATGGGCATTGGTAATACTTTAAAAAGTGATGATGGTGTTGGTCCTTTTATTATAAAAGAATTAAATGATATAAATTCTAATAATTTAGTTTTAGTTGATGCAGCTACGGCTCCAGAGAATTTTACAGGATTTATTAAAAGTGAAAAACCATCACATATTATTATAATTGATGCTACATTGATGGATGAAAAGCATGGTCATATTGGAATTTTTAATAAAGAAGATTTTGGGAATGTTAATATGTCTACTCATTCAATGAACTTATCTGTTCTTATTAGATATTTAGAGCAAAATAATCTATTTAAAATATTATTTATTGGAATTCAACCTGAAAGTTTAGATTTCTCTTTAGAATTATCAGATATTGTTAAAAAAAGTTCTTATGAATTAATTGATATGTTAAAAAGCTTTTTTATATAAGTAAAATAAAATATTATTCTATGAAGATATTATTTATAGGTGCAAGATTATTTGATGATATTTCTTATTATTTAAAAGAAAAAGGAATACATAGTATTTTAACAGAATCTAATAAAGATGCTATAAACCTAGATTTAGCTGATGAATATTATTTAGTATCTAGAGGAATGGAAGAACCATTAAAAATAGCTATTAAAGAAAATGTTGATGCTGTTATTCCCCTTATAGGTATTGACATTCCTTTGTTAGATGTAGCGTATATGAAAGAACATCTTGAAAAAAAATATAATATTCCTGTTATTTCTTCAAATGTTGATGTTATTAAGATAAGTTCAGATAAATTAAAAACAAAAGAATTTTTTAATAAACATGGTATAAAAACTCCGAACTTTAAAATCATTACAAAAAATAATATTAATCAATCTTTTAATTTTCCATTAGTATTAAAACAATTTGAAGGTCAAGGTGGAAATTCTATTGAAATAGCTAATGATTTAAAAGATATAAATAATTATTTAGATAAGTATGGGGAAGCTTTATGTGAAGAGTTCATTGAGGGTTCTGAAATTTCTGTTGAAGTGATAGGATTTAATGGGGATTATATTGCTCTTACACCAATATATAAAGGTGAAACAACTTTTGAAGGAACTCATCCATTGTTTAAAAATAGAAGTGCTCCTTTTCAATCTGAGAAAATTACTAATGAAGAAATTAAAAATAATGCTTTATGTATTGCTAAAAAATTAAAATCAGAAGGAATAACTGAGGTTGAATTTATTTTATCTTCTGATAATTCAAAATTAAATGCTTTGGAAATAAATTCCAGACCAAATGGTGTCAGGTATTTAACTTCTGCATCTTCTGATGTTACTACTTTATTAAAACTTGTGGACATGGCTACAGGAGATTTTTCCACATTAAAAATAAAAAATGAAATTAAAAATTATTTTTCTTTTGAAAAAACAGTAGGTAATTTTTTAGGTCCTAAACCTAATGAACCATTAAAATCTTTTCGTCATAATGATTATATTGTACATGGGCCTAAAGGTTATGAAAGGGTAACTGTTAGGGCGAAATCAAAAGAAAGTTTAAATAAATTAATTTCTAATTTAAAATTAATTTAATAATTTTTTAATTTCCTAAAAATTACTTATTTTATAGAAACTAATAATAATTTATATATAATTAATTTTATAATTAATAATTAATTTAATAATTGAAGGTGAGCAAATGAATCATATGGATGTTTTAACACTATTCTTAATAAGTTTTTTTTCATCATTATTCTTTACATATTATATTAGAAAGATTTTACTGGATGCAAACATAGGTGATAGTCCAATTGTTAGTGAACATAGACATAAAAAAGGAACTCCTACAATGGGTGGAATTGCTTTTCTTTTTTCACTATTACTAATAATAGCTATTTATTATGAAAATATTCCTCTTTTAATTACTTCATATATCATGATTGCTGCAGGTATAATGGGTTTAATTGATGATTTAATAGGACTCAAAGTTAAAGAAGTTCAAAAAGTTGTTAAAAATATTTCTAGCCATAATATTTCCTTAGGTAGATTAACATTATTTGCAGATGAAGAAGCAAGAGTTGCTACTCCAAAAGCAAAAGAAGAAGTAGATGAATTGTTAAAACAAGGTAAACTTAAGCTTATAGGTGAAGTTCCTATTAAATATGAAACAGGTGAGCTTGAAAAAATTATTGCTCAAATAATAATTGGTGTTTTCTTAGCATTAACTGGTACTGTTTCAACATTAGGTGGCTTTAATTTAGGATTTTTAGCATTTCCTATTGTTGTAGTAGGCATTTTAGGAGCTATTAATGCAGTTAATTTAATTGATGGTATGGATGGATTGGCTGCAGGAATAATAGTTATTGCATCACTTGCATGTTGTGGTTTAGGTTACTTTACTGGAGATTATAATACACTTTTAGTATTTTCTATAATTTTAGGTTTAAGTCTTGGATTTTTAGTATTTAATAAATATCCTGCATCTATTTTTATGGGGGATACTGGATCATTTTTATTGGGTGCAGGTTATGCTGCAGCTGTAATGATTTGTGATATACCTTATTTTGGAGTTTTAGCTTTAGGAGTCCCTATTGGTTCTGTTATTATTAGTTTACTCCACAGAGCTCATATTATTAAACTTCCTGTTGAACCATTACATCATACTTTAAATTATAAAGGAATGTCTGAACAGAAAATTGTTTATAGCTATTGGGGCATTACAGTTCTTTTATGTCTTATTGGACTATTTTTATCAATTATTATTTAAGGTGTTCTTATGGAAAATACTAGAAATTTTTCTCTTGAAGATTTAAATCAATCAATTCAAGGTAAAATTTTTGGATCTTTTAATTTTTTTAATTCTGATGGGTTTACTGGTCTATTCACTGTTTTAAATGATGCTAAAGAAGGGGATATTGTTATTCGTCATTGGATTAATGGTAAAGGAATTGAAATAGCTAAAAATAAAAATATTTCTTGTTTAATTACAGAAAATCCAAAAGATGATGCAATTGAAATAGCTGAAAAATTAAATTTTCCACTGATAGTTACAGAAAAAATAGAACTTGCAAATGCATTTGCTTTAAAATGGACTATTGATACTTTTTCTCCAAATTCAAAAAACATAGCTATTACTGGTACAAATGGAAAATCCACTACTTCTCATTTAATTTATCATATATTAAATTTTGCTGGTTTTAAAGTTTTTACAAATACCGATGCAGAATCAGAATTCAATACATTAATAGATCCTGTTGTTTCTAAAATGATTTCTGATTATGTAAAAGATAATGGTAAATTAGATTATCTTGTTATAGAAATATCTGAAGTTCAAGGATGGTTAGGTTCTTTAATGGAAAATCATGCTGCTTTAATGTCTAAATCACTTAATCCTGATATAGCTGTTGTTACAAATATTGCAATGGATCATATTGGTCTTGTAAATTCTATTGATGAAGTATTTTTAGAAATAGCAGCTTTTGTAAAATCATTAAAAAAAGGAACTTTTATTTATAATGGGAACGATGATTTACTTTTAAAATTATTAGATTTTAAAAACAATTCTGTAAATGATTTTTCTTTTTCTATGAAAAAATCTAGAGAAAAAGCTTTATTTTATGATAATAAAGTAGAAGCTATTTTTTATAATGATAAGAAAATTCTAAATAAAAAAGAACTTCCATTTGAAAGTAATCATTTTATTCAAGATATTTTATCAGCTATTGCTGTTTGTATTAATTTAGACATTCCTTTAAATGATATCACTAGTTCTATTAAGAATTATAAGTCTTTAAGTCGTAGATTTACAAAATTAAATGAAAAACCACTAATTATTGATGATTTTGCTCATAATCCTGAAGGTATTAAAGCTACAATTTCTGAAACTGCAAAATTAACTCCCGAAAATTCAAAATTTCATGTTATTTGCTCAATAAGGGGATCTAGAGGAGAGGAATTAAATAAATTAAATGCAGAAGCTTTAGTTGATTCTATAGGTAGTGATCATAATTTAATTTTAACTTCTAGTTGTGATGTTGTAGATAAACTAAACTATGTAGAAGAAAACGAGCGTAATATTTTTTTAAATGTATTAACTAGTAATAATATTAATTTCAAATATTATGATAGGTTATTTGATGCATTAAATGAAACCTATTTGTATTCTTCTAAAGATGATGTTATTTTACTTATTGGTGCTCAAGGAATGGATTCTGCAGAAAAACTTTTAAAAGAAATTTTAATAAAATGATTTTTATTATTTATAGTTGATTACCTAATATTTTTTAATTAATTTAATATCTATATATAAATAAAACATGCATTTATATGAAAAAGTTGGGTAACACACTATAAATTAAAAAATAAAAAGGCAATTAAATTGATTTAATAATTCATTAAAATACTATAAAATTTTAGATTATAATTTAAATGTCTTAAAATTAGAACTTCCAGAAAAAAATAAATTTTTATTTTCTTATTTGAAAACTAAAAATATAAATTTTTATTCAGATTTCTTATTCATCATAGTTAATTTATCAGATTTAATAACCTCAAGGTTTTTAAGTTCCTTTAAAAAAAATGATACATCATCTATATTTTGATTAATTTTTTCTAAGTGTTCTAACTCTTTTTCTTTTAAATCATTTGCTCGTGACATTTCCTTTAATATTTCATTTAAAGTTTTATTTGATTCAGTCATAATATTATTATTGTTAAAACTAATATTTTAATTTTTTTAATTTTTTTATTATCTAATTTTACATTGTTTTTATTATAATTATAGAAGATTCTATTGTGAAAAATTTCTAAGTTGTAAAATAATTTTTTAATTTTCATATAATTAATAGTATTTAAGCTATTATCTTAAAGATGTAGTAAAATATAATGTATTTTATAAAGATAATTACTGTATCTTCAAATAATACATTTAAAATTTTAAAATTAAATTAATATAAAAATAATATTTTTTAAGGCAAATTATTAAATATAATATTAACTATATTATTATTTGTATATACTTAAAAATTTAATATAAATTACAGAGGAAAATAATGTTTTTTAAAATAAGAAGAGACACATTGATTATTTTATTACTAGCATTTATTCTCATTCTTTCTGGAAGACTCATAACTTATACTGCATATGCATCTTCTCCTGAAGTTGAGCATGGTATTCCCATTTCAGGGATTATTGTTAAAGGTAATGATATCGTTCCTATGGAAAGTATTCGTGTGAATGTTATGCAATCTGGACTAAGAGATGGTAGTTTTATTGACGGTGAAGTATTAATTACTTCTAAGAAACAATTATCTTTAAACAAGGCCATAAACGATGCCCAGGAGCTTGCAACTAGATCTACAATTCCTGGAACATCCATAACACCCATCACAGCTGCTGATGTTCAAGTGGATAAGGAAACAGGCATTGTAACGGTTACAGTTATTGAAGATTTTTCTACTGTTGAATATGAAAATACAACAGCCTCTCAATATGAAAATAGTTCGGCTAGTGAATATTCAAATAATTCTGCTGCTGAATATGGAAATACTATGGGGGGATAGATATTGAAAAATAATGAATGGGAGGATAGATATTGAAAAATAATGAATGGGAGGATAGATATTGAAAAATAATAAAATATTAATTGCATTTTTTATTATTATCCTATTCTCTATGAATAGTGTTGCAGCAACTTGTAATATTATTGTAATTACTGATCCTACTGGCGAAGATCCTAACGGTGCAGCTGCAGGTAGTATGTCTTTTGAATCAAATATGTTTCAATCTACATTTTTAATGTCTAATGAACGACAATTTGCTGTATTATCTGGGGGTCTTGGTACTTCTGATCTTTTTATTGAAAGTATTGTAGCATCTCTTGCTACTTTGGAAAATGATGCTTCTGCTGCATCAGCTGCATCCGTTGCTAATAAATATCCTGGAACTCGTTTAATTGTTGGTGGTCCTCAAATGGGGGCTGCTATAGCTGGTTCATTTGATGCCTATGTCGTTGTTGTTAATGATGAAGATAATTCCATTACTGCTACTCCATATAGTGGGGGGATTGCTGTTTTAGAACCTGGTGAAAAAGGAGGTATTATCCATTTAAGAAATAGTAAAGGAAATCCTTTAATGGGTTCTGCAGATAGTGTTAGAAAAGAAGCAGCTATTAATATGGGAAAAATGATTAGAGATGGATATCCTGCAACATCTATAGTTGCTCAAACCATGGGTGATGTAGCGAAAGGATCTGGTGAAAGATATGGTGGTGGTGGAGTAAATATAGTCTCTGGTATTTCATCTGGAGATATGTTTACGCCTGCAGAATTAAATGAAACTGGTTATCCTATTGATGATCCTTATGCTAAAGTATGTGATGAATGTGGTTGGGCTATAGGTTATCCTTCGGCAGAAAATCATGATCAGTGTCCAGTATGTGGTTCTGAATTAAGAACTATCTATGCTTATGATGCATTGGATAATACTATAACTGTCTCAGAAGATTCTGCTAATGTTTTTGTTTATGGTAGTGAAAAGATGGGACTAGCTCCAACAACTAAAGAGATTGTTCTAGCTTCTGTTGATAAAAATGGTTATGATGCTAGTGCTATTGCAGGTTCAATAAATAAAGGAATTAATAATGGACTTTTAGTTGGTGTTAATTATGTTGAACCTAAAGATATAAATGTTAAAGAAGGATCTAGTTCAGTTGGTGTTTATTTCACACCGTTACCTGATGGAAAAACATCTCCTTCTTGGAATTTACCTTTAGACTCATTTGTATTAAATATTTTAGGAAGTGTACAAATAGTTATTGGTATTATTTTAATACTACTTGTAATATTTAGAGGAAGACTATTGAAATCATTTCAGAATAGATGACAGTTAAAAGATAAAATTATATAATGGGGATTAACATGGCACTAATATTAATTAGAGGAGAAAACAATTCAAAGATACTTAATGCAATTGCAGATATTGAAAGACATGCTAACTTAAACTTAGTAACAAAACCAAAAATAATTGATTCAAATTTTGCTGATAATTTAGTTGAAAAAATATTAAATGCTAATTTAAAAACTAAATCCACTGTTGCTACAGCATTTATTACTAAAGAAGATACAACATTTTGTATAATGCAAGTAAAAAATATTCATCCACCAGCACATGTAGTAATTGTTAGTGACGAATATGAGGGTTATATTAATCTAATGGATATGTTAGAAGATGCAAAAGATTTTTCAGGATATTACTCTCATAAAGCAAAAGAAAGTGGAATGAAAGACTATAAATCTAAAACCCATAAATCAAAATTGAATAAACAAGCTATTTATAAATAGCTTTTATTTCTTTTTAATTTTGACGAAATCACCTAGGGTTATTCCATCAGATGATTTTGTTTTATATTGTTCTAAATCTAAATCATCATATTTTTCAAGTAATTTAATATTTAATTCTTTTTCAAATTTTTTTATTAGTTTATTATCTGGTATCATTTTTCCAGACTCTATTCTATTGATTATAGAAGTTTTTTCATATATTTTTTCAGCTAATTCTTCTCTAGATAATTTTCTTGATTCACGAGCTTTTCGAATTTTAATATTAAAATCCTCTACAAGTTCTTCTGAAGGTTCATCTCTAGATTTATATTTTTTAGATTTATTTCCTGTGTTTTTAAACTTGTTTGATTTTGTTTTTGGTCTTGGTTTGACTGGTTCTTTTTGAATTTTACCAAACTTTGAGCAATCTTGACATACAGACATTACTACTCCATCAATTTTAACTTTCAATGGAGTTTCAGATATTTCTTTACCACATATCTCACAATTCATGTTTAAAAATTTATTTTTATTGTTTTTATATTTTACTGATAGTTTTATTTTTAATAGATTTGTATATAGAATTGAAATATAATATTATGCAAAGTTCTATAATCTCATCAGTGTTAATTGCACATAAAATTTTAGTAGAAATTTATAAAATAATTCAAAAATTTTATCTTAGACCCGAAAGAATACTATGACTGAATCTTAATGAAATATTTCAGTCATAGATGAATTTCAGTATTATGGTTTGAATCAAAAGTTTTAAATAGTTTAAAATAAATATAAGTACCTATGGGTCATGACTTAGATAAGAATTAATATTCAGTATATAAGTTGACATATCATTTTGGTGCTTGTGTATTAAATACAGAAGATATAGTAATAATTCCTGAAATATTCAATAGATTCATTGATAATATTTAATAAGGATGCTTCTAACTTATGACATAGTTTTTAGAAGAATCTAAATTTTGAATCAGGCCATATACATTTGTTATTTAAAACTATAACCTCAAATACAACTATTAAGATTCATAAATGCTTACAAATCAACTAGTAGTCGTGAGGGTCGGTCAAAATTCAAAATTATTTTCTTAAAATGATAGATTAATCCTTTGTTTGAGATTTGAAGAAACATCTTTCTTGAAAAAGGTATTTTTTGTCCGACACTCGTCGTTTAATAAAAAAAAGTAGTATCCTGAGATTAGGAAGAAACTTTGGAAAGAATCCTTTTTGGAAAATTGGATATTTCATATCTTACTACTGGTGGAGTAGGCTTAGAAACTGTGATAAGATATATACAAAAAAACAAAAAAAAGACTATGAAAACAGTAGTGAAATCTTATAAAATTAGGATATATCCAAATAAATCCTTGCAAGATAAATTATACGAGAATTTTGGATACAACAGATTTGTATTCAACCAATTACTTAACTATAATCGGTTAATTTTTAGTTTAGTTGTTAATAATCCAAAAATCAATCCTCATAACTATAAACTCAAACTTAATCGTTCGACACTTAATAATTGGTTAAATGTACTTAAATCAGACTATTCTTTCCTAAAAAATAGTGAAAGCACTAGTTTACAATCAACTTGCGATATATTCAAAGACAGTATGATTAGGTTTTTCAAGCACCAAAATCAGTTTCCTAGATTTAAATCACGAAAAAATCCAGTGCAAAGTATTCGTTTAAAGAACAATAACAATAGTATACGATTTGAACATAATAAATTAAGGTTACCACGATTTGGACTAGTGAAATACAGAGATAATAGGAAAATCTTAGGAGATATCCTTTCTGTTACTATTAAATATGAAAATAACAGATGGTTTGCAGTATTAAACTGTAAAAATGTTCCAATAACTCCATTGCCAAAGACTGGAGATAATGTTGGTATTGATTTAGGGTTAAAGGATTTGATGATTTTTAGTAATGGTGAAAAGAGAAAGCCAATCACTCGCCTAACTAAAATAGAACACAAAATAGCACGATTAAACCGAAATCTATCAAGGAAAGTTAAAGGTTCTAAAAACTTCATTAAAAATGTTAAAAAATTACATAAATTATATAATAAAGTTTTTGATATTCGTAACGATGAATATCAGAAACTATCCACAAAAATAATCGAAAAT
>Ga0334894_1001289_pt1 | contig 22015 bp, 15 predicted proteins | sample GraSluR3_MG_6_FD_207225 | JGI IMG/M metagenome (GOLD analysis project Ga0334894, IMG submission 207225) | Sludge microbial communities from methane-producing bioreactor in Wageningen University, Netherlands - Granular Sludge_12_05 R3 | ecosystem: Engineered > Bioreactor > Anaerobic >... | reverse complement strand
AAAAGAAGAAATATCTTTGGAAGAAGCCTTAAAAAAGGTTCAACAAGAAAAAATAGATGAAGAGACAGTTTCCTTTGAAGAAAAAATATCTATTTTGGAAAAAGAGAAACAAGAAGCTTTGGATATCGCAAAAAAAGTTCAATATGACTATATTAATCTTAAGGCTGATTTTGATAGATTACAGAGGATTTCTTTGGAAAAAGAGAAATCTATGGAAACAGATGTTTTAATTAAATATATGAAAAAACTTTTTCCTGTTATAGATCAATTAAAAGTCCCTTTGGACCATATAGATAAATCAAAAGAAGACGACTCTTTTGTTAGATGAGTAAAAATGGTTTACGACAATATGTTAAAAGTTTTAGCATCTTTTTCTATTTATCCTATCGAATCTCTTTGACTTGTTCCAGATAGTTTATTGCATGAGCCGTTGTCTACAATTCCAGTAGAAGATGAATCTCAAAAAGGGAAAATTATTCAGGTTTTTCAACAATGATATTATATAGAAAAGAATTGAGAGAAAACTGTTATTGTGCCAAGCAAGGTTGTTATTGGAGCCTAAGTTTTTTGTTGATTTGGTAATGGTTACCTTATTTTATTTATCCTTTTTATTGCTCAGTTTTTAAGTTATCTAGATTTCTCGCAATAAAGAACAAATAAAATTCATCCATCATCAAGGCAGTATCATATTTGGATTTAAAGTTTAATTATTATTGTATGGCTGCTTTTTGGCTACGGATAATGTTGGTTTGGTGATGATTTCCTTCTTTTATTTGTTCTTTTTATTGCTCGATTCATTAAGTTATTATATAATTTATCTTAAACTTTAACTTTGTTATGAAACTATCAATAGATCAGAATAATTTCTTGTGCGTTGAGCATCCAGAAATACCTCAGGTGAAGCAATATACTTATCAGGTTGCTGGGTATCAATTTTCTGATTGGGATAAAGGAATGATAGTTCTACATAAAAAAGATTTTAAAGTGCTGAATTTGAAGCATTTTGGTGATGGAATGAATTTGATTTATGTGAAGGATCATGAATGTTGAGATTTAAATCTGAAAAAAGAGGTTGTAGAGCAGGGGTATGGTTTGTTTAGTGGGTTTGACGAAGTCAGCGGGGATCAGAAATATTTCTGGCCAGGGGCACGCGCTCATTTGGATTTTGTGGTTCCTGCACAATGTAGTTGGAATTTTACTTGATTGCAAGATAAATTATCGTTGTTGTATGGATTGACTTTGTTGTATGGAAAATTTGAAGCAAAAAATGGAGAATTGATGTCGATAAAAATTCAGATTCCATTGTTTTGACAGTATTTGAAATATCAGGAAAATTTTGATCAAATAATTTTGGATCTGCAAAAGCAAGGTATTTTTCTCAAAAAAGATCTTGTAGAAACAAATAATGGAGTTATTTATCAAATATCTTCAAATGATTGGGAATTGTTGGAAGTTTTTGCGAAATGGCATGAAGCTATTGAAAAATTTGGGAAAATAAGTAAAAAGGTTTTCACTGAAGAATTGAAAAATAAGCTTGTTGCTTTTTTGTTGTCTGATACTCAGATTCCTGAAGAAGGTAGACAAGGTGTTTTGGATAAAATTCAATCTGGAGTGGTTAAATTTTTGATGAAAAGTTAAAGGGATTGGCCCCGCTAAAGCGGGATAAATTCCGTGGTAACATGACAAGAGGGATTGGTGTAGTGGTAACATGACGGTCTTCGGAACCGCAGTCGGGGGTTCAATCCCCTCATCCCTCGCCATTTATAGGTAAGCAGAAATGCTTATTTTTTTTTAATAAAAATTATCGTATCATCACTCTTCTGATTCAGCTATTTCTGCCATAGTTTCTTCATCTATATCATAATTTTGGTCAGAATTTCATGATGTTTTTCTTAGAGCCTTTTCTATTATTTCAGAGTTTTTTAGTTTTACAGTGGTTTTTGGATCTAGTGCCTCTTGTAATTTCTGGCTTGTAGTTTTCTTTTTTTCTAAACTAAAATATTTATCAAACATATTTGGAATATGATTTTTTCTTTCTATGTTTGTTGCTAATTTGTAAATTTCTTCATTTATATAAAGATTGTTTCATCTATATAATTTTTGTTTATCAGCTCTTCTCTTTCTTTCTTGAGCGTTTTCTCACATTACGAATTTATTTTTTGCAATATCTATATATTCATCCCAAGGAGCTAATTTCAATGGCTTTTTGTCTAGTTCTGAAACAAAAATATTGCCTATACCTTGTTCTACAACATTTGATTTTAAAATTGTATCTTTATTGTTTTTGAAAAACTCCTTGAAAGCTTCAAGTCAGCTTATTAAATCGTTTGGTGGTTGGTGATTTCCAGAAGACTCTACAACATTTCCAACAATTAGATACCACAACATTTCTTCTAATCATTCTGTATTTCATTTGTTTTCCTCTTCTTTTATTGTTTTGAGGCTTCTTATTAAAAATCTTTTTCATTCTACATTAAATCCTCTTTGTTCAAATCGGTTCATAAACTTTTTGAGAATATATATTACTTGATTTTCATCGTTTAATTTGGATTTAGGAATAGATTTTGTGATTTTTTGTCGAGCTGTTTGTATTCATTGTTTTTCGTCTTTATCTTTTGCTTTGAACTCTCAATTTTGAAAATCTGTAATTTCTCATATAAAACTTTGGTTTTTTGCCAAAATGTTTTGTTCCAAACCATATCAATTTGTTTTTACATCAGAGTCTAATGTTTCATCTTTTTCTAAACTTCTTGCTTCTATTTCAGATAAAATTTCTTTTGTTTCTATAGGTGTTGTTGGGTCGTTTAATAATTCTATAAGCGTTTTTCATTGATGGTTTTTGCCTTCCATAGCTGCAAATTTTGATATTTTTTCAAGACGTCAATTGCTTGTAAATCGTACATTTAATCATTTTTCGTAAGATGCAATATTTTTATATTGGCTTAAATTTTCTCACTTTCAAAATCAGAATTTGTTGCTTTGATATCATTCAATATCTTGGTTGGTAACTATTTTTATAAATTTCTCTACTTTGTAATGGTGATTTGGGTCTTTGATCCGCATTCATGGTAAAAATCAAATAGTTCTACATATTTTTTGTATAAAACTTTTGTCTTCTTGTGTTACATTATAAAAAACTCATGACAGCATTCATGTTAATACCGCACTTTCAAAAATTTTCCATTGTGTTGGGGTTACAGCTTTGCATGCCATTTGTTTTAGACAAGGAATGGCTTGTTGAGGTCTATCTCATAGCAATCTAAAATATTCAAATCTTGCTAGTTCAAAACTATAAGATTTCTCTTTTGAGCTTCAACTTACTGATTCAGAGAAGAATTTATTGCTTTCTTCTTCTAGTTTTCAAGCAAAAGTTTTGGAGTACATTGATTCTAATCTTGCCACATCATCATCACCAACTCTAAGTTGTCTTCAATCAATACAGTGAGTTATATATTTCATTTCTAGTTTTAATATTTCATTTTGTAGATCATCTGCCCACATTTGTCCATGAGTTTTATATCATTGTTGGAGTTCTCTTTCGAGTTTCTCTTTCATTGTGAGATACCTTGCTTGATGTGCTTCTCAAAAAAGCGCGCTAACTCGCATTCATTTACCTGCTCGATCAGTATTTCTACTATAAGGTCATTTTCATTTTTTAATTATTACCAATAACATAGCTGCTGCTTGATGGTTGTCTTTGAATTTTTTCTCACCACTTAAATATGGTTTTATGTTTTTTTCTCGCATATATTTTCAACCAAAATCAGGATCTGATTCGAAAAATTTTTGATATTTTTCTATCTTTTTCCATGTTTTGTTGTCTCTTTCTGTCATATATTCATCACCAGCATTTCAAAAAGCTTCTTTGAGTTTTGCTGTTGGCATTATTCAAGATAATGTATGGAAAAGTTTTCAATGATAAAAAATATTGTCAGTTAGATCTTCTACTTGTTCTTCTTCATATTTTTTTAGTCAATCTCATATTTTTTTTCCAAAATTTTTGAATAAACCAATAATACTAGCAAAACCATATCATTTTCGTTTTTTTGGTTCTTTTAGGTCTGGTCAATCACTTTTTTGTATATTTATTGCTTTTGCTGATTCTTCGGTTTGGGGTTGTAACTTTCTACTAGAAATGAATAAAATAAAATTTGGGTAATCTAAATATATAACAGTTTTTTTATCGTCATTTCATGTAATTTTAAACCTTTTTTTATTTGAATCATGTTCTATTTTGTACATATAGGCTGTTTTGCTTTCTTGTCATCAATCTTCTCCTGGTTTTGCTTCTACAATGCCAAAATAAGATACAGGTTTACTTTCTTCTTTACCTATACTTATGTTGAACTTGTTACCATCTCGATTTGTGCCTTTAAAACTTTCGCTTGGATTAATTGAATCTATACTGGCTGATTCCATAGCAGGCAATAAATTTGTTATGTTTTGGCAGGTTGTATTATCTGGTAATTTATATACGCCATCTTCAAAAGTATCTTTTATTTTTTTAATTGAATCTTTGTTTATGTTAAATTCTGGTTCAAATCATTCGTATTTTCATAGAGATACCTCGCTTCATGTAAACTTTAATTTAAATTTATCATTTTTTATTTCTTTGACTTCGGCTGTGATATATTGATAAACTCCTGTAGGATGAAATCAACTCTCAGGTCATTTTATTAGTAGTTTTGCTCATTTTTTAAATCCATATGTTTTTTCTTTTTCACCTTTTTCATAGTCTTTTTCTTGATATCATCAAAGATCTCTTCGCTCTTCTAAAAACTCTTTTTTATTTTTTTCTTTTTCTGAAATTTCTTTTTCAATATCTTTTTTCTCGTTTTTGTTTTCATCTTTCATTAGGTGCATATAATTGTCTATAGTATCTTTGTATATGTTAGCTCATGGAAGTTTTCAAAATTGTTGATTTATTTTTTTTTCTTGTTCTCTTGATAAACTATTGTTTTCGTTGTATTTTCAAAGTACATGAGAAAAAAGCAACCCAGAAATTCATTCTCAATTCAGATTTATTTCTTTGGATATAACATCTAATTCATAATTATTCTCATTTTCTTTGTTTGCCAAAATAACAACAGGATCTCAATTAGAATCTCAGTTTCGTGTCACTATTTCTCTATCGTCTTCTGGTCTTGTAACTGGTTTTGAATAGAGAAACCATCAATCTTTTTGTTTTGAAATAGTTTCATCATCTTCTTGGTTTTGTTTTGGTGGGATTTTTGAAAGATATCACTCAACAGGTTTTCATTCTTTATTTCTTATAACAACTTTATAATTGTCATTTATTTTTATTGGTCAATTTTTGCTATTAAATGTATTAAAAAACTCTTCAAAAATAATATTATCTTCAAAAAAATCTTTATTTTGTTCACTTATTTTTATTCTAAGATTTAAAGGAAGATTTTTTTGTTCGCTAAGAGATTTGTTTCAAGATCATATATCAAAAAGATCTTTGGTTGGTCATCATAAAAAACTTTTTTCCAAAAACTGGATTGGTATTTCTCAATATTGATTTGTTGGGATAGTGATTTCTTTTTGATTTAAATCAAAAAGATTTTTTATAAATTTTTCATATTCATTATTGTCTATTCATAGTATGTTTGGGATTTTGTTTTTTATACTATCTCATAATTTTGAATTAACAAGAGTATCCAAAATCTTTTGTTGGTTTTCTTTTGATAGTTTGCTTATATCAAATCTACTGTCTACTAAAGTACTTATAATATTACCTAAATCCTTGTCTTGTGTTTTGATATAATCTGCATAAGCTTTTCGTTTTGTTTCATTTAATTTATCTTTTATTTCGAAAATTTCTTTGCGAATAGTTTCTTTTTGTTCTTCTGATATATCAGTTTTTTCTAATTCTTTTTCTTTTTCAGCCAATGTTTCTGATTGTTTGGTATATTCTGTTTTGTGTGTTGATTGTTGGTTTATTACTTTTTCATGATTGTATGGATATATGTTTAATATTTCGTTGAAATAAGGTGGAAAAGCTTTGAATTCGTTTCCTACTTGTTGAAGATGGTGCTCTATATATGTTCACTTTTCTTTTGATTCTTCAAATAATTGGCGAGTTGCTAGTTGGTTGAACATATTTCTAAAGTTTTTTGTTTGATCAGAAAATCATTTTGATCGATTTATGTCTTCTCATTCGTATTGAAACTCTTTGTATATATCTCAATTTGAAATAATTATTTTATCTAATTTTTTTGCTAAAGTTTCATCTATAATTGATTTTTTTCATTCAAGAAAAATTGTTCGAAGTTGTTTTAGATCTTTGAGATTTTGAAAACGAGAATGTATATTTATTGGAGTTGGAAATTCTATATCAAAATCTCAATGAAGTTCTTCTGGAAGATTTTTTCTGATTTTTTTGATAGTAGCGCTTATTAGAAGCCTTTCTGTTGGAAGATAATTTGGTGATAAAAAGTTTTGTATCTCGTCTTTTTGATAATCTTTTAGCTTTATATCATTATCTTCTAAAAATTTTTTTCGTAATTTTGAAATTTCTCATATTTTGGTTATTTTTGTATCTGGTGTTATCTCTATGTTTGGAGTTGTTTTAAGTCAAATTTCGTTTGCGAAGTTGTTAAAAATTCAAATAGGCATTTTGTTGTCTGAATTTTCGCAGAAAACTTTTAAATCTTTGAGATTTTTTGTTATTGTTGTTTTTTCATCTAAGGTTTCTTTAAACTCTCTGTGAAGATCTTTTGTTTTATTCATTATGTTTTTCAAAGAAAATCACATATTTTTTAGATTTTCTAGGTATATTTTTAAATTATCTAAGTTTCATATTTCATCTAATAATTTTGGATGTTTTTCTTTGAAAAACTCTCGAAATTGTTCGAAAAATTCTTTATCTCAAAAATATTCTTTTCTTTCTTTTTCGCTTAATTTAGAAAAATCTTTTAGAGATTCCTCTATTTTTGAGTTTGCTATTTTTGATAATGTTTTTGATCAATTGACATCTTCTTGTTTGTTTTCTTCCAATCAACGATCTTTTATATTGTTCTTTTTTGCATTTGTTGTTTTTGCCATATTTGATAAGACAAAAATAAAGAATATTTCTTTGCATATTATAATGATTTCCTTGTTAAATGCAAAAAAACTTAAAAAAACAATAAATGATTTTCTCTTGAAAGCTTTGAGCCAATAATGATATTATATTTGATTTATTTTTTGTTAAAAAATGCATAGAAGTATTATTAATCGCAGTATTCAACACATGTCTTCAGATCCTAATATTATTAGGTTAACTTTTTTAACATCCTTTTTTCATTCTTTGGTTGTTACATTGTTACTTGTTTTAAATACCAATAAGCTTTTTGTAAATCATTATGAAAATGGTTTGTATATAGGTAAAATTGCAGAGTTTTTTATTCAAGAAATAAATAAAAACCATGTTGTTTCTTGGGTTGTAGGTATTACAGTTGTTCTTTTTGTTTTGTATTCTTTTGTTTATCCTATTGGTCAAGCAGCAGTTATTCATTATCTTCACTGGAAAAAGGGCATTGGTCACTCATTGAAATCTGTTTTTAATTTGTTTTTTCCAATGTTTGAATATGGATTTGTTTGTTTGGTTTTTTCTCCAATTGCTTTTTTTATCTTGGCTTATAAGGTGTTTTTGTTGGATAATGTTACATCTATTTGGGTTATATTGGTTTTTCTTTTTTGGTGGTTTTTGATAATGATAGTTAATACACTTAAAATTTATACGAGATATTTTATTGTTTTGCAAAAAAAGGGTACTTATGATGCAATTAAATCAAGTTTTTATAAGGTTTTTTCTTCTTTTTGGGAAACGTTTAAATATATGAAAATGCAGACATTGCTTTTGATTAATTTTTCATTGAATATTGTTTTGATTATATGAATACCCGTTTTATTGATTTATCTTTCAATTACTTGGTGAATAATAGATTTTTGGTGGGTTAAAATGATTGTTTATATTGTTTTTTTTCTTCTAGTTGTTTTGTGAGCCTATATGAGTAGTTTTATTAGAGCTTTTTTTGCTTATTATTGGTATGAAATGTATAATAAACTTAAAAAGTAGTTAGTTTTTTTTGAACAAAATCAATTTCTTTTTTGTCTTGTGAGCTTGATATGGTTTTTGCATATCGTTTTTTCGCCTCTTCTTTGAGGTTTTCTTTTGCGCTGAAATCTCATAAAATATGATAAAGATAACTTTGGTTATAGGTTTGACTCAAACTAATAAGTTCAACTTTATTTGCTGGAGATAGTTGGTTTTTTATGATTTCTGATCAAATTTTTCAATATATACAAACATCATCATCTATTGAAAGTTTTTTTATGCATTCTTCCAAAAATATTGTTGATAATTGTGGATTTTGTTGATATATTTTAGAATTTTGTGAAAAGTATCATTTATAAAATGTATGATAAAAATACATAAAAAAATCTGAATTTTTAATATCGCTTTGTCATAGTAGTTTTTGCCAAGATTGAATTGCTTTTTTCTCTTCATCAATTTCTAAATAATTAATTATCAAGTATCTCAACGTGTCTGTTTTGTATTTTTCGCTTTTGTTTTGTGACAGGTATAGTATTGAGGAGGTGAAATCATTTTTTCGATAATAAGATGTTCATATAAGGAAATGATATGTTTCTTGATTTTTCTTGTCAAAATTAGCAAGTTTTAGAAAATATTCTATTGCTGTATCTCGGTTGTTTGTTAAAAAATGTGCATAAGACAAAACCTGATATGGTAAAATATAATTTTCATCTTTTAAAATAGTTTCTAAAGCTATTTTTCTCGCTATGTTGAAATATCAATTTTTTAGAGCAGCAAGAGAAACTAATCAATCTTGATAGTATCCTGGAATTGCTTTTGCTTCATCATAACTTTTTATTGCTTTTTGAAAGCTTGAAATTATTGGTAAGTATTGAGGCGTTTTTACTTGTTTTCGTTGTTCTATAGCTTTTGTATAATTTTTATTTCGTAATTCAATCAGTCATATATAAAACAAATAATCCTGGCTTCAGATCATGTTATTTTGAACAGCCATATCCAATAATGGTAAAAGTTTTTTAATGCTTTCCTTTTCTGTTATATTTAAATTATTGCTGTTTAAAAAAACGTATAAAAGTAGGTGAATGTCTACAAGTCATCAATTTCTTTCTAGTTCTTTTATGTTTTTTCGGGCTTCATTGAAATTATAGTTTTGTGCTTGTTTTTTTATTATTTCTTTGAGTATCTCAGGGTTTTTATCTTGATTGTATATGTATTTAAGAGTTTTGATATCTTTTATATTATTTGATTGTTTTTGTATTTTATTATTTATTTCTTGATCTATATTTTTGTTTGTGTACTCTGTTTTTGGTGCTGAATTATGATTTTGTTGCTCGTATTCAATTCATATGTTTTTGAAGTATACTATGTTTTCTGCAAGATTATCTTTATTAAAAATAGCATCGAAAAAAATAAAACCTAATCGACCTATCAAAAATATTAGTAATAAATTTCTTTTTTTATGATTGTGCATGTTTTTATCTACAATAAAAGGATCTTTTTTATTATATTTGTAAAAAAAATCTGGTCAATTTTATAGCCAGATTTTTTTGATTTTTGATTGACAATTGTTATTTTGCTTTTCTATATAGTTTTTTGTATATTAAATATCATAAAAAAGTTGCTATTACTATTACTATAATGTTTTCTGTTGGTCAAGTTTTTGGTACAACAGGAATTGCTACACCGCCTCAACTATCTCAATTAGATCAATCTGAAAAAGTGTTCATTTGGACGCTATGGTTTACCTCTTTTCATCAATTATCAGGAGTAAATTTGAATACATATTCTCAATTTCTGTTGGCGATAAAATCATACCTTTGTTGATTCATGTTTACTGTTGCAACCCTATTGAATGAAGAAGATCAAGGAGTCATTACAGAAATATCAATTGTTGTACTTCATGCAACAGCAATCCACTTTAGTATTATTGTGTTTCAATTTATTTCTGGTCTTATGTTTGCTAGTGTCATATCCGCTCAAGCAGCACTATGTGTTTCAGTGGTGTATACCTCATTTGATCAGGCATCTCAATATGTTTTTTCTGCTATATTAAACCAAATTTCGTTTGATACTTCTCAAAGGTTTCATGTTTCATCTTTTGGAATCACAAAAAGATAATATTTTGCTATAGGGTTTATTCCATCAGCTATGCCTAATTCTATAGAAAAAGGACTTTCAGTTCAGGTTAGTGTTATAGATTTTTCTTTGGTTTCATTTAGTAAATTTGTGTTTTCTAATATTTCTGTTAAAGGAAATTCGCTATACATAATAGTATATTTTGTAATGTTTTGGTTTTCTTGTGTTATTATAATTGGCGATTGAATAATCACATTGTCTTCTGTTATTTCTTTTATTGTTATTTTTTGGTTTGTTGTATATCAAAAATTTATTTCACTTCACAAGCTATCAATTAAATCACCTAGTCATTGAGCATGTATAGCAATAGAAAAAAAGGATAATATTGTTGTTAGGATTATTGATAATATTTTTTTCATTGACTTTTTAAAGCATATAAAATGAAAACATCCTTTTTCTTATACCTAGCTTGGTTTGTTTTTCAAGTGATTTTTGATTAACCTATTCTTTCTACTTCTTTTGTTTCTTTGTGCTTTGTATAAATTTTGGATAAATATAGTAATTCAAACAATATTAATCACAATAAGCTAATTATCCAAACCACTATTCTTAAAAAAGGATAAATTAGGAAAAGTATTAAAACAATAACTGGATAATGAATAGTTGGAGATTGAAGTTTTTCGTTTATAAGTTTTAATGTGTAATCACAAATTGTATTGTTTAATTTTTCGTTTTCTACAATTGTTTGTGTAATGACCTTATCTTTTCGTGATTTTAGTTTGTTTATTATGCCTCACTCTTTTGATGTTGATATCTCAATTTCTTGGCTTGCTTCAAAAAGATCTCAAAATGTTGAAGAAAGGGCTGTTTTGGTTTTTTCTGTTATTCATTGTGTTTTTTCTCGACTTATTTTAAATGGTTTTGTAATTGTTTCAATAATTTTGTCTGATTGTTTGCTTAATTGTCCACAGTCCATAGGAAATTGACTAAAAAAATTTACGATAACAGTACTATAAACTAGAGATAGTGCCATTGTAAATAAATATCATCATACAGAAAAATAACTAAAACTATCAAATCAGACGCTTCATTCTGTTTGTCGATATAAATTATTTGCTAAAAGGCCTATCATAGCATGAAATCATATATTTGCTATTCGCATTGTTGTTGTTTGCGGTGTCATAATAAACCCAGTTATTATTATTCACAAAATTAAACCAATCAATAAGTATTGCCATTTAAATTTATATATTTCTATATAGAAAAAATGAAAAGCAATAAAAAATATAAAAACACTAATTAAAGATAAAATTATTTCTTGATTGTGAAAAAGAAATGTTATTGCCAAACCATAGCTTGATACAGATATTGATCATCGAATAAAAAATCTGATTTTTTGTTTTGTTGAAATTTCCATATTGTTGTTAGAAAAGATAAGAAATTATTTTGTCTCAATATATTAACATTGCCCAAAAAACAATAATTAGAGCTGGAAAAAATGGAACAATTGTTTTTTCTTTGTTTGATACTGATATTTTTATCGATTTATTTATGAGAATGCTAATTATGGCATAAATAATACTCAGAATAGATCATATAAAAATTATGCTTGTGATTATTTTTACGTGGTTTTGCCAAGAAAAAACCAAAGCATTGAATTGTTCTATAATAGGTATTGCGGCTCATAATGAAAATCACAAAAAAATATCTCATTGTCAAAATCATTCTTGTTGGCTATTATATCTTCGTTTTAGGTATACTTTTGCTCATATATATATTAACAAAAAAATGCTAGCAAATAATAAAGAAGATAAAAAAGCCGCTTGATAATTGCCCAATATTCAAAAGAACTGTCGTATTAAAATCCAAAGTGTAGAAATTATTCGTATTGGCATATGTAATTCTTGATTTTTGATATCTTGAACCATAATCAATAGCAATAACCAATTTGTTATTGCTAAAAAAATATAAATTATGATATGTAGTGATTCGGGTATTATAAAAGCTCAAATATTAAAAACTAAATAATAAGAAAACATGAAAATTAGCCCTGAAGTTATTTCTAGTATTGGGTATTGTCGAGAAATTGGTTTTTGGCAAAAGGCACATTTTTTGTTTTGTATAAAAAAGCTTATTATTGGGATTAGGTTTTTGGCTTTAAGTCTTGTTTTGCATTTTGGACATTTTGAAAATCAAAAAAGAATTGATTTAATAGTTTTCCGGTCTGATTTTTCTTCTAATCTGCTCATTAAAACAGATCATAAAGATCAGAAAATTGTTCATAAGATAAATATTATAACATACATGGGGTTTTGTTAGAAAGCAAATATTATTATTTCTTTTTATATTTTAACTTTGTTTTTTCAAATAGAATTTTGTTTATAAAAATTTGCATTTAAAACGTTTTTGATATATACTTAAATAGTTTTAATTTTTATTTTTTTGTTATGGGGAAAGAAAAAAAGGTTTTTAAATCATTTGATGAATTATCAAAAATCACAAAGACACAAAGAGACTTAACTCAATATCCCGGATATAAAAAACATGAAAGATATCCTGAAGGTGTTTCTAGTTTAGACAATGTTTTTAATGAAGAGTCTCCAGATTTAGATCGTTGGTCTATCCCATGAAAAAAATGAGATTTGATTGTGGCATTCTGAGCAAAAGAACCTTTGTCAACATCAAAATCCTTTTCTGATAACTTACAAAAAAGCAAATCAGATATTTTTTCTATTTTGGATGTCTATACACCAAAACATTCTGAAAACAAAATTATTCGTATTGCTGATAAAATAAACAAACTATTGGATGAGGGTCTTAGGGATATTAATGATAAAGATGTTGAAAATTTTATAAAAAAAGTTGATCTTTCAAAACATATGATGGAAAATAAAATTTATAAGTGAATAATATCAAAAGCAAATAAAAAATGATTGACTGTTTGTATTTGATCGCAATTTTGACACACATTAGAATATGATATTTCTTATGATTCTTTGCCAGAATATATGAAGAAAAAAACCTTTCATAAATGATTAGAGGTTTTTGTTGATATAGAAAAAGATTCAAATAAAAATAAAACAAGAGTTAATTTGGTTCCTCGTAAGGCTTTTGACAAACCAAGATTTGATGCTCTCAAAAATATGAATATAGAAGTTGGTTCAAAAAAACCTGTTTTTTATAAAACGAAATGATGAAAGCTTTTGAAATGAACTATTATATGACTTGGTGACGATACTTTTGGTAAACAAGTTGTTTTTCAAACAAAAGATGGTAAAATAAAATTTTCTATTGCTATAGAATCTCTCAAAGAATGAATTGATTTGGCAAGAAAAGATTATTTTAAAACAAACAATATATCTAAAAGACCAAATAATAAAAAAACTTCTGATTTTTTTAATAAAAAAGAAAAGAGACATTCTTTTGAAACGATTTAATTAAAAGGATTTTTTATTTAGAAATTACTGGGTCCTCGATGCCAAGTCAGCGAGCGACTTTTTTTAGTGTTGTTCGAGAAAGTCATAAAATAATTAAGTTCATACTTATTGCCCACAAAAATCGTGTTCGATTGGATGGAGATATATATGTTTTTATCAAAAATCAAAGTATTCCTCAAAGGAGTAGTATTCATCGTATTTTTGTCGTTTGTGAAAGATTTTTGATTGGTGATATCTTGTTTTTGTGGGCAACGAGGATGGCGCCAGCCATAAACATAAATTCTATTACTAACTGAGTTAGAACTCAACCAGCGAGACCTCGTTTGGGAATCGCGAAGATTCATAGTGATACTCATATAATTACGCCAATTCCGTTGATTCCCAAGAGAACATTCTGTTTATCTACTGTAACGAATAGGTAATTATATACTTGTTTGATGAAACTAAAAAACAAAACAACTCCCAAAAAAGGTAATATCTGGTCAGATCATCGAGTTTGGATTGTTTCGAAGTTTCCTATAAAATTTTTTCCACCTACAAATTCTATAATTTGACTAGAAAAAATCCAAAAATTTAAAGCTATGCATCATCATATCCACAAAATCATATTTAATAAACTTCCGATGCTTTTTTGTTTTGTTTCTAATTGATATCAAGATATTTTGTGTAAAAGACTATTTCCCAATGATGATGGTATAATTAGTAGTATTTCTATCAATGATAATGCCAATGCCCAAATTCCTGCATAATCAATTCATTTTGATGTAGGAAAATATCGTCACAAAAACATTAAAACAAAAAGAGTATGAAAACTACTTAAATAATAAGATACTCAATATTTTCGATTTTTTTGAATAATGTTTTTTGTAAATGATCGGTCAAAATTTATTTTTAGGGGAAGTAGTTTTTTTGCTCTATAATGAATTTCTAGGTTTTGTCATATACCACTTGCTACTACAGAAAATAAAATCATACAAAATGCAAAAATGGAAAGTTTGGTTGGTGCTGAAAAATCAATGTATCTAAAGAATAAATAAACAGAAGGAATCAGAATTAATAATTGTGATAATCTTGCTGTTATCAAGGATAAACTAAGCCACTCCATTTTCCAAAAAATCTGCAAAGGAAGTTGTTGAATCCCAGCAAACATAAAACTTGCAGAAAAAATCATACCCAAAGGAAGTCATCGAACAATATATGGATTACTTGTATATGCTGGTAAAAGATATGCCACAAGTATTGCAATAATATAAATTACTGACATAATAATTAGCCTCGTTCATACAAACTTTCCATATTCTTCTTTGAGTTCTTTGTGTTCTGGGTCTTTGTTTTTGTCTTTGATTTCTCAAAGTCTTTTGACTGCTAAAACATATAATCATAAATCTGCTAAAGCTGTCCAGATTGCAAAATATTTTAAAATAGTAGAATAATCTCCATATCTTAAAGGACCAAGATATGGTGTAATTATTTTGATTGTAATAAACCCAAAAAGCGCACTAATAACTCTTCAAATCAGTTGTCGAGCTGCATCTTTTATTACAAGTCTAGAGGACATGAGAAATTATAATTTTAAAATTCTTGCTAATTTTTCTAATGAAGGTTGTTCATATTCTCAAACCAATGGTAAGAAGTTGTTTAGTTCAACTAGAAAATCTTTCGTTTTTTCTTTTTTGTCATTAATTGTGTATATTGTATGTCATTTTTCTGTAATTAGAACTAGATTTTTTATTTGTTGATTTCTTTTATCTATTTCTATGCTGTATGATTTAAAGTGTCACCGTAAATAGATTTTATTGTTTATTGTAATGTGTTGTTTGTCTATTTTTAATGATATTGTTTGGTTTGAAATTATGCTATAATAAAAATAGGCTCCAACAATAAAAAACAGTACGATAACTCATACAAAATTCTGTTTCCAAAGAGATAATCAAATAATTGTTATCAAAACTAAAGCAAAGAAAACATACCATCGTTTATTTCTATCAAATCTTTCTCAATTATAAACACGAAGATCCATTTTTTATTGATAATAAATAAAAAATCAGAATTAAATATTTTTGAATTTATATAATTCTACTCAGTTAATCATGCCTGTTTTTTCATCTTTAATGATTTCGTTTGCTTGTACAATGATAATTTTGTCATCCAATGAAATGTTTCACTTGAAAATTATTCTAATCATTTCTTTACCGACTCTTTTGAGGTTTTCATAGTTAAATGATTGAGAAATTTTATATCATCTAACTCCCCAAAGCATATTTATATATCTATATGTTTCATCAACTTTGGTGAATGCTATAAGTGGAACTTGTGGTTTTAGAGAAGATAACCTGGCTGATGTGTATCAATTTTCTGTATAAGAAACAATAGCTTTTACGCTAACTTCTTTTGTGATTCTGTATGCATTGTAAATAATATAATCTCTAACTAAAAAGTCTTCATTTTCTTTGTAAAACTCTCATAAACTCTCTGAAGGAATACAAAGTTCGTTTTTTTCTAATGTTTCAGAAATGTCTGTTATCATGTTTAACGTGTCTTCTTCTTTCAAAAGAGTATTTAACATATAACAATCTAACTGTAATCAACAATATTTTTTGATTTCTTGCTCGCTAATTGTTGTTCATTTATTGTTCTTTTTTTGTGTTAATCAAAATGTTATAGCAAGAGGTTTTCATTCTTGTTTACATTTTTTGAATATATTGTTTTCTAACTTTTCGTCTAAAAGATTGTTTAATTTTTCTTTTACCAATATAATTCAATCAGAAACTTCTATAAGTTCGTTTATGTTTTCTAAGGCTGTTTCTGTTTCTATTTTTGCAAAAACTTTCATTTTTTCACTGTTTTGGCTTGCAAGAAATTCTCTAAGCTCAAATATGTTGTCTTTGGAATTTGTTAGAGATGCAGCAATAATATGTGTTCAATATTCTAATCATCGTAAAATGTCTTTTTTTTCTCTTTCTCATAAAAAAGGTATTTCTGCCTCAAATTTTGGAAAAAAAACCCTATCATATTGTATAATTTCTCATCATTGGGTGACTTCACAAACTATTAAATCTTCTTTGATCTCTTTTGCTTTCATTTTCACTCAACTTTGTTCAAAAACAATTTCTTGGTTTGACTTTAATTCTGAAAGAAAAGTAGCGTCTACAAAAATTTTGTCTTCATGTTCTTGTGCGTATTCAGAATATTCTATTTCTATTTTCTGTTTGTCTTTGACTTTGATATCAACAACATTTTTAACTCTTATATCGTTTCATCTAGTTTCTAACATAATAGTTTTGCTGTTATCTAGTTTCATAAGAGTATCAATATATTTTTTGTTGTTGTCGTCAAATCATCATCATAAGCTGATTTTGAAAACATCAACCATGTTGATTATTTTTGAAAGAACAGTTTCTTTTGCTAATGTTGGACTTACTCCGGCTATTACTTTTCAGAAATGAAAATTAGTCATTATCGATTTTTATATTTATATGTTAAAAGGTTTTGGTGCTTAGCACAAAAATTTTTATAGTTTCTTTTCATCAATTATCACAAAACCTCTTTTTTGAATTGTTTTTATAAGTGGTTTGTTTTTTATTGATGATATTCCGTTTGAATCAGTTTCTAGTTTTATTACTTCATCTCAAATTAACATTTGAACCGTTTTTTCTGCAAATTCTTTTGGAAAAGCAATGTCTAGACGTCATTTAGATTCCATTATATCAACTTGTTCGTCCAATAGGGGAAGGTCTTCAAAAGATTTTATATTTATATTCAATCCAATGCTTTTTTCTAAATCATTTATTGCAGCTCATCATTTTCCTATAACACGTCATTTATAGCTTTCTGGTATATATAGATCTATGCTTGTGCCCTTTACTCTTGTAAAAAAATCGCAAGAAAGGTGTTTGTTTAATTTCTGGACAATTGCTTGTTTTGCATATTCAGATACAGCATTTTGTCTAGCAGATCTTGCTGGATGAGGTGTTGCTCATCAATTTTCATGGTTATCTCAAACTGGCATTACTACAATTTGTTCTCAAAAAGTATATATTTCATATTCTACATTTTTTGTTAGAAAACTTGTTATTACAATTACAGGACGAGCTAATTCTTCTGACATCATTCATTCAGGAACTTTGACAGTTAGTGTAAGATTATATATTTCTTGTATTTCTCATTTTTCTATATAAATAACTGTATCTATAACTTGAGGAATTATACCCATTTCAATTGTACCCAAAAATCTTTGGATACTATCAACGGGTTTTGTTGCGTGAATCACTCCAACCAATCAAATTCCAGTCAATCTCAGGTCTTTATATAGATCAAAATCAGATTTGTTTCTTAATTCATCATATACTGTATAATCAGGTCTTGATAAAAGCAAAATATCCCTTACTTCATCGTGGGTTCAGTATGTGAAACTATATTGTACAATATCATCTGAGAGTTGAAGATCACGTGGAGATTCTATTGTTTTTATAATTTTATGTTCTTTGTGGTATACATCAATAAGTGCTTGAGCAAAAGTTGTTTTTCCACTTCCTGGTGCTCATGAAACCAATATTCATTTGGCTTTGTTTTTTAGAAGGTCAAACGTTTCTGGACTTAGTTTGTAATCTTCTATGTTTAATTTTACAATAGGTTTTACAACAGTCATTTCTAATCAGTCTGATAGTGGTGGATATACAATAACTACTCTATATGGTCAAATTTGGACAACTTTTGATAGTTTCCTATCTATTTCCAAAAAACCATCATCTCTTTCTGAGACTTCTTGATATATTGTGTCGATGAGTTTTGTTAAATCTTGTTTGCTTATAATTTCTTCGTTTACTATGGGTTTTCGATTTCCTGGAGATCATTTTTTTTGTACAATTTTACTGTTTTCTTTGAGGTGAAGAGACATTGTATGCTCATCAAAATATTTATCCAAGATTGAGTTTCCAATAATTTGTTCCATAAAAGGGTTGTTATTGAGTAAAGATTATTCGTTTGTTATACATGCTGGAGGTAGTTGACATCAGTTTTCGTCTGTTCACTGATCTTGAATAATTCAGTCTGGACAAAAATCTGGGTTTGGTGGCATATATTGTGGACATTGGTTTTCATCTATTATTTTTTGTGAAACACATTCTCAGTTCGTATAATAGTCTAGTCATTGGCTACATGCACTACACTTATTTCAATATGTTTGTCAGTCAGATCAACAAACTGGCATATATTCCATTGTACAAATTTCCGCAGCTTTTTGTTCTTCTGTACAAAAGATTTTTTCGTTTGTTTGGTTTTCATCTATTGGGTCTTGAATTTCATTGTTTGTTTCATGATTGTTTATAATTCCAGGGCTACATTCTCATCTAAAAAAAGCTCGTTCTTCACAAGAAGATCAATCTGGGAAAACGCATATACCTATTTGTCCTTCAGCTTCATCTTTGATCTCAAGTATTCAATTGTTTTCTACACAATAATTTGATGCTGGATTGGCTATTCATATTGATGTTGTTTTTTTGAGGAGATTGTTGATTAGAGTTTGTCCTTTTACAACATAAGTGTTTCCTGGGTTTTCTTTTACAAAAAAGAATCAAAACACAATAATTCATCCAAAAATTAATCAAAAAAGAAAGTTTTTCATAATTGCTTGTTAATAACTAAATTTTTAGCGCCCTTATATATTGATTTTTTTGAAATTTTCAATATAAAAACAAAACGGTGTTGATATAACCCAATTTATACCTCATTTTTTTGTAATGACTTTTGTTGTAAATACCATAAAACAAGATAATAAAGAGACAAAAAAACCTCAAAATATTCAATTTCTTTTGGATACAGAATCTCCTTTGTTTGCAAGAAAATTTGTTGAGAAATCATGATTGGTTCTTCTTTGATTAAGTGATTACAAATCAGATATCGCTTCTTTTTGACCAGTTTTTGTTAATTTATCTTTTGATTGACAGGAAATTCGTATTGTTTGAACAAAGGAATTTACATTGAAAACGTTTTTTTTGCTTTTTTTATGATTATGATTTGAAGTTGTTGATTGAAATTATTTTGTAGAACCACAAACGCCAGAACAAATAAAAAAAGTACTTGATATTTGTAAAAGAGAATTAGATGATTCTCAAAAATCAGAAAAAGAAGATACAAAGAAAAAAGAAGATGCTGAAAAAAAAATATATTATCAAGATGAATGATTGGAAAAAGCAAAACAGGTAATAGCATGGTCTTTGGAAAAAGTTAATTCTTTGCTTGTAGATAAATGAGCTTTCGTGTCAGCAAAAGATCTTAGAACAATAAAAGAAAAAGTTGATGAACTAAAAAAACTTAGAATGTGAACAAATTATGAAAAAATAAGAGATATGTTGCAAGAGCTTTTTTCAATAGTTGATCGTATAGAAGAAGAATATTTTATCTCATTGGAAGATTCTTCTCAGGGTTTGTTTGAGTGAACTTGTGTTACAAAGGTTGATCTAGAAAGACAGGTTTCAATACTCGAAAAAGTTCAACAGCAACAAATGTTTGGTTGAAATGTTTCAATAAAAAGAAAAGATTATGTTGCTCTCTGAGATGTTTTGATATATTTGATGTTTCTCAAAAAAGATTTTTTACAGTTATTTAGAAATTTATTGTTTTATGTGTATAGGATATTTGATTTTCTGCAAATATGAATAATTCTGATTTTGGTTTTTTTGTGAATAAGTATTGTCTATTTTACATTGATTTCTTCTACGGACTGGTTGATATCTATTTATTATTCATTTTTTTCTTTGTGATTTTTGTGAGTTCTTGCTTTTCTGTCTTCTTATATAAAATCGAAAAACCCTTTGATTGTTTGAATTCTTTTGATTTCAATAATGATTATATACTTTGTTAGTATTCCTATTTTGAAAAACACATTTGCTTTATCTTAGTCTGATTATTTTATTATGTTTTTTCTACTTGCTCTAATTGTTTTGGTTTCTTTTGTCTTGTATTTCTATTTTTTGGGGCTTTGGTTTTTTGCTTTATTTCCTTTGTTTTTTTTGGTAGGATGATTTGCGTATGTTGCACTCAAAACCCCAGTTTCTTTTTCTAAACTGGAGCTTAGTAGATATAGTTTACATATAGCTTGGTCAATAATTTTATTGGCGGTTTTTGGGATATTGTCTTTTGTTGGTATTAAATTTCCTTTGTCATTGCTTTGGATATTGGTTGGTAATGCTTTGTTTTTGATTTTGTCTTATCTATTTGTTTATGAGGATGGTAAAAAAATATTTCAATTTTGATATTATATAACTTTTTTCTTTTTGATATTGACATGTTTGTTTGTGCTGCCTTTAAATAATTGGATTTCATTGATATTGATTTTGCTGTCATTTCAATTCTGATTTGTATGATTTTTGAAATTTATTGTTTGAAATTGGATAGAAGTAGAGAAAGATTATTTATATACTTTGTTTGTAAGCTGATTGCTCTTGTTGTCTACGTTAGTTGTTTCTTGGGTTTATTCTATATCAGCTGCATTGTCTATAGTTAGTGTTGTTTTGATGTTTTTGTATTTGGGGCTTTGGTGGTTTGTTCAAAAAAAACCTATTAATCGTGGTCGTATTTCTGTTAGACGTATATTAGCTTGAGAAAAGGTTACAAACAAAGCTTTTTTTTCCAATGATTTCTTGGCTAAAATGTATGATTTTGTTGTAGATATGCCTCAAAATTTTAGATATGTTTTGGAGGCTTTAAATGTTTTGGTTGTTATTGTTTTGTTTTGATCTTTTGTTGTTAACTGGTCAGATGTTTGATGATTTCATCATCTATTTTATTGGATTGTTATTTCTATTTTTGTATGAAATGTTTTGTTGCTTAAGAGAATAGAATATACTAGTTTTTTTCAAAACCTTTTTTTGTTTCTGGTTATTAATTTTGCTGTATATGTAAGTTTGTTTTCTTATTTTGAATCAAATATTCAGTCTATTGTTTTGTGGTCTGTTATTTGGAATATTGTAACAAGTATTTGATTGTTTGTTTTGCCTGATAATTATAAAAAGTTTTTTACTCATAAAGATTATTGGTATTGGATTGTTGCTAGTATTATGTCTTTTTTGATAAATGTTTTCTTGCTTTTGAAATCTTGATTGGCAGGGGAATTGATTTTCTTTTTGTTGCTTTTGTATGTAGGAATTGAGTCGATGCTTGTGTTTTATGGTATTAAACATGTAGGAAAAAAGTTTTCCGTTGAAGAATAAAAAAAGAGCCAATTGGCTCTTTTTTATATGTGTAATTGGATAATCTTTTTATCAATCAAATCCATTTGGCAAAGTAATAGTAAGAGTACCAATATAATTACCAGGAGCTTGATAAGCTGGTACATCTACTTTCAACTTAACATTTGATATATCAACTTTACATATTTTATCATTATTTGCTACCTCTGCTTTTTCTATCAAAGAAAGTGGACTGCCGTAAAATTGAGTTTCATCTCAGTTATGACCTG